>Ga0222668_1000028_pt1 | contig 115006 bp, 97 predicted proteins | sample AntAcemetagen728_FD_179823 | JGI IMG/M metagenome (GOLD analysis project Ga0222668, IMG submission 179823) | Saline water microbial communities from Ace Lake, Antarctica - #728 | ecosystem: Environmental > Aquatic > Non-marine Saline and Alkaline > Saline | place: Antarctica: Ace Lake...
CTTTTGAAATCCCATGTCGGCTACTGTAGGGCGTAATAAATTCCGTATTAAAATCCAGCGGGATGATATACATGGCGCGTTCCACTTTGTCGGCTGCCTGTTTCGCCTCTTCTGTCCGCCCGAGTGAATCTAATGCCTGATATTGCAATAAGCCAAATACGATTGAGTTGGGCGTTTCCTTTAAATTTCTCTCGATAATCGATAACGCATCTTCACAGCGGTCGGATCTGACTAATAATTTCGCCAGTTGATAATCGGCCGGTTGAAAATTCACATTTTGCCGAAATATTTCTTCTGCCTGCTCAGCGTTTCCTGCTCGCAAATAGTTTCGACCAATCGCATACAAATAATGCTTCCGATTTGTAAATGGGACCGAAGGCTGTTTTGTGAATGACGCCAGTTTTTCATATTCCCGAGTACTCTCCTGCATGCGGCCTGTCCGTTCAAGACAAAACGCATAGCTGGCCTGAGCTGCTGCATCGGCAGGATCGAATTTCGTCGCCTGCAAAAAGCAGCTTTCAGCATAGCTGTAAAACCCCTGCCCCAATAACGCCTGCCCTAACAGGATCCATTCTTTACTGGAACCGGTTTCTGCCTGGCGCGCCAGTTCCCGAAATTCATCCATCACCATGGGATCAATAAACTCCGCAGCAGGTAATGGCGGCAGTGGTCGTGAAAGACGCCTTGCCACCAGATATCCATAAAACCCCAATTCGACCACAAACAGCAGCAGCAGAAATCGAATGAATTTGATCATGGCTTATCCTTTCGAAGATTCAGCCAGGCTGAAATTCTCCCTATTCTCTGAAACGGCTTCCGCAGGTTGAGACCTCCGGCGACAAGATCATCATGGCCATCCCCCGTCAGGTCACCCACGGCGACCGTGACAAGATGAATCGGATTATTGTCGATCTGCCAGGTTTGGAAGTTTTGTTTGCCATCATTTTCCAGCCAGACCACACTGGCAGTTTCAGGGTCGTACCAGTCGTTAGTCATGCTCACCAGAACCACGTCCAGATCACCATCGCCATCCAGGTCACCTACATCAGCCGCATAAGTGCCGCCCAGATCAGAAATCTGGTGGGACTCGAAATTCCAATCGCCTTTGTTCTCGAACCACAAACATCCATGATACGGTTGCGGGTAGGCATCCAAATCTTCCAGATTATCACCGGCTGGCAAAATCAGATCCTGATCGCCATCCTGATCCAGGTCCGCACTAATCAGCCCTGCACTCCCCAGATCCAGATTAACTGTCATCCAGAGGCGGCGTTTTTTAAACTTCCCTTCTCCCAGATTTTCAAAGCCCCAGAGTTCTTCTTCGTCTTGAGACACAATGGCTGCGATATCCAGATCGCCATCGCCATCATAATCGGCAACGGGCACATGGATCGTTCCCGGCGCGTTTAATAATTCATGGTCTCTGAATTTCAAGTCGCCTCGATTTTCCAGCCATAAAACAGCGCCTCGGTTATAACCAAAAACGGCTACCGCCAGGTCAAGATCGCCGTCCCCATCAAAATCCCCGGGCTGCACGTCAGCGACGCGTCTGACATCATCCAGAATCACATGCCGCACATATTCATCGTCTTTACGCTCGTAGAGTTCGACGCGTCCAATCACGCGGTCATCAGGCAGCAAGTTCCCTAAGATCGAAACGATAATGTCCTGATCTCCGTCGGCATCAATGTCGACCACGGTCGCATGTGCAGGAGCCGCCAGATCACGCAGAAGAACTTCTTCCTTCCAGAAATCTTCGCCGTCCTTTGTAAACAGCGAAAGGATGCCTCGCCCTGCATCACAGCCTAAAATATCATTGCGTCCATCACCGTTGAAATCCATAATTTGAACATTGGTGATTTGAGGTAGGCCAATGGGATCAGGCCCCACGGTCGCTCGTTTAAATTTTAATTGCGAAGCAGGATACGAAGTTCCCCCAGAAAAGATCTCCGGAGCCTGCCCCAGCGAAGGGAGACCGGGCAACAGGAACCAGGTTGCGAGTGGTATCAGAATGACCAGGCAAGTCAGTATCAGAGCGCGGGTTTTCAGAGACATAAATTATCCGACAAGAGTCAGGAGATGCAGGAACTGTCAGCCTAAGTCAGGAGGCGCATGCCTCCCACCTCAATTTTATAAAGCGAACCGAACAGGAAACAATCATGGAGCAGGCGAAAAACAAAGGAGATATCCGTTTTTTCAAGACTTACCGTTAATACGCTGCCAGAAGCAAATAGTTTGGGAATATTACCACCGGATCTACGATATTCACCATGAATTTGGGTGCGAAGATCGCCAAGCCTGGTTCCACGTACTTTAGTCTCGCTTTGCTACTCAGGCCACGGCTACGGATAGATCTGTCTCTAAATAGAATTAGTTCAGCTCAGAAGAATAGCTCCATTTTTAGACAGAAAACACTGTGCCATTCTCACATAAAAGGGGGGGGGGGAACACAAAAGGCCTTCGTCGGGGTCACGAAGGCCTTTTGGTTGTAAGTGATTATCTCAGCGTGAGATAAGAAGTGCACCCCGCTGGGCTCGAACCAGCAACCTTCGGTTTCGTAAACCGATGCTCTATCCAATTGAGCTAGGGGTGCGTGTCCCGGATGGGAAACAGGTATTCTAGCGAGGGGGTTCTCGCTTTTAAAGCCATTCGCAAGCTGCATTTGAATCTTTTTAGCAGCTCCAGATAAGATTTTTTGCTTCAATCTGGCCTGAAAATCACCTGAACTACTTTTCCGGCAGTAATGTCTTCCGTTTCTCTGAAGATTAAACGCCGCCTCTCGTCATGATTTGACACCCACTCCCACTCCCTGGTTACCACATCGAGACTAAAAAAAGGCTCTGTCCACTAAGAACAGAGCCTAAACATTTTCAAACAGGACTCAAAACGGTATCCGCCACGGATTAGCGATGGCCATGACCACCACCGCCGCGGTGTCCACCGCCACGGTGTCCGCCGCTATGGTGTCCGCCGCCACCACGGTGTCCGCTACGATGTCCATAACCGCTGCGGTAACCGCTTCTATAACCGCTGCGGGAGCCCCCATAGTAGCTACCACCACGATAAGCACTGCCGCCACTATAAATCCCGATACCAAACGAGGGACTGCTATAGTACAAGCCACCAGAACCGTAAGAGGGATAGGAATTATAATACCCACCCCCACCATAGCCGGCGTTGGAATAACCATAGCCTCCATAGCCTGAATAACATCCCCCCGCTTCGGCCTGTTGCGTTGGCATCAGCAACAGGGCTCCTCCTGTGACCAGCCCCATACAAAGAACCATCTTCAGCCCTTTTAATTTTCGTCGAGGTGTTGACTGAGTCTGGTCAACCGTATCTGTTTTGCTTCGCATCGTTTCTCTCCTTGGAAAAATGAACCAAATATGAGTGCCGTAAAATTTATAGTAAGCGTCCTCGCTTTTTGCCTGACACTCGATTGCAGTACGGTTGAGAATCCATCACTCATCACCTACTTCTCCGTCTGCCGTAATCTAGAGAATCGCTATAAGTGTGCCAAAATATGTTTTTCTCGGAGGAGCGTTTCTAACTCATTTATATATAGCGACTTAAATGGCTAGCATTTGGGAAGCTTTAAAAAGGCTGCTGGAAAACTGTGTCAATATCGCATCAGCCGACATCAAACTGAGGACAGAGAAATCCGAAAGACTGGCAGGAAATGCCGAAGAGGAAGCAATAAAAAAACAAGCCTCTCACTCAAATGATTGGGCCTAACCAAATGAATGAAAGACTTGAGAAAATGTGCCTGATTGATCCTGAATACAGGAACCGGCCCAACAAGATCAGCTAATACCTGATCGAGGCGGAATTATTAAATTCATGGATTACCATCCGTAGTAGACGCCCAGGCCGGGTGTATAAAATCCGGCGCCATTCCCGCGGTAATAGTTGTTGTAATAGCGCCGGTTGTGGTTGTTGTACCTGCGCTGATATCCGTTGTAATAGTTTCTGTAACGACGACCCGTGTTGCGGTAATTCCGTCTTGCCTGATTATAATTGCGTTCAAAGTTCCGCTGATAACTTCGATGCCGCGGCCGGGCTTCACTGGTGTTCATCGCCCCAACTAATAAAACACTACACGCCAGCGTGGCGATGGTGAGTGCACGTTTCATGGTCTTGTCTCCTTGATAAGAACCTTGTTGCCTGACTGCATTCCCGATTGAATGAAACCAGCAACAATCATTTTTTTCAATTGTCTTATCTCAGGAGAAATGCAATAGATGTGCCAATTGCGCAGAATTTGAGGCTAAATCACATAAGCCTTGCAGTAGATTGATTTTAGAAAGCGAATTAATCTAAAACCTCATCCAGGAGGGAGCCGCGTTTGTTGTAGAATCGAAAAAAGTGTGGTCGAAAGGAAAACAATAAAGCCGCTCAGCAACCGCTTTCCGTCTCAGATTCGATCAATTCACAGCGTCATGTAGAAACGAAATTTAGACGACCGGATTTTTCAATACGCCGATTTTTTCAATCTCGGCGTGTATTTCATCGCCGTGTTTGAGGAATTTATTTTTTGAAGCCCCCACGCCACTGGGTGTGCCGGTTGCAATCACATCTCCGGGTTCGAGATGGACAAAACTGGAAATGAACTCAATGATCGCCGCGACCGGGAAAATCATTTCCGCTGTCGAAGAATCCTGTTCTACGTTTCCGTTGACGGAAAGTTTCAGCTTGAGTGTCTGCGGATCTTCAATCTCATCGGAAGGGGTGATGCAAGGGCCCATCGGGCAAAATGTATCGTGCCATTTTCCGTGTAACCAGTCGAAGAAGCCGTCTTTCTCCCGTTCAGTGCGCCCCGGATTGGGACGAAATTTTCGATCGGAAATATCATTGATGACGGTATAACCGGCGACATAATCGAGTGCTTCTGCTTCCGAAACATTTTTGCATGACTTTCCAATTACGATTCCCAACTCGAGTTCCCAGTCAATATGATCGGGTGAGACTTCGGGAATTTTCACGGGTTGCCCGGGATGCGTCAGGGTTGTTAAGGGAGGCTTCATGAACACATACGGGAATGTCTTTTGTCTTTCTTCCGCTTTGCCTCCTCCTTCTTCGATATGCTTCGAATAGTTACCAGCCAAAAGCAGTAATTTGGAAGGAGCGGGAATGGGAACCAGCAATTGCACATCTTCGATCATCACGGAAATCGGAAACAATTCTTCATCCATTGCCTGCTTCAGTCGTTTTTCCACTCCTGACAACGCGTCTCTCTGCACTCCCCCCGGCAGGAATGGAATCAGATCGCCTTGTTCATCCAACATGATCCCTGCCATTTCTGCGGCCGCATTCAGTGGAATGATTTTGTCTTCCGAATAAAAGCCACAAGAAATTTCATTTTCCAATTGGAATCGACATAATCTCATAATTCGCAGGCTCCTGTCGGGAGATGTAATGGTGTGAAAACGTATTGGGGGATAATTATTTCAACTTCTATTTCCGCAAATCAGCGTCACAGATATCAAGCGATTATTATCGTACCGATTCTTCGATTGCAGGCCAATTCTCAGGCCTCATTATGATAGCTGCTTTTGGAATCTCTTTAAACTGATGGCAATGATTACGATACAACACAAGCAGAGCCCCAGAACATGAGGCATCAATTCTGTGATATCTGCGCCTCTCAAAACGATTCCTCTGAGTATTTCCAGGTAATAAGTAACGGGAATCAGAAATGTAAACAGGTAAATGGGTAATGGCATCTGTGAACGGGGAAACATAAATCCCGATAACAGGACGGAAGGGAGCATGATCAGGAATGCAAACTGAACGGCCTGAAGTTGTGTTCTGGAAATCGTCGACACCAGCATTCCCAAGCCCAATCCACAGACCAGAAACAACAGGGAAAGCACCAGTAAATCCTCTAGATTTCCATGAATGGGGACTCCAAAAAAGAAAACCATAATTGTTAACACAACCAGAGTCTCCACAAAACCAATCAATGCATAAGGGACTAATTTCCCCAGCATCAACCCGGATTTACTGACGGGGGTCACAAACAACTGCTCTAAGGTTCCCAATTCGCGTTCTCTGACAATCGCGAAAGAAGTTAAAAAAAGCGTGACCAACTGTAAGATGATTCCTACCAGCCCGGGGACAAAGAAATGTGAGCTCTCCAGATCGGGGTTAAATAAAAGCCGTGGCCTGATCTCGACAGGCAATGCCGCTGCTCCCTGTGCATCTCGCGAGAGAACGACAGGCAGCGTCTCGGCAAAGTTTTTTGCCAGGTTCGTTGAGAGATTCAGCCCCAAAAGATTCGAAGCATTTAAAGCAGTCGTTGCGACCTGGGAATCGCTACCGTCAATCAAAACCTGAATCGCGACCTGCTCTCCCCTTAACAGGCGATCCGAATAATCGGGGGGAATAATCACGCCGACTTTGGCTTTGCCTGACTGTAGCGCAGAATGAAATACATCTTCATCAAAGACGCGTTCGATAATTTGAAAGGTACGTGTATTCGCAAAACGATCTCTCAGTTCGCGCGCACTGGACCGCCCATCCAGATCATAGATAATCGTCGGAATATTCTCGATTTGCGTATCGATGGCAAAACCAAAAATGATCGTCTGCAGCACAGGTACGGCAAAGACAAACAGCATTGTGGAAGGTTCACGGCGGACATGCGAGAACTCTTTCACTAAAATGGCCCAGAACCCAGCCAGGATTGCTGGTCTGCTTTTGGAAATTCCGGATTTCACTGGTAACTCTTCCGGAATGACCTCAGGTTCAGCCGGTACGACTTCGGGGGCAGCCTGGGGCTGATTGAGACTTTCAGGAATGACAGTCGGCTGCTGTGCATCGCGATGATTGAGCCCCTCAGCGCGGCTCAACGTGACAAATACATCTTCTAATGAAGGAGTAATGGGCCTGACCTGAACCGACTCCTGTTCCCGCTTGATGCGATGCACAAAGTCCATTTCTGACAATTGTTGATTGGCAAGAATGTGAATGGTTTGGCCGAAGAGCGTCGCATCCTGAACACCTTCCATTTCACGAAAAGTGGCAAGTTTTGACGCCGGGTTTACCATTTCAATTTCCCAGCGAGCCGTGCCAGCGGGAGTGACACTGGGTAAATGCTTCAGCTCATCTGGTTTGCCGCAGACAATCAAACGCGCATCGTAAATATATCCCACATCACTGCAGCGTTCCGCTTCATCCATATAATGAGTGGTGACAAACAGTGTGACGCCTTGCCCGGCCAGGTCAAACAGCAAGTCCCATAAATCCCGGCGGGCTACCGGATCGATGCCCGCCGTCGGTTCATCCAGAAAGACGACCTGTGGTTCATGAATCAAAGCACAGCCCAAAGCCAGCCGCTGCTTCCAGCCTCCCGACAAGTTGCCGGCCAGTTGATCCAATCGACCATGCAGTGACGTCAGTTCGATGATCTCATGAAAACGCTGCTCCAGTTTTTCGGGAGAAAGCCCATAGATGCGGCCATAGAACTCAATATTTTCCCGCACACTCAAATCAGAATACAGGCTGAATTTCTGTGACATATAACCGATTTGCCGTTTAATCAGTTCTGCATCGCGGGCAACGTCAAAGCCCAGCACATGTGCTGATCCTCCCGTTGGCTCCAGGACTCCACACAACATGCGAATGATCGTAGATTTCCCGCTACCATTCGGGCCTAGCAAACCGAAGATCGAACCGCGTTGGACTTCAAAGCTTACCCGGTCAACGGCCTTAAGCGTTCCGAAATCGCGTGTCAACTGATTTAACTGAATCACGGGGCTCATGGCCTGGTTTCCTTTCGGTCCAACCAGACATCGGCTGACATCCCCGGCCTGAGTAACTTATCCTGATCTTTAATTCTGACTTTGATACGAAAGACCTGTTTCGAACGTTCTTCAGGAGTCTGTACGTTCCGAGGCACAAATTCTGCCTGCCGGGACACATAAGTAACGCGCCCTTCAAAGACTTTCTCGGGATAACTGTCGATGGTGACTTCCACTTCCTGATCGACTTTAATATCCAGATGATTCTCCGGAACATAACAACGGACCCATAAATGATTCCAATCCAGAATGGAAATCACGGGAACATTACTTCCTACCAGATCCCCCGGCTGTAAGGTAACCGCTTCAATTGTTCCATCAAGGGGGGCGATGATTTTTAATTCCTCAATTTGTTTGTCAATGGTTTGTAAAACCGCCTCCGCCTTGTTTACGGTCGCTGCCGCCTGTTTGATATCTTCACGACGGCTCCCGTTTTTTAATAATTGCCAGGCTTCCTCCGCTTGCTTTAACTGCGCTCTCGCTTCGTCGATCTCTTCTTTCCGTGTCCCTTCCTTCAATAAATCAAGCGTCTTTTGTTTGACTTCTTTTTTGGAACTCGCTACCTGTAATTCCGTATTTGCCGTATCCAACTCATCTGCCGAAGCCGATTTTTTGGCAAATAGTGTTTCAATTCTCAAATGTTTTGCTTTGGCAAGTTGATACTCTGCATCCGCCAACTGCAATTCAGCAACCGCAGAATCGATCTCCTGTTGCCGAGGCCCATTGACTAAGAGCGTCAATCGCGCCTTCAACTGGTCGATGCGTGCCTCGGCCTGAGCAATTTCTTCTACGCGAAAACCAGCGACCAGTTTTTCATAATTGGCCTTGGATTCGCTCAACCCTGCCACTGCTTCTGCGCGGCGTTCCAGCAAATCATAAGGCTCCAGCTCAATCAGCAGATCCCCTTTTGACACCGATTGGCCTTCTTCGATCAAGACCTGTTTTACGCGCCCCCCCACGCGGGAACCGGGTCGGATGTCATCTGCTTCTATGAAACCTGAGACTTTCAACGGTACATGACGTTGCTGGCTGAATATCAACGCCCCGATCAATGCTGTCGCCAATACAACTAAACCCAGAATTTTTTTCAATTCGATTGCCTCATGGTTCTCTTTCCGTCAAGCCTGCGTCTTCTGTTGAGAAACGTCATTATACATAAACCATACATAAACCAGAAACAAGACAGTAGCAAGCCATTCCTGTGGTACCAACTTACAGATCATATCGAAGGCTGACTACTCTCAAACAAACCCGTTTCCAGGCGCTGTTTTTGACGCTTCAAAACCTTAAAACGGGGATCAACCTTACACTGACAAGAAAAACAGCCTGTGAAACTCTCTACAAAACCGCATTGCACAAGAATCAGGCAACTGAAAAGTCTGGCTGTGTATGTTTGATGAGTCAAAAATATATTTCACGTTAATCAGTGGGGTAATACATGACGTTATCTTGTTAATTACCAGCAGGATATGATTTTTTCGGCATACCAGATCGCAGCCGTACAATCGGTTTGGCACATGATTCGCTTTGAATCAAATCACAATAATCATCAAACAGAAACATTCTCTTAAACAAGTGCCCTTATAACATCGGGCGTTAAAAAGTATGTGCTCGAAATCTGTTTGAAGAGCATGTTGTCAATTTGTTTTATAAGGAGAGATGGTGACTAATTTACCATCGATAAAGAGAGGGATGAAAAAAGGCTTTACACTCATCGAACTAATGGTGGCTATTGCTACTATTGCCGTCCTGGTCGCGTTACTGTTACCCGACATTCAAAAAGCAAAAGATGCCTCGCTGAAAGGCACGCAGAAAGAAGGTCCTTACTGGGTCTACCGTGAATATGAATACGCGGGTGGTCCGGTCACCACTGAAATATCAGGCTCCTACGAACACTCTTTGCAGGAGATCCTGGATATGTATGCGATCACTTTAAAGAAACAGCAACTGCAAAACAAACTCGATTTGCAGGCAGATGCTGAATCGGAGGCAGCTTCCGAAACCTCACCCGCATCGGAAGACCATGAGATCGATAACCCCGTTGGGGAGCCAAATTCTGCGCAAGAAGGGCTGACAAAAGCGGAACGAATCCGAAGAACCAAACGGGCGCTTCAGAATTTTAAATATGACTTAACCCAAAACACAGCTTCCCTCGTTGCCCGAAGAAATCTGGTCGAGGCAATCGAGCTACTGAAAAAGGAATTGAAAAAAATTGAATCAGAGCCCTAAACGGCGGACTCTGAAACGATAGAATTCCATCTGATTTTTCTCTCCAACAAGACAGGTGGCGTTTGGTACCAGGCACCAGACGCCACCTGTTTTTGTACTTTCCCAGCTTGTTTTCTGCAAAAAACACTCATATTGTTTGTAGATATTTCAATCTTCTAAAATGAACTCTTTTTCGATCATGTTGCCCTTGGCACAAAAATGAAGACGCGTTATAAATCCGCTTCTGTTGGCCTTTGAATGAGTAAACTTCTCTCACTTCACGTTACTGATTCAATAGAACAGCAGGATATGCAATCGCATGTCACTTCTCAAAAAAACCTACCATCCCATTAAAATTGATTTTATGCCATTCATCTTTCCTTGAATCAGCTTCGCTTTTCAAGAATGTGTGAATCTTCGCGGAATGTCTGATTTCACAATCAAATGACATTCTTGTGATGAATTGCGCAACCGGAAATGTAATTCTATTCAGAGTTAGATAAAGGAGCACTTAAGATGCCCATCATCGTACGGGTATACCTGCTGAGCGCAGTGTGTTTATTTACTGTCAGTCAAACGTCCTGTAACCGTGGGCCTAATGCCCAGGTTCGGCAGAGCATGTACCGTTCGCAACAGCTTTACGATCAAAGCATGGAACTGGCAATGCAGCGTGATCAGTTTCAGCAGTCTGCTAACGCACTGCAACATGAACGCGATCAACTGGCAATGCGCACTCAGTCGTTGGAATCCAATTTAAACATTGCCAACAAACGGCTCGATAATTTGAACACGGAACGTTCTGAAATGCAGCAACGTTATGTGAGCCTGATGAAAACGGCAAAAGGTCAACCGAGCCCGCTGGATGGTGAAGCAACGCGTCGCTTCCAGGAACTGGCTAACAAATATCCCGATTTCGAATTCGATCCGCATACCGGCGTCAGTAAATTTCATTCAGACATTCTGTTTGGTTCCGGCAGTGATACCCTCAAATCATCGGCTAAGGAAATCTTGAATCAGTTTGCGGCTATTATGAATGATGGCAATGCGAAACGATTGAATGTATTGGTTGTGGGACACACGGACGACAAGCCGATCTCGAGAGCGAGCACTCAACGTCAGCATAAAACAAACTGGCATTTATCGACAAACCGGGCAAACTCTGTTGTACTCTCACTTTCAAAGTATGGAATTCAACAGGCTCGAATGGGCTCCGCCGGGTATAGCATGTTTCAACCTGTGGTACCAAACCAGAACGATTCGGCACGGCAGAAAAATCGCCGCGTTGAAATTTTCGTACTGGCGCCTGATGCCGTCGTAGCAGGCTGGGATCCTAACCCGACTCTGCTGCACTAAGCCTCTGTTTCCAGTCGATTCTTGCGTCTTCAAAGCCATGCAGATCAAGTACACATTAGCATGTATCAGCTGCTATGGCCGAATGGGACGCGCTCTCGTGGTTTCCACACGAAGATGACTTCCTGGTAATGGCTCATCATGTGTCTGGATGGTGAGCCAGCCGATTCCCCCAATCAACGCGGGAATCAGTAAGCGCAGCATCGCTTTTGTTGTGTGACTCAAACTACCACGTCGCGCTTTTCGCTCCAGCGTCTCTTGCGGCAGGAATTGATCTTCCGCTTTCAGTCTGACTGTCAACATGGTGCAGAATGTACCGGTGATCCAGAAAGAAAGCTTGCCAGAGCTGGCAGCAGAATCATGTGGAAACGCGGCTTGTTTAGAATGAACGATCCTGCGCTTCCAGCAAACAGATTATGGCTCCAGTTCAGAGTCAATCACTGCCACCAGTTGAAACTCAAAGATTAAAATAGAGTTTTATACCACTCAACACACTATCGACTGCCACCGAGGCCAGGATTAAGCCTCCGATTCGACTGACAACACTGGCACCAGAATCGCCGATCACTCTTTGAATCGGTCCCGCCAATAATAGAAAGCAGAGCGTAATCAGCAACACGGCAAACATCGTCAGTGTTGCGATCATCTGTTGTCCTATATCTAGTCGATGGTTATCTGTAAGTAAGACGACAGCCATCATTGCGCCAGGCGAAGCAATCGACGGGATGGCCAATGGAAAGATGGCCTTACTTTGATGCGCATCAATTTTTGCTGATTCTTCAATTTCTGCTTCCGGTTTGCTCTCACCAAAAATCATGGTTAATGCAAACAGAAACAGCACCAGGCCTCCGGCAATTTGAAAGGCAGACAGAGGGATCTCCAGCCCATCCAATAAAACCTGCCCCCCCACGATGAACAGAATTAACACCAGTCCGGCAGTAATGATCGCTCGATAAGCAATCTGGCGCTGGACTGCTTTACTGGTTCCGGCAGTCACTGCGATAAAAACCGGAATGGAACCAATCGGATCGATGACGGCCCAGAGGTAAACAAAATCCTTGAGAATAGTCTCCCACATAAGTCTCTGTCTCGTCTTTCGTTTTAGTTATATAAAGGTCAATCCCCTGGATTGTACAGAGGATTGGGTTCAGAAGGGATTGCCGCATGAACCTGTTTCTGCCATTGCTGAAGTGCTTGCGCTAATGCTTTCGCTTTCTCGGGATGACTGTCTACCAGATTCATTGTCTCGCTAATATCAAGCCGCGTATTATAGAGTTCCCGTTGTCCCTCTTCAAAGAACTCTAACAACTTCCAGTCGCCTTGACGAATCACAGAAACCGGTGTCGTACGAAAACGCTGCTGCACGCCTTGGTATCTTTGCAGATATGCGGGAAAGTGCCAGAACAGAGCACGTGTTTTCAACTTACTTTGTGGATCTTTCAATAAGGAAACCAGACTTTCGCCATCCAACTTATAATTTTCAGGCTGTGGAGTCTGCGTCATTTCCAGTAGTGTGGGATAAAAATCAAGATTAATAACCGGTTCATCACTGGAACTGCCAGCTTTTGTGATGCCGGGCCACTTGACCAACAGTGGAACGCGAATACCCCCTTCATACAACATGCCTTTCGAGCCCCGTAAAGGCTGCATGGTTGTGGCCGGTCCGTAACCACCGTTGTCTGAAGTAAAAATGACGATTGTGTTCTGCTCCCGTTTCTGCGTTTTCAATGTTTTCAACACGCGCCCGATGCTTTCATCCATGCTCTTTATCATGGCCGCGTATGTCGCATGCTGATGCAATTTCCCTGCCGGTTTCGATCGGAAATATTCAATCTCTGTCTGCTTGGCCTGCAACGGGGTATGAACGGCGTAATGCGTCAGATAAAGAAAAAAGGGAGCTTTCGGGTTGGCTTTGATAAATGTGCAGGCTTCATCGGTCAGACGATCTGTTAAATATTCGCCTTTCTTGCCATCAGAGAGCTGCGGATTTCGATAGGGGCTGAAATAACCGCCGCGCGGACTGCCCGAAGGATTACCGGCGATATTAACCTCAAATCCCTGTGAAAGCGGGGTCTGTCCCAGGTGCCATTTACCGATACTGGCACAACGATAGCCTGCTTGCGAAAGCACATCGGCAATCGTGACAAACTTATCATCCAGTACGGTGTTATTTTCAGCGGGGATTAATTTACGATACCGGGCATTACCGCGTGCGGGATCACCCACCGTGTAGACGCCATGTCGAGGCGTATATTGTCCCGACATCAGGCAAGCACGACTGGGAGCACAATTAGGAGCCGCAGAATACGCGGATGTAAAACGCATTGACTGCAAGGCCAATTGATCAATGTGTGGCGTTTCGAAGAAATCACTGCCCATGAAACCCACGTCTCTCCAGCCCAGATCATCGATAAAAAACAGCACGATGTTCGGTTTTGCGGGTGCTGCTTCCACGGGGAGGGAACAGGCGAGATTCCAGCAGATCAGAAAGGCCAAGACCAGAAAACGGTTCATGATGTTCCCTTCGACAGAGGAATTGAGTGGTTTTTCATCAGACGATTGTTTACGATGAAAATTCAGTGTGTATTCTAAACTCCCGCCTGTCCCCTGTCATTCCAGTGAGTTCATTGATGTTACGAATCGTTCATATTCTATCAGTCGCGTGCCTTACCTGCTTTCTGTCTGTTCCCGTTTCTACATCCAGTGCAGAGGAAATCAAAGTCGGACTTGCTTCTGCCGAGATTACTCCTCCCGTGGGTTATCCTCTGAGTGGCTATTATCACGAACGGAAAAATACAGGTGCGCTCGACCCGCTGCACGCCAAGGCAATGGTCTTTTCCCAAGGCGAAACCAGACTGGCTCTCATCGCCTGCGACATCCTTGGGATCTCCGCAGATCTGGCCGGACTGGTGCGAGAACAAATTCAATCTCAGACAGGAATTCCCGGCGAACAGGTTTTAATCTGTGGCACACATACGCACACCGGCCCGGATTATGCCAGAGATCTCTGCCGCCATATCCTTTCTCAACAGGGTAAAACAGTCGCGACACAACCAACCGCATATCCGGCTGCTCTGGTGGAAGCAATTGCCCAGTCAGCCGTTGATGCAGCCAATAACCTGAAATCGCTTCAAATGCAAACCGGCTCCGGCGAAGAAACGAACGTTGCTTTCAACCGTCGGTTTGTCATGAAAGACGGAGCCATCAATACCTGGGCAAACTTTCGAAACAAAAATGTCGTGCGTTCCGCCGGGCCCATTGATCCGGAACTGGACATCCTCATGTTTCGCTCACCGGAAGGAAAACCAGTGGGCGCATTGAGCGTGTTTGCTCTGCACCTCGATACAACGGGGGGAGAGAAATGCAGTGCCGACTTTCCCGCCTACCTGGAACGGATGTTGAAAGCGGACATCGATCCCAAATTCTTTTCTGCATTTGGTACGGGAACCTGCGGTGATATCAATCACGTCAATCCGCATGCGAAGGAACGCAATCGGCCGGACTTTATTGGCAGCCAACTGGGAAAAGCGTTTCTGACAGCACTCAACAATTTACAGGATGTCAAACCCGATTTGGCATTCGGGCGATCAGTCATTCAGATTCCCATGCAGTCTTTTACCAGTGATGAATTAGCAGCAGCGCGGGCCACGATCAAACGCATTGAAAACAAAGAACGAATTCCCACGCTGGAAAAAGTCAAAGCACATAAGATCATTTATCTGAATCTGCTGCAGCAGGGATCGACGGAGACTCTGTTTGAAGACCCCCAGCGTAAACCATCGGTTCGGTTTGCTGGAATTGGAAAAGCGATTCCATTAGAAATCCAGGTATTCCAGATTGGTGAAGAGACTGCCATTGTAGGACTGCCTGGCGAAGTCTTTGTGGATCTGGGGCTGATGATCAAGCGACTTTCTCCTTATCGTCAGACCATCGTAATCGAACTGGCAAACAGCAATGACCCGGTTTATATCCCCACCCGTTTTTCCTACCAGGGTGGTGGCTACGAGCCTATGAATTCGGTCATTCAACCGGGGGGCGGCGAAGAAATGGTGTCAGAAACAATCCGGTTATTACGCGAAGTGAAAGCAAAATAATCGGACAGATTCTCTGTAAGGAATACCGCAGTGAAAAAAATCAAAGTCGGTCAGATTGGAGTCGGGCATCCCCACGCTGGTGGAAAAATGCAGGCCTTTCGTAAGTCAGAAGAATACGAAGTCGTCGGCGTCGTGGAACCCGATGCAAAACTGCGAAAGTACGCTGAATCGACGGGAGTTTACCAGGGGTTGCCCTTTCTGACGGAAGAACAACTGCTGAACGTCGAGGGGCTGCAGGCGATTGCGGTAGAAACATTAGTGCCCGACCTCTTGCCAACAGCGGAAACCTGTATTGCTGCAGGTAAACACATTCACCTTGATAAACCAGCCGGACTTTCTTTGCCGCACTTCAAACGAATTCTGGATCAGGCCGCACAAAAACATCTGCTGGTTCAAATGGGATACATGTACCGCTACAACCCTGGGATTGTGCTGCTGAGAGATCTATTGAAAAAAGGTTGGCTCGGCGAACCCTTTGAAGTGCACACCGTCATCAGCAAAAAAATGGATGAAAGCAGTCGCGCCAAACTGGAACCGCAGCCAGGGGGCATGATGTTCGAGTTGGGTTGTCATGTCATTGATCTGGTCGTAGAGATTCTGGGAAGACCCGATCAGGTTACGGCATTCTCGCAACACGCCTCTGCGATCCAGGATCGTCTGCAGGATAACATGTTGGCTGTCTTCAGCTATCCGAAAGCGCTGGCAACGGTCAAATCCAGTTGTAATGAAGTTAATGGTTTTGATCGGCGGCATATTGTGGTTTGTGGTTCAGAGGGAACGTTCCATCTCCAACCGTTCGGCAGACCGGCTGCCAGCTTAACCCTGTCCAATGGCAGAGGTAAATATCGCAAAGGCCAGCAGACAATCGAATTTCCCCGCTATACCCGTTATGCCGACGACGTGGCTGACATGGCGCGAATTATTCGTCGCGAAAAAGACATCGATTTTTCCTATGACCATGACTATCACGTACAGGAGTCCGTACTGAAAGCGGCGGGATTGCCGATCAGCTAAGACAACGACTTGAATTATTCCTGCTTGAGTTGCCCGTAGACATGCTGGGCTGAGGCAATGATGGCAACGGTTTCGTCTGTTTGCAACAGACGCTGAACTTCGGCTTCATCTTCGACCGGAATGATAAACAGGTCTTCGATTTCATCGCTGCTGGCCTTGCTTAGCAAGCAGATCAACGCCCAATCACTTGCCAGTGCCATCTGGGTCGCGGTGACGAGATCATTGGGCTGACTGTCACGCAGTGGTTTGATGGCATCCAGCGGTTCATGACAGCTTGAAAGTATCCGCATTCCTGCATCGAACTCGGCATCAATCTGGGTGAGCAATACGATGCGACCGTCCTGAGTGACCAGGTTTCTGGCAGTCTCCAGCACACGACCCAATTGATTCCACGCATGGCCTGCCGGACCACTCTCGACGGCAATGACGACGACTTCTGATTTGTATTCGGGTTCCAGTTTCCAATACTGATCCAAAAGCGATTTGCCTTTTCGAAAGGCGGCTTCGCTGCTGCCAAAGATAATCTCAGAGACCCCCGCGCCCGCAGAAGGAATGACCTGCAGGCTATATTGCAAGCCAAGCATCCAGCCCACTTCATCGATCAGCTGCCGTAGAGGTCTGCTTTCTGCAGGAGTCAGTTCACGATGCGACTGACCGCGGCTTTTAAGTATGGCTTCCTGAGATGAGAATCCAGGATAAATCGAGCTGCCTCCCCCCGCATAGCCGATCAACGGGTCGTAACCCACCAATTCAATCGGCAGAATAAAGTCCGCTTCCAGTAAATATTTTGAGAGGTAGACACGTTCCCCTCCTGCCGAGGTGCCCAGATAACCGAGCGTATCTTGGGATTTGGGATCGTGAATGACCCACAGCGCTTCCTCCTGCAATTCCGTAGCAACCGCGTCTTTTAATTTTGGGACGAACTCAGAAGGAGTTGACTGCGATTGCAGAATTGTGACGTCACCGGCTTCAATCCCGCAATCAGTGAAATAGCTCCACAACGAATTGATGATCTCGTCGACAGCAGGCGTCTGATGATCTACGACAATCGTGATTTTATCTCCCGGAACCACGGCTAAATCAAGCGGAGGAAGTTCCAGCGGACTGTTCAAAACCTGCTGCGTTTTCAGCGCAACATTTTCCAATGGCGCAGGTGCCTGATGCTGCCAGATAAGCCTCTCTGTCGGGATTTCGCAATGGAATTCACCGGTATAACCATAATTCAGTTTGACTTTGACCGTTTCCGAAATCGACACAACATTATCCTGTTCACTCAATAGCTTTTAACAATGATCCGTAACATGTGGAAGTTTTTTGCTCATTTTGACTATTGATTTGAGTTAAAAGTAATTCAACACTGAAATGTTAGCGTTTTAGAGGTGAATTCTACAGGATTTCTGATCACAATATTAGAAGATCACAACATAAAGAATGAATGTCGACTTCCAGGTTTTGGCAGGAGGCGATTACAGTCTTTGAATGCTGACAGACTCTCTTTAAGATGCGGGATCAGACCTCGCATCCAAAGTACAGACTGTTCTCTCCGGGAAAACACCATGACAGAAGACGATCAATTGATGATTCGAATTCAAAGTGGTGAGCTGCGCGCCTTTGATGAACTGGTCGAAAAATATCAGGGACCGCTGATCGGTTTCTTTTTCCGAAATATCCGGGATTCTCAACTATCTGAAGATCTTTCCCAGGAAACACTGCTGCGTGTCTATAATCAATCGTGGGATTATCTGCCTCAAGGCCGTTTTCGTGGTTGGATGTACCGGGTTGCACGTAACCTGATGATCGACAGTATCCGCCGACAATCGCACGATGCGTTGATCAAGGCTTACACCGGCAAGAAAACGGATGAAGATGATTCCCTCAATCGACTGGCCAGTGAAGTCATTTCGCCGGAAGAGAAAGCGAATATCAAAGAATTAGCATTGATTGTGGACGAATTACTGGGAACAATTCCAGAGGATCAACGTTTAACATTCACTCTGCATCACTATTCAGAACTCACCCTGAATGAAGTTGCAGAAGTGATGGAGACAAATTTGGCAACAGCGAAGAGTCGCTTAAGGCTGGCACGGGAAAAGTTAAGAGAGAAATTAAAGCTCATGGGCGTTACTGGCCCACAGCAAACCGAATAATATTGAGATCTGAGAAATTAAATGAACCCGGTAGAAGCGAATTGCGTTATCTTAAGCGGGCCTTCAGAATCACATGCTTTCATAAACCATTTGCAATAGTATGGAGAAGAGGGGAATGAGCTATTTCAGTCGGCTCACTGACATTGTTACCTGTAATCTAACTCATTTACTCGATAATGCCGCTGATCCCATCAAAGAGATTGAGCTGATTATTGCTGAAATGAAAGAGGGGCTTGCGGGCGCAAATCGGAGTGTCAAAACAGCAACCGCCAATGAACGGGCCATTCAGGAAGAGTTGCAAGGGCATCATCAACAGATTTCTCAGTGGAAAGCTGCCGCTAAAAACGCATTAGCGGCCGGTGATGAGGTCGAAGCACGAAATTCCCTGATGCGGAAACAGGAAACCGAGGATTTGATGGCGGGGCTCGAACAGCAACATCAGGCTGCCGTGGCCACTTGCGAACATCTGACAACCACTTTATACGCCTTGGAAGCCCGGTTAGCAGAAGCAAAGCGAAAACAACTGGAATTAGCAGAAAAAACCGGCACGGCTGAATCTGCCCCACATGCCACCGCCGATATACCAGCTGTCGCGTCGGCCCTGTCGCCATCCCGCTCTGAGCAGATTGAATCCGAGTTAGCCGCGCTGAAGCGCGAACTGGGTCAATAACGACTTACCGGAACCGATGGCTTGCCGAAACCATTAACGGTTTTCCCACCCGAAACACCAACCTCAAACAAAATTCGTTATAACCCGTTTAATTGTTTTGTCTTAGGGAATCCATACCTGACAAACATGGACAGATGGTTTGATTTCTATTTTGTTGTCGAAGAACGGGCCAATCAACAAGTTGGTACTTGCAACCGACCAGTTCTAATTTAGAATAAATATAGATAAATAGAGGGGTTTGCAAAGGCTTCTTGAAGGTGTTTCTGTTTCAATTCAGGATTCAAGAAGAAGTTATTAGTGCCGCTGGCATTATTATTAGAACCCATAAGTTCTTCGCAAAGGCATTCGTCAACTGGTTTTCGGATTTGATACTACTGAGATTTCACAGACAATTGTCCGATGACAAGTAACAGAGCCCCAATTCTTAATTCACATTATTGATGTCGGAGTCGTGCCACAATGGCCAAAAAATACCTCAACCTCGAAGAAGCAGCAGCACAGCTGGGAATGGAAATTGATGAATTGAACCGCCTGAGAGAGGGTGGCGACATTCGCGGTTTTGCCGATAGAGGTGCATGGAAATTTCGCCTGGAAGATATCGAAGAGTTAGCCCGTTCTCGTCAGGCTGATTCTGATCCAGCGATTCCTTTGTTTTCTGATGAAGCGGATGAGGATGATCTGTTCGGTTCAGCAATTCTGGAAGAGGCTGATCTCTCTGACAGTGTGATCGATGAAGATGAAGTCGGCGAACAGGCGACTGTGATCCGCGGCAGTATTCATGACGACGATGACTCCCCCGTTGAATTGAATAGTTCAGACAGTGATGTACGACTGGTTGTCGATGATGGCAATGACCTGCAACTGGACAGCGAACCAGAGTTGGTAACAGTCGGCGAAGATTCAGACAGTGATGTCCGCTTAACCGATGATTCAAGCATTGATCTTAGTAGTGACAGTGACGTCAAACTGGTTGATTCCGACTCTGAACCCGATTTTGAGATTCTGGATATGGATTCGGGCAGCGACAGTGATGTGAAACTCGTAGCCGATGACTCGAATATTGCCGGCAGTGAAAGTGATGTGGCTCTGATCGGCGACGAAAGCTTCGATCTTGGTAGCGACAGCGATGTGGCTCTCGTTTCGGATGAAGGCGATAACTCATCAATCCTGGCAGAAGACAGTGGAATCTCGCTCGCATCAGATAGCGGAATTTCTCTGGCATCGGATAGTGGAATTTCATTAGCGGGCCCTCTGGACAGCGGGATTTCTCTGGAAGGAGCCGACGAAAGTGGAATCTCTCTGGTAGGAGACGACACCGGTAGTGACATTTCCATTACTGCTGACAGTGGAATTTCACTGGAGCCGTTTGATGTCGAAGACGTTGACAAAACCGTCCAGATGAATACTGGCAGTGATGATAAAAATGCGACTTTGGAAATTCCCATATTAGACGACGATGATGATAGTAGTTTTGATCTCTCAGATTCCAGCGCAGACACCAGTGTGTTAATGCTGAATGAAGGTGATGACATGGGAGGTTCGTCAGGTTCCGTGATTCTGGATTCTGACGACGAGGACAGCGAGTCTGCCATATTTGAGGATGATGAATTCGCCAGCGACGATGCCATCTCTGATGTCTTTGATGAAGACGATGAAGACTTCGACGATATCTACGATGCAGACGACGATGACTTCGATGATTCCTTCCAAAGCGGTGAAAGCCATGCCGAATTTGTAGCGCCTGCCGCATTTGCTGGTGGCCGGGGTGCGGCAATGGCAGCACCCGAAGCGGAATGGGGAGCAGGAACATTCGCTGCACTGGGGGTCTCCACAGTTTTATTGGCGATCTGTACTGTCATGATGTACGATATGATTCGTACGATGTGGCACTATGATGATCCTTCCAGTGTCAGCTCATTCTTCCTGGAAACCTTTGGCGGCTTGTTCTAAAGTCCCACAATCCTGCGGAAACATCGCAGCCAATACACAAGACGCTTGAAGCTTGGGTGCTTTGCTGCGCAAGCCTTTTGCTCCCCTGCCAGACTTCGTACTTTTTCAAAGTTCTCAGCAGATGTCAGTGTCAGAGCAGCGATTCGTGCGCGCCTGCACTATATAATATAGCGCTAGGCAAACGGTCTTCCATCCTGTAACTACTTTTGTTTTGGTGAATGATAATGCATCTGAAATCGCTGTTAGCTCTCGTAATCTTAACTCAAGTACTAGGCAATCATCTACAAGCGGATGATCAACGACAGCTTCGTTACTCCGATCCCAAACCACAGGAATACAAGCTCACAGCGCGTGCCAGCAAAATTGATCCGCGTACGAAAGAGCATCCAGAGATCGGCTTCGTTTTTAATTCGAAGGGAAAAGTTCAGGACCTCGAACACGCGGTTGTTGATACGCGAGTCAAACCACGCGGCAAACTTGTGATCTGGTTGATGGGATATAACAGCCAACTCTTTGATCGGCTCTCCAGCTATGGACTACACGCGATTCAGGTTCATTATGCAAACCGCTGGTTCTCCAAAATCTGCCGGGAACAACCAGTGGGAGAAACGTGCCGGGGTAACGTGCGTCTGGAAGCAGCAACCGGCGAAGATTTTAGCGATCAGGTTGATATTCCCCAGCCCGATGGAATGAAAGAACGCGCGTTTCAGTTCGTCAGGTGGCTGGCTAAAGAGAACCCACAAGGCAAATGGGAATATTATTTGACTCCGGATGGAAAAGGATTGCGCTGGGAAGATGTAATCATGGCGGGAAGTTCTCATGGATCGACGACCTCCGCCCGGTTCGCCAAACATCAGAAAGTCGGTCGTGTTGTCATGTTCTGCGGACCGCGAGATCAGTTGCAAAACTGGCAGGCGCTCCCTTCCGCGACTCCCAGTAACCGCTACTTTGGTTTTTCCCATGTGCTGGATGGCGGCTGGAGTGCAGACCACTACTGCCGTTCCTGGGAACTGATCGGCCTGCACGAATATGGTCCGATTGTCAATGTAGATCAGAAACAGCCCCCTTATGGAAACACACGGCGGTTGATCACGGACTTTGATGTGAAAAAGAATACCCGCCGCGCCCATTCCTCAGTTGTCCCCGGAGGCAATGCCGGCAAAGATGCGAAGGGTAATTACATTCACGAAGATGTCTGGCGTTACCTGTTCACGCACCCCATCGAAAAAACGGGAACAGCAGTCCCCATGGATCCGGGCTGCAATAAGAATCAACGCGAGAGTTAACCGGCAAACACAAACATTCGCATCAGATCCATGTCTCTCTTGAAATAATCGCTCACGCGAATGGCAAGCGGCCCCAGGTCTGAACGATGCGGGGTAAGCCTGCCACTGTGCTGTGGTCGGCTGCGAACCGGTAAAGTTCCTGGGTGATTTCATCGATCTCAGATTGAGTCGCAAGTTGATCTTCCAGAATGGCATCGGCAATGTTTTCCATTGTGAGTCCATTGAGAAGTTTCACCTCTCCTTGCATGCCAACCGGTTGTACAACAGAAACATGGATGTACTCCAGGCCACACTCTTTCAAAAGAACAGGCAAGCGAGGTCCAATATTCGGATCACCGCCTCTGCGACGTACTACCGCGCAATAGAGATCGTAAAAGCTCTGAAATGCCGGTGACTCAGGCCAGGTAAAGGACCCACTGAAATCAATGTCTTCTAAAGCCAGGTACCCGCCGGGGCGTAGTTGTCTTAAAAATGACTTGACGGCGCTAACGGGATCACTCAGATGGGTCAGCAGTAACCGCGAATACACGACATCAAACTCGGGAGCCCCTAACACTTCACGGATATCGGATAAACGGAATTCGACGTTTTCAATCCCCTGCTGCTGCGATTCCTCACGGGCAATTTCCAACTTCGTGGCATCAATGTCTGTCCCCACAGCCTTTCCCTGAGGAGCGACCCGGCGCGCAATTTCGCGCGTCACATCTCCGCCACCACAGCCGACATCCAGACACGCCAGCCCGTCGGCCAGCTCAAGCTGGTTGAGCAACCCCTCCGTGCCTGCGTGCATCACACGTGCCAGCACTCGCAATCGTTCGCGCCCCTGAATCCCGCCGCGAATGACATAGTGTTTCAAATTTCCCATCAAAGTCTCCTCAGCAAATAACGTCGTAACTCCATTGCTCACGTCTTGAAGTCAGTAACGCGGAAAGAACTCGATGACAACCACCTTAGAGCTTATTTCCATGAGTGCACACGCGAAACAAGACCTACCGCACAGGCTCCCCGGGTAGAAACCAGCGCTCGAACAGTATTAACCCTATAAAAAAATCTCTTTCGCAGCCGAGAGGAACGGAATAAGGCGGAAATCCGAATAGAAACGTTTTTCATCAATCAATATTGGGAAAAATATCGAAAATCTGAAAATTCCCTGTAGTCTGAGCCCTGCTCTCTGGAATCTAGTTAGAAGGGGTTCCGTTAATTCATCATACTTTAACCTGAAACTAATCTGAAAACTGAATGTCGTCTGATGAACGAAGTCGTCGTGAACAATGTGTTTTTTCAGCAACTGCTCCAAAATCAAGGGCGGCTTCACGCTTACGTACTTTCTCTGGTCGGAAACACAACAGACGCCCGTGACCTTCTGCAGGATATCAATCAATGCCTGCTGGAAAAACGCGACACCTTTACTCCTGGTACGAATTTTCTAGCCTGGTCGCGCAAAGTGGCGTTCTACAAAGTCCAATCGTACTGGCGTGATAAAAACCGCAGTCGGCTGTTATTTGACGATGAATTGCTGAACAGCATGTCTGAAACAATTGAGCAGATGCCCGATTTATACAACGAACAAATCGAAGCATTAAAATCCTGCATCACGCATCTGCCTACTGAGAAACAGGCACTCATGCAGCAGCGTTATGGCCAATTTATGCCCCTCAAAAATATTGCGGAATACTGGGGTAAATCAGAGAAAGCCATCGGGGTGATGTTGCTGCGAATCAGACTGCGACTTCAGGACTGTATTCAGAAAACAATTGCGACAAGGTCCCGCGGATTATGATTACTGAAAGTTCGGCCAACTGGGAAGATCCACTCCCCAAACTGGTGGCCCTCTATTTTGATAATCTGCTCAACGAAAAAGAGCTTCGGATTCTCCAATCGCGGCTGAAGTCCGACCCGGAAGCACGCGTCTTTTTTGCACAATTCTCAGCTTTACAAACGCAATTGGAATGGGTCTATACCGATGCCACAAGCCCACAGGAAATGGCACATCTTCCCGTATCGGCTCAACCTGAAAAACGAAACTGGAACACGATCCTTTATATTTCCGCTTGCATCTGCCTCGCTTTAGGCGGACTGCTTTTCATACACATGACAACCCCGGTGGCGCATGTCTTCCCCGTCACCGACAGTCTTTGGAAACACGGCCCCGTCATCCAGGAAGAAGCACTACTTGCTGGCGCAAAGCGGCACTTGCTCCGAGGAGAAATCGAAGTCCGGTTCGTGTCAGGTTCGGTAATTAATCTGAAGGCCCCTGCTCTGATCCAATTCAACGGAACCAATGCCGTTTATCTGGATGAAGGAAAACTGGTTGCCGACATTCCTGAATCGGGCCACGGTTTTGAAGTGGAAACACATGCAGGCCGCATTGTCGATTTGGGAACCTCGTTTTCTGTGAATGTCAGTGCAGCACAAAACACGGATGTCAACGTTTTCCGTGGCAAGGTCGAAGTGACCGGTGATTCTAACACATCTCCTGCGCGAGAAATCAAAGCAAACGAAGCAGTTCAAATTGATTCCAGTACCAGACAGGTTACCCCGCAGCATTATTCCAGCAATGATTTCATCCCTATCATTGCACGCGATTATCCCGTTCTCAATTTCTCAGAAAGCATCATCTTCCAGGAAACGATACCAGACTCCGTTGCCAGAGGTTTGTTTCATGTGCTCGAACGCGATGGTCATATTTTCCTTTTCCCTGAAAAACGCAATGTGAAGCTACACTCCGATCTCGAAGTCTCAATCTCGCAACCGGGAAGTTATTGGTCCTATGACCAAATCGAAAAAGAAACGGATGTCATTCCAAGTGGCAGTCAGGTGGACTGCTATCGCGTTTACTATGACCCAGCCAGTAACAAGAACGATTTAATACCCACAGAGGGAGAGATTGAATTCGACCGCCCCGTGCTTGGGTTAATCACGACTCGAAAAAGGCTGGAGGCATCGGATGCATTTCTGAACCCTTTATACAACACCCGCCACCAACAAACTCTCAAACACCAGGAAATTGAAACCAGACTTTCCAAGGATGGGACCAGGCAGGATGTGATCGTCCTTTCAGAGGACCGCAGAAAACTGTCTTTCAAATTATTCACAGGCACAACTTTCGTTGATGAATTTCGAGTGCTTATTGCTGCCCCTTAGAGATTCCACAAGAAAGCGTTTCAGATTGATGCTCATGTTCAACTACTGACATTCATCGAATCCACAGGTTTGAACAGAGTTCAACGTACACGTCGTTATCTATTTTATAAAAGGAGAGAATCATGAAACCTCACCGTCCAGCAAGTCGACTCCGAGGCTTTACTTTGATTGAATTGCTTGTTGTCATTGCCATTATCGCGATTTTAATTGCCTTATTGCTGCCCGCAGTGCAACAGGCACGCGAAGCAGCCCGCCGCTCACAGTGCAAGAACAACCTCAAGCAGTTTGGCCTGGCACTGCACAGTTATCACGATACACATCGAGTCCTGCCTTGCCTCAAAGGCGGTGCAGGAGGCGACGTCAACGGCGCTGGCCTGTTAGATACTGGTACCGGAAACCGCAGTTGGATGACAGGCATTATCTTCCTGCTCCCATACCTGGACCAAGGACCGCTCTGGAATCAAATCACAGCACTCCCCAATCAGGGAGGGCGTCCCAATGACCCTTCCAGTTTCCCCCAACCGTCTCTGGCAGTAATACTGTGCCCTTCCTCTCCCGTGCCACCACGTGCTGAAGGAGGACTCGCTCCACGAACTTATTGTTTCAGTGTAGGCGATACGATCAATGATAATATTTCATCCAAAAACCCACGTGGTCCGTTTGGCTGGTTGTCAGATACCCGAATGCGTGATTTTCTCGATGGCAGCAGTAATACCGTCTTGATGGCAGAACGCGAATTGGGCGGGACAGGCTCTTACCTGGGACGTGCTGCCGCCAATATTTCAAACCTGGATACGAATCCTGCCACCTGTCTCGGTACCGTAACAGGAAATACCTATAACGTGACGATGGACAGCCATCGCATGGGACAACGCTGGGCGATAGGGTATCCATTCTATTCCGGCATCACCACAGTTTTACCCCCCAACAGTCCATCCTGCGCTTCAGGAGGACATCAGAGCTGGGGTATCTATTCCGCAAGTAGCCAGCACACCGGTGGATGTCACACCCTGATGGGAGACGGCGCTGTTCGATTCATTAGCGAGAATATTGATTCCGGAAATCTATCTACCGCCCAGGCCACCACTGGTAAGAGCCCGTATGGAGTCTGGGGCGCATTGGGCAGCATGAGTGGTTCAGAAACGGTTGGCGACTTTTAATAAAAAAATTGCTTAGAACCTCATTTTGGAAAGGCAGTACTATGCTAAGGCGACATTTAAATAAATCGTTGATTCTCTTTTGCCTGTTGGCAATCAGCGGGTTGACGGTTGGTTGTAGCGAAGATTCAGGCCCGAAAGACATGCCTCGGGAAACAACACCAGATCCTCAGGATACCACCTTGCTGGAGGTTGTCCCTCTGTCTCTTTCCTGCTGATGTGATACGAGGGTGCCACTTTTCATCTTTGATCGATGTCTGGTTTGCATCCCCATTAATACAAAAAGGGCGGTTGATTCAAGATCATTACAAACCAACGGGTGATAGTCCGTTAAGCAACGTTTAACCGACAATGGCAGTTTGATATAATGGTTGTGCGACAGTCGGAAAGGCGTTGTTTTAGTGGCTAGAGGTCGTCGTCATGTGACAGTTTCTTTAACAGTCAGGTTTGATACACGGGGATAGGTTTGATTCCGAAAGCTGGGCTATCCATCCAGTTTCCCCGCTGTTTTACTTTTGGATTCACTCGGGAGGGTGACATATGAGCGACTTTGAAGACTTCATGGAACATTTTCGGTGTTTCAAAAGATGGATGGAAGAATGCGTAAGACTGACTTCGGGACTAATTCAACACATAGAGTTAACAGCATTAAAAATCAAAAAATCATCAGATGAAGGTTTGATGGGAGCATGGGGGGCAACTCTTCCGGTTTCGGAACTTCGGGAGATTTTAGATGGTCATTTCCTAAGCAGTGATTACCCGACTGAATTCTTTAAACACATTGCACTTTTCAAAGGACTCTTCTTTGGTCGAGTCGATGATTTTAACCAACTCTACGAAATTGCAAACGTAGATCATTTGAAGCCACGAATCTTTAATGGTCAAAGCAGTGTTACTGCCTATCAAACCATTCTTGATATGTCTGGATTTCTTAATGCTAAATACTCCACGGTGTCGCGTGGTGCTGATTGTGAGGAAGTAGGTAACGCAATTCTTGCTTGCTATTACTCTTTAATTGAGTATGACGTATTAGACTGTAGCGTATTAGATGAGGTAAAGACCAGGTTTACGCTCGAGCATGCACGCGCTGAACGATGGGTTTTCGATAACACTGAAAATATTGGTCGACTTGTCTCGTTACAGTTGCCGACAGAGAGAGTGCCAGAGATCGTCGAATCAGTTCAGCCAGACTCAACAGTCGAAGAACGCAAACCTCTCGTAGGATCAGAGGAAAAGGCGTACCAATCCTATATGCTCGCTGAAAAGAGCATTGGTGAGTGTTCCGACAGGGCAGCGTACGACTGGGTGTTAGAAAATGGGCCAAGTGAATATGCGGTGCCTCCATTCGAAACGTGGGGGCGGTATGTCAGGGCAGGACGTCAACACTATGGGACTCAGAAAAATAGCACTCGCGCAGGACGATCTGGTCGATTTGCGGACCCCGCCCACTAAAAACGGATATTCTTTAAAAATCCGCTATTTTGCAAAACCCTAAAAATATAGGGTTAAATTCACATCTATTAAAAATCCGCCCCCCATCCGCCCTATCCGCTTTCTGGTAAGTAGTGTTTCACATTTACTTTAACTAGGAGGTAGGAAAATGTCAGAGCTATTAACAGCTGAGGAACTTGCAAAAGCTCTAAAGCTGAGTCCTCACACTGTGAAGTTATGGAGTCGAAACGGGAAGATCCCAACTGTTTGGCTTTCAACTAACGTTCGCCGATTCACTCTTTCTGAAGTTGTTAAGCAACTGGAATGCAACAACGTTCCAAGGGAAAGGGTAGAAGCATGAAAGACAAAGCGACCGAAACGAAATGCGGCGAAATTTCCAGAGACTCAAGCTACACCCTATCTGATTTCTCGAATCGCACAGGTCTAAAGCGTGATGCAATCCGAGCAGCTCGACGCAATGGGCTGCGGGTGATCTACAAACACAGCCGCGCGTACATCATGGGGCGCGACTGGTTAGCTTACTTGGACGGTAACGAAGAAACCCCAGAAGCGGTCTAGGCTCCCGGGGTTTTTGTATTCCTGTTTTCGACGAACAAGAACAAATAAGAGGTACGGATATTATGAACGATATGCGCGTATGTTGTCAACCACTTTTCCCTGATCGGGAGGGTAATTGATGGCTAAGAAGAAAGACGATATCAATAAGACCCTGACCAATTTCGGTCAGAAGGAAGTCGAGGACGAAGAAGGCGAAAAAAAAATCGTTCGCTATCCGTTGTCGATGAATGAGATAGTTCAGAAAGTCCGTGTCTGCACTTCAGATAGCATCCATCGAACGGGTGCCATGCTGTTTGGTCATAGGGCGAACACTGACGAAGACGTTCATTTCATGACCAAAGCGTCAGAGCTGACTGCATACGTTTCAGGTGTGTCTGCCAACAATTCCAGATTCTTAAAAGGTGTTGGCTATTTAACACCAACGGAAACTCACCACGGATGCGGCAGACTGCTTACGAATCACGAAGCAATCGAACGTCAACCGCATTCTCCAAAAATGCAAGGCCATTATTACGCGTGCAAGTTTCCGAAGCCGGGTAATGGCGATGCGATGCGGCTCCTGCTGGCTCGCTTCAATCCTGAAACGGACGTCGACGCGGATCTGATTCAGGCTGCCATTGCTACACTGTATTGGGGTGGCAAGAGTGGGCAGAGGCCCGCATTCCTTATTACTTCCGACGATGGGAGGGGAGCGGGCAAGACTCGTTTCGTGTCAATGCTCAGTCATTTAGTCGGCGGTCATATCGATCTGTCTGCAAACGAAGATATTCAAGTTCTCAAGCAGCGTCTGCTATCACCTGAAGGAATGATGTTGCGTTTGGCACTGCTGGACAATGCGAAAACAATGAATTTCTCCTGGGCAGAGTTTGAGGCCCTTATCACAACGACGCACATTTCCGGAAAGCGTATGTATGTCGGTGAGGCCAGGCGACCCAATAACCTGACCTACTTCATTACTCTGAATGGTGCTTCTCTCTCAACTGACATTGCTCAACGGTGCTGCATCATCAAGCTGGCAAAGCCGATCTACTCCGGCAGCTGGGAAGACGACACCATGGCGCTGATTGATGAAAAACGGGACGAGATTATTGCCGATGCCCTGGGTTTCCTGCAGTCGCATGCTGAACCACTGGAACGGTGCAGCAGGTGGGGGGCATGGGAGCGCGAGATTGTTGCCAGACTTCCAGAACCTACTGAAGCTCAGGCAGTGATACGCGAACGGCAGCAGGTTGCCGACGTCGACAAAGAAGAGTCACAAATCATCGAAGACTACTTCCGGGCACAGCTGATTGATTATCGATACGACGTTGATGCAGAGAAGATATTTCTACCGTCAAAAGTGGTCAATCGGTGGATAAATGAGTCGACCAACGAAAAGCAGTCGACGGTTAAGGTTTCAAAGATAATGAAACAGAAAATCAATGAAGGGGGCTTTGAATGTATCCAAGATTGCAGCAGTCGTCGAAATGGGCGGGGCTTCTTCTGGGTTGGTCTCAACTGGGATTGTGAGTCCCAAATTCAGACCGATTTAGACCACAGAATTGAGATCGATACTAGACGTGGATTCAGTAACTAGGGGGACGGCGGGGACGGGTGGGGACGGGTTTGACCCTTTGTATCTCTCTGGGTGATCAAGTCCATTGTTTTTACTAACAATAGCCGAACCCGTCCCAATGCGTCCCCACTTGGCAGATCAGGAGAAAGGAAACACGGATGATTGATACAGAAATGAAACGGGAACTCATACGCGAGCTGATGCTATTCGGCGCTTACTTGGCTGATGCTGGTGACATTCGCAGCAGGATTAACAGTAGCCATTTTGTGGAAAACGACATAGCAGCCTGCATTGAAGAGATCGAAGGCGTTACCAGTGGGAGGATCCAACAACAGAACACAAGATTCCTACCTTTCCTCTTGGATTCCTTGGAGTGTCCGAACGGTGGGAATGCGATCGATGGGATAGAACAGGCTGTGAAGGCCAACACAGAGTACAGGAGAATGAGAAAGCTATGTCAGCAAGGTGCGTTCTCCAAGAACAGAGAAGACCTTGAACGAATCACCAGACAGTTTCACTCAGCATAAAGGATTTTAACCAATGATTCAAAAGACCGAAGACAGCAAACCCGAGGTATTCATGGTAACCGTGGTGCCTATCTCAAAGCACATTACCACAGAGAACATGATGCAGAAGCTCGGTATTCTGTTTGGAGGAATCGGTATCAAAGTTGTGGAACTCGAGCCGATGCCAGCGGGCGACATGATACCGAAGGACATAGCGATAGCCATCTTGGATGACATCGAGGCGAACATTAACGCAGACCTGTTTGATGGATTGGGAGACGACCAGTCAGGACAGGACGGTGGCCAGTGTACAATATAGTGTACGGGTCCTTCTGGGGTTGTGGTGTGCGCCGTTTCGCCTTGGCACTAATCGCCTGTATATTAAGATTTTCCAAGGTGGTTGTTCCTCTTTCATTGGAGGTTTTCTAAATGTCTGAACCAGAATTAAGACTAGGCTGTTGTAAGACACTTAAAGACCTCGCTAGAGCGTCTGGGATCAGCTACACGAGCGTCAGAGGCTGGCAGCATAAACCGGGCTTCCCAGTCGAGGAAGACGGTACGTTCAATATCTGGGCGGTTTGTGAGTGGCGTTGTCAATCTTTTAATTTCAACAATGTTCCCGCGGGCGGTGTGGCTGGTACTGAACCGAGTGAATTGAAACGGCGAAAGCTCGAAGCGGATACGGCGATAGCTGAAATTGAGCAGAAGCTAAAACAACAGAAGTTTGACAGCGAGTCTGGAAAGCTGGTTGACCGGATAGCGGCTAGGCGATGGATAGCGACATCTTACGCGACAATTCGCCATCGTCTCGAATCAGCGCCCTCGGAGCATGCGAGCTGCTTCCCTGAATCGGTCAGATCAGACCTGATTGAACAATGGAAGCGAATCAATCGGAATATCCTCAGACAGTTGGCTAATTACATGAATCAGACTCCAGGCGTTGAGGGGGAGGTTGTAAGTGTTGACTGATCACGAAATCTTCATTCAACGAATAGCAGACCAGGCATTGACGGAACCACTCAGTGTTAAGGAGTGGGAAACGTATTTTGATCGTAGTTGGCATAAGACCAAAGCCATTCTTGAGCATACAGAGGGAGTGGAGCGGTTTGATACGTTGTACAGAATCCCGTTGCGGTTGGCCCCTCCTGCTTACTTATCGAGAAAAGGGTTTTTTGCAGGAACATCGCATAATCCATCGAAATCCGAAATCTAATCTATCAGACTCGAATTGAATCGCGAAAATGGAAACCATGAGAGACTTACTCACCATCAAAGAAGCTGCTTTCAAACTCGGAACAACATCAGCCGAGTTGAGAAAACTTATACGCACAAACCAAGTGCCATTCATTGAGATGCCGAATGGGATCAGATTTGATACTGACGATTTAACGAATTTGATTGAAACAAGAAAGAAAGGCAGAAACATGACAGCGACAGCAGAAAAGACAGAACGGCAGGCAATGCAGGAACACCTGCGAAACAGACCCAAGTACGTCGACAGCCTAAAACTGGTCAACACAAAACTGGCAGAAATTCAGGCTAAGGTTGATACGGGCGAACTCACGAAAATGGCGTTAGTACCACTATCGCGGGAATGGGACAGACTATCGACGTTGATTAACGATATTGATAACAGTTTCAGAACCATCCTCACAAACAACTGCCCAAATGAGGACTTACATGAGGAATGGCTTGAGTTAAGCGAACGACGGTCCAGAGCGAACGAAGAGCGAGTGAATGATAAACGAGAGCTAGAGCGGATCGACTTGAATATTGAGAGCCTGAAGGCGAATCTCGAGAGCCTTATGAATCCAGGAAAACTTGCGACTGACGAATACAGACCATTTACGAATGATGCTGAATATCAATCGAGAATTGACAAGCAGGAACGAAAATTGAACTCAGCTCTGAGAAGTAAAGAACGGTGTGAACTCAGGGTTAAGGATGTTACAGGCGTTATCAACCATCTTACTAACGAGATGTTACGGGTTAAAGAAGAGCGTATTTATTTTGAGGAGGACGAGATTTGATCACAGAAGCATTATCGAAAGATCAGAGACAACAATACATCGCGCGTGAAAATGCAAAGTATAACGAATTTTTAGGAGTGAAAGAGACTATGAACCAGAACCAAAGGTATGAAGCAATTTATCAGGCTGATCTCAAGGCAATGGGCGGCGTTCTGTCTGTCAGTAAAGAGGACTATATCGCGTCCCTGAAGGCTACAGACAACTATGGAATGATTGACCTGTCTAATACCGGAAACCATTCAGGATCGGACACAGCGACTCTGAGTGCTGTTGGACCATCACCATCCCCCGGCGATGAAAAGTACCGAAAGCAATACCGGGCAGACTTGGCGGCAATGGGCGGTCAACTAGGTTGCACGGAAGAAGAATATATCGCCTCTCTCAAGGTGACTGATAACGGTGGCGAGTTGTCACTTTGTTGATTTCTGCTGCTTAATCAGTGGGCTTCATTCACCCATAAAAACTGATTGAGCAATGCGTAGCTCCCCGGTGTGCCCTTTCTTCCGCTGGGGGGCTTTTTTTTTGAGGACAAATAAATGATCGGTAATGACGTTGATATTAAAATAACCGGCAGCGATGCTGAAATGTTAAAAGTGTGGCAGCGGCAGTATCGTGAACTCGAGAAACAACACCAGAAACTTATTAGAACTGGCAAGGTTGGGAAACAGGCCGGAATGCAGGTGGCGAGCGGTTTTAATTCAGCGTTCGGATCTGTTAAGGACATGACGGGCTCTTTGCTTGGTGTTACTTCCGTGATTGGCGGCGTAGCGCTGGGAGTCAATCAGGTACGTGTTGAACTGGAACACTTAAAGAGACTGAATAGGAAGGACGCTGACGCACAAGTCCCGTTTCAGGATGCCTTGGTTCAGGCTTACAAGAATTCCGGCGGCCAATTGATCGAGCCAGATGAGCTGGAAAAACTGATTGCGAAAATCGAAAAGGATACGGGCGTAAGTCAAACTAAGGTTGCGATGTCCCTGAGCTCTGCCTTTTCATCGCGCGGCCCAACAACAAAGGGCGAACTGCTGGAAGCGGTAGAGGCAACAATCGCCTCTCTGAAGTTCTCCCCCGATAAGAGCTCGCAGGAATTAGCCGACTTAACAGGCGCGGGAATCGACCTATCAAAGCGTTTCGGGTTCACCCCGAAAGAGTCCTTAGGTTTCTTACAGAATGTCAGCGGTCAAGCTCGAGTAGACGACCCGGCAATGATGGCGAACAATGCGGCGCCTGCAATTGCGAATCTTTCCAGTTTTGGAAATACAGCAACAGAAGCAGGCGCGTTGATTGCGGCATTAACTCAGGGAGCGACAGACAAAACGGCAGCGATGACAGGAACGGCTGCAGTCTCTCTCGCTTCGCAGCTTAGAAAACGTGGGATCGGCAACAGTACAGCAGAGGGAATTGACATTCTGGCAAGTGATCCAGAACTAAGGAAACGATTTCTTGAGGGCGGCGAGTTTGGCGGCAAGAAATTCCCAGCGGCAAGTTTCGAAAAAAAGTCTGAGGTTGCCATTCAACAATTGTTTGAACCGGGATCAGTGACCAGAGAAGCATATCAGGGCGCTAAGACTGTTATTGGCGGGAAAAAAGAAGCACAGCAGGCGTTCGACTTAATGGTCAATGCTTCCCGGTTATTATCTCCCACCAGTGAAACCCGGCGGCGTTCTATATCGGCAGTGGAATCGGCACATATCGCAGACAGACGGGGCGCGGCAATGTCCGAAGCCACAGACGCGGTCAATCGAACAATGGATGCGGCAAACTTCGGATGGTTGCGAAAAAAGGCGGTAAGCTATGAACTGGAATCTAAACTAGCATTTTCCGGTGAAGCCCCGCGACTTACTGCTTCTAAGGTTTTAAAACTAGAACGGGATCGGCTTTTAAAGAAAGGCCCGATTGATGAACTCAATGTGGGATTAGATCAGAAGAAACTCGAGGGAACAAACTTCATCACAGGCGGTTTTGTAAAGGCACAAAAGGACCAGAATGTATCACAGGCAGACAAAGCAGCAGCCGAACTAATACAGCGACAGATTGTAATTTTGCTGGATGCGTTGCAAACCGAACGTGACAAGAGCAAGAGAGAAGATCGAGCGACTAAAGCAACAGAAGAGAACACAAAAGCCGTGCAGGACCTTGCCAGGAAGATGGAACGCCAAGGAACACCACGAGCATCAACGACAGTCCCCCCGCCACGTCGTGAACCATTCCGCGCACCAGCGGCAAGTCTTTCCGTAAGTGGCGACACAAGCAGGGGGGAAAGATGAATAAAACTGACATTGCAATTCCTGAAAAGTTTTTCCCGAACTGGTACGAGCGACTGGTATTTACTCACAAGACATTACAGCAGTCAATGCACATCACGCGGCATATCGACCACGAACGATATTTCATGATGTTTTTCGACTTCGATAACATGACGTTGACAGTTGTAAAAGAGTCAGTACACAAACGGGATTTATTCCATTGTTTTTGTGTAATGGCGCCAGAACTATTCCAGCCTGATTCGTTCACTCTTACAGCAATGAAGGCAGGACATGCGACAGGCGGCAGCCATCCCGAGTATTCCAATGTGGCTAACGTATCGCGGGAAATGTCGTATCAATACGGCCCCGATGGTGAGCCGTTGCGGTCGTTTGACGTGGCAGTCTTAACAGATATCCCCGATGGATGGCTGGCGAAATATGAGCAAATCTAAAGGTACTCTTGAGGGTTCAAATCATTCTGCTGTTTCGATTCCCGGTTTCCACTCGCACAATATGTGATTTAGAGAACGTCAGTCAGGCGGTTATGAGGGGTCACAAGACAGCACACCATATTTACAAACTGGAAAGTAAAGGAATTCAGAGCATGGCAGGGACAAGAGACACGAATAGGAATTCGACAGATCATGCTGTTCACATTCGAGATTCATTCGTGCGGTTCGGGTTATTTAATTTGTGCGTCCTTATTGTTCTGATGGGCGTTGTTCTGATTGCATCATTCGAGCATGCGAGAACTGTTCCCCAGCATGTACCAGTCGAACAATTCCCGCATGAATCCCCGGAGAAACTAGCTTGTTTTTGCCATGTTTCCCCGTTAGTCAGAAATATGTGTTCGGTAAATGTTCCCTTCGTGATCTTTTGTCAGGGAGATTATGAGGGCATGTTTTTGTGGCCGGTGCTAACAGCCGATGAGGTGACTAAAGGAGTCAATTAGCGGATCAGGACAGGACTAAATAATCCGTCATTGTTCCTATGAATCGGCTCTTTCAATAGTGGTTGTGGAGATTGGAAGTTTTCAGGGTAATCGGATCACTCTTGACAATCGATAGTAAGGGCGGGTAAAAATGACACCTTCTAAAAGCCTGAAGAGGTCTAAACTACTACATTCTAAAATCAAGAAACTAAACAGAGCGCAAGTCTCTTACGCAGTGGGCCAGTACCGTGAGGGCTGGCGGGCGGCAGTTTACCGCCTTAGAACCAGTGTGTGGAGACTTGCGCTTTCTTTACGTACTGTCTTTAGTGCGTTGAAAGGTGTCTCATTATGAGCACTACACAAAACCCCTCTTACGTCTGTGACACTCACCACATTTCCCTATCCCCAGTCGATCAGCAATTCCAGCGGTCAACAGCATTCCCGGCGGCAGACGTTGCCGAGTCCACGACAATAGGACCGGGCTATCCTGATGATGTTCTCAGTCTTCGCAGGAAATCGCATCTATGGCCGGTTTACCTTGTGAACATTCCAGAGGGCTTTGATTCGAAGTCATGGAGAACAGCCCCCCCTCACACAAAGCATTTCAACACAGCGAAACCGGATCCAACGGCAGGCGATCTACTAAAACAACATGGTTTAGAGATTCATCAGGCAAGCATTGAAGAATGCGACAGCCGATTGAATCGGCTACGTGGCGAAATATGATAATTTGAGTGATTTCCCCGGCTGGCGATGGTCAAACGGGGATTTTATTAACACCTCTCAGAATCGCACAGGATGCCCTGTAACGAGATGTGAGGTAAAGACGACTGATACCATTCGTAAACAGACCATTTAAGGGGGAACAGCAGTGATTAACGTCTATTTGTTGAAGAGAAAAGATAGTAAATACTGGCAGATGCGATGGGTTGACCCTGAAACAGAACTAGAGAAACGTGAAAGCACAAAGACGAAGCTTCGGCGCGATGCAGAACGGATACAGAGATCAACAGAAAAGGCACTAAATGAGGGTACGTATTACAAGGTTGTAAAAACCGCTTGGTCAGATTTCCGTGAACGATACGAAACCGAAGTCATACCAGGGATGGCAGACAATACCGCAAAAATCATTTCCGTTTCATTCAATCATGTTGAGAAAACGATTAACCCAAAGACACTAAAACAGATCAACGGTAATTCGCTCAGTAAGTTTGTGAAGGGATTGCGCGAACAGGGATTGAGAGAGATCACGATAAAGGACTATTTAGCACACTTGCAATCCGCTTTGAACTGGGCAAAGTCTGTAAGGCTGATCAATGTTGTGCCTGAGTTTCCTAAACTGAAGCGCGCAAGATCGGAGAAGGCAATGAAAGGTCGCCCGCTCACTCTTGAAGAGTTTGAGCGTATGCTTGATGCGGTCCCTAAAGTGATAAAGATGGTCCGCAGTACCAAAGAGGATAAAGCGAATGTAGTCAACTCTTGGAAATTCTATTTGCGTGGTCTCTGGTTTTCCGGTTTGCGGTTGGCTGAATCTTTGGAGTTGTACTGGGATCGTGACGACAAGTTATCGCTCGATTTCTCTGGTAAATATCCAATGATGCGTATTGTGGCTGAACACGAAAAAGGTCATAAAGACAGGTTGCTTCCTATCGTTCCTGAGTTCGCCGAATTCCTACAGGAGGTACCAAAGGATCAGAGAACAGGCCCGGTGTTCAACCCACTATCTGGATGGGGAAAACGAAACAAAATGACTCCGATGGCTATCTCTAAGAAAGTCGCCAAGATTGGGAGAAAGGCAAACGTGGCAGTCAGCGACGATAAATTTGCATCGGCTCACGATCTTAGACGGTCATTTGGTGAGCGCTGGTCTCAACTGATCATGCCTCAAGCTCTCATGCAATTGATGCGACACGAAAGCATGGAAACAACTCTCAAATTCTACGTTGGCCGGAATGCTGAGAAGGCAGCAGAAGCGATTTATCAGGCGTTTAATGCAAGCAACATTAACAAACCCTTTAACAATCGCGATAAATCGTCAGAAGCAGAAAACATCCAGAACGATAAATCATTAAGTAACAACGACTTACAACATGAAAATACACCAACATACAAAAAGGGCGGTTGATTCAAGATCAACCGCCCTTTCGCAGTTTCAATTTTCAATTACTGAAAACTCTTCTGGCTTCTCTTTGACTAGTTGCTGACACAAGTCTTTGGAGCCGGTGCTGTGCATGTCTGAGGCTGGGGGCAACAGACAGTCACTGGTACCTTACGGCAGACTTGTCGTGGAACACATCTAGTTTTTGTAACACAAACAGTTCGTGGTACACATTTCGTTCTCGTAACATACCTGGTGCAGCAAACTTGCTCACAAGTGGTGTAAGGAATTTTGCGGGTACAGGTTTTTTGCTCATAGCTGCAGGTGGTGTAAGGAACCTTTCTGGTTCGACATTCTGAAACCATGGTGCAAGTCGTATAAGGAACCTGCTTCGTTACGCATTCTTCCTTCCAGCAGCAAGTGGTGTAAGGCACTTTCCGAGTACGGCATTCACGTACCATTTTGCATGTTGTGTAAGGAACTCGCTTGGTTCGTGTTTCACACTCATGACGTACGCATGTGTAAGGCACTTTCTTCGTAATCGTACAGGGAATTCGCTCACATACTGTGTAAGGAACCCGTTCGTGCTTTACTTCGCGTTGGTAAGTGGTGCAGCATACTTTTCTAGTTACCGTCTTGGGACACCAGATGCGTCGACAAACAGTTGTTCCGGGGCATTGAACTTTCACTGTTTTGCAGCAACCGGGTTTGTAGATCGGGCAGCAAGAGCTGCAATCATATTCCCAGGTCCCAGGCTCACAAACACACTTCTCGACAATTGGTCCGGGGCAATGCTCGGTCGTTGTTTTCCATTCGCCACAGCAGACTTCAACATCGTGCCAGGTATGAACGGGCTTACAAACAGTACGACATACATCACGGTAACAGGTTTTGTACTTCGTTTTGTAAATCGTACAGCAAACATCTCGATAGTGAGTTTCACAAATCGGACGTCTTACCGTGTAGCATACATCTCGGTAACAAGTGTTATAAACCGGCTTGCAGACCGTGTAGCAGACATCCCGGTAGCAGGTGTTATACACGGGGCGGCGACGCTTGCAGGTCACAGTCCGATAGCAGGTTTTGTAAACGGGACGGCAGACTTTATAGCAGACGTCACGGTAGCAGGTTTGGTAAACAGGCTTGCAAACCGTATAGCATTCATCACGGTAGCAAGTCTTGTAAACATTCTTCGAATATTGAACGGGAACTTTTTCGCAAATCGTATCATACACTGTTTTTTGACAGGTATAGTTTTGCTTTTCCCATACAGTTTCAACAACAGTCTTATAGCAGGTACTTGAGCACTCTTTGGCAGCACTGTAATCGCCACAAGAAGTACATGCTTCTGTGGGACAACAGTTATAACTACCAGCTCCCAGGTAGCCTGCCTGGGCTTGTCCCCCGAAGCAAGCCGTAATCAAAGCGGCCGCCAGAAAGGGAATCCAGGTTGCATTTTTCATCGGTCTATTCCTCTAATTGATAATTTCAGCAAACAAAATTGAAAACTGGAAACAGTTAGAATCTACTTCGTCATCAAACTCACGCTTTCTTCACCCAGACACCCATTTATCCACCCCTAACCAGTCATCCTGTTCTCAATGGACACTTCAAACCAATCGATCGCTACAATCGAAACACAATTGACGGATGTTCTTAACAGAATCGGTGATTGCAGCCTGTCCTGACCCTGGTTGTTCCGAACATAAATCGACTTAAACTCGGTGAGAGTAATCTTCAAAAGCTGCTGGAAGATTTACTGCTAAGACTCGATGAATGATGGAATGGCTGCTATCCTCAAAAGACGAAAAGCATCTATCTAACTTTGTTCAATAGTAAAGTGAGACACTTACATGAAGTTTGCCATTTGTCAGGAAATGTTTGTTGACTGGGACTGGGAAAAACAGTGTAACCTGATTGCCGAAATCGGATATAAAGGAATTGAATTGGCCCCGTTTGCATTCGCCGATCGCCCTGCAGATATTTCAGCCGATCAGCGCGCCTTTCTCAAACAAACGGCAGAAGAGCGGGGACTGGAAATCATTGGCCTGCACTGGCTTCTGGCAAAAACGGAAGGGTTACATTTGACCACATCCGACGCTGGTGTCAGAAAAAATACCGCTGACTATCTCGTCGAACTCGGGCATCTGTGTGCCGATCTCGGTGGAGATCTGATGGTGTTCGGTTCCCCCTTCCAGCGGAATATTGAAGAAGGCATGTCGCGTGATCAGGCCTATCAAAATGCTGCCGAAGTTTTCCGAAACTGTCTGCCTGCCATTGCAGATTGTGGCGTACGGATTTGCATGGAACCGTTGACAACCAAAGAAACCGATTTTGTAAATACCTGTGCGGACGCGATGGAACTGATCGATCTGGTCGGGGCCGACAATTTTGTTCTGCATCAGGATGTGAAAGCCATGCTGGGCGCGGAAACAGAATCGATTCCGGATTTGATTCAGAAGTATGACACAAAAGTTGGACACTTTCATGTGAACGATTCCAATCTCCTGGGACCAGGAATGGGTGAGACGGATTACCGTCCCATCTTCAAAGCGCTGAAAGAAAGTAGCTATCAAGGCTGGATCTCTGTCGAAGTTTTTGACTATGAACCGGGCTGTGAATTCATCGCGCGCGAAAGTTTTCGATACATGAAAGAGGTCTGGGAAAGCGTCTAAAACCCTCAAAAAAAGCGATGAGGCAAATTTATTTTTGAAAACATCAAAATAAATATCATCCGTTTTTCATGCCATTTTGAAAAATGAGACACGCTTTTTTTTGTACCGTTTTGAAAAGACAAATTGATTTAAGAATCATAACCGAGGTCGGTTTAACACTGCTATTATAGTGTAAAACCGACCTCTTCTTTTATAGCTCACAGACAAAACAGAGCGCGTTAATTTCTAACACTGCATGATTTCATTACGAAACACAAAGTGTGTGAGTCTATTACAACAAGACCAAAATAGGCATTTTACAAAAGAAATGGCTTGCAGAATTTTGTGAAATATTTACGATGATGGCCAATAAATAGATGTAAGTCCTTATTGTGTAATGAGTGTCAATTAAGTAAATCATTTGATTGAAAGATCATTCATTTTCAAGAGGGATAAACATCGGGGTTTGTCAAGGTTGACAAGCTCGTTTCTTATTCGTTGTGGCAGACCTGTGCCGACTTATAGCCCGGAGCCAGCGGCAAGGCAGCCCTCGTTTAACTCTCAAAGGAGGATTTGCGGTGGCAAAGAAAAAGGCAAAGAAAAAAGCAGCACCAAAGAAGAAAGCTGCTCCAAAGAAAAAAGCAGCTCCAAAGAAAAAGGCTGTGAAGAAAGCTGTTAAGAAGAAAGCTGCTCCAAAGAAAAAAGCTGCTAAGAAAAAAGCCGCCCCAAAGAAAAAGGCAGCTCCAAAGAAAAAAGCAGTGAAGAAAGCAGTTAAGAAAAAAGCAGCACCAAAGAAAAAAGCTGCGAAGAAAAAAGCCGCTAAAAAGAAAAAGTAATCGTTTCTTTTAGCAACTAGAAACAACAAGCCATAACGAGTAAGAAGCGATCGAGATTTCGATCGCTTCTTCTATTTCTACTTCGCGCAAATCGTGACCAGCACGCTCTGATCGGCAACCCCACCCAGGTATACATGCGAGCATACGCCGATTCGTAATGACGACTCAGACTTGATTTAACGCTACAATAAACTGCGGACTGCCTGTCATTTTTCAGAAGACTGAAAGAGCCCCCAGCATTGAATCAAAGCAGTAAAGAATTGTCTGTGAAACCCAAACGCAAGCTTTGGCGTACGCGGTTGAAAATGGCGCGCAAGACGTTTCAGTTTGCTCCGCGCATCTCAGTTGCTGAAGTGCAACAGCCTGATATTCTGGATGATGAATTACAACACTGGGGCGAGTATACCCTGCTGTCAGATTCCCTCTGTGTCCTGCACCGCGATGGTACCATTACCAGACGCACTCATAATCTGACAAAACTTTACGCGAATGAATCATTAGCGCAATGGGATGAAGTCTATCGTTTTTACGATCGGCAAACGTCTCTCCACAAAATCCAGACTGCCAAAGTATATCTCCCCGATGGAAGCATTAAGAAAGCCAGGAAAGTCGTTCAACCTTATGGACAGACTTCCGTAAACTTTTATCCTCTCCGTCCGGGCGTAACTATCGAGCTGGAAGAACAGCAGGATTTTTTTGTTCCAGATCGAATTGCGCCATGCACCTGGGGGGCAGGAATTTTTTCGCTTTGCAATTCCTTGCCGACGACTTCGTTTTACCGTTGCAATCGCGGAACCATTTTCACTCGAATACAAATTGTATCTGACAGACGAAGAACCTCGAAAATGGAAACAGGGAACCTATCAGGTTTATCAATGGGACATGCATCACGTTCCCGGATATGAAACAGATGATGGCACACCTCATCCAGGCGACGTGCTTCCGTGGGTCGATTTTACGACCCTCTCTTCCTGGCAACCTGTTACAAATTTTTATCTGAAGGACCTGGAACCGCCGCAAAAGATCCCTGCTCAAATTCAGAAATTGTCAGAAGAACTCACTCAGGAGGATCAGACCGAATCAGAAAAAATCTATTCGATTTATAAATATAGTTCTGAAGACGTGCGCTATGGCAGACATCCTAATGAACTGAACCTTGAAAAAACGCGCGAAGTAGGATCCATGCTGGAGGATATGCGAGGTGACTGCAAAGACAAATCTTCGTTAATGGTTTCGATGCTCAGGCAGCAGGGAATCCAATCCTACATTGCCATTCTGCTCACCCGAATGAATGGGTCCATTTCATTTCTGCCGGGAGCACGCTTCGACCACGCCATTGTTTGCATCGTCTTAGAAAATGGAGAACGACTCTGGCTGGATCCCGCCGGAGGACCCGTCACTTTTAAAGACCTTCCTTATAACGATCAAGGTACCCAGGCATTACTCCTGAATTCAGAAGGCGGAGAGCTGATGATGATTCCCGAGGGTGGTCCTCAAAGTCAGCAGATCAATCGCATTTGTCAGGGTGTCTTATCTGAAGACTGCAGTTATCAATTCACGGCGGAAGTCACGACGACCGGTGATACCGCAATGGAGTTTCGCTTAAAGTATGTTAACCGTAACGAAAAATACACGGCGCGCGCGTTGGAGAAAGAGTTGGCGTCTGACTTAACCGGTGCCAGAATTGAGTCGCCTCGGTTTCTCAATCTCAAAGACATTTCGCAGGATGTCAGCTATGCCTATCAGACCACCCTCGATCAGTGGTCCAGGCAGATCGAAGAGATCATTTTATTTCGCATCCCCTGGATTGGGTCAATGCACACAGCGGGTGTGGTGAATGTTCAAAAAAGAACGTCCGCGTTACAAACCCCCAATCCGATTCGATTCACTGACTATCACAAAATTGAAATCCCTGCAGGCTATCAGGGTTATGGATTACCTTACGAACATCAATTGCAATGTAAGTGGGGCTGCTATCAGGCATCCGTTTTTGTCGAAAATTCACATCTGATCTGCCAACGCAAAGTGGATCACCTGGGAGGCATCGTCTTTGAAGATCAGTACCAGGAATTCAAAGAATACTGGGAAGCCTGTACGCGCGCGGACGCTCTGGATGTCGTTTTAATGAAAACCCAAGATTAAACATGTGACTTTTTTTGTTTTCAGACGCGCTGCAGTCGTCAGTCAATTCTGATCCCCACAGAATAATACCATGAACTTTCAAATAGCATTTTGTGTCCTAAGCAAATAAATACCCTGTTCTCCCATCGACAACCTGTTAAAATGGGATATAGAAGACGGCACAACAAACCAGTCATTACATATGAGTCTAGCATAGATAAGGTTGAATTTCCTTGGCAGATCCTAAACGAGACGAACTGCAAGTCAAAGCAAAAAAGGCCATTTTGGTCTCTGTCATTTCTCCTTCAAACCATATTGAAAAAGATCAGGCACTGGATGAATTAAAAGGCTTAGTCGAGACGGCCGGCGTCAAAGTTGTTGGCACGCTCGTTCAGAATCGAGAGCATCCTCACCCGGCTACATGCCTGGGGAAAGGCAAGCTTGCGGAACTCAAACAACTGGTAGAGCACCTCGATGCCGAGCTCATCATTTTTGATAACAATCTCTCTCCTTCCCAGGGAAGAAATATCGAAGAGGAAACCGGAACCGTCATTGTGGATCGCAGTGAATTGATTCTCGATATCTTCGCCACACATGCAAAAACTTACGAAGCCAAGTTGCAGGTTGAGTTGGCACAACTGCTTTATTTCCGTACCCGCTTGAAACGATTGTGGACTCACCTGGAGCGCATCGAAGGGGGCGTGGGAGCAGGCCGTGGTCCTGGTGAAAAGCAACTTGAAACCGACCGTCGGTTGCTGGATAGACGCGTGGCAGAATTGAAACGCAAACTCGGTGAAGTGGAACGCCGCAGAGAACGCACCGTCTCCCACCGGTTTCAGCATCTGACTGTTTCACTCGTCGGATATACCAACGCTGGTAAGAGTACCCTGATGAATGCGCTCACGGGAGCCGACGTTTACATCGCGGACAAATTATTCGCCACACTGGATACCCGAACGCGACGCTGGGAACTTCCGCACTGGGGAGAAATTTTGCTCAGCGACACGGTCGGATTTGTCAGGGACCTGCCGCATCATCTGGTCGCTTCATTCAAATCAACGTTGGAAGAAGCGCGACAGGCTGACCTGCTGCTGCACGTAGTCGACTCCAGTAATCCGGAAGTCGAAGAGCATATTAAAACCGTCTATAAGGTACTGGATGAAATTGGCATTGATCACAAAAATGCGATCCTGGTTTTCAACAAGACGGACAAGGTCGAAGACAGATCAAAGCTCGATGTCCTGCGTTTAAAATACGACAACTCCATCAGCGTCAGCGCGGTTTCGGGTGAAGGCCTGGACCGTCTCTCTCAAGCTGTGATTGACCGACTGGCCTCTGGTTACGTTCTCGCAGAAGTGGAAACACCTGTCGGAAACGGCAAGCTGCTTTCTCAACTGGAAGATCATTCCCTGATCTTATCGCGCGAATATTCCAGTGATGACTCCCGCGTCACGTTACAGGCCCGCATCGCACGACGTTTCTTACCAATGCTGAAAATAAGTGAAGACACCAAATTGAAAATTCCGGGAGAAGAGCTTGCCGTGCCTGACGATTTTATCCCTGAGGAAACGATCCAGTAGTTCTGATCTCGGTTCGGTGCTTTACTTGCTTTCACACCTCGGGTAAATCGTGTATTACTAGTATTATGTAATATGCATTTATAAAAATGAGCTGAGTATTTTCGTGCTTTGCGCAAGAGTCCACAGGAGGACTCACAAGCCGCCCGCTTGCATTCTCGCGAGAGAGCAAGCATTGACGAGGAAAGACACGGCCTACTTTCGTTCAATCAAACAGACTTCCCGAGATAGACTGATAAAGCATTAGTGCGATGAAGAAACGATGGATTTACGGCATCATCCTATTCCTGAGTATCTCCTCGATCGGCCTGGCCATCGACTGGTGGTCTGGCCTGCCGGAAGGGAAACAGGCCACATACGTTGGTCGCCAAACCTGCTTTCAATGCCACCAGAAAGAAGCAGAACTCTGGAAAGGTTCCGACCACGACCTCGCCATGAATCTGGCAACTCCTGAATTTGTGCTGGGTGATTTCAACGATACCGAACTCGAACACTTTGGCATCACCTCTCAGATGACGCATGAGGGAGATCAGTATTATGTGACCACCCAGGGGCCCGATGGAAAGCGAAAGCGATTCGAGGTCAAGTATGTGATTGGGGTCAGACCGCTGCAACAATATCTGGCCGAACTGGACCGAGGCAAGATTCAGGTCTTACCGGTCACCTGGGACACAGAACAGAAACGCTGGTACTACGCCAGCCCCGATGAACCGTTCGGCCCCGATGACCCACTGCACTGGACCGGTTCTGCTCAGAACTGGAATCATATGTGTGCCGAATGCCACACCACGAACTGGTCCAAAAATTACGACATCGCTTCCGACACACATCACTTTTCCTTTTCGGAAATGCGAGTCAGTTGCGAGGCCTGCCATGGTCCGGGTTCGATTCATGTGCAACTCGCTCATTCGAAATCACTGTTTTGGGATCGCCACTATGGATATGGTCTGGCCAAACTCAAAGGCAAAGATGCCACCGCACAACTGGAGAGCTGTGCTCCCTGTCACTCACACAGACGGCACGTTGCTCCCGGTCATACTCCCCTCGATCGTTTCCACGATCATTATGCGCTCTCCCTGTTGGAAGACCATCTCTATCACCCGGATGGTCAGATCAATGAAGAAGTCTATGTCTTCGGTTCCTTCACCCAAAGTAAGATGTACCGCAAAGGCGTCCGCTGCACCGACTGCCATGACCCGCATTCCACGCGTCTCAAATTCAAAGGCAACAAGCTTTGCACCCAATGCCACCTCGAAGCGAAGTATGACGTGCCCAGTCATCACCATCACAAAGTTGGCAGCACGGGCGCCTCGTGCGTCGAGTGCCATATGCCGACCAAGACCTACATGGTGGTTGACCCCCGACGCGATCACAGTCTGCGGATCCCGCGTCCCGACCTGACAGTCAAACTGGGCACACCAAATGCCTGCAATCAATGCCACAAGAAACCCGACGAAACTCCAGAGTGGGCAGCGAAGAAGATTGATGACTGGTACGGAACCAAGCGGCGTGATGATCCTCACTACGGTGAAATTCTGGCAGCAGGCCGAACCGGGAGCCCCGAAGCCGAACGCGCCCTGATCAAACTAACTCGAGAAAAAGAGGTAGGCCCGGTCGTCCGCGCGACTGCGGTTTCGATCTTAGCGACCCGGTATCATACATCGGAAAGCCGAGCCGTTGTTGAACGATCGTTGAAGTCGAAAGAAGAACTCGTCCGTCTGGCGGCCTTACGCGGCTTTGAAGGCTGGGCTCCCAACTCCGAAAAAGAAGCCAATGACATCGGCAAGTTACTCGCCAAAGGCCTGGCGGATTCCTCGCGAGGAGTGCGATCCGAAGTGGCTCGGATTCTGTCGTCGCTCCCCATCATGCCAGACACCGCGCAAAACAGAAAGGCGCTGGAGCATGCTCTTGAAGAATACAAGGCGGGCTTACTCGCAGACGGAGACCAGACAGGATCCCATATGAGCCTGGGAATTCTCTATGCCAACCAAGGCGATCTGAAACAGGCAGAGCAGGAATTCCGGACGTCAATCAAACTCTCGCCAGCAGTAGCAGGCCCGCGTTCCAATCTGGCGCAGTTGCTTGAGCAACAGGGACGAACAGATGAAGCCAGACAGTTGCGTACCAAAGAAGCCGCGCTGCTGGCCCGCGATGCCAAATTACTCCCCGACAACGGGCTGCTCCAATACCGGTTAGGACTGCTCTATTATCTCCTGGGACGCGAAGATGAAGCAGTCGCGACTCTCACCAAGGCCTGCGAACTGGAACCACAGTCTGCCGACTTCCGATTGATGCTGACGCTGCTTTATGAAAAACAGCAGAAATGGAAACTGGCTTTAGAGTCAGTCACTGAGCTGCTTCGCCTGCAACCAGACAATCCCACGTTCCGCCAGATCCTGTTGAATCTCCAACAAAAAGCAAACCCGAAAAGCAACTGATTGCTTTCCGGGTTGCCGGTGATTCGATACGAAACGATGATCTGTTCGTCAGGCCGTCTTTCGCAAAACTCCCGTGATCCTTTCGAAGGTCTCATTGGAATCGAAGGGGATCATGATCTGTCCCGAATGATCCGTCTTGAGTTTGATCTCCACTTTCGCGCCCAGAAGTTCTCGCAACTGTTGCTGCAGATCCACCAGATGATTAGTCATCTCAGGAGCCTTGGATGCTGACTCCGGCTTCTCGAAGGGAACAGTCTCTGCTTCCCCTTTGATTATCTTGCGAACTTCTGCTTCGGTCTTTCGAACCGATAACGATTCCGATTGAATCTGCTCACACACGGCTACCTGCCGTTGTTCATCCAGACTCAGTAACGCCCTGGCGTGTCCGGCTGAAATCTTCTCTGCGTGCAAAGCCTGCTTCACAGGTTCTGCCAGATCGAGCAACCGGATCATGTTATTGACGGTCGAACGGTCCAGGCTCAATCTCTGTGCCAGTTGCTCAATCGTGCTTTCGAACTGATTGAGATAGTTTCTGAACGCCTGCGCTTTTTCCAGAACATTCAGGTCTTTCCGTTTGAGGTTCTCCTCAATGGCGACTTCACAAACCTGCCGCTCTTCCAGATTCATCACACGACAGGGAACCGTTTTCAACCCGGCATCGCGGGCTGCCTTCAATCGCCGTTCTCCGGCAATCAGCTGGTAGGCTCCGTCAAAAGGACGCACCAGCAACGGTTGCAGCACGCCATGTTGACGAATACTGCCTTCCAGTTCCTTGAGTGAATCAGCAGCAAAATCCTGGCGCGGCTGATAGGGATTTCGCTCGATAAGATCGACATCGATCTCATCCTGTTCCCCGGGCACAAAAGCCTCTGCTGATTCTGACGTTGATTCCTCGCTCTGATTTTCTGATTCTGAATCTGATCCATTCCGACCCAATAACGCATTCAGGCCGCGACCTAATCTACGACGGGGAGCGCCTGATGTTTCTGACTGCTCAGAGGCGTTATCTTCTGGTATTTGATTTTGATCTTCCATGACGTTCTTTTCTCACAATTAAACTGCCTAACAAAACAGGAGCAATACTCGAGGCGCGGGATTCTATTTTGATTTGCCAATTGAAGCAAGAGAGCTTTTTGAAAGTGATCGACCTGACTTGACTCCGGTGACTGTTCCACGTGAAACACCCACTTTGCCGATGTTACTTCGCTCGATACAACAACACCGGCTCAGTCTCAGACCCCTCTCCCAGATTTGCCTGATTCAATCTCACTAGGAGACTGGGCGCATAATCGTAGGTCTTCAGCAAGTCAAAGCGATCACGTACCTGATTGAATTTCTTTTGGAAATCGGCGTCAGTGGCAGCATGCGGACCTACCATCAGGTAGACCGGCACATGAGGTGGGAGCGCATTCAGAAATTGAAAATCAGCCACAGGCCCGGTAGCTTGATGCCCGTGTGCCTTCACATTGAACAACAACCCCGGCTCGGCGTAGATGTAGAGAATGAAATTAGATCTATCCATTTCAGCCGTACGAGATGCCGCAATGATATCTGAAATGACCCGTTCTGAAATCACTGCCAAACCATTACGGGGCTCCCAGGCAGCCACCCTCCAAGGTTTACAGCAGACGACCAAAACCAAGACAAACAGGACCACGCTGATTCCTGGAAGAATCCGCAAGGGTCGGGATTCCAATTCGCCGTTCACAGTCTCATTGCGGAACAGCGAACCGGCACAACGCTGCTCCACCCAACCTGCGAACGCCGCTGTCCCCAACCAGGCTGAGATCGTCCAGGGGATCGTCAACCGCGGATAAGGATAGTAAAGCGGAGTCGCCAGAAGTAATCCACAAAACCAGGCCGCCAACAACCAGGCCGCCAAAGACCGCCCCAATGATTTGCTACCGACCTCGCCATGAGGATTCTCACTTCCCCCCTGCTCTTGTCCAGATCCATTACCAGTGAGAAACAACTGGAGGAGAATCCCGGCACTACTCAGGATTCCCAGCACCGGGCTGACCCCCAGGACCCAGGCTCCCAGAAGAGGTACCGCCGCCAGTACTCCACTCAAGATGGCATTCCACGTGGAACGATCAGTTTGGGACTTTGATTGGTCCGCAGCCCGTTGACGGGAACGCCGCCAGTTCCATTGGATGAATAAAAGGCAGAACACCAGACAGACCAAACCAAGTCCAGTGTCGCTCAGCGTACCCTGCATCAATTCATGATTCTCAACCTGCCTCAGAAAGGAATCCAGCCAGCCGGAAAATCCCACCACGTATCGGCTGTGATTGGACGCGACAACGGAGTAACCTCCCCATTTCTGAAGCCCGATCAGTACCGGCGACCAGACCAGAAAAGCAACCCCTGCGATCGCTGCCCAGCGCAGGATGTAGCCAGTCTTGTGACTCAGTTGCCGACGCTGAACCAGGAGCCACGGCACCAGCCCGGAAAGACCGACAGCCAACGGAAGCCAGCCATTGTATTTGACAGCCCACCCGGCTCCGACAATCACCCCTGCCAGCACGGGCCACTTCCAGCCAGGATCGAGATAACTCTTCCAGATGAGATAGACTCCCAGCAGCAGACAGAAGCCCAAAGCGACATCGGTCAATGCGGCCCTGCTGTAGATCAGATGGAGATCGCTGAAGCTGGCCAGGATCGCAGCCACCAATCCAGCCGCGGGACCAAACCAGTTCCGCGCCACCCACCAGATCAAAGGCACGGTCAATATCCCCAAGACCAGCGAAGGCAGAAATGTGGCCCACGGACCGCTGCCCAGAAAAATCATCGACCACTCAATCAGAAACGGAAAGAGCGGTGGTGCATAAAAATACCTTCCCGGATATTCTGCCCCCTGCTCGGGACTGAACCACAGGTTCGAGGCATAGACGCCTTCATCAAAATGTTCGATCGCCATAGCTGACAGAAACTGGCAGCGGAACAGAGCCCCTAGCAGGCAGACCGCGATCACAGCCATTACTTCCAGCCGTGTAAAAGAACTGGCATCTCGTTCTGTTAATTTTGGAGGAGGCACATCCTGCTTTCAGTAAAGTATACAATACCTGTGAATCAGCTAAGTTCACAAATTCTACAGGAACCGAACCTGTTTGCCTATGATTGGCTGTAATTCGTCAACTATCATAGATGCTTGAAACGAATTCAGAATCTGGTCTGAAAACAGTCGTTTGTAAATGGCGCCGTGGGACTATAATCCCATTAGTGATGTTATAATTTTTCTGTCACGATGACAGTGCTGTCCGTATAATATCTTCAGACTTCACCGAACCATTCTAGAGACAAGAGAGAGCAAGAGGATGAGTACTCCAGCAAATCTGTATGACGAAGCAGTCAAAATCTACGAGAGTGGCGAAATTGAGAAAGCCGTTGAGAAGTTGAAAGAAGCGTTAGCAATCGATGAGAACTACGTTCTGGCGCTTTCGGCAATGGCCGTTTATTACCAGAAGCTGGGTCAATTCGATGAAGCAATTGCCTGTGCAACGAAGGTCACAGAACTGGAACCAGACGACAATTTTTCATTCATTCAGCTCTCAGTGATCTGCCAGCGATGTGGGCGCATCCCCGAAGCCGAAGATGCAATGGCAAAAGCGCATACGGTCGGACCGAAGAAATAGTCCGTGCGTTTTAGAAGCAAAGCCTATTAAACAATTCAAGCTCTCCTATGATTTTCATAGTGAGAGCTTTTTTTGTGCGTGCGTGCGGGAGGATCGTTTCTGCCTGTGACCGTTTTTGCCCGTAATCTTTTTAGCGGTGATCCTTCTGCCGTTGATCCCTATTCGGGGATCGCTCGAAACGGGGATGCGTCTTCGGAATCCTGTGGACTCTGCTCGGCCGGAACTCCCTCGAATGGATTGCCACTTTCTTCGGCGGCCATTTCAGGCTGTTCTTCAAATAAGATGCGCGTGGGTTCAGCCGGCGTCAACCGCTCTCTTGAGACAGCTTGAAGCGGCGAAGAATTTTCGGCCTGCGCAATTTTCAATGGCGCGGTCGTATTAAAGGAGCGGCCGTCCTGTGACTTCATACGCACCACAAGAGTCAGCTCTTCATTGGCAGGCAGGCGTTGCCAGGGAAGTTCAAATCGAAACCCGGAACCGGCAAACCCGGAGTACCAGTGAGAGCGGACTTCGTCACTGCTAAAAGTCCAGATTCCAACTCTGCGATTATCCCCGGTCTGACTCAGATCAACCAGTTCGAGCTCGAAGTCGGCGGGCAGTTTTACGGTCTCTCCATCCGCATCATGGGGTGTAACCAGCGTCGTCCAAAGTTCATCCCCCTGCTTGTTATCCAGGTCTACACCACCGGTTAACAGGCTGTTTATTTTGACACCGGTCACTTTGTAAAGTGCCTGTGTCTGCTCAGGCAGCAAGGTTCCATTGGATGCCTGGACGATTTGATTTTGCATCGATTCTGCCTGTTGTTGAGCAGTCTCCAGCGCCTGACGCGAGTCTTTTAGATCACGCTGCAATGCAAAGATATTATCTTCCTGCTGACGAAGTCGGGCTTCCAACAAGTCGGAATGACCTCGACCTCCACACCCGGATAGAGTGAGAATCAACAACAACGACATCCATGTCGAAGGATATTGCTTCATCGGAAATCAACTTTCGCAGAAGAATCCTCTTCTGCCTCCTGATAGTCAAAATTAATTTTACTCTTTGTTTCCTGGCACTTCGAAGTGTTCCAGAACATTGTCGATCAACCCGTAAGATTTGGCTTCCTGCGCGTCCATGAAATTATCGCGGTCAGTATCCTGTTCGATTTTCTCCAGTGTCTGACCGGTATGATGCAGCATAATCTCATTCAGCCGCCGCTTCATTTTCAACACTTCTTTGGCGTGAATTTCCAAGTCGGTGGCCGTGCCCTGCATGCCCGCCAAAGGCTGGTGAATCATGATGCGACTGTTCGGTAAGGCGTTCCGCTTCCCAGCGGCGCCTGCCGTCAGCAACAGCGCGCCCATACTGGCAGCCTGCCCGATGCAATAGGTGGCGACATCGCATGAGATATATTGCATCGTGTCATAGATGGCCATCCCCGCGGTGACCGACCCGCCGGGAGAATTGATGTAAAAATGAATGTCCGCTTCCGGGTCATCAAACTGCAGAAACAGTAACTGAGCCACCAGGCTTTGTGCCACCTGATCATTCACCTGCGACCCCATCATCACGATGCGATCCTGCAACAAACGACTGTAAATATCCATGGCGCGCTCATCGCGGCCGTTCTTTTCGATCACATAAGGAGTAAGGACCGTCATATAACTCTCACTTCAATTGATGATAAATTTGATGGTTGATAATCATTCGACAGTTTGTCTGTCGACTCAATTTATTACTTCTTTTCTTTGTCTGGCTCTTTTTTATCGCGTTTCAGGATCTCGTCAACCAGCCCATATTCGACTGATTCGGTAGAGGTCAGAAAGCGATCGCGCGAGGTATCTTCAGCGATTCTTTCAATCGTTTGTCCGGTATGCTGCGCCAGAATTTCATTCAATACTTCACGCGTATCCAGAATGTCTTTGGCCTGAATCTCAATATCGGAAACCTGACCACCTACTTCGCCGTAAGGCTGGTGAATCATCATTTTGGCGTGAGGTAAAATATAGCGTTTGCCTTTTGTTCCGCCGGCTACCAGAATCGCACCACCGCTGGCAGACAAGCCGACACAATACGTGGCAACATCGCACTCGATGAATTGCATCGTGTCATAAATGGCCATCGTGGAGGTCACGGAACCGCCGGGCGAATTGACATATAAATGAATATCCTGATGCCGATTTTCAGACTGCAGATAGAGCAGCTTCATTACGATCATATTCGCACTGGCATCGTTGATGACACTGTCCAGAAAGATAATCCGGTTGTCCAACAGGAGATCACCAATCCCCATCTGACGCTGCTGTGAATAACTTCTGGCACGCTGATTCGCCTGAGTCGGCATCTGCCCTGATAAGGGGTCGAACATGATTTAATCCTGAGATGTAATGGTGATATTTAGATACTCGTGACGAGGTTAATTCCGACTTAACTCTCACATCAGTTTGAACAACGACTATGGCTGCTATCGCATTGGCAGTCAAGTTGCAGCTCGCTTATTTCTTTGCCTCACACAGGCCTGAAGAGACCGCTGTCCCCGCTCATGCCGGGGCGCAAAACGACTCTCCCCTTGATTTACAAAATTTATAACATTCCTTATCCGATTTGCCAGTGATTCGTCAAGAGACGTTATACGGAGTTACGTCTCCAGCGCGACTTCTTCACTGCGTTCTCGTTTCCTATAGCAAAGCTTAGGATCTCCGAACCCGAGCAAAAAGTGTATATGTATACACATTCTATGGGCAACTATAAAAAAACACCAGAGACCTTTCGATCCCTGGTGTCAGTAAGTTTGAACCGGCTTGAGAATAATCACTCAAAACTGTGGTCGCTGAAAGTTTCCTCGACTTAGTAGGAAGTCCCATCAACAACGGCCTGACCATATCGCAAACCTGCGGGTGTCAACAGACGAGCATAGACGCCCGAATCCATCTGTGGTGTCAGAGACTTTCCACTGCCATCACAAAAGATCACATTCACGGCTCCACTGGGATGGTTGGAACTGGGACGCCAGGCTGATTGGGAACTCGCAGCAAGATTAGAACCAATTCGTGCATTACCTAAATCATATGGCGATGGTAGAATCAAATCATCAGCGACTGACGCTGTCCCCTTAGCGCTTGGTGATAATACCGTTGTTGTTTTCGGCAAAATCGTTGCCATATTAATACCAAATCCGAGGCTGCCTGTATCTCGATTTGCCCACTCCCCGGCTTGAAGATTCTCCGACAACATGAGCGTCTGAGTCATTCCATCGGCGGCGGAAATGTAGTCCAGCGACATCCGGGGAACATTAGTACCACCTCGCCAGAAAACGCCGGTTGCGAATTTCACGGGAGAAGCTGTATCCCCCCCCGTAGAGAGAATTCGATTCGTATTCGCTGCATGCGAAATATCATCAGGCGCATTGTAATTAGCCATCACATATCCAATGTTTGCCACGTAGGATGAGGCACCGGGATCGGTACCGAACTGATCATCGGGACATAAAAACACAGGAAACCGTTGCGCGTTTAAAAATTGAATATTAGTCGTGTCAGCACCACTCACTGAGGCAGCACTCGCGGTTGAATCCCAACGTTGACGGAAACCGACCTGATCCAGGAATGGCAGAATCGAAGTACACCAGGAGAGATCATCCCAATGATCATTGGGATTAGATGAATCAACCACAATATTCTCATCGACCAGCAAGGGAACGCGTGAGTTTGCTCCTGATGAAAAGTTAACAATCGCCAATCCTACGTTTCGCATGTTGTTCAAGCACGTCACCTTACGGGCGGCGGCGCGGGCACCGTTGATCGCCGGCAGTGTCAGCGATACCAGAATGCCGATGATGGTGATCACCACCAGCAGTTCGATCAGCGTAAACCCTTTACGCTTTTGCAACCTTTGTTTATTTCTTTGTGTCTTCATTGTTATTCTCCTCACTAAAAATACGGTTCAAACAGATTATATCGTACTTGTTGACAAGTATCAAAAACAAACTTAAAAACAGTGACATTCATCAGGAAATCCGAGGAATTATTCACGCGTCATTTCTACAGGAACAGACGTTTTAAACGTCTTTGTCTCACAGACTTCAATCAGCCAGACTCCAATCAGCGGCCCGCAACCAGAGTTGGTAACTAAGGCAACATGGCTCCCCCCTTCTCTCCTGTAACATTTCTACCCATTACTCCTGATTTATGCATTATTCCGATCAGGCAAAAAGATGTACGCACGATTCCCCCTATTGAATATGGCGACGATAACGAATCAATCGTCTCCAGTTTTCGAACTTCTCAGAGGTCCCGTTAAAGGCATCTTCGGCCCTTGTGCGATCGATGACAAAGAAGCCGCGATAATCGGGTTCATTCACGGCACCACCGTTCGCGCGGGCACCAATCTGCACAACGCCATCATCCACCGTCAACCCGGGACCGGCGGCATCAAAAAAGGCCACCGATACAAACACAATAAATGTGTTACTGCGGGTCGTCGTATTCCCCATGATTTTTGATAAAATTCGATTGCGGGTGAAATAATCTACCTTCGCTGAGCCTGTAGCTGCATGCTCACTCCATGTGGCGACTTCAAACAGCCCTCTGGGATTATTGATTTTAGCAGGGTCCTGCAAATCCAACGGCAAGCTTCGCAAAATACCGTTTTCACGCAAATTGCCGACTGGCCCGTTCCCTGCAAGCGTATCCAGACTTTTGAAAGGGCGCGTGCCTGGTAAACCAGGAACAATATACCCTGTCTGTGTATTCCGCGTTGTATGTTGCACCAAAGTTCCGGAACCATCAATACTCAGCATTTTAAATGCGCCACTCGTCGAGTCTGCTATGATGCTGTCCCTGGAAAGCAGATATTCCAACCACCAGTCTCGGGAAGCATTCGCTCTGTCTGAGAGTCTGGGGTGGTGAGATCGCGTACCGATAACATCTGTTGTATAATTCGCAATATTCAACGCCGTGCTGGTGGTATTCGCAACGGTTCCCATATCATCAATCAGGGCGGCTAACACAGACGGGTGCCTGATCGTATTCAAGTTCAGTTTTCCAGCAACCCGCGGGGCTTCCAATGGATTACCGAGGTGGCGATGCAGGCGTGTCGGCACTTCGACATATTCGAATAATCGATACCAGCGATTGTTGTCATCAGGCGAAGCGGAATCATCCGGACCATCGGGGTCAAGAAACTTTTGGATTCCCGCGACGTTCACATCATCAGCATCAACGTTCCCATTTAGCGGATTGGTGCCTGCCGCACTGTTCCGAGTCATAAAACCACCAACTGTTACCAGTTGTTCGGTGACTTTATCAGGCCCACATAATGCGATCGACAACAGCTCGGCTGTGGAGGCAAAGTTCCGATCAAAGTGCGGTTGCCAGGCCGTGAAGTAAGTCGTGGTGGTACGTGAATTTTTTTCACCGATGGTATTCCGAATATTACCGGCACCAATCGTGTTTAAGTTATCACTCCGTTTAGACAAAGGTTGCGAGCGTTCCTGGCTCTTCATGGCATTTCGGTCAAGCTGCGCCTGCGCTTGCGCGGGAGTATCCATTTCAGCCATATTAAATTCACTTTTGGGAACCGCCATCTCATCGACCAGAACCCACGGGTTATCGGGATCCGAAACCGGTACCCCCCCGGAAAGATAAGTGGTGCGCCCCAGGTGTGCTTTGCGGTACAGTTTCACTTTGATATCTGACGTGGTAGCAGCCAACTCACTCTGGGCATGCTCCAGGAAGCTGCCTGTGGTCCCCGTCAGATCAGTATCGCTGCTATTCAGAACGGTCACGAGCGTGTTGGTGGTTGCCTGATCGGTCACAATATCAATTTTGTCGGCACCAGCAATCGCGATGGAGGGAATAATCTGTTCGCCGGCATCATTGAAATCACTATTGCCATCCAGGTCGAAGCGAAATTCACTATAAGGATCGGCCCCATTGGACGTGTCGGCAGCATTCGTGCTCAGCAGTGTGAATAATCCGCCGGCGGCGACTTTTCTATTTTTAGGGACAGCAAAGGTGCGCTCGCTTCCATCCACTTCCAGGCCGATCCTCCATTTTCCCCGTGTCCCAAAGGCAACCTCAGCAAAGCTGTTATTGCGCAGTTCGATGGCGGTGAAAAATCGCTTTTTATCAGAACCATCAACCTTGTCATCGGGGAACTGTGTTACGGCGAGATCAGTCATTTGGTCATCACACTGGACCAGAATAAATTCACTCAACGTCAATTTCTGTGTTTCGACGCCCCAGACTTCCGCACGATCCGTTTCGCCTGTATTTACATAAGGGTTATCATCGAGCCCCCAACCATCACTCAGGTTCGTGTCATACTCAAACCGCGTCAGTACATCGTCGCGGTCCAATGCGTCAACCATATTAACAGCAAACTGCGCCATTTGTTTCATTTCGGCATTGGTATAAAGTGTATTCGATGAATTATCAGTGGAAGCAGCGTTTGTATTTTTACCCCCTCCCAGAACATACAGCAGCACATAAATATCCCGGGCCATTCTCTGGCGATCATAGCGTGCCCAGAATTCTTTTTGCTCGGCAGTCGCCGGTGGATACGTTGGTAATGTGCCTAAACCCCAGGACTGGTTAATCTCTGCCGAGGTAAGTGCATCGAGTACGCCGTTTTGATTCAGGTCTTCTGTCCCGTCTAATACTCCATCTCCATCGTAATCTTCTCCGGGATGGGCTGTCAGCGGACGGAAGGCGGGCGTTGAGCCTTCATAAACAAGCAGTTCATTGACATTCAACTTTTGCTGGATGAGATTTTGATTAATGCCCCCCAGTGACAGAGACAATAACGCACGCACTTCCGGTCGAAACGGATCAGTGCCTCCAAAGGTCGGAGGAAAGGTATTACCTGCTGTTTCCCAGTTTCGGAAACCGGGGATCTTTGATTTTCCGAAATGCTTTCGATCCCAGTTGATTGTGGTAAAGTTTTTACGAATTTCCTGCGCCTTGCTGCTCCCCCCGAAGTTATAAGGCAGCAAGGTTCCCAGACGTGACGTCACCCCGGCATTGGCAATATCGCTGCCGGAAAGGTGCAGAAACGCCAGTTCGTCTGGTCCGAGAATCGTATCGTTGACGCTGTCAATTTCGTCTCGGTTCACAATAATTTCATCGGCATCGTCAGTCAGAATCGACGCGTTCGCGACAGACGAGGTAAAGAGTGTACCGGGCCAGCGGATATAGGGGCTGGAGCTGGGGTCCGCCACTTCCTGATTCGTGTAATGCGGCCATACTCCCGGTCCTCCAAAACCTCCGTTTCGCAAGTCCGGCAGGCGGTAATCACCGGCCCCCGGACCGACTTTATTCCTTCGCCCCGCGCCATTAAAGCTGATCGGAGAACCATAGCCGGGAACGTTGACACCGTTACTGCCGGCAAATGTCTGCAGGGTTCCATCTTTATAACTGCCTTCAAAGCGGTCATCATTATCGTCGACTCCCGCTTTTCCAGGACGTGGAAAAGAACTGATCGAAATTTGACTACCTGCGCTCGGCCGTTGTGCATTATAAAGTCGATTTGATTCCCCCCAAACTCCCGCAGCAAGATCTGTGACGTCGCTGAAGGTCCCTGTCGTACCAGTGGCCAGACCAGAGGAAAAAATGGGGCGACCAAATTTCAGGAAAAAGTATTCCATATTGGAAAGCTCTGCCCAACTGCTGGGATAGTCTCCAAAAAAGTTTCTGTGTTGTTCGACCGCGTCTAAGGGGGCAACCGTTGGTGGCTGAGCATACAAGGCATATTGCGGATTGATTTCTCCCGGTGAAGAGAGCCCCAGATTAGAGCGCGAAAGGAATACAAACTGATTCGAACCAGAGCCTGTTTCATTGTCTCCAAACTTACCACTAGAGGCTGCGTAATTCAGATCGACCTGCTGGGATGAAGGAGAACTGCCTCCCGGCTGACGCATGTTGCCGGCCGTATTCAGACCAATCAAACCATCCAGGTCATAGACCGTAAATGAGAAGAGCGGAATCACGTATGTACCCGGAATCGAAGCGTTCTCGACGGGGGGAAAGTCCAGATCCATCCAGATCCCTTCGCGGATTCCATCGCCGTCATTATCGACATCCAGAAAATATTCGGTCTCTCCATCGCCGGTCCAGATTCCCATTTTTCCAACTGACGTTAAGCCCCCACCATCAAGGGGAACGCCTGGGAACAGGGCCGGATCAAAGCGTGGTGTCGTAGTAGGGCTCCCCGACTTCGGCACAAATACATGGTCGGCATGGGGGCGAAAGACCCTTTTTGCATAAGTTGAATCCATATACCAATCGGTCACGGGGGCAGCCGACGTTCTTAAATATTGGGGCTTATGAAAGGAAGGAATGATGATCTGCTTGAAACTATCTGGATTGGTTGGCCAGTTTGGACCTGGTACATAACCTTTATAAGCCAGGAACATATTATTGATATCGGGCGCGGTATAATTCACATCAATTTCAGGATAACCGGTCCAGCTATTGATCACGGTTTCCTGTGCCGCCGGGGACAGGTTATAGTCCAGGAGAAAGGCATTGTCGGGTGTTCCATTGTAATCCTGGTCGACAGCAGGCTTATTTGAAGAATCATAAATCAGATTGATGCCTTCGCCTGAATACGGATGCGCGTCGGAAATCTTATCATTGGCGTGGTCCATGCCAAACATATTGGGAATCATGGAATGCCGTCGCGACCAGAGGGCGCTGTTATATAATTTCTTATCTTCTCCCGGCCCAATAATTAATTGCTCAAGTGCCCAGTCATAATAGACGTCTGCATTGAAGCCGATATCATCCACGTTCAGGGAGGCCTCGGCAAAATATTCGGCGCTGGTACGTTCCTGAGCAGAAAACGTGTAAAAGACAACGCCCAACAGAGACAGCATGGCCAATAATGCGATCACAATCAGTAAGGTCGAACCACGACGAACGGAAACTCTGATTCCCGTTCGGTGCTGTGCAGGTTGAATCCGTTTCATGAAAACCTCCCCTTGTAAAGACTAGCCGCGGCCCAACCGAATGTCTTAAAAATGCTATCTGTGTTACTAATTCACCTAGTTGCGTAACGGGTGAACTAAAGAAATCTGTCGCAATTGTCCTGAAGCAATATCTTTATACTGTATAATCATCTGAATCGCCCTCAGCGGCTGTGCCGTTGGGAGTTGTATTCCCGCTGTCCCTGAATCGACATCCTCAGTACTCAAGTCAAAGGTAGATTGCATTGGGTAAGGGGGATCACTGTTTCCTCCATCATTGACCAGACTATGCCAGTGCCAGGTATCAAACACATTCTGGTATTGTAAATTGCCGGTGTCGGTGTTTTGATTCTTGGCGGCAGCAAATGTGTTGGCAGCAGGGCCGCCGATATCAACAAATTTGGTCGCAGCATCATCAAACACTTTCACATCAAACGAAATCACATTCGCTAGAACCAGGTCTTCCGATCTTCTATCACCATTGCTGTTGAAAGAGACTCCACTACTGCGGTCATTGGGATCGTTGAAGGCAACCAGTGACCTGTCATCAGGGACGATATAAAACTCGGGTCCTGAAGCGGCATTCATCGGGTTCCCGCCACCGCCGACTGTATTCTCAGTTAATTCATGTGGGTAGTTGAACGTTGATTTAGACGTTTCGCCCTGCGTAAACCTGCCCATAAAAACAGGAATTGGTGAAGTGGGGGGTATGGGCCCCGTGTCTGGCAAGTAGGTCGCAAACTCACGCGAACGCCCCGTTACATGATTAAAACCAAAACGGGTTCGCGGATATGCCAAAGGAAGGTTGGGCGCAGTAACTGTTGTTTCATTATTGAGTGATGCACTATCATGAAACCGAGCGTATCTATCTGAACCATCAACAAACATAAACGCAGATGAATCAAAATCTCCCCAGAAATTATCGTCGCGAGGAGGACTAGGACGATCTCCATAAAGTGGAGTACTATCACCGGGGCGTACAAAAAATTCCTCGTTCCCTGCCGTTGCAGAAGTCTTTGGCTGTGAACCTCCGATTCCTGATAAGCCCAGCGGTTCACGGATCAGCATCTGGCGGCGGTAAAGATTACTGCCTCTTAAGAAATAGCAGACTTCCGCAGCCGAGGATTGGGATGTTTCATCGGAAACTAATCTCGCGTCATCTGCATCGGGCTGGTTCGGATTTTTTGATAGCTTACTATTGTCGAAAGTATTACCAGCAGCTTCAAGGTGACCGCTTAAATCGATTGCTTTTCCAAAATAGAACGGCTGCTCTACCGAACTTCCGCTGGCCGTCCGGGACACGGTAAACTGGATTAAGTCATCGGTTGTGTCATTGGGATCATTTTCGGAAATGTAAAAGTAGCCTTGGCGATCAGTGGCTCTTAATGCTTTATTACGTGGATCTTCAGGAGTGGGGGTAAAAGAAAAGGTATCGGAATCCTGCCCGACAAAGGGGAGCAAATACTGAAATGTTCGATTGTCCAAATCGGCTTTCATGATCGTGGTCAGCATTCTGGCACGCTGATCATTTTCCGAAAGTCCGCGTTGTGTCACCATTGAGCCGGAGAGAATTTCAAAAATCTGCGTAAACATCAGCATCATGAGTAAGACAAGCGCCACAGAGACAATCATCTCGACCAGCGTAAAACCCGTACGTTTCTCGCTGGTTGACTTTGCTCGTTTCGAATCGTTTTTTTGTGCCGGTGTTTTCATACAAGGGTTCTCATTGAAGAGAGAATTTTTAGACGTGAAGTTGCGTTGATCCAACAAGGTTTAAGGATTATCCGGATCGAGTTTATTTCCCAGGGAATAGACCTGGACCACATTCGGCATCACAATGACCCCTTCCAGGTGTCCGCCACGTGGTGAAGGCCGGGTGATCGACTCCAGAATGGGTTGTTCCAGCTGAATATCTGCATAATCATCATTGGTACTCTTTTCAAAATTTTGAATGCGATACCAGCGCGCGTTTTGATGATCGAAAATGTATCCCCCTTTTTTCAAAAGCGGATTCGTGTAGTTTGAATTAAAATAAAGCCGAAATGAACTCCGTTGATAGTCATCGGAGCCTAGCGCACCCAGTTCTCCCGCATCGTCCGTGCCGTTGATCCCATCATCGTTCACACCAATGACACCCGGTTCGCCATCCGGGCCTGGTAACCATTCGGCAACAAAGTTTTCGACATCATGCAGCGCTTCAAATTCAGGTGACAGGTTGCGACGGAAGAAAACCACCACGTCTACCGAAGCCACCCGGTTGGGCTCATGCCTGACTGTTAAAAAGTAGGAATACCGTGGGTCCTGGATTTCAATCAGAACGCGTGAGATTTCGTAATAAAGCGGATTCGCAGGCAGCGGATTCGTCCAGGAAATGACGCCTGTAGAGTCGTCAATATTACCTGAAGTCAAAGGCCTGACTTGCGCCTGCTTTCCCGTACTGTCAAACAAAACCAGACGACCACCGTTCACGGCGCCATCAATGGTGGACTTGAGCTCTCCTAAATGAATGTTGCCGCTAGAAAGATCGACGGTCACTGAAGTCGGGGTAGTGGCACCCAAATCCGGAATGATGTCATAATCCGGAATGATGTCATAAAGATTGGTCCAGCTATCCTGGCTGGTAAAGTAACGAAATGCATCCGTCCGTGGTAACCCAGCGTTATACCGGGGAACCTGAGAGTTTCGATTTCCATTACCGTCATTGCCAAAACGAGTTTTTAATGTTGTCGCAGCGGTATTGTTGTCATCTTGCGCGGCATAATAGCCCAGGGGGTCCACAATATAAAATCCCTGACTGCGATGCTCAAGGTAATTACCATCACCGTCCGGATCGTGGACGAGCGGACCGGGAAAGGAATCGATCAAGGCTTCGGCGTTGTAGCGTAAGATGGTGCCGTTGGTTAAATTGGTTGCCTGCACTCCGTTCAGAATGGAGATCGGAAAGAGTGATGCCAGAGAGATAATGCCAATGCTCATAATCAAAATGGACATCAGCACTTCCATCAGCGTGGAACCAGCACGACGGGGCCGTTGATTGATCAAATATGGGATGGAAATCAGAGACAACTTCACTTTGACACCTCGCCTGTTTCTGCATATTTGAATGGATCAAATGCGCTCCCATAGACATTGAGCTGACTGGCGCTAATGCTTCCGGTGCGGGTATACAACGAGAGAATAATTGTCGATGTATTCGGCTCGACTTCCCAAACAACTGAGCCTGAGACATCTGTCGTCAAAGAGGCGCCCTCAACCCGGGCACCTGATGCGAGAAACACAGTCGAATCAGAGCCACTGGTGCCTGCTGTCTTACAAACGTACGTTCGATCGTAGGGAATATAGCTATAGCTGCGCACTGGGCCACGGGCAGGAATTTGAACGCGGTCTCCTTCCTCATAGTAGGTCCTGCTTAACCAGCTCGAATTAATATTCTCAATCGAATCGATGGCAAAGTGAATTTTGCCACTGCTGGCTTCTCTTCCAATCACCGAGCCACGGGGAGAAAACATCAGATCCAACTGGCTGGAATAAAGACGCACGTCATCGGTACCAGGCCAGCCGAGTTCTGCATTATCATCGTTTCCATTGGCGCCATCATCGTCGAAGTCACTCTTACCGGGTTGACCATCGTCTCCGGATGAAAATAAATTCGACCTCCAACTAGCGGGCAATAAAGAACGATCCAAATCAATGGCGGCCCCACTCGGCAATAGAACCGGCTCCTCACCAGGCAGAACTTCCGAGACGAGCTCTAACGAATAGGTACTTGGCCCACTACCGGTGGTAAACGCCTTCACTGCAGGGTGAGGATCAGTGCCTGACTCAAGGTAGGGAATCGTTAATCGTAAAACTTCCTCGGTTGAGTTGATTGTGGAAGCGGCTAAATTAATCGTATACCAAATGCCATTTATCTTAATGCGTGCATTTTCAACGAGCTGGCCACGGTCATAGAGAAATTTCCAGTCTGTTCCCGTACCACGCACATTATAAATTTCCGGGCCATCAGCGGACATATCAGCAGGACTTTCATCGATTCGCTCCAGGTCAATTGTACCACGAGACCAAGGTTCAGAAGGTGCAATGTAGACCATACTGGTTACAGTCGCACGGCTACTTGAAATTGTGCTTCCCTGACTGCCGGTCCGGTCTAACAGAAATCGAACGCCGCGCGGTGCTTTCGCGTAAATGGCTCTGTCGCGGGCTCCCGCCAGATAGGATTGTACCTGACGCGAAGCGGATCGCGTGACATCAGAGGCGAGCGCAAAATTAATTGAGGAAATCGTGATGACTGCCAGAATCGCCAAAATGGAAATGACGACCAGCAACTCAACCAGTGTAAAACCGGATGGAGTCTTGTGTGCTTTCGCACTAAGCCATTTCACGGATAAATTGGAACGGGAGACGATTTTCATAAACCTAATTCCCTCCCGCTCGTTGATTGTGATTTGTGATGTTGTCGAACAGACCCTCAGAATTAGCAGCATCGGGACAACATAAATAACCATTGTTTGCAGCGTCGACCGGCTCATACAGACCCAGGATCGTATCCTGACCTGCTGAGACGATTAAGGGTATGGAATAGGTATCTTTCGTCGCATACTGGGGCAGTACATACGCTGTCGAAGCATCGCTGGCAGCAAACAGCGGGTTTAAAGCATAACTCGATTTCAAATTATCCAACGCGATCAGGCCCTTGGGATCATCGGGATCAATTAAGAGGGGGTCACGTTGTCCCGTGCCCGAAATCACTTCTGCGGGCAGACTGGAAATGAGGTAGCCCGCGGTTGTGCGATCGACATCGACGCCGTTCGGCTTGATCAGACGCGCAGGCCAGCGGTAAAAGCGGAGAGGTCTTCCCCAGCTATCAACAAATTCTTTGAGTCCGTCTCCGTCGGTATCGGCCACTTCTGTGGACAGGAAATTATCTTCCCCCAGTGGGGCCGCTCCGTAGATGCCATGCTGCGTGAGAAAAAAGTACAGATACTCAGCCGAAACACTTTTCCCGCCATCCGAGCCAAGGCTACCGGCGGTCCCGCTCGTGCCAGCGACGGCATCCATCATTGAATCAATGGAGGCATTTTCATTTTGCACCTGGGGAAAGTATTGACGGAATAAATCTTTCGCCACCAGGATCTCAACGACATCGTCTGAGACGTAACTGGCGTCCGACCCCAGTCCGATGTTACTACTATCACTACCAGTACGTCTCAATTTTGTCTTGCGTAAAGAGATCAGACGTTCCAGATCGAGTTGGTTACGATTTGCGCCCGAGGCTCTGCGTAAGGCATCAATTCGTTGCGTCAGCAAGCCATTGATTTTAGTAATCGTCGACATCGTTGCCTTTTCCCGGGCCGTATTGCCGAGGTTTCTCACGACAAATACCGATGTCGCAATCAAGAACAGCAGGATGCCGACTACCATCATCAATTCCACGATGGTGAAACCGCTTCGCGTTGATTGAACTGATTGATGAATTCTAAGACGCCGCATTGTGAAACCTGACTTCATGAAAAACGATACACTGACTATTTCAGAGAACCACTAACGAAATTGGTGATATTATCTGCCTCTACAGATCGAGATGCTGGCAGATTTTTATTGGCATCATAATTCCCCCCCGTGCCGTACTGAAAATCGGCTCCAGGAGAGATAATTTGAAATGACTTTGCCTTGAAAGGCTTCCCCGCAACCAGAGGAGTCGCCGTAGGATCGCCTTGACGATAGACACTGACAAAGCCGAGTGCCGTGGGTAGATCTGAAGTTCGATAACCGCGCCCGCCATAGCTACTGAGATACATATACGGTAATTGTTGGCTGGGAAAGGTATCGACGTATTCGAGAGCCGTATCGGAATCGTTGCCTACGAAGCGACTGCTGTCAAATTCAAAGTAAGGCCCCTGACGACTGGTATTGGTTGCGGAGTAGGCAGCGTCATATCCGGGATCTGCTGAAGTATGCCCGGGATTCCGAAACGGCTGGGCAGGATTTTTTGAAAATCCATAAACAGCGTAGGTGCCCCCTGCGGTTTGCTCAAAGACTCCCCCCAGAAAGAAAACCAGGCATTCACCGGCGTTGAGGACGAGTTTATCGGTCACATCGCCGTCCCCGTTGATATCATTGTACAATGAAAAATCAAACTGCGGCCACATTTTTCGAATGATGCCTTTATCGCGCGGATTCCAAGTAGCACCGCCTGCCTCATGTAAGATAATTCCGCTGGGAGGATCCATACCAAAATCCTGATTGAACGCGGTAATCGCCGCTTCAAAATTGGAAATTTCCGTGCGGACCGATGCCTTTTGGGCGGAAAGTCGAACAGCACCGATGGCGGGAATGAGCAAGCCAAGCAGAATCGCGATGATCACAATTGCAACCATGAGTTCAATCAGGGTAAATGCACGCCTGTTTTGCTGTGACGCCGCGAGGGTATTTGGCGACCGACGTTTCATTGTAAGCTCCTAACTCTTTTCAGAACAACTACTTGAGATTTGAAAACCCTTGCCGATTCCTCCTTAGAGTAAAATCAACCGAGAGTTTCCTGATTCATTATAGGGGCATTTTTTGTGCCCGGAAAACAAAATAGACATAACTAACTGCAAATAAACACTTTAGTTCGTATTCGAATTTAACAGGTCACTTCAATTCGTAGGAAAAAACTGTATTATTTTGCAACACCTTATCCAAAACACTACGAAAGGTCGTTTAATAGTTTGATCAAAGGCATAAAGAGTGCGATCACGATGAAACCCACAATCACACCCAGCACGATCACCATCAACGGTTCCAGCAAACTCACCAAGGCGTCTACCAGCACCGACACTTCTTCATCGTAAACGTCGGCCACCTTGTAAAGCATGTTATCGAGGGCACCGGTCTCTTCACCCACGTCCACCATGTTGACGACGATGTCGTCGACAATCCGCGCTTCTTTGAGAGGCACCGCCATGGTTTCCCCTTCGCGGATGGCTGCGTAAATGGAGTCAAATGCTTTCTGAAACACCATATTCCCGGCTGTATCGCGGGCGATAATAATGGCTTCCAGAATCGGGACCCCGGACGCGATTAATGTGCCCAGGGTACGACACGTGCGTGCGGTCACCGACTTACTGATAATTTTCCCCAATAACGGTATGCGCAAAGCGACCCAGTCAACAATAAACGCACCTTTCTTGTTCTTCCTGACAATTTTGAGGAAGATCCAGAACGCAAGCGGAATCGCCGGAAAGAGGTAGAAGTAAGACACGACGATATCACTGATGGCCATCAACATGAGCGTAATACCGGGCAGTTCCGTACCGAAATCGAGGAAGATCTTTTTGAATTTCGGAATAATCCAGTACATGATGAAGCCGACAATCAAACCAGCAACGGTGATCACCGCCACGGGATAGATCATGGCCCCCTGCACTTTTTTCTTCAAACTTTGTGCACGCTCTTTAAATTCAGCCAGGCGTTGGAGAATGATTTCCAGGGCACCACCGGCCTCACCCGCTTTGACCATGTTGACGTACAAATTATCAAAGCACTTGGGTTGCTTGGCCATTGCTTCTGAGAGTGTATTGCCCGATTCAATATCTTCAATTACACCATCCAACGATGCCTTGAGCGGCCCCGGTTTTGCCTGTGCTTCCAGAATCCGCAGGCTTCTTAAGATCGGCAAACCGGCATCCTGCAAAGTAGAAAGCTGTCGTGTAAATGCCGACAACTGTTTGGGACGCACGCCACCAATAGAAAAGCCGCCTTTCTTGGCAGAGGCCGCTTTCTTACCAGCGCCCCCTTTGGTAGCCCCCCCTTTTTTCTGCTTCTTTCCACGACCTTTTTCGGCGATTTTCGTAACGAAAAAGCCCTTCTCTTTAATGAGAGTCTGGGCCTCTGCTTCAGAAGGTGCCTCGATGGTGTCTTTTACCTCGAGTCCTGTATTATCCATTGCCTCATATTGATAAACCGGCATGGCGTTACTCCGTCAAAAGTCATCTAAAATGGTTTGTGTTCTGTATCAGACCCCATGGCCTGAGATTACTCAATATCTTCCACCACAGTTTCTCGAACCACCTCGTCGATGGTTGTGACTCCGTCAAAAATCAATTTCAGGCCGGCTTCGCGGAGTGTGGTCATTCCCTGGCTGCGGGCCAAATTTCGAATATCATCCGTTGAGGCATCAGCGGTGATCAAATCGCGAATTTCATCGGTCACATCCATTAATTCATACAGGCCGGTTCGGCCCTTGTAGCCCGAGTTATTGCAGGTGGTACAGCCTTTTCCATAGTAAAAACTGTATTGCCGCGCCTGTTCAATCGGCAGTTGCAATTCCAACAGCAGTTCGTCACTGGGTTCAAACTCTGTCCGACATTCCTTGCAGATGGTACGAACCAGACGTTGTGCCTGAATCGCTTCGACCGTCGCAGTGATCAGGAACTTGGGAATATCCATATCGCGCAAACGCGTGATTGCCGACGGGGCGTCATTGGTATGCAGCGTACTGAATACCAAGTGCCCGGTTAATGCACTCTGGACGGCGATTTCTGCCGTCTCGAAATCGCGAATTTCGCCAATCAGAATCTGATCCGGATCGTGACGCAAAATCGCGCGTAACACGGAAGCAAACGTGACTTGAATATCGGGATTCACCGGAACCTGAATCAAGCCGTCGATGTCATATTCGATCGGATCTTCGGTCGTGATGATTTTTTCCTCGATCACATTCAGCTCATTCAAAGCGGAATACAGGGTTGTGGTTTTGCCACTTCCCGTGGGCCCGGTCACCAGCACAATACCGTTGGGACGATGAATCATTTCGCGGAACCGCGAAAGTGTCGTCGGGTCCATACCGATTTTATTTAAGTCCAGCTGCACGACGGTTCGGTCAAGAATTCGCATTACCACCGCTTCACCAAACAGCGTTGGCAGCACACTCACCCGCAAGTCAACCGGGTTGCCTCCCACGTTCAATTCGATACGCCCGTCCTGAGGCAATCGTCTTTCCGCGATATCCAGGTCAGCCATAATTTTCACGCGCGATACAATGGCATTCGCCAAGTGACGCGGCGGGGGAACCATTTCGTACAACACGCCATCTGCGCGGACGCGAATTTTAAATTCATCTTCGAAGGGTTCCAGATGGATGTCACTGGCCTGATCTTTAATCGCCAGCAACATCACCATATTCAGTAATTTTCGAATCGGGGCTGCGTCGGCAATTTCTTCAGAAGAGGAAAGGTCGTAAACATTCTTGCTTGTATCCTCGCCCAGCTCGTCCTCAATGGCACCGATTACATCTTCGATACTATCCTGACGTTCGGAATAATGGCGGGCAATCGCTGCTTCCACATCGTTCAAATTCGAGACAGCACCGCGTACGTCGTACCCCAGAAAGTTTCGGAGGTCGTCCAATGCGGCCACGTTTTGAGGGTCAGCCATGGCGACCGTCAGCACATCTGCTTTCAACGAAATCGGCATGATTTTATAAATCGATGCCATCGTCTCAGGCACAAGCTCAAGCACCTTCGCCGGGATATTGGTTTCTTCCAGTTCAACAACAGGCATGCCCCATTGTTCGGCGAGCGCCTGCGTTACCTGTTCCTGGGTGACAAGCCCCATACGCACAGCCACTTGACCAATGATTTCACCCGGACTCTGCTTTTGTTCTTCCAGAATATCCCATAACTGGTCTTCCGAGATATACCCCAGATCGACCATGATTTGACCAAGGCGTCTTGCTGCCATGTGTGCTTACCTTTGAATAACTCAATCATTTCAGCTTGAAATGAACTATTTGATTTCGATTCCCTGAATTTCTGCTCCCGACTCAATCTTCATAATCATCGTCGTCGCCATCTTCCGCGTCTTCCAGCAAGCCTTTCTTAGCCATCGCGATCTTGGCTTTCAGTTCGCCTGGATTATTCGAACGCATGACGACGTCTCTTTCTTCACAGAGTTCATCACGCCAGAGGTTAAACAAAGCATCGTCCAGCAACTGCATGCCGAACTTGCGCCCCGTTTGAATACTGGAGTTAATGCGGTAAGTCTTGGCTTCACGAATCAGGTTCGCAATGGCCGGGGTCACCACCAGCATCTCGTAAGCGGCGACCAGACCTTTGGGTTTCTTAGGCATTAAAGCCTGACTGAGAATCCCGATGATCGATGTCGATAACTGGGTTCGAATCTGCTCTTGCTGGTTGGTCGGGAACACGTCGATAATTCGGTCTACCGTTCCCTGAGCACCGGTTGTATGCAGAGTTCCAAAGACCACGTGGCCCGTTTCCGCCGCCGTAATCGCCGCCGAAATCGTTTCAAGGTCTCGCATTTCCCCCACCAGAATCACATCGGGGTCTTGCCGCAGGGCGCGTCTGAGCGCTTCAGGAAACGTGGGAACATCAACGCCAATTTCTCGTTGATTAATCGTCGATTTTTTGTGCTCGTGGTAATACTCGATCGGATCTTCCATCGTAATGATATGGTGATCCATCGTGTCATTCATATAATTGATCATACTGGCCAGGCTGGTGGTTTTACCACTTCCCGTCGGGCCGGTTACCAGAAAGAGACCGCGGGGGCGCTCCAATAAATCGACGATGACTGATGGCAATCCGAGTTGCTCAAACGTCAGAAACTCGTTGGGAATTCGCCGCAGCACCATCGCAATATGACCGCGCTGCTTGAAAACCGAAACGCGAAACCGCGCCTTATCGCCGAAGGCAAATCCGAAGTCGGTCCCCCCCACTTCCTGCAATTCCTGCTGATTTCTTTCAGGCGTAATACTTTTCATTAATGCAACGGTATCATCCGGTTCCAGGCTTTTCGTTTCCAACCGGACCATGTGACCTCCGACGCGAACCACCGGAGGCTGACCTGTGGTGATATGCAGATCGCTCACACTTTCCTTAACGACCGTCTCCAGTAATTTATCAATCTGAATTGTTGCCATCCAAAGTACCTTCTGAAAACTTATTGCCTGAAAAGTAAGTCATCACCAGTTAACAATTTGAAATGAAACCCGTCACAAAAGTATTGAGCATACCGCCAATTGCTTTACGCCATTGTTCCAGAACGGTCATATACCGCGGGAACCTGCTTCGTGACATAACTGGTTGTTGAAATAAGATGACGTTAAATGCAAAACTAATGAACTATTTAGATAAGACGATTTAGATATGTAAAACTGAAATAGCAGCAAAAATAACGAGAGTTACAGAATTATCCGGTAATCGACCTCAAAACTCAACAAAATCCAATAAAATAGATGGAGATCTTCATGTGAAAACCATCTTAAATTTTCGCTTTCCACACCAAGTTCTTACCCCAAAACGGCCCACTCTGAGCGAAAACGATCCCCCGGAATGATCAATCCATCCCTTTCGAAAGCTTCAAGGCTTCGTCAAGTGTGGTGATCCCCAGTAATGCTTTGTCTAAAGCATCGTCAGCCAAGGATTTCATACCGAACAAACATGCCTGCCTTCTAATATTTTGAGACGGTTCACTGCGAAAAGTCATTTCACGTATAGCGGAATTCATCATCATTAGCTCAAACACCGCTTTACGACCTTTGTAACCAGTATGTGAACACGCGTTACATCCTTTGCCCCGATTAAAGATGGCTTTCTCGAGTTGACTGGGAGTCAGCGAGAGATACTCCAGCTCACCCGGATCCGGCACATAAGTCTCGGCACATTTTCCACAGACAACGCGTACCAGACGCTGTGCCATCACGGCCATAACACTGGAAGCAACTAGGAACGGTTGTACCCCCATGTCGATCAACCGTGTAATAGAACCGGGCGCGTCGTTCGTATGTAGCGTACTGAATACCAAGTGTCCTGTCAAAGATGCTTGAATTGCCATCTCAGCAGTTTCCACGTCGCGAATTTCTCCTACCAGGATCACGTTGGGTGCCTGCCGCAGCATGGCACGAATGATACGGGAGAAATCCAGACCGATATTATGCTTTACTTCCACCTGATTAATACCGGGAAGGTAATATTCCACCGGGTCTTCTGCGGTAATAATCTTGCGGTCCGGTCGGTTAAGCTCACCCAGTGCACTATACAAAGTTGTAGTCTTACCACTCCCTGTGGGGCCCGTTACAAGAAAAATACCATTGGGTCTTCTGATAATTGTTTGGAACCGTCGGTAGTTCTCTTCTGAAAATCCCAGGCTTCGAATCCCGACTTTAATGTTATCACGGTCGAGAATACGCATGACCACCGCCTGGCCATGGTTGGTCGGAAGAATACTCACACGTAAGTCGAAGTCTTTTCCGGCAATCGAGGTCTTGATCCGACCATCCTGCGGGCGGCGTTTTTCAGCAATATCCATCATCGCCATAATTTTGAAACGTGAAACCAGTGCCATCAGCAATCGCCGTGGCGGGCTGTCCCGTTCAATCAGTACGCCGTCAATTCGATATCGGATACGAATTCGGTCTTCAAAAGGCTCAACATGGATATCACTGGCACGCATATTGACGGCTTCACTGATAATCAAGTTGGCAAGTCGAATCACAGGCGCGCTATCGTCTTCAGGCGTATCAGCACCCGAGGATGCGAGTTCCGTCGCCGTAATGTCGATAGCCGTTTCCGTAAACTCTTTCAACATCGTATCAACAGACTCGGTTTCACTTTGACCGTAGTGCCTGTTGATGGCTGCCTGAATCGCTTCAATTGGCGCCATCACAACATCGATATCACGATTAATAATAAAACGCAGCTTGTCTAAAACCTCATATTTCATGGGGTCATGCAGGGCAATTTGCAGTGAATCCCCCTTCATTCCAACAGGAATCACCGTATTTTCTCGCGCCATCGATTCGGGAACTAATTCGATCACCGATTGCGGTATTTCGATCCCTTCCAGTTCAACGAATTCATATCCATACATGGATGCCTGGGCCTCAGCGATCACTTCGGCTCCGACATAACCCAGCTTGACCAGGGCTTCGCCAGGTGAAATCCCCATAGAACTGGCCAGACCGGAGGCTTCATCCAACTGAGCGGGACCCAGAAGCCCATCATCCACTAACTGTTGCATCCAATCATCGGCCATTCAATTTCTCCACGTAATAGAATCAGTTTTAACCGGCATGGATTCTTGTTGTCCCATATCAAAGGAGAGGAATCAATACACCGGCTAAATCTGGTTTATGAAATTTCCATGAACTGACGGCTGTTACCAGTCCTTCAGTAAGCTCATCCTGCTTCTGAATTACCCTTGTCAGACCCACGTCAACTGAGTTGACTGATCTCTGGTTATGCTAACGATCCATTAGGAAATAAAGACTTTAGATATGTCAGGCAAGAATCGCCTGTTTTCAATTTTGAAGTAGACCACAAAGAGTGTCAAGCATGTAAATCGCTATACATAAAATACTTGTGAGAGTTTTCTTCCGCTGGACCCAAAATCGAACCAGCGTTTGATAGATACCAACCCTGATTTTTGAGAAGCAATCGACGCTTCAAGACCGAAATGAGTCAGTCAGTTCATTCATGGCGGATATTGTCGTTTCTACTTGCGACATGGTATTAAAAGGCCCGGGACTGAACCGTAAAGTCCCCCCCGCCTCTAATGATCCGATGGAACGATGGATGCGTGGTGCGCAGTGTAAACCTGCTCTAGTCTGAATGCCAAAGTTTTCATCCAGAATTGACGCAAGTATCTGGGGTTCCACCATTTGATTCACCAGACTGACCACTCCCACCCGTGCTTCCATTCGCTCAGGCCCCGGTAATGCGAAGCCAGACAGCGACTGCAAACCTTCAATCAGACGCGCTGTTAATTGCTGCTCATGCTGGCGGAGTGACTCCACGCCTTGCTCCAATACAAACTCTAAAGCCGCCCGTAAACCGACCAGGCCTGGCGCATTATGATTTCCCGATTCAAACTTATCCGGCAGGGAGAGTGGCTGTGTTTCTTCTTCGCTGCGAGTTCCGGTTCCCCCCTGCCTGAAACTGCGAACCTGATCAGCAATTTCCGATCGAAAATAAATTAACCCCGTCCCCAATGGCCCGAGCAATCCCTTATGTCCCGGACAGGCCACAAAATCAACGGGCATCTGAGAAACATGAAACGGTAGATGTCCCGCCGTTTGTGCCGTATCCAATAGAAATAACACGCCGGCTTTTCGTGCGATCTCGCCGACTTCACACACAGGCTGTATGCTGCCCGTTACATTGGATGCGTGATTGAGAATGATCAATCGCGTGTTCTCTCGAATGGCGTCTCGAAACGCAACCGGATCGACAACCCCCCGTTCATTCGCGGGAATATAAGTCGTTTCGACTCCTGACCGCTGCTTAAGGGTCTGCAATGGTCGGAGAACGGAATTATGTTCCACATCTGAGGTCACCACATGATCGCCGGGCCTCAGAACGCCATGAATGATCGTATTCAGGCTGTCCGTACCATTAAAAGTGAATGCCACCTCTTCAGACCGAGCCGCCCCCAGCACCTGGGCAGCCAGCTTTCGGCACTGATCAATGGATGACTGCAACTCAATCGATGTCCGGTAGGCACCGCGTCCGACAGGTGCGCCGACGTGTCGGTTATAGTGATCCATGGCGGCATAGACGGCATCGGGTTTGGGGAAACTGGTTGCTGCATTATCCAGATAAATTAACTGCTGCTCATTCATTTCACTCTCACCCACCAGTCTTCAAGCACGTCAGGGATCAGCCGCCGATGGAGTACATCGGGCGATCCGGCTGAATGAACCGCGCCGTATTGATTTCATGTCCCTCTTTTTTAGCGGCAATACTGTTTCGTACCGCTTCGATGATGCGTTCATCCGAGGCATTCGTTCGGAAAAGTTCACGAAGATCCGTCTCTTCCAGACTGAATAAACAGTTTCGCAGCTTGCCGTCGGCGGTGACCCGAAAACGATTACAACTCATGCAGAAGGGATTGCTGATCGAGGCAATGAAGCCAATTCGCCCGACTCCATCTTCGAAAACAAAATTGGAAGCCGGCGCACTTTTATCAGGCTGTTCTGCAGGCACGAGAGGCATAATTCCCTGCGACAGAATTTCGCGAATTTCATGTGCAAATAATACTTTTTCGCGTTCCCAGCGATTGTCTGCATCCAGAGGCATAAATTCAATGAAACGGATTTCGGCCCCGGTTTCACGTGCCATCCGACCGAAGGGCACGATTTCCTCTTCCGTCAGATTGCGAATCGAAACGGCATTGATTTTTACCGGTTTGAAGCCAGCGGCATGCGCTGCCTGAATTCCCTGCATCACTTTTTCAAACTCGTCGCGGCGGGTGATCTCCTCAAACTTCTTCGCGTTTAACGCGTCCAGACTGATATTAATTCGCCTCAAGCCGGCATCGTATAACTGCTGGGCATATTGCGGCAACAGAATTCCGTTCGTCGTGATGCCGATGTCTTCGATGCCTGGAATATCAGCAATCATCTTCACCAGTTCGGGAACATTTTTTCTGACCAGCGGCTCTCCGCCAGTCAAACGTATTTTATTGACTCCCATTGGTACGACGAGACGCACAAATTTGACGATCTCTTCAAATGTCATGATCTTACTGCGATGCACAAACTGTACATCTTCGGAAGGCATACAGTAAAAGCAGCGAATGTTGCAGCGATCCGTGACACTGATTCTTAAATTATTGTGCACGCGCCCGAATGAATCGATCAGCGGATTCTGGTTTTCCATCAATGCCTCTCAGAGTAAATGCAGTGTTAACCGCTTACAGCAAATATCTTTTCCAGCCAGTTCTTACTTGTATTATAGCCAAACAGGACGAGATCCGTATTTATTTTGTCTTGATTTCCGGATGTTCCCACTCGGTTGTTCCATCCGACCAGTTTTCTTTCTTCCAGATCGGTACGATTTCCTTTAAGCGATCAATCAGAAAACGCCCTGCCTCAAATGCCTGCTTTCGATGAGGTGAACTCACGGCAATCGCCACACTGATCTCTCCGAGCGCCAGATGGCCTACACGATGTTCGATAGCAACCGCATGCACGGGCCATTGCGTTCGGGCCTCTGTGATCAGTTGCTGCAACGTCTGGTGTGCCATTTCGGGGTAGGCCTCATAGTCCAATGCGACTGTCTGACGACCGGCGGTCATTTCCCGGACGGTTCCCATGAATAACACGACAGCCCCACATTCATTCGAACGAACCCGCTCGGTAATCGCAGTGTAATCAATGGGCTGATCGATAATTGAAATATAATCTGGCGTTATCATCCGAAATCAACTTTTACTTCTTTATAAAAAACGAGCTTAACCGCCGCTGACCGGAGGAAAACAAGCCACTTCCTGCTGTTGATTCAGGACCTGGTCTTCCCCTGCATAAGCGTTATCGACGGCGATTAATAATTGGCTGCTTACAGGCTGTAACTGTGGGTATTGCTCTGCCATCGCCCGCCGCAAATCCACAACCGTTGCCCCCTCTGTCAACGCAACCGAGATCAAATCACTCTCTGCAAGTTCCCTGGCGCGGGCAAATAACCTGACCTGAATCTGCTGGACTGTCATGAAACTACCAGTTTTTTCTTTTGAGGCTGCAGCTTCCGCTCAATTTCCGGCATCAGTCCATAAGAAAGTGCCAGTAATTTGACCGGATGAATGGTGGGAATCCGCGTTTCCTGCTCCATCTGCATTTTGCAACTGCTACATTCCGTCGCACCCGCACGAACTTTTGTTGTTTTCATATGATCGATCAGCTCCCGACCGATCTGCTTCGATTTCTCAAAAGTGTCCTTGGCAAGACCATAGGCTCCTGCCATTCCTGAACAACCTTTTTCTATTGTATTCACCTGTAGTTCAGGAATCAAAGCGAGTAGATCGATTAGCGGGGAACGGGACGATAATGCTTTTGTGTGACAGGGTGTATGGTAGTCCAATTCCAAGTCGAGTGGCTGAAAATCTTTTTTCAAACGACCGGATTCATGCAATTGTAATAAAAAGGCCCCTGCCTCGATCGCCTGCGATGAAATCGCCTCACTCTCATCTCCCCGGACCAACATCGGATATTCCTGTTTGAGACAGATGGCAGTCGCTGGCTCCGAACAGATGATCTGGTGTCCCTCTCTGGCAAATTCACTCAGAATCCGAATATTCTCCTCTGCCAGACTACGGGCGGCGATCAAATCGCCAGCAGAAACCATTGCCATGCCTGATGCCAGTTGATTCGGGGGCACATAAACGGGGATTTGATTATGCTGCAAAACAGCCAATAACGCATGGGCTAATTCGGGGTCATGATAATTCGCATAATAGTCAACAAAAAAGACCACTAATTCGGGATCACTACCGGGACGCGGGCGTTTCGTGAGCCGCTTAGGTACCGACCTTAAAAAGGAACGACGCGAAAACAATGGCAGTTTTCGGTTCCGGTGAATGCCCATCAATTTTTCCATCACCCAGCGGGCGGTGGTATTATTGATGGCCCAGTTCGCAGCCATCGAAAGTGTGCTTCCGAAAGCACCAAACGAGTGGGCACGCGATAAAATCCAATCCGTATGATCCAGGCCTTTCGCCGAAACATAGGCTGCTTTGGCCTCAATCGCCATTTGAGGAATATTCACCGATGAAGGACAATCCAGTTGGCACTGCTTGCAGTTGAAACAGGTGTCTGCCAGTTTCTTGGTCTCTTCAGAAGATAATTCATTGGGGTGAATCGCGCCGGAAAGTAATCCCCGAAACAGGTTGGCTTTCGCGCGAGGCGAAGCCTCTTCCAGCGGCTCAACACGAAAAACCGGACACATCCGGGAACCGGAATCTTGTCTGCGACAGGAACCACAGCCGTTGCAGCGTGCGGCTTCCGTTTGCAGTTCCTGCGGTGTCCAGTTCAATTGTAAATCGATCAGTTCGGGAAATTTTTCAGGAACGGGCCTGAGATGCCGAATCGTCACATGCGGATCATCATTAATAATTTTCCCGGGATTGAGCAAATTATGTGGATCGAAGATATCTTTGACCTGACGAAAGACGCGATATAAATCGCCGTATTGTGAACGAATAAAAGCGGTCCTGGCCAGACCATCTCCATGTTCGCCGCTGATAGTGCCATTTACGGAAAAGACGGTTTGATATAAATCGCGGGCAATGCTTTCCAAAACCGGCGCATTCTGATCGGTCAACGTCGGCAGGAAAGGACGCAGGTGAATTTGTCCCGAAGCAGCGTGCGCGTATAACGTCGCCGTGACGTGATGCCGCTGGAAGACTTTTTGCGCCTTCTGGGAAAATTCATACAAACACTCGGGGGGAATGGCAATGTCCTCAACGAACGGCTGCGGCCGCGATTCGCCTGGCAAACGACTGAGAGAGGGCACTACCTTTTGCGGCAGCGACCAGAGGAAATCGACTTCATCCGACTGATGTGTTTCCATTGCCACAACAACACGGGAATTGATATTTTTCACAGCCAGAATCACATTATGTAATCTGTCCTGGACTTGTGAATCACTGAACCCCACTTGCTCGACCAGTAACGCGGCTTCCGCCGCCGGTGAAATCAGTGAGGCAAAGCGGGGATCGGCGTCTCTGGCTAAAGACAGCAGGCGGCGATCCAGTAAATCACAGGCAGAAGGCTGTTCGTGAATAATCGTCTGCACCGCCTTAATTGCTGATGCCAGATCGCCAAACAATAACAGCGCCACACCACGATGGGCGGGTAAAGGAGAAACATGCAATACCGCAGAGGAAAACAGCGCCAGTGTCCCCTCTGAACCAATCAGCAGCCGCGCCAGGTTCAGATGCTGGCGGCTCTTGATTCCTTTTAAATAATATCCGCTGCAATTGGGAATGCGGGTATTCTGTTTTTCTTGAATTAATGATTCGTTGTCGGCCAGCAATTGAGAAAGCCTGCTCAAAATGGTCCGCTTAACCTGTTCCCCTCGCGCTTCAGGAGGCTGGTCTCCCAGAATCGATGTGCTGGACCCTGTTGGCAGAGGTTGGTTGAGAATCGACAGACTTTCGTTTCCGACATCAAAACAGGTTCCATCCGCCAGGATGACTTCCAGAGTGTTAATGTAATCGCGGGTTGAGCCGACGCGAATCGCGCGAGAACCGGCCGCATCGATGGCCAGCATGCTACCGATCGTCGTGACTTCCGTATTTGAAGGGTCAGGTGGAAAATACAATCCACGCGGTTTTAGATATCGATTGAGTTCGGCATGCACCACTCCCGGTTGAACACGCACCAGATTGTCGTCGATCAACTCGAAACCTGTCAGATAACGCGAACAGTCGATAACAATCCCGCTTCCAATGGCATCGCCTACCAGACCGGTTCCCGCTCCCCGGGGGATGAGGGGCAGATTCATTTCATTAGCATATTTAGCAATGGCGATTAAATCATCGCGTTCACGGGGATAAGCGACACACAAGGGAGGAATCTGATACAGGCTGGCATCGCTGGCATATATGGACAACGCCACCGGATCGCATCGCACATCTCCTGCAATCAGGCTGGAAAGATCTTCTGCGATTCTTTGCTGTTGACGATCCAAAGTAACTGGCTCTCAGTCTGAATTTCTGGCACGCGTTTGATGAGGCTTGGGTTTTGGACTATTCTACGCGATTGAAGCGCATACTTTGAATAGTCAATCCATCGAATCAGGCTTCGTGAGGAGAAATCGGGAACTTCCTTGAAAGAACCCGTACAATACGAGCATTCAATAATCTTCCCGAAAACCGCCCGTTCAAGGCTGCTTCGCCAGACAGACAACAGAGCACTCTCAATTGAGGGCAACCCAAGCCCCCTCACTAAACCGTTTGCATCTCCCCTTTGGTCTCGCTACTTCTGACCTGCTGTTTTTTTCCCGAAAGCAGAGGTATCACGGGATTGTTTTGACAGCCATTCGCAGGCAGGTCCTGGTAAACCCTCATGGCCTCCCTCAAAAATGGTAACGCGGGCCAATCCGGAATTCCGTCTGAGATGAATGTCGCGACCATAGGTTTCATCCGTCGCCTGATCAGTGGACTGTGGATCTTTCAGCTTGCCATGATCCCACAATTGTTGCATCTCTGCTTTTGAAACCGGGGTCGTCTGATTCTTTTCCGCAAGCATATTGAAAGCGCGCAACGTGTGGGCAAAGGGCACTGATCCGGATTGGCCATCGGTCACACCGGCATTGAGATCCAGGGGCACCTCTGTGGCATTCCCGATCCAATACAGGGGAGAACGGTCACGGTATTCCGCATCGACTTGCGAAGACACTCCCGGTTTCTCAGTCAGCGATTTTAAAATCATGCGCGCATAGTTCTGTGGTTTTCCATCCTTAACATGAAATCGATACCAGTCTGCCAGATCACTGATGCCAACCCAGGCGGAAGCCGCCGAAAACCGATCCGGATGATGGCCTGCCATCAGCATCGTCATATGTCCGCCGCCCGATGACCCCGCCAGATAAATCCGCGAGGGATCAACCTGGTAATGTTCGATCACATAATCGATGGCGTCCAGAATATCCTGGCGGGCTAATTGGGAACCGCAGGCCTCCGGTTGTTGATTTACTCCCCGGAAATTCGGGTGTAAATAAATCCAACCACGCTTGATGGCTTCTTTCTGCCACTTGGCATTGTTCTGCTTGTAGGTTCCACTCCAGGAATGCAGGAACACAAGCAACGGTGTGGGAGTTGTCTTCGCTGCTTCCGGCGCCCAGATCAGGGAGGGCTGCAGGCTTTGATCTAAGGTGCTTTTCACTTCAATCGGAATCAGGGAAGTTCGTTTTGCCGCCTGCGGTTGTTTTGATTCAGATACTTTTTCAGCAGCGATCAGTGCAGCATTGCAGTTCACGTACAAAACAAGAACACAGATACATAACGATAATCTCTTCCACATGAACATGGACTCCTCAAATTGTTGATACAGTACTGGCATTACTTCTCACAGGTATTACTTCTCTGCAGGGGTTTCCGATTTCTGTTCGGCGTATTCAATCTTACCCCAGAGGTTTCCACCGACTTTTCCGTGCTGCCATGTTCCCGCATAACGTCCTTCAAAGAACATCACACGTGAGGTAAAGGCATTTCCCAATCCCGGTATGGTTAAGTTGGTCAGTGAAATCACAGGTGTATCGTCTGCCCAGAACACATTCAAAGGCATTGGCACGTTGACGTCATTATCGCCGTACTTAATGCGTGCGGTCAGCAACCATTGATTACCGTCCAGTTTTTTTGCAGAGGCAATTTCATACCGTTCCTCGCGAGGTGGTTTACCATTTGTTTTGCCGTCAACGGTAAAATGCCCCACCAGCGTCGCTCCCGTCATCTGCTGCGCGAACTTCTGCTCTCGCATTTCCTGTTGCTTCGTTTCCTCGGCATGCTTCTGAGCAGAATCACCGGCGATGCCCGACCCCAGAGACAATAACAATACGCATACCACCATCAAACTTTTCTTGAGAAAACTCATCTTTTATGCCTCATAATTTCGTTGTGAATTTTCAGGGCGAAGTGAACTCGCTACGATACAATCATCCTATACTACTACAGCTCTCAGGTGAATCATACGGTAGAACAATGACAAATTCTGATCATCAATCCCAGCCTGCAGGCTCCCCCCTGAGAGATGCGCCTCTCCCCGGCACTCCCCCCGATTATAACATCTTAACCCCTGCATTTGAAAAGCTTTGTGATGTGATCGCCCGACTGCGTTCACCGGAAGGCTGCCCCTGGGACCGGGAACAGACGCTGGAATCCATTAAACCTTACACGCTGGAAGAAACTTACGAACTGTTGGAAGCCATCGATTCCGGCAATGATCAGCATATTATTGAAGAGTTAGGCGACCTGCTGCTGCAAATTGTACTCGATTCCCAAATCGCCGCCGATGAAGGCCGCTTCGATTTAACACACGTTGTTGATCGGCTGACGCAAAAAATGATCGACCGTCATCCGCATGTGTTCGGAAATGTCAACGCCGAAACCCCGGAAGAGGTTCGCAAAAACTGGGACCAGATCAAGGAGCAGGAAAAACAGCGTCGTTCCATTTTTGATGGACTACCCCAGGCATTGCCTGCCCTGGCACGTGCCGCGCGGGTGGCAGAGAAAGCAGCCAAAGTCGGCTATGACTTTCCACATCGGGATATGCTGTTTGACAAGTTACGCGAAGAGATCCAGGAACTGGCAGACGAAATTTATCCTGCAGGAAAAATTCCTGATACACCGGCGACCGTGGAAGCAGATGTCATCGCTGACACCGAACTCGACGACCCCGAACTGAGACAACGCGTGGAAGGCGAGTTAGGCGATATCCTGTTTGTAGTCGCCAACATTGCCCGTCGCTGGAAAATCAATCCGGAAGAAGCGCTGCGCAAAAGTAACAGCAAGTTTCAACAACGGGTTCAGAAAATCGAACAGGAACTGGAAAACACAGGCCGTTCGATTCAGGAGGCGTCTCTACAGGAAATGGAACAGATCTACCAGGCGGTCAAACGACAGGAAAAATAGAATTCTTAAAGCGATTTATTTTTCCAGGCTGACTTCAAAACGGTAAATCAATACCCAGGCCTTCTTCGAGTGCCAATTCGTAGATTTTGACGCCCATTGCCACATCTTCTACAGCGAGACCGACCGACTTGAACAATGTCACCTGATCATCGGTTGCGCGACCTGTTTGGCGTTCTGCGACAATTTCACTTAAGTTATGCATCAGCCGCCAGTCGGTAATTCCTTCATCCACGGGTTGAATGAAATCTCCTGCCTCAAGTTTACACTGATCGATATTATCACAGACAACGACGTCGGCACGTTTAATGGTGGTGCGATCAATTTCCCGCCTGGAACGATGATTCGACCCAATGACATTCAAATGAGTTCCTTCATCAAGCACGCGTCCATCAAACAAGGGGGCCTTACTGGTGGTTGCACAAATCACGATATCCTTCTCGGCCGCCGTTTCATCAGGTGAATGAGAGGCTGTGACTTCGACATCACAGAGTTCCGTCATTTCTTCGGCAAACTGACTGCACTTCTCATAATTGCGTGAGTACACAGACACAAATTCAATTTTGCGAGTTAAACAAACCGCCTGCAATTGTGTTCGCGCCTGTAGACCGGCTCCGAACAGCCCCACCACTTTGGAATCGGGCCGCGCCATATATTCGGTTGCCACACCACTGGCGGCGCCGGTCCGTAATTGACCGAGAAAATCGGCTTCGATCAGTGCGCGCATCTCGCCGGATTCCTGATCATAGATGGCCACATGAAACTGTGCGCCCGTTTTGGTTGTCGTATACGCCTTCCAGCCAACATACTTCAAGTACTCATTGGCAGCCGACATCGTATGCAACATGATTCCAGGGGCCCGCACGCGTTGTCGCGGTTCATTGATGGCTCTTCCGGATGCGAGTTCTTTGAAGACTTTATGAGTGATGAGTAAGGATTTTTCGATATCCATCACCGAACGAACATCATCCTCAGTAATATACAATGCCGCCATGAACGGTTACCTTTTTCATCGTTGAATCAGGATTGATCACAAATATACAAAAACAGAAAACTCTCAACGCGAAAACGACGTTACCGCCATTTTACTACACGCTAACGTGAAACCAGTTGATACACAATACCAGTATCAATCTGATAATAACCAACGGCTTCGGCAACATTCCAGGCGACGAGGTTCGACTCCTCGACATGCAGTTCCAGCTTGGTAATCAGTTCATCCTGCAGTCGACGGGCGATCTCCAGTAACAGGGATTGGCCATAACCTTTGGCCCGTTCGCCCTCTTTTACGAAAACATCTGTCAGCCCAATCACCCGCTCTTCCCACTTGGGAATATACAAATCCAAACCAATGACCGTGGCAGAGGCAACTGCCGCTGCCCCTGATTTGGGAACGAGTTCGAAATGCAAGGTCTCCAGTCGTCCCATGCGAGTCAACCACCACCAGTTCGGTGCCTGAAAATCATCGGAAATCATCAATTGCATTTTGCGACGAATGTTAACCAGATGAAATTTGATGGGAGGTTTCTGCCCGAGCAGATCACGTTGATAAATTCGAGTCCACCCCACGGCATCGTAGCCGATCGATTCAAAAAACGGCGCAGCCAGTGGATCAGACAACAGAAAGCCGGAAGGTCGAGTACCACCATACAAACCGAATAAATACGGTGACTGCAAACCAGAGGCCCCCGCAGTGATCCGGGTCGCACCGTTTGACTTGAGATATGCTTCGGCCCGATAAACCAATTCACGACCGATGCCTCGACGACGATAATCCGGATGAACAATGACCGAGCAGATCACGCCTTGCGAATAGTCCAGCGCAGATCCTTCCGCGTTCGCTCCAAATCCCGCCAGGACAAAGCCGACCGTTTCCCCATTCTCAATGGCAACGATCAACCCGTTCGGATCGAAATACGGCTGCGAGAAAATCAGGACCTCAAAGGCATCGATACTGAGACATTCTGCGGCTCCTCTTCCCAGTCCTGCAGAGTGCCATAACTTTAGCAACTGCGGTGGGTCAGCATTATGAAACGCGCGATACTCAGTCACAAAGTTCTCTCATCAAATGTGAACGGGACTTAGAATCCGTTTTATTCCGAAACATCAAATAAATAAAGCCCTCTTGTCATCCCAAGAGGGCTTTTCGACTCATTATTTTACTTTTTTCACAGCAGCAATAATCGCAGCAGCAGTCAAACCATATTTGTCCAGCAGCCCTTGAGGATCGCCGCTTTCTGCAAAACTGTCACCGACATTGACATAAGCCATCGGAACCGGATTCGATTGTGAAACCACCATTGAAACAGCAGATCCTAATCCGCCATGTGACATATGTTCTTCTGCAACAACAATTGCACTTGTCTCGTTCGCTGCTTTCTGAATCGCATCGACGTCGATGGGTTTTACGGTGTGCATATCGATGACACGCACACTAATTCCTTCTTCAGCCAGCTTCGTCGCAGCGTCAACAGCACCGGCAACCATGAGACCATTGGCAATGATGGTTACATCGTTGCCTTCGCGAATGGTATTTGCTTTACCGATTTCAAAGCTATCCGCTGCGGTATAAATCTCAGCGACATTCGGTCGCCCGAGTCTCAGATAAACGGGGCCCTCGTATTCCATCATTGCGGCGGTTGCCGCTTTGGTTGAGACAGCATCAGCGGTGACAATCACCACCATACCAGGCAGACTGCAAGCCAGTGAGACATCTTCAATTCCCATCTGCGAAGGGCCATCTTCACCAATAGAAATACCGGCGTGCGTTCCAACCAGCTTCACATTCATACTGGGAAAGGCAATCGACATTCGGATCTGATCGTAGGCATTGCATAACAAAAAGGCTGAAAAGCTGGCAACAACGGGTATTTTCCCGGTGGAAGCCAACCCACCTGCCACACTGACCATATTACTTTCTGCAATCCCCATATTGAAAGCACGTTCAGGAAACGCTTTCGCAAAGACTTCCGTACGTGTTGAATTTCCAACGTCACCGTCAACGGTTACGATTTCCGGATACTTGTCTCCCAGTTCTTTCAATGCATCGCCAAACGCATCCCGGGTGGCTTGTCCGACTTTCAGTCCACTCATTTCGCCTAAATACATAATGATCTGTCTCTTTTGTCTGTGTGTTGACTTTAGATGTTGATTTGAATTGAGCTGCCATCAGGAATTTTCTGTTCGGAGCTGATTCCCTTCACAGAAAATTTGAGAGCACAGTTCCTAACCGAGATACGCAAGTGCTTTTTCTGCCAACTCTGGCGAAAGCGGTTTACCGTGATAGTTACTGTCTCCCGTTGCTTCCAGCACTGGCAGAATTCCATACCCTTTTTTGGTCATTGAAATAATCGCCTTGGGACGATCGGTAATCTGAGCTGCGGTTTCCAGTGCTTTGACGACTGACTTCTGGCAGTTGCCTTCGATCGTCTGCGTATGCCAACCAAAGGAGGCAATTTTTTCTTCGAAGGACCCCAGATCAAGCACATCTTTGGTTGACCCGGTTTGCTGATATCCATTCTGGTCGATGATCGCAGTCAAATTGCCTAGTTTGTACTTTGCACCGCCGGCCAAAGCTTCCCAGACCTGACCTTCGCCCATTTCACCATCACCAATCACCACAAACACATTGGAGCCGTTCTTATTCAAGCGCGCTCCCAGAGCCTGTCCGATGCCCAACGACAACCCCTGTCCCAGCGAACCTGTTGAGGCTTCAATTCCGGGAAGACGTTTCATATTGGGATGCCCTTCAAACGGACTGCCCAGTTTTCGCAGCGTCATGACATCATCAGTTGAAAAGTAACCCGCTTCCGCCATGGCTGCATATAATACGGGTACGGCATGCCCTTTACTCAAAATGAAACGATCCCGGGCTTCCCAGGTTGGATTTTGAGAGTCGTATTTCATGAAACCGCCAAACCAGAGCGCGTTCACAACTTCAACAGCTGACAGGCTGCTGCTAGGATGTCCACTGCCCGCTTCGGTTGTCATACGGATAATCAAACGGCGAAGGACTTTTGCTTTTTCCTTCAACTCTTCAATCGATAAGGCATTTGCTTGAGCAGCCACTATGTTTCCTTCAATTTTTCTAAACAAACAAATAAATTTGCCACGCCCTAAACCACCTTCAATCAGTTACATATGACATGCTGACTTCACGCGATTGAAAAGAAGTGCGTTACCGGATCCGGTAGACATTGATTAGAGCAGTGACAACATTCAGGCGCCGCCAGGCGCAACTTAAGCGCGTCAATTTATAACGGTATGCTAACGAGCAAAGCGTCCAGCGACAACCATACGGGCAATAGAAACCATTTTGTCAGATTGGAAAAGCGACTTGCACATCCGCTTTTTTTCTCAATTTCATAAATCAATCAAAAATATTTGATACATGGCGGGTGGATTTCACGTTTCTGCAAAATACACAACCATTTATACAAATAGTCTTTAAAGCCCGTTCTTGTTCAGTAATAATGGGAAATCGCATTACGCTTTAATAAGATGACTGAATTCATTTCCGACTTCGCAAAGGTAGAGGCCTCTAAGTGATGGATCAAAGCTCTTTTACAGACCAGGAATTACTGGCCTATCTGGACGAGACTCTTGCCATCGCACTGATGTCACAGGTCGAAGAGGCACTCAGGCACTCCGATTCACTTCGTGTTCGCCTCGCGCAACTATCCCGCCAACGCGACCAGGGCGCCCATTCCGTAGGTGAAATCTGGAGAAGAAATCGACTCAGTTGCCCTTCGCGCAGCCAATTGGGAGGATATTTACTCGAAACACTCACTCCCGATTTTCAAAGCTATGTTGAATTCCATTTGAGCCAGACGGGATGCCGCTACTGTGCCGCAAATCTGGAAGACCTCAAAGCAAGCATGTCCTCAGCTTCGACAGAGACGGACCGTCGCAGACAAAAATACTTCCAGTCTTCAGCCGGTTATCTCTCTGTGAAAAATGAAGACCAGTAACTTCGTAACTGCTCCTCAGTCGAGAGGTCCGGTCTCAAAGTCAGTTTCGCTGACCCAACCTGCTTTGAGCGGTTCGCCTTGCATATACCGCTGGTAAAAATTACGCGTGCGGGCATCCGAATATTGATACCCCTCAAATACAGAACCATTCCCCAGAACGCGCGGGTCTTTCTGGGCTGTCAGCTCGGCGTGCATCTGCTGTTTCAAAGAATTCTTAAGGGCTTGAAATTCCGGTTCTGAGGCCAGGTTTTTCATGCATTCCGGGTCATCCTGAATCGAATACAATTCTTCCGCCTGACGTTTGCCGAAAGCCCAGCGCCAGAACTGCTCCTGCTTTCCCTGCCTGCGGAATTGTAAAATGGCGGTCTTCGTCGGGCTGCCATCACAATTCAGGTATCCCGTTTCCGGATTGCCGGCGGGCCAGCGTCCTGGTTCATCATTCTTCAGATACAACATGCCCCCCTTCACGATTCCACGAATGGGGTAGCCCTGGTCAGCGGGCCTGCCGATATCGTGCCGCTCCTTGCCAATCAGCACGTGATCGCGCTTCGCATTGACGATGCCGGATTGATCGGATCGAAAAATATCCGTCAGACTTTGCCCCGTGAGAGGCTGCATGCCTGTCTGCTCCCGCTTCAGTCCTGCGACTTCAAGAAACGTTGGCGCAAAGTCGATGAAGCTGACATAATCATCGATCACCCGCTTGCCGGTTTTGATTCCCTGCTTCCACATAATTGCCAGGGGTAAATGATTCGAGCGCTCGTACTCTTGCCCTTTGACGCGAGGAAACGGCATTCCATTGTCGGCAGTGACGATCACGATCGTATTATCCAGTTCGTTTCGCTGTTCGAGAAATTTCAGCATCTTCACCAGATGCTGGTCAAAGTGTTCGATCTCATAGGCATAATCGAGCATGTCATTGCGAATGACTTCGTTATCAGGCCAATACGAGGGAACCCGGTCGATGTCTGTCAGCTTCTTACCTGCCTTATTGACGCCTGCACCATATTCATACCGTCGATGTGGTTCCAAACCGCCATACCAGAAACACCAGGATTGATCCTCAGGACACGCTTCCAGAAACTGTTCGAAGTTCGCCGCATAATCGATGGGTGAAATTCCACTGGCCGGTGGCTTGGCTTTGAGACGGTTATACGCGGGCCCTGCCAAATCACGGCGTTTGCCTTTCGCATCCACGGCGACGCCCGGTGCCCAGCCTTTCGCCGTCTTGCCAACGGCATAACCGGCGTCGGCTAACGCTTCGACATAGGTTTTGAACTCTGGCGGAAAAAACGCCATATGGTTTCCAGCTGCTTTTAATTGCCAGGAATTTCTGCCCGTCAGAATGCAGGCACGCGAGGGAGCACACTTGGCATTAGGAGTATACGCGTTCGTAAACAACAACCCTTCCCGCGCCACCCGGTCGAAGCCCGGCGTTTTCACCCACGAACAACCATACGCGCCCATATGCGGAAACGAGGCATCATCGGCAATGCAAAACAGAATATTGGGGCGGCTCGTTTTTGCTTTCGTTGGCTCAGCAGATGTGATTCCGCCTGTCACAAACAAGAAAAACACGGTCAACAAGAAACGAATCTCAGGCGTGTTCATGGCAGCACATCTCCGGCAAAACAATCAAAGACAGAAACATTTTCGAAGTGTGAGTCAGACCGTCAACTCAACAGGAACTCTTATCGTATGAAACGCAAGGCGCAACCTCAAGAAGTTTCAGTGAGTCGGGGATCAGATAAATCAGAGAAAATGGACGTCTGCCTCAATTGCAAGTTCTGTTCAGTTCTGGCTGAACGCAGTCGACGTCAGATGTGCGAAAGGATGGGTTTGCTGTTCACGCAGTTTATTTTTGAGAAAATTCAACAAGAGATCGCTGCGCAGATCGACGTCGTGCTCTGCTAAAATCAACTGGCACAAGGCGGGTTCCAGATTGATTGTACCTGCCAGGGTATCACATAGTTTCCCGAGTTCGATCTCTCGCTGCAGCAGGTGATAATAATTCGGATCAGCGGAATGCTCTAAAAACATTCGACTAAACTGTTCGAGTAATTCGCGCTGGCGATGTTCACGCTGTATCACCGGTTGGTCTGCGTAAAAATCGGGTTTCAATTCGAGTAGCGCTGTTCGATAAATCCGATCAGATTCCTGTAACACAACAGAGCGTGCGCGACAGATGCCTCGTAATAGAATCGAATAATCGCCTGACTCCAGCTGATACGGGGCAACAATCGACGCCAGACAGACAGAGTCAATCGAAGCGTCTTGCTGCATTTCACATTGAGAACTGACGCCGGCCTGTTTCAGAGACACGGCAACGAAAGCATCCTCTTGAATGGCATCCGCGATCAGTTGACAATCAGCGGCCGCTGTCATCCTGAGCGTCAACATGGAATCGGGCAGCAGCACATGGCCTTCCAGTTCCAAAACAGGAACAATTCCCGAAAACGTCTTTAGCTCTTGCTCTATGAGATCATCGAAAGTTGTCATTAGATATTTCTTTACTCAATTCATTGAAAAACAATTCATGGTCCAACATACTGAGGTGCATGTCGAATCAATGCTGGATGGCTCAGTTGATGCCAATCAGACTAGCACTCTCATTTGGGAATTGTCACGCAGAATATGGCTAAAAAACAACCACACACGATAAAGAGTTCCGGTTATGTCGGCACGCTTGATGATAAAAAGAAACATGCCCGTAAAATCGCACGCGGTCTTGCCAAGTTGTTTCCAGAGCCGGAATGTGCCTTGATCCACGATTCGCCATTCCAATTGCTGGTCGCCACGATTCTGTCTGCGCAATGCACGGACGAACGCGTCAACGCCACAACGCCGACGCTGTTCAAGAAATACCCAACCGCGGAAAAACTGGCCGCCAGCAAACAGGCCGACGTCGAAAAAATTGTCTACCCTTTGGGATTTTTTCGCGCGAAAGCAAATAACATCCGCAAGATGGCGTTGGCTGTGTCGGAAGAACATACAGGGGAAATCCCCCGTACATTGAAAGAACTGGTGGCTTTGCCCGGCGTCGGCAGAAAAACAGCGAATGTTGTCTTAGGCACCGCGTTTGGAATTCCCAGCGGCGTCGTTGTTGATACGCACGTCAAACGCATCACAAATCTGTTCGGACTCACCACCAGCAAAAATCCGGAAATCATTGAACGCGATTTAATAGAAGTCTTGCCCCAAAAAGAATGGATCGCTTTTTCACACCGCGTGATCCTGCACGGCCGCGCCACTTGCGTCGCCCGTCGTCCGCGCTGTACAGAGTGCAGTCTCTTGAAGATTTGCCCGCGCATCGGACTAAAGCCTCTCTAATTCAGAATTTGGGTTCAGGCAATTCGTGGTACTTGGTACTGTTTCTGAAAACGCAAGGCGGGGCTGTTGAAAGCCACCTCCCCGCGGTTTATGTTTCGTGTGTGCTGAATTTTTTTTCAACTCCAACGTTAATGAGAAGCCCATGATCCTGACCGGGAAAGAAATCGAAGCGCGATTAGGAACAGATATCGTCCTTGAACCCTATCACGAAAGACATCTGAACCCCAACAGCTATAACCTCTGCCTGCACAATGAGTTAATGGTCTATGAGGAAATCGTCCTGGATATGGCTCGCCCCAATCGTCTGGGAAAACATGTCATCCCCGAAGAAGGCATGGTGCTCTACCCCGGCCAACTCTACCTGGGACGCACAGTAGAACGAACAGAGACTCATAATCTTGTTCCCCTGCTCGAAGGACGTTCCTCGATTGGTCGGCTGGGAATTTCCGTACATGCAACAGCCGGCGTAGGCGATATCGGCTTCTGTGGCTACTGGACACTCGAAATCACCGTCGCACAACCGGTTCGCATTTATGCGGGAGTCGCAATCTGCCAGATCATTTACAATACGGTCATTGGCGAGATCGTCGAATACTGCAGCGACAAATATCAGAATAACAAAGGCATTCAACCCAGTTTGTTATTCAAAGAACTGGACCCCGCCGAAACGCGACAGATGCGGCTTTCGTTTGGCAAAGAAAAATCCGAGTAAACGCAGTTGCGGCACAGTTAACACAGCGCACAAAAAAAGACGTTACAGTTCTTGCTGTAACGTCTTTTTTAATATGCAAATGCGAAAGAGTAGAGCGTCCTCCGCATAATACTGCTCCGTATGATACTGCTCTGTATAATACTGCTCCGTATAATACTGCTCCGTCAAAGAGCACCGGAGACACTACAGCAGACTTCGATACCAGCTAAACGGTCCAGGTATCACCGGTCTCAAATAACGCTTCCAGATCTCCTTCACCGCTTCGTTCAGTCGCTGATTCCACCTGCTGATAAACAGCGTCATTGTAAGTCGGATGCTCAACACAACGGAAGACGCCCATCGGTTCGGGCATTTCGGGATGACGCATGCTGGCCAGGAGAAACGCCAGATTCATATCCTCTGACTTTTCATCGTGGAACAGCAGATCATCTTCAGAGACACCCTTACCAAGTTCTACCACTTCCGGTCGATCGTGGCTGTTCAAGCGAACTCCCTTGTCTCGCTCCTTACCGAAGATCAACGGCTTACCGTGTTCCAGATAGATCACATTCTCTTCTTTCTGACCTTTCTTGGAAGCAAATTCAAATGCGCCTGAGTTAAAGACGTTGCAGTCTTGATAGACTTCAACGAAGGCAGTCCCTTTATGCTTGGCAGCCCGTTCCAGCACGTTACACAGATGCTTAATGTCGACATCAACCGAACGGGCAGCAAACGTTGCTCGCGCACCAATGGCGACGGCAAGCGGATTCAATGGACGATCCACTGAGCCGAAAGGCGTACTCTTGGTTTTCGTTCCCGTCGGACTGGTGGGCGAGTATTGACCTTTGGTCAATCCATAAATCTGATTGTTAAACATAATCACTTTCATATCCACGTTCCGACGCAGGACGTGCATGAAATGATTACCGCCAATCGAAAGGGAATCACCGTCGCCAGTGATGACCCAGACCTGCAGATCCGGATTCGCCAGCTTCACACCGGTGGCGATAGCAGGAGCGCGACCATGAATACTGTGCATCCCGTAAGTGTCCATGTAATACGGAAAACGGCTCGAACAGCCAATCCCCGAAACGAACACGAATTTCTCTTTGGGAATGCCCAGCGTGGGCAGTACCTTTTTCATCTGGGCGAGAATTGAATAATCGCCGCAGCGCGGGCACCAGCGAATTTCCTGATCGCTGGCAAAATCTTTAGGCGAGAGGACGGGCAATGGAACGTCTACACTCATTTTATTCTATCCTTAAAACGCAATAACTCGTTTCTTAAAGTGCGATGTAATTTAATAGGAGATTTGATTGATTGTGAAACTATTTCTCGTCAAGCATCTCTCTGATTTTCTCTTTAACTTCACTGATCAGGAATGGTTTCCCCTGGACCTTATTCAAACCGACGGCGTCAGCCAGATAGGTCCCACGAATAATCATGCGTAATTGACCGGTGTTTAATTCGGGGATCAGAACTTTCTTGTACTGCTTGATCAGATCGCCGAGGTTTTTGGGGAACGGATTCAGATAGCGAATATGAGCATGCGCCACTGACAAACCTTCCTCAACCGATTGTTTCACCGCAGTGCGAACCGCTCCATAAGTTCCCCCCCAGCTAATCACCAGCAGCTCACCCGATTCAGGACCTTCGACGGCCTGTTCCGGAATGTAGTCTGCAATCCCGGCAATTTTATTCGCTCGGAGAGTCGTCATATACTGGTGGTTTTCAGGAGAGTAATCCACGTTGCCGGTCACATCTGATTTTTCCAGACCGCCGACACGATGTTCGCAACCGGGAGTTCCGGGAACGACCCACGGACGGGTTTTCTTTTCATTCCGCAGGTAAGGCATAAACGGTTCGTCACCCTGTGTATTCTCGTGAGAAACCTTGATGGGCTTCAGACTGGAAATTTCAGGAACCTTCCATGGCTCGGCTCCGTTGGCAATGTAACCATCGCTGAGCAGCAGCACGGGGGTCATAAATTCGACAGCAATCCGCAGTGCTTCCTGTGCCATCTCGAAGCAGTCTGCCGGTGAAGCAGGTGCGATAAGAGGCATCGGACAGTCGCCATTGCGACCGAACATGCACATATACAGGTCGGACTGTTCTGTTTTGGTCGGCAGCCCGGTACTGGGTCCCCCGCGTTGAACATCGACCACAACCAGCGGCAATTCCATAATCGCAGCCAGTCCCATACCTTCGCCTTTCAAAGCAATGCCGGGACCGCTGCTGGCGGTAATCGCCAGATCGCCTGCATAAGACGCGCCGATGACACTGGTAATCGCGGCAATTTCATCTTCTGCCTGAAATGTGACGACGTTGAAGTTTTTCAGTTTGGAAAGTTCATGCAAAATATCACTGGCCGGTGTAATCGGATAACCACCGTAGAATAATTGCTTGCCAGCCAGTTTGGCTGCGGTCACAAAGCCGAACGCCAACGCTTCGTTACCAGTGACCTTGCGGTACTTCCCGGGTGGTAGATCGGCTGGATCCACCTTATAATTCACGGTAATGGCTTCGGTCGTGATGCCATAGTTATAACCCGCATGCAAGGCTTTCAAGTTCGCTTCCACCAATTCGGGCTTCTTGGCGAACTTGGATTTCACCCACTCTTCCGTTGGTGTGGCATTCCGCTGATAGAGCCAGTAAACCAGGCCCATCGCGAAAAAGTTTTTGCAGCGTTCCGCTTCACGCGGCGAAAGTCCCAGATCTGCCACAGCATCGCGCGTCAGGCTGGTCATTGGTACTTTCTGCACCTGGTAGGCGGCCAGCGATTCTTCATCGTCGAGCGGATTACTTTCGTAACCGGCTTTCGAGAGGTTGCTTTTTTCAAAGGCATCTTCGTTGACGATCAACGTACCGCCGCGCCTCAGGTCTGCTACATTCGTTTTCAATGCAGCCGGGTTCATGGCAACCAGTGTATCGACTTCATCGCCGGGCGTGAAAATATCGCTACTGGAGAAGCAGATCTGGAAACCACTCACACCACCCAGCGTACCGGCGGGTGCGCGAATTTCCGCGGGGAAGTCGGGTAATGTGCTTACATCATTACCAAAGACTGCCGACACATTCGTGAACTGCGTGCCGGCCAACTGCATCCCGTCGCCACTATCTCCACAAAAACGAATAACAACAGCATCCAGCTGTTCGCTGAGTTTGCCATTTGCATCAGTTACGCCTGTGGTCGCCATTCTGAATTTTACTCCTCAGTTGCCGCCTGATTCCAAGCGGTACACTCGCCATTGTAATGAAAATTATTTTTAATCGTCTGTTTTTCTGATGAAATCAGCAGCCGTCAATCATACGGAAATCTGAGTCCATTGGTCTGGCCTGATTCTCCTGATAACGGAAAATCAGACAATCAATTACTGAAAATATGAAACCTTGAAAACGCGATGTGGTCTCTCAGACGTGATTCGAGTCCGATTTACCATGACCGATAAGGAGGGAAAGACGCAGGAGTATTTCACACTTGGTTTTCACAATTTAATGAATTATTAAGTCTGGAAGGCAATTCCCTTTCAATACGCTTGCGCATTGAAGTTCCAGCTTCAGACATCCATGCTTATCATAACGATTTGTTCACCGCCTATCTACTAAACGACAAACTCAACGCAATAGATTCATTCCTCATAATCGGCATTCTTACACCAAAATCAATACTTAGAAAGGCCCTAAATAGCACATTCTTCAGTGATTCTTCAGATTTTCTCATGCCAGATACAGGATTGTCTCAATCTGTAAGAATTATAGGCAGTGGCAGCAAACATCCAATTTAAAGTCTACCAGAATATCTAATTTAGTGGTTACAAGCAGGGAAAATCAATCGACCTCACACCTTCCGCTCAGTTTCACAAAAAACAGGGAGCAGAAACCATTTGATCTCTGCTCCCTGTCATGACACCCGCCAATCCCATCTGGTCATCACATTTTTGACATCACATAAAAATAATTCATGATGTCATGCGGCAGCTCTTGTACATCAATGTTGTTAAAGCCAGCCTCTTCCAACATTTCACAAGCCAACTCTCTACCCCAGCAAGTCCCCAGACCGGCCCCGCCCTGCGCGAGTGATACAGTCATGCAGTGCATGGTTGAGATCGTATAAAACATCGGCCCCAGAGGATTCGAAATATTTTTCTCCACGTGACTCGATGCGGCAATATCCTGCATCAGGAATGTCCCCCCCAGCCGCAAGGCGGCATTGACTTCTTTCAGTACCTGGGCAGGATTGGCCTGATCATGAATCACATCAAAGGCGGTTACCAAATCAAATTCGCCGACCGCGTTCATTTGAGAGACATCCTGAACCTGGAATGCGATATTAGACAGGCCGCGCTCTGCGACGGACTGCTTTGCCCGTCCGATGGATTCTTCGGAAATATCATACCCCGTAAAGCGACTCTGAGGAAAAGTCGCCGCCATCTCGATCAGCGCCAGGCCACTGCCACAACCGATATCCAGTACATCAATGCCGGATTTCAGTTTGTCTTCCAGACCGGGTACGAGAGGCAGAATATGTTCAAACAGACCACACACGACCGAGTTATAACTTTCCTCGGCCATGACTTCATGGAAACGCGCAAACTCCGAATAAGGAACGCCGCCCCCTTCCTGAAAGCAATCGATGATTTTGTCTTCCACGGTGCCAAATAAAGAAAACCATTGCATCGTAGTCGCAAAATTATTCGAACCGGCGGCCCGTGTCAGCAAAGCCGCATGTTCGGCTGGCAAAAAGTAGGTCTTCAACACCGGGTCATATTCCACAATGCCGCCCGTGACCATCGCACCCAGCCACTCTCGCACATAGCGTTCGTTCAAACCGGCCTGCCCAGCAATCTCACTGCTGGTAGCGTGTTCCATCTCACTCATGATGTCAAACAGTCGCGCGCGATGACCAATCGAAATCATAAAAGAAAGACCGCCGTGATTGATAATCTGCAGCAACTTCTGACCAAAATCATCGGTCCGCTCCGCATCTATATTCAAGTTACAATTGTTACACATCGTTACACTCTCTCTCCTTAAATAAGTCTGGCTTGAACAGCAAATTTCATTTTCAATGAACAATCAGGCCCGCTGAACCCGCGTCTGAACTACTAAGCGAAAAACGCGGCCAAATGCTACCAACTTTTCATCGAAAACCGAAGCACGGTGAACAAACAGGCGCAAGTGTCATGCGTTCCATTACTTAGGACATCGAAAACACGTTCTTCCTGAGGGGCATTCAACCAGAATTCGATTCGAGCCTCGTCTGCAAGGGGTTCCACATGTGATGGAGAGTCGCTTTTTGATGCCGTGGAGTGTCCCGAAAAATCAGGCTGTCCCCCTTCACTGACCAAGCCGTGCCTGAGACTCATTGATGTAATGCCAGAATTTGATTACATCCTGAGCACCTATCCCTACTGTTGGTCACGCGAACGAAATTGGAAAGCGCTCCAGGATTATGTAGATGAATTGGTAAACCACAATCAACTTTCAAAATGATGACAGGCAACTAATCAGCGCTCAGGCTCATTTATCATCGACCGCTTCCTGATGTTCATCTCACGGGTTGCGTGTACTTCAGATATAACAGGTGACGGAAGAGGCTGGCTGTTAAGAACTCTGTCACGCTAACGTCGGGTACGCCGGATTGCCTCTGATTAAAATTATCCGTTGTCTCAGTTGGCTGATTGTTTGCATGTGCTGATGATCGTCAGGGGCGCAGCGGGGTCAAGAGAAAAGGAATTTTGATGATGCGTCGAAGTGGAATGAACCGGGAACGAAAACGGGCGATGAATGTGCGAAGGCAGTCGAATGTGAGTCGAAGTGCATCGATAACTGAGGTGCAGGTGAGCATCGTTTTGAGAAATCGTTCTGAAACCAGTCACTTTGATAGTGCTCCTTTTGAACCACTGCAGATTGATTCAACTGAATCTGTACTGCACTCGCGCGCAACGCAGATCAGAGATCATGTGGAACGGCGCGTTCGCGTCAAGGGGACTTTGATCAGCGGGAAAAAATCAAATAAGGAAATAGAAACCGGGTGTCCCTTTAAAGTTCTTATTTATAATTCCGGATCAACAACTTGAATACGAAGTGTGAAATAGTCAGATATTCATCTTGTATACGCAGTGGAATATTCGCAGTGGAAGTGTGGGAAGACGCGCCGCAAAAACCGGCAGAGATTCAGGACGCGTTCGAGCGCATGCGGCAACCCGCATGAATTCGATGCGAAATAACGGCGATTCTATCCTGAACCGAGGCTCGTAAAATACGAGGTTTTCCAGGTGGTATGTCATCTGCGTTTGATCGTCCGCAGGAACACTTTGCTAGAAGCCAGATTCTGCCTCACTGTTTCCCGTTCCCATAAGGCAAGTTGTCTGACGGGATAACCTTCGATCCAATCGTCTATCACTTGAATGGGTTTGCCGATGCTGAACGGTGGGAATTGAAGATTAATAAAACGAAACGATCCGCTCGGGGTATCCCGGTTCTTCTCGCACTGGGGATAGATTGACGTGAGCAGATAACGAATATTACTCTTAAGAAAGTTATCGAGTATCAGCAATACATCACGATTTGACAGATGAAATAAACAGTCGCGGCAGAGCCACAAATCGGCCTCTGGTAAAACATCTTGCACGATATCCAGGTTAATAAATTTCGTGTTATGATTTCCATAAAGCGACTGGTTGCGTTCAACGAGCGGCTCCACGATATCACCACCGACGTAAGTAATCTCTGTTTCCCACTCAATCTTTCGAAACCAGTTAAAATCGCCGCAGGGTGCATCGAGAATCGATGATACCCCCAAGTCGTGGACGAGTAGTGGAATTTCTTTGCGAATATTCTCGGTATACCGAACTGTCGATCCTGGTCCGGAAACGCTTTCATCACTCCCCCAGGCGTTGACTTCATAATGATGGTAAAACACCTGCTTCGCATTACCGATTCGTGCCAAACGACGCTTTTCAAGAAACTCCTCGCGTTTTCTAATGAGCGTTTGGCCCCCCGGCAAAGCGGAGATTATCCTGCGTAGAACTTGCTTGATTCGTTTTCTGACCATCATCCTGCGATCATAAAAGGGAGGCAGGTCTGCTCCGTAGAAAACCTGCCTTTGTTTGCGATTTCCAAAATGAATCCGTCATGATACACCATGCTGCAGGACACAAACAACCAATTCGCAACGGGCAGTCTTGGCTGCTGCTTTTCAGGGGCACATAAAAGCGGCATAAGAGGAGTCACCGCTGCGCCTCAATATCCTTTTCATCCTCAATTTCGCCGACAATTTCCTCCAGAACGTCTTCCAATGACACAACGCCGACAGTTCGTTCCCCCTGCTGAACGACGGCTAGATGCTGGTGGCGCGTGCGGAACTCCAGCAGCAGTTCGTCGGCGCGCGTCTCGGCGCTGACGACCAATGGCGCGTGCAGGATTGAGGTGATCGTCTTCTCTTTCTCACCATCAGCAAGCATTCCCAATACATCGCGGGTGATCAGCATCCCCCGAACATCATCCGGGGATTTTCCGAATACCGGGTAGCGTGAAAACTCCTTAGTGCGAATGATCTCTGCCGCTTCGCCGATCGTGGCCGATGCAGGAAGGGAGATCACCTTTTCCAGCGGTGTCATGATGTGTTGCGCCATCCGATCATTCAGGCGAAACGTGCGGAAGATCATGTGGCCCTCGGTCGGTTCGATGTGGCCGCCCTTTCGCCCCAGTTTGACGAGCGCGCGTATCTGCGTTTCCGTTCCGATTCTCCTTTGTCCTCGCATCAACGTGTCGGAAAGCCAGGCAAGTGCAACGCCGAGCGGATAGATGGCCAACCCCAGGGCGCGAATCACAGGGGCTGACCAGCGAGCCAATTGCGGTGCATAATGTGATCCCAGCGCCTTCGGAATCACCTCCGAGAAGACGATCGTGCCAAGCATGAGTACAATCGTGATGGGGACCAAGGCCTTTGGTCCGTAAAGTCCGAATGCCTGCTGGCTGACGAGAATGGGCCCGAGTACATTGACCAGGTTGGTGAGAATCACGATCACCGCCAGCGAGCGCGTCAATTCCTGCTTTACTTCCCGCAACCGTCTCGCACCGCGTTTGCTGCGTTGAATCAGTTCATCGATCTCCGGATGAGAAACACTCAGGACTGCTGCGTCGACAGCGGCCATCAACCCGGACAAGGCGACAAAAACGAGAATCGAACCTAGAAGCCAAACCATAAACTCACTCCCCGCGCAAATAGAATCTGGAATGAAAGCATTCCTTAGCCGAATATGTCACAAATGCGTCACCATTGCAACTTCCTGATTCCTGACAGGTGACCGCTTCCGCCGGTTTCCTGGTGCGCATGCCAGCGCATCACAGTCAGCCACAAGTGGAATGCGCGACTCAGAAATAAATATCTGATCTCTCGTTCTCTCTGCTTGTAGATCATCGACACGGCGATTGTCCTGGCGGTGAGTGAAAATTACTGCGAAGGTCGCTAAGTCTTTTCAGAACTGACTGAAACGGGACGCCAATGGTTGCTGCTTGTGAAATCGGCGCAGCATAAAAACTCAGGTCACTTGACCTCAGTGCCATGCCTAGTAACATTTATATACAGATTTATATTACCAGAAAAATACGAAATCACTCTCAAACGCCATTTCCTTAACCCCACAGTCAGAAACGTAGTCAGATGAGCTTTGGGCAAAACATGAAAAGTACTGATCTCGCCTCGGGCAGACATCCTGGCATTCATTGTTACATCGCCGCCTTTCTCTGGGGAATGCTGAGTCTGTTTCTGGCCGGCTGCAGTGAGGATACAGGACGGATTCCATTCTCTGGAAAGATAGCAGGCCTGCAGAATTTCCAGGGCACGATTTCCTTCCGTCCGATAGCATCAGACACAAACCTGTCGGTCACATCGGAACGAGTCGAGAACGGAAGCTATTCGTTCACACGCGAAAATGGTCCGTTCCCCGGAGAATACGCAGTCATTATTGAAAGACATGTTCCCCTGCGCAAGGGAGCCTCTGCACAAGAAGTTTTGCCGCAGCGATGGCGCTTCCAAAGAACGGTTCCCTCCCTGGATCAGCGGCATGAAATCAGATCCGATTTTACGCTTGATGCGACAACGCAACTGCCCACGACAGGATCGAAGAATGGAGAAAGTCACGAATGAACCCTCGCCGGCGCTTCGGATTTACACTGATTGAACTACTGGTGGTGATTGCGGTCATCGCGATTCTGATCGCATTGCTGCTGCCCGCCGTGCAACAGGCGCGGGAAGCGGCGCGACGGTCACAGTGCAAAAACAATCTCAAGCAATACGGCCTGGCACTGCACAACTATCATGACACCCACCAGGTTCTGCCTCCGGGAAGTTTGCGTGGGACCGGTCTCGCCTGGGGATTCGTTGTCCACCTGCTCCCGTTTATTGACCAAGCCAACGTGTATGCCATCATTGATTTTGAACATACCAACTGTGCGCAGTACATCCTCGACCAGCAGGCCGCTGGTTCACCAGATCCGAGTTCGATTCTACTCCCGATTGTAACCTGCCCGAGCGATCCCAATTCTGGAATTGAACTCCTGTCCGGTCCGACTGGTCCCTCTCCCGGCTCATACAATACAGGCCGCCTCTATCCTTCCGACTACCTGGGCGTCAGCGGGAGTAAGGAAAGCAGCAGTTTGTGTCCATTTAATGGCATCCTCGACGGCGATGGGATCCTCTATACTGAAAGCCGCACCCGGTTCGGTGATGTGACAGATGGACTTTCCTCGACGTTGCTGGTGGGCGAACGAGGGATTCCTTCGGACTGGGGCTGGGGCTGGCCGATCTGTGGCGGGACGGAATGCGAACAATATGTCAGTACCGAGCGGGGGCTGACGCCGCCCGACCTGCCCCCCAATACCAATCAGGCGATCGCCACCTTCTGGAGCTGGCATACAGGAGGAACTCACTTCCTGATGGGTGACGGGGCCGTCCGTTTTCTCTCGACCAGTATCAACCACTCAACCTTGCTGAGCCTCTCGACCCGGTCCGGCGGCGAAGTCGTCGGTGAGTTCTAAATCAAAAAGTATCAGCGACGAGGGACACCTCTTTGTGTCTCTTCTGCTTCCCTTTGAACAAGGATTCCATTTCGCTGATCATCGGACCAGCGTGATTACGCACTCAAGAAAAGTTCCGTTTCTCGAACGTTGCCCCGCTGCTGATATTGAAAACCATCTGATGATCGCCCCGAAAACCCGACGCGTTTACTGCAACTCTTTGCAGATCGCTTGTGTGATATCTGCAATATTTTACACATAGAACGCAGGAATGGATGCGATTGACTCTCGAATCGGCCATCCAAATATCTGCAATATGCAGAAACAGGGTTGCCAGTTGAAAATTAATAACGTGGGGCGGATTCGGCCGAAAATACTGTGCTAAGCTTTCGTTGTGTCGCCTGCTATTGCCCTGAAACATGGTTTTTTCCTCGTTGAAGACTGTGAAGACCAGATGATATTCCGGACTTACAGAGTCAATAAAGCGATCACGAAGTCCTGGGATTGCTTGCACTGCGAAAAACCTGACGACAATTCCACGACTCTTCGGCATAACAAATGCAGCAAAAATAGAGCTAGCTCGGCAGGAACGGATCTCCTCTCGTTGATCATTTTAGAAGAAGCTTGATGATTCACTCCGATTATCCTTCACTATTCCTCACTCCCAGCCAACCTGTCCGCGGCATAACATCAGAGGTACATACAAATACCATGAAACTTTCAATAATAGCAGCTAGCTGTCTGGCGCTGATTTCTCTCTCGCTCTCTGGTTGTGAATACCTGTCTGAAACACGTGCCAGTACGCACGCGAAAACTCAAGTTGATCCGCACGCTGAACCTCATGCCGAATCGGGGCATCACGTCCATAAAATTGTAGTCACCAGCCCTGTCAGAAAGGACGTGATCAGCACTCAGCAGTACGTCTGTCAGATCCACTCGTGCCAACACATTGAGGTCCGCGCCCTGGAGGGAGGCTATCTTGAGGAGATCGGCGTCAAAGAGGGTCAGGCGGTCAAGAAGGGGGAACTGATGTTCAAACTCCTTCCGGTGCTGTACCAGGCCAGGCTGGCCTCCGAAGTTGCTGAGGCCAAGCGAGTCCAAATCGAGCTTGATAACGCCGAAACGTTATTGAGAAAGGGAATTGTCTCACCACAGGAGATCGCGATCAAAAAGGCCGAACTGGCAAAGGCCGAGGCAAAGGTGATGCTGGCCCAGGCCGAATTGAGCTTTGCCAGCATCAAGGCGCCTTTCAATGGCATTGTTGACCGCCAGCGCAACCAGCTGGGAAGCTTGATCGAAGAGGGAGACGTGCTCACAACGTGTTCCGACAACAGTGTGATGTGGGTCTACTTCAACGTGCCCGAGTCCCGCTATCTCGAATACAAGGCCGATCTGGATAAGGATGGTGGCAAATCGGATCATCTGCAAATCGAACTAAGGCTGGCGAATGGCGAAATCTTTCCTCAGACCGGGATCATTGGCGCGATCGAAGCCGATTTCAATAATATGACCGGTAACATTGCTTTCCGTGCAGACTTCAAGAACCCGAAAGTCCTGCTGCGTAACGGTCAAACCGGTACCATCTTGATCCACCGTACATTGAGTGACGCCCTTGTGATTCCCCAGCGCGCGACCTTTGAAGTGCTCGCCAGGCGGTACGCATTCGTCGTCGATAAAGACAACGTGGTTCACCAGCGAGACATCACCATTAAAAGCGAACAGGACGACATTTTTGTACTCAAGGATGGTCTCCAAGAGGGTGAAAAAATTATCCTTGAGGGAATTCAACAGGTTCGTGACGGTGACAAGATCGCATTCGAATTTCTTGCTCCGGAAAAAGCCCTGGACAAGGACAACCTGAAGTACCACGCTGAGTAGGTAATCTAAAGTTATGTTCGCTAAATTTCTTCATCGACCGGCACTGGCGATGGTCATCTCCCTGCTCATTCTGTTTATGGGCGGTCTGGCGATCATTTCGCTGCCGATTTCGCAGTTCCCCTCTGTCGCGCCGCCAAGCGTGGTGGTCTCGGTTTCCTTTCCCGGTGCCAGTGCCAAAATTCTGGTCGACTCGACTCTGGTGATCCTGGAACGAGCCATCAACGGCGTGCCGAATATGCGCTACATGAGTTCTGCCGCTACCAGTGCCGGTGAAGCGTCGATCATGATCGTCTTCGAACCGGGCACGGACCCGAACGTGGCGGTCTTGAACGTGAATAACCGGCTCCAGATGGTGAAAAACCAGCTCCCTCCCATCGTGGACCGCGAGGGGATCATCGTCATGCAGAACATGACGAGCATGCTGATGTATGTGAACGTTTACAGCAAGGACCCCAACCACGACCAGAACTTTCTTTATAACTACACTAGCGTTAACCTCCTGCCCGAGATCAAGCGGATCCGGGGTGTCGGCCGGGCCAAGATCCTCGGCAACCGTGCTTATGCAATGCGTGTCGAGCTGAACCTCGAACGCATGCGCGCCTACAAAATTTCGTCAGCCGATATCATGGAGGCGATCAAAGATCAGAGCATGATTGGTTCGCCCGGACGACTCGGCCAGGCGACGGGGACAACGTCGCAAACGATTGAGTACGTCTTGACCTGGGTCGGACGCTACAACAAGCCGGAGCAATACGAAAACATCATCTTGAGAGCCAACCCGAATGGTGAGATTCTACGGCTCAAAGACATCGCCAAAGTCTCGCTGGGCTCTTCGTTCTACGACCTGTACTCAGACATCGATGGCTACCCATCAGCTTCCATCGTACTGAAGCAAATCCCCGGTTCCAACGCCGCTGATGTCATTAAGAAGGTCAAAGAAAAACTGGAGGAAATCAAAGGAGAATCCTTCCCTCCCGGTATGGACTATGCGATCAGCTACGATGTTTCCAGCTTTCTGGATGCCTCGATTGAGAAGGTGCTGCACACACTGTTAGAAGCTTTCGTGCTGGTTTCGCTGGTCGTCTATCTCTTCCTCGGCGACTTTCGCAGTACGCTCATTCCGACCCTGGCGGTGCCGGTATCACTGATCGGAACTTTCTTTTTCATGAGCGTGTTTGGGATGTCGATCAACCTGATCACACTCTTCGCACTGGTGCTGGCGATCGGGGTCGTGGTGGACGATGCCATTGTGGTGGTCGAGGCGGTGCATGAAAAAATGCATACAAAACATCTCTCCCCCTACGCGGCAACCAAAGAAGTGATTCACGAGATCAGCGGCGCGATTATCGCCATCACCCTGGTGATGACATCCGTATTTATTCCCGTGACCTTCATGCCCGGGGCGGTCGGTGTGTTCTATCGCCAGTTCGCCCTCACGATGGCCATGTCCATCGTGCTCTCCGGCGTGGTCGCCTTGACACTCACGCCGGTTCTCTGTGCGATGATTCTCAAGCCCCACACGAAAGACGAGCAACAACGCGGCCTGCTGGGCTTGATCAACCGCTGCATCAAGAAGATGTCAGGCCGTCACGTCCACATTTTGCGCGGCGTGCTGGCGATACTGCTCGGCCTGGGCGCAGGGTACGGCGTCTTCTCTCTGCTACATGTTGAGATCGTCCACGAACTGGTAACCGAACAGGTCGCCCTCACTGAAACAAGGTCGATCGTAGTCGGCTGCGTCATGGCGCTATTATTTATATTGACGTTCCGTTCGATGTTTTCGGGGAGCGAACCAGGCGAGCAGAAGAAGCGTGGGCCGCTCGGCATCTTTCTGCATGTGTTTGACCAGGGCGTCGAGAAAGTGACGGACGGTTTCGTCGCCATCGTAAGTCGGATCATCACACGACGCCTGCTGACCATGGTCGTCATCGGAGGCTTCTGCTATGGAATTTTACTGGTCAACGAAGTGCTTCCCACAGGCTTTATTCCGCTTGAAGACCAGGGGGTGATCTATGGGATCATCCAGACCCCTCCCGGCTCAACCCTTGAGTACACAAACGCCAAGTCGCACGAGCTGCAGAAAATCTGCGAAGAGTTTGAAGAAGTCACCTCCGTCACATCGTTGGCCGGTTACGAAATTCTGACTGAGGGCCGGGGTTCGAATGCAGGAACCTGTCTCATTAACTTAAAACCCTGGGCCGATCGCGAACTGACCTCGAAGCAGATCATTGAAAAACTTGAAGAAAAAGGCCGCGAAATTGCGAATGTCAAGCTCGAATTCTTTGAGCCGCCCGCCGTTCCCGGTTTTGGTGCCGCCGGGGGATTCTCTCTGTGTCTGCTCGATAAAACAAACAGCGACGACTACGAGGCGTTCGGAAAAATCACCGAGAACTTCATGAAAGCGTTGGGAAAACGCAAGGAACTGAAAGGGCTGTTTACCTTCTTTGCCAGTAACTATCCGCAGTATGAGATCGTCATCGACAATGACGTGGCCATGCAGAAAGGCGTGTCGATTGCCGACGCAATGGATAACCTTTCGATCGTCGTAGGCAGCACCTGGGAGCAAGGCTTCATCCGCTTCGGCCAGTTCTACAAGGTCTATGTCCAGGCTGCACCGGAGTTCCGGCGGTACCCCGAGGATCTGGAGAATATGTTCGTCAAAAACGATGAAGGGGAAATGGTCCCCTACTCTGCGTTTATGAAGATCGAGAAGAAGCAGGGCATGAACGAGATCAACCGCTACAACTTATATACAACCGCGATCATTCAAGGGGCTCCAGCGGTTGGTATCAGTAGTGGGCAGGCGATTGAAGCAATCAAGGAAGTTGCCAAGGAGACACTGCCCCATGGTTATGATATTGGCTGGCAGGGTCTTTCTTATGACGAGGCGAATAAAGGGAACACAGCGATCTATATCTTTTTAATCGTCATCATCTTTGTGTATCTGGTTCTAGTGGGACAATACGAGAGCTTCATCCTGCCGCTGGCAGTCATCGCCTCTCTGCCGGTCGGCCTGTTCGGATCCTTTCTGATGCTGAAGGCAATGGGTCTGGCCAACGACGTCTACTGCCAGATCGGTCTCGTGATGCTCGTCGGTCTGTTAGGTAAGAACGCGATTTTAATCATCGAGTTCGCAGTCCAGCGCCACCACGAAGGCTTGAGCATCAAAGATGCGGGGATCGAAGGCGGAAAATTGCGATTCAGACCGATCGTGATGACATCCTTCGCCTTCATTGCCGGCCTGATTCCATTGGTTCGTGCGACCGGTCCCGGTGCGATTGGAAACCGCACGATTGGTACGACGGCAGTCGGCGGGATGCTCATGGGTACCTTGATTGGAGTCGTTGTGATTCCCGGTCTGTATTACCTGTTCGCGAAAATGTCCGACGGGCGCAAACTGATCAAAGATGAGCATGATGAACCGCTCACTGAGCTTTTCGAGCGAGAAAATTCACCAGAGAATCCGTAAGTGCAATTACTTGCAGAGTGCTTGCTTAGCCGGGCTGCAAATGTCCAACCGATGTGTTAGAGACTGTCGTTTGAGTTGCTGAGCAGGCCCCCGTTGTTGTGATATCAGGGGAGTGACCGCTTGTCTGCTCATCGGCAGTAAACCCCTTAATTGCCTATTCTAAAGCGGTTACAATCGGACTCTCCTGAAAAGAGGCATCAAATGCCATCGGTCAGGTAAGGAATTGACTGATTCTCTGGCCTGAGTTGAAAATTCTGTCGATATCAGTTGAGACGGCTCTCTCTACACCCGCCTCTCAGATGCTGTCGCAACTTGATTACCAGATCGAATACATCTGGCGTTTGCCGGAAATCATACAGGGGCGAGTGCGCATGCAGCCCTTCATATGAATTTCGTGTTCTATGTTTAAAAGGAATGACGACAGTCGCAGGGTACTTAAAAATGAGACGGAACTCCCCCACTGAGTTTGTTACGAAAACAATGCACGGACAGCACGTCATTGTGAATTTGCTGGCTTGCAGCATGTTGCTATTGCTCGCCGGATGCCAAATCCCCAACATCTTTTGCGCGGATGCGGAACAACCTCTGCCTGCAAACTTCAATGGTACGACCAGTGCGGAAAACTCTGCAGAGATTGGGATCGACGAATTTTTCAATGATCCCGTGCTGACCCAATTGATTGGTGAAGGACTGGACTCCAATCAGGAGTTAAAAATCCGGAACCAGGAAATCGAGATCGCCAGCAATCAGATTCTGTCGAGGCGTGGAGCCTACCTGCCTTTCGTCTCCGTCGGAGCCCGCGGCGGGTTCGATAAAACCAGTCGTTTTACGCCTTTGGGAGCCGCCGAGGATCAGCTGACCTATCCTGGTTCTGGTGGCGCGAATTTTCCCGATCCGATTGGGAATACCAGACTCTCCGCCGACCTCTTTTGGCGAATCGATGTCTGGAGGGAATTGCGGAATGCCAGGGACGCGGCGATTCAGCGTTTAGAGGAAGCGATCGAAACTCGAAACTATTACGTCACCCGACTGGTCGCAGAAATTGCCGAGAACTATTACGAACTGGCGTCGCTCGACAAACGGCTTGAGTTTCTGAATCAAACGATTAAGCTTCAAGAGCAAAGCCTCGAAGTGGCCCGATTTCAAAAGGAAGCAGCCCGCGGAACCGAGCTGGGTGTCCAGCGATTCCTCGCCGAGGTTCGCAAGAACGAGAGCCAGAGGCTGATCGTCAGTCAGAAAATCGTCGAAGTCGAGAACAGAATCAATTTCCTCGTTGGTCGCTATCCACAGTCTGTCGACCGCGTGGCCTGGGATTTCATCAGCCTCGACTCGCAAACGTTAAAAGTCGGCGTGCCCGCACAATTGCTTCTGAACCGAAGCGACATCCAGGCCGCCGAACGCGAAGTGGCAGCTGCTGGACTCGACATACTGGTTGCACGAGCCCGCTTCTTTCCCCAGTTCGACATCACCGCCAGCGTTGGTTATGAGGCCTTCAATCCAAGGTATCTGTTTGATCCGGGAGCGTTTATTGCCAATGCCGCTGGTGGCCTGGTTGCTCCGTTAATCAACAAGAAAGCGATTCAGGCTGAGTATCTCAACGCGAACGCCAGACAGATACAGGCAGTATACGACTACCAGCGCACCGTCCTGACGGCCTTCACAGAAGTTGCAAATCGCCTGTCTAAGGTGGAGAAATACCGCACCAGCGTCCAGCTTAAGCAGTCGCAGGTGAGTGCACTGGAGGAATCGGTTTCTGTCGCCACTCAACTGTTCCAGAATGCCCGCGCTGAATACATCGACGTGTTATTCTCCCAGCGTGATCTCCTGGAAGCGCGAACCGCCTTAATTGAAACCAAGCAGCAGCAACTTTCTGCGATCGTCAACTCCTATCAAGCCCTCGGCGGCGGTTATCTAATGCCAGGTTCGGGGGGTGGATATAATGCATACGATGCCCCACCAGCGGAGATGAATCCCGATGATCTGAAATTGCCACCAATCCCAGATGACTTGAACATGATGTCTCTGCCAGGCAAAGCGAAACTGTCAGCGGCTTCAGGTAAAGAAATTCCGCCCCCGGCTCCGGTCGCTAAAAGCCCGCGGCCCGCACCGGGGAAAGTCGCTTTGACACCGGATTCAGACGATGAAAGCCTGTAGTCCAAAGATATAAAAAAATGTCAGACTCAGCTTAGGGCTGCTCCTTTCGTCATGACCTACAAGTTGCTTTTTGAAAAGCGCAGTCGTCCATTTCCAGACTAGTGAGGCTGACTGTTCATCGTAATGAGGCGTCGTGCCGTTGTGGAAGTCGTGATTGACGTCTTCGTACATAAACACCTCGAAGGGGACACGATTCACCCTCGCCCCCTGATCCATGACAGTAACGCCGGACAGGAACGCCGGACAGGATGGTTTTTTCTACAACCAAGGGGAGGGTTGGTCTGAATTCTCAATAGACCTGGTACCGCGGGTGCGAACACTTTCGAACCTGTTTTACAGGTATGACGTTGTTGGTTTAAATTGAGAAGCGTTCTTCCCTGATGACCATCAGAAAAATGCCGGTATCAAACTAACCAGCGTCATCAATCATGAAAGCCTGGTTCAATCGTGTCTGTTAGCGACCTGCCAGGCAATTTTTTCTGGTTTCAAAATCACTCCCAAACAGAGACCACCCACCAAACCAGAAAACAATTCATTTGCCCCCACCTTAAATCGTTTACTTTCAACAAGTACCGCAATTCCCTTCCGCCAACCACCACCGACTTTTCGCACATCAAATCGCCTTAAAAACCAATGGTTTACATAATGTCAGGTAAAATATTTGACAGACTAGGGATCGATTGGTAAGGTGGTCTTACCATTCAACTGGTAAGACCAATTTAAGGTGGACTTCACTCATGAAACTTGAAGAAGTTAAGCGTCATACCCTGGTTGAGAAAGTCTCTGACCAACTCGCAAAAAAAATACGGAGCGGATTCAGCTTTACGGGCGGGGTCCTGCCATCAGAACGACAACTGGCGACCCAGTTTGGCGTCAGTCGACCGGTCGTTCGAGAAGCGACGAAACTGCTCGAGTTCCAGGGGCTCGTCGAAATCCGCCAGGGTTTGGGAATCCGCGTTGTCAATCGGCTTTATGCCCCTTTAAGTGCGACGGCAAAGCTATTGTTACCGGATGATACCGAACGACTTCGTCAAACATTAGACGTGCGTATGGTACTGGAACCGAAGATTGCGGAGCGGGCTGCGGTGCGCGCGAATGCAGAAGGCATTGCCCGGTTGCACACAATCCAACGCACGCTGGAAAAAGCATCAACGCTCGAAGAGGCCATGGAAGCCGACATTGCCTTTCATAGCGAACTGGCCCGGATTTCAGGGAATGAAATTTTCGGAATCATGCTCGATTCCATCGCCGACTTAGGACGTGACAGTCGTCGCGCCACAATGACTCAGGTGGGATTCGATCGCGCATTTCAACAGCATGCCGTCGTCCTGAACGCGATCGAATGCGGCGACGCCCGCGCCGCAGAAGACGCAATGCAGATTCATATCCAGTCAGCCGTGAATGATCTGCTGGTCCACTTTGAAACAGGCGATGGTTTAAAACTATAACGAAGATACATTTTATATTAATACTGACATATTCCACTATTTTTAAAGGGGAAGAGACGTGAAATGGAATCGTTCATCGAAACATGGTTTTACTCTCATCGAATTGCTGGTAGTGATTGCCATTATTGCAATCTTAATTGCGCTGCTACTTCCCGCGGTGCAGCAGGCGCGCGAAGCAGCGCGACGAAGTACGTGTAAGAACAACCTGAAACAATTAGGACTGGCACTGCATAACTACCATGAAACGCATCGTGTCTTTCCCCCCGGCATGATGAACTCAATCGCGAACTGGCCCGAAGATTCCAGTCTGGGAGCCTCGGCCCGTGGTGGCTGGTTCGCCTTGGTTTTACCATTTATCGATCAAGCTCCTTTGTATAACACCTGGGCTGCGGAACAGTCAGCGGGAACTGCGAACCTGTTTTTTTCCTTACGAACAACGCCTGTCGCTGCATTTATGTGTCCCTCGGATCCTGAAACAGGAAAGATAACGACAAATGGTTTTGCGGGTAACTATTTGCTGAGTGGCGGCGGGTTTGCCTGGGGCTTGAGTGGAACGATCACAGACGTGAATGGTAAGAAACCGTCGGGAATGTTTTACACACGTTCCAAAGTCCGGATGCGCGACGTGACGGATGGCACTTCCAGCACGATCATGGCAAGTGAAATCAATCTGGTGAATGATACAGACGGGAACGTTGGTTCTGGCTGCGGCGCACGCGACATGCGTGGCCTGTATTGGAACTACGTCCACATGGGATCATTGATCGTCACCGCGCGTCCTCCCAACTCTCCTGCTGGCGATGTCATGAGCTGGGGCGGCAGAACCACACCCCATGCGCCCATAGCCAGCTGTTCCAATGATTATACTATTGTGATTCCGCGTAGTCGGCATACAGGAGGCGTGCACGTCTCGCTCGCAGATGGTGCCGTTCGATTTGTTTCCAGCAATATCGACACCAGTCTCTTCCAAAATCTCGGCACGATTGGAGGAGGCGAAGTGATCAGCGACTTCTAGCAGACCCGCTGGTTGCATGTCACGTGCGACCGCTCGTTGTCAGTGAAACGCCTGTGATCATGATTAAATTTTGTTGAGCCTATTTTCGTTTAAGGACTGGATGATGGACTTCTTGCGTATCTGCCTTGTACTAATCGGAGTGGCGTGCCTCTCATCGGGGTGTTCGAATTCTGATAATCTCGACGCACCGGTTCTCTACGATGTCACAGGAGAGGTTTTCGTGAATGGTGAACCTCTTACCAACGGGGCCATCACGCTGGAGCCCGCCGATGGTAAAGGAGGCGTCTACGGCGAACAGATTCAAAGCGGACAATTTTTGATCAAAGCCTCTGCTGGTGAAAAACGCGTGAGTATTACAGCCAGCCGCCCCTCAAACGAATTAGGGCCAGACGGAAAACCCATGGACGAACAGTTCTTACCAGCGGAATACAACGCCAAAACGAAACTGACGGCTGCGGTCAGTCCGAATGAGAAGAATGTTCTTGAGTTCAAGATCGAAATGGATTAATGAAAATAGTAAGACGGTGTAGGCAGATCGCCGTCTGGCTGCTTACTTGCATTGGGTCATCCCAGTGGACGCTTCGAGAGACAGAGTCATTTTTTTATATAATTAACGTACATTGTCATGAGCCGCAGAGGAAAAGTTCGATTTACGACTCGCCTCTGACAGGCTGGCAATGTTAAGATCTATTCACCGTTGTTGTATTCGCGGCGTTCGAGGAACAGGAGATCGATAATGAATGAGCGTTCGTCCGAGAGCCGATTCTCGCGCCGGGAATTACTGCGCGTTGGCGGCCTGGGAACAGTCGGAATTTCACTGCCTCAACTGCTGGCATCACGCGCCTTGAGTGCAGAGCATGTGATCGGTGGCCTGGCGCCGAAAGCAGACGCCTGCATTATCCTGTTGCTGAACGGCGGTCCCAGTCATCTTGATATGTGGGACATGAAACCCGGAAGCCCCGCCGAAATTCGCGGGGAGTTCACCCCGATCGCCTCGTCGCTCAATGGCGTGAGTGTCTGCGAACATCTGCCGCGGATGGCCCAACAGATGCACCGCGCAACATTGATACGGTCCATGAATCACAGTGTTAATAATTCACACGCCGCGGCTGTCTACGCTGCACTCACTGGACACGATCGCGGCGAACAGGGAGGCGGCGCCAAACCAGACGACCACCCTTCACCGGGTTCCGTGCTCGCAAAGCTGCGACCAACGCCCTCCGGTTCGCTCCCTTATATTACTCTCCCCTATAAAACTAAAGAAGGTGCCGCCGGTCCGTTACAACCCGGTTTTCTGGCTGGGTTCATGGGCGCGACCTACGATCCGTTTTGGGTGCTTGACGATCCGAATACGCCCAACTTTCACGTTCGCAATCTGGCACTGCCAGACGGACTGCCATTAGATCGCATGCATGCACGCCGCAGTTTGCTGGCATCCCTCGATCGTGGTTTAGGGGCAGAGACCAATCGGACGTTAGGCTCGATGGATGATTTCCAGAGACAGGCCTTTGAGCTCTTGACTTCCAATCGGGCACAACGTGCCTTCAAACTGGATGAAGAACCAGGCAGCGTGCGAGACAGCTATGGCAGAAATATCTACGGCCAGAGCGTGTTATTAGCGCGCCGCCTGATTGAGGCGAAGACGCGAATGGTGACCATGTCCTGGGCCCCCGATGCCAACGCAACCTGGGACACGCATGGTCAGAATTTCAAAAAGCTGAAAACCAATTTACTGCCCCAGTTTGATGCCGCCTGCAGCAGTTTGATTGACGATCTCGCCCAACGTGGCCTCCTGGAACGAACCCTGGTCGCCGTTCTGGGCGATTTTGGTCGCTCCCCCAAAATCAACAACAACGCGGGACGCGACCACTGGAATTCCTGTTATTCAATCATGCTGCTCGGCGGTGGTGTCAAAGCCGGTCTGGTCTACGGCGCGAGTGACCGCTCGGGGGCCGTGCCAACCCACAGCCCGGTCACTCCCGGCGATATCATTGCTACCATTTACCAACTACTGGGTATCAGCCACAATCACCTGCTGTATGACACACTCAATCGACCGCACACAGTCGTTCCAGAAGCGCGCATCATTCGCGAACTACTCGCCTGAAATTAAAAATCAAAGGAAACAAACCTCGATTTTGTATTCTTGCTTAATCCTGATCCCCAAGCTGCTCTTTGAAAAACGCGATCGTTCGTTTCCAGGCCAGTTCGGCTGACTTTTCATCATAACGAGGCGTCGTGTCGTTGTGGAATCCGTGATTGACGCCTTCGTACACAAACGCCTCGAAGGGTTTGTTATTCTTTTTCAACGCCTGCTCCAGCGCAGGGGCGCCGGCCATGATCCGTTTGTCGAGGGACGCGTTGTGAATCTGTAATGGCGCTTTGATCTTCGGCACGTCGGCTCCATCCGGTTGACTGCCATAATAGGGAACGCCGGCGTTGATCACATCAGGAATCTGTACCGCAAGTTGATACACCACGCCGCCACCAAAACAGAAACCGACCACACCCACTTTGCCCGTGGAACGCGCATGCGCATCGAGCCATTTCGCACCGGCGATGAAGTCCTGCAGCATTTCATCGCGATCTCGCTTCCGCTGCATCACGCGACCGTCATCATCATTCCCCGGATAACCGCCCAACGGCGTTAAGGCATCAGGGGCCAGCGCCAGAAATCCTTCCGTCGCCAGCCTGCGCGTGACGTCTTCAATGTAAGGATTCAGGCCCCGGTTTTCGTGAACGACCAGGACAGCCGGAAACTTGTCTCCCTTCGAGGGATAAGCCAACAGCCCCTGCATCTTGCCTGCCCCGTCCGGCGAGTTGTACGTCACGCGCTCGGTCTTGATCCGGGGATCATCGGCTTTGACCTGTTCCGCCCAGGCATAATTGGGACTGAGACTGGCCAGCAACGATTCTACGGTAATTCCCCCTACCGCGAACGCCCCGAGACGTTTCATATAATCCCGCCGATTCAGACGCCCGTGTGCGTAGTCGTCATACAGATTCAAAACTTCCTGGTCGAATTGTGAAGCATCTTTACGATTCATTGTGCTATCTCTCTCAATATAAAGGAACCCACTGAATGGTTTCAGCAGGGCGGCTCAGAGATTCCGTTTACCGAGTTGTGCGAACAATGGTCGTGGATTCCATGCATTATTGCGTAAAGCTCTAGCGATATTGTCGGTTTTCTGGCTGCGCAACCAATTCATCACTAAATT
>Ga0222668_1000031_pt1 | contig 110381 bp, 96 predicted proteins | sample AntAcemetagen728_FD_179823 | JGI IMG/M metagenome (GOLD analysis project Ga0222668, IMG submission 179823) | Saline water microbial communities from Ace Lake, Antarctica - #728 | ecosystem: Environmental > Aquatic > Non-marine Saline and Alkaline > Saline | place: Antarctica: Ace Lake...
TCTACAATTCAAAACGTTTACATCAAACATTAAACTATCAATGTCCCGACCAGTTTGAGAGAATATACGCTCAACAACTGGCCGCATAATTCACTCTTCGGGAGTCCGCCAGTCTTGGGCTATCGCACCTTCGCTTTGAGCCCGATGTTCCATTGCTTTTAACGCAGTCTCATAATCTTCATAGTATAGATATCGTAACTCGTCGATAGACCTCACCCCTAAGATATGTTCGTTCCATTTATCGTTACCCCAGAGGATATCAAGTGCTTTGGTTAAAATTCCGAATCCAGTTTCAGTTAAAGAAATCGTTTTTCCCACAACGGGCATATCAACAAAACTGATGCATTTAGGAGAGTGAAACTCGACTTGGTTTACAAGTTCAACGTCAGTCATTTGTGTTGTTCGTGCCCATTTTTGCGACAAGACTCGATTCACAATCACATTTGAATCATATGAGAATTTTCCAGGAAGCTCTCGAAAAATATTACCCAGTGACTCTGCTAAGCAAGATTGTGTCATGTCACCACCTTGCCCAAAAAGACCAGCAAGAAATGCCAAACAAATGATTTCAGCAAATGAGTCGAGCCGCAATTCTTTTTTGATCACTTTACCTTTGTGTAAATAACGAGGGTAAACCGCCAATATGAATTCATCGAAAAACTTGAATAGATCGATCCCCACAGCTTGCTTTCGCAATCTCAAATAATTTGTACTGGTATATGCAGAGTAGGTTTCAACAAACTCGACCTGATAACCTGATAGAAAAGTATTCCAAGGAACATGTTGCCACGCTGCACATTTTTGCGGTTCATGCAGGACCATAAAATGTTGCAATTCGTAGTTGATTGTAATTGATTCTATCGCTCGCAATGACAATGCAAATAATTGCCCATGCCATTCAACTGGTATGGAATGTTCGCTCAACAGATAATTCGCCTTATTTGATTTTGCTGTCCTCTCGGTGTTCCTTTTCTGTAGGTACTCAAAACCGTCTCGTGTAAGTCCGATACTTCCAATTGCTGGCCACCCTAAAATAGGACCATGAATATCACTGCAAATTAATTGAGTTTTCATTCTGTGTAAAAAAGAACGATTAACAATATGAATGAACTTGCGTTTTAAAAGCGATTCTATTGCCCGTTCTAATTCAGATACTGAGGGAATAGGCAAACCATACAAGCTTGCATAGTTGATCGCATATCTTTGAATCATAAATGAACTTGGTTGGTCCAGATGGATAGATTCTAGTACTAATTCTTCTGCTGGTTTAAGTTTCATTATTGAATTTCTGATAGGTAAAGTGTCTGAGGGTAGATGCTAAATTTTACCACGGGTTCCTTAATTATGAACAATCATAACATTAAAGGTGGCCAGAACTAAAAAGAGTTTTGTGTTACTGGGCCTCTTCGTGTTTCGCATCATTTGGTTCGCTGCCAGACACGGTCGAGTCGCCCGATTCACTTCCCGATCTTCAGCTTTGGGCTGATTGATTCTATCGGATAGAATGTAGGGGTACAATTTATTTCTGCGTGTGTACCTGAGGCGGTGTCACTCGCCGTTCGGGAATGCATGCGGGGCGGCAGATCGGGTCGATCCCTGCGAGTATAGGATCAGGGGAATTTCGTTATGAGATACTGTTGGATTGCTGCGACTGTTTTTGTGGCAGATCGTATTTTCGGGAGAGGTCTGGCTGTCTCAAGGCGTGATGCTGTCGCAGGCGGGCCCAAGGGAGTCTGTGCGCGACCCATGGTTGTCGCAACCGTGTCAGAAGTTGGTTCGGATTGGCACACAATGTCGTGTGATGTGAGGCGGCTTTGTGATGTGTTTTCAGAAAACTGCTTAAAACCAGCGGCTTTTATGGGGAACGGAATCACAGGGAGCGAAGCGGTCAGTATGAAAAACATTTCGTTCGCGCGCGACGCAGGTAGAACATCATCGAGGGTGGCATGTCGCCGTCAAGACGGATTTCTTCATCACTGAACCAGGGTGAAAGAAATGTTTTCGAACCTGTTGAGGGGCTGATGAGGAGTGTGAGGATAATAAAAAAACAGAGCCACTCCCTTCAGTTCAGGGGTGACTCTGTCTTGTAAACTAGCATGTTTCACGAAACGAAATTCGTTTGAGAATACGTTTTTATTTTTCGTAGGACGCCTGATTCAACTTGGAAGGTTCTGGTGGCACTGCTGGTGGAGTTGCTTGCGGTTGCGGAGCCACTTCCGGTTGAGGCGTTCCCGGATTTCCCGTGGAATAATAAACGGGGCCATTCGAGTATTGTTCTCGGCAGTGTTGGCAACCACGGCCTCTGCAAGAACGACAGTCACGAGTATGGTACATGCTGGGATTCGGCGCGGGAGGCAGCATGCCTTGGCGTGGCTGCCAGGTTGGTACGCGCTGGTAATAGAACCCGAGCTGAGTCGTATCGGTGGGCATATAAATCTGCTGGTAATTGGCTGAAGCACCTGCACCTGCAGGACCGCGTTGACCCATATATTGATTTGAGTAATAACGCTGATATTCCACGGGAGTTCTTTGAATCATTTGCGCAGAAGGCGGGCACCAGCCATGACCGGGTGAGGTATGACATTTTCGCAAAAAGGCCCTGCCTTCCCGCGAGGAGTAGTTTCGATAAGTACCGCCGCCATCGTAGCGATTCGAATTGCCGGGAGGACAATCGTAGCTGTATCCACCACCGCGAACGTGATGTTCTACTTGCTGGATGCCTCTTTCATTCGCTGCTGTTATTTCATCAGCGCTTACATCCGAGGCAGTGTGAGCCACGAAGCCGGTCACTGCCAGAACTGCAAGCCATTGCACGTTGAAAATTCTCATAACGATCTTCCTGGACCCGATAGAGGATAATAGTTTTTAATTATTGAACGATGCGAGATACCGGAGTCAAGCGGCTTGAAGGCACGCCCCAACCGTAGTTGTAGGTCTGCCGCACATTCGGAGCCAGCGGAACAGCAATCGGAACACCGTAGCCTTGAGCGCCATAAAGCTGACCGTCTCGTTGATCAAACTGATAAGGATCAACGGCGTATGTCATTCTGTAACGCCCAAACGGAGCACAACCTTTTCCGCCACATCCTGTCGGGATAAAGTAACCAAACTTGCAGCGGAGAAAACTGCGAAATGAACCGCGTTTCCCGAAGCCGGCAGAAGTTCTTGATCCGGCACGGCATTGAGGGCAATCGTTGCCTGCATAGGCAGGACCATCCGAATAGGAATAAACGTGGTTCTGTTTGCAGCCACATTTATCGTTTAAGTATCCCACCTGTTTAATGGGCGAGCTGGCTTTCTGGTTTATTTTCAGGCTGCCAGGTTCACCTGCTTGCAGGTCTTGCACTGACAGGACTGTGATAATCCCTGCCACTGCGAAGCAGCCTGCTAATTTAAAAGTAAAATTGTGCATGTTATTATTTCCTGATCGTATCTCTGAGCGGCGAGGCTCAGAGTGATAAACGTGTTCTGGTTTCAACAGCCTGTTCCCCAGGAACTGTTACCTCACCAACGGAGGAATGAAGCGAGGGAAGAATCCGAAATCTGATTTGTATTTGACGTTGACCCGAGTGCCTTCCAGTTTCCATCGTTCATGAGAACGCATTCCGAAAGGAGTCCAGATCCAGCCACCTTTTACGTTGTAGTAATAAGGGCCGTACATCGCGTTGTATTCGTGTGCATACAACATTTCCTGAGGAGCCAACGCCTGGTTGGTAATGAGGGTACGTCCTACATAATCAGGAATCCCTGGTTTAGGACTGGGATACATGGGGGCTCCCAGTTGAGGATATCCAGGCAGTACATTCATGCCTGCCGTCGATGGCATCGGCTGAGCGGCAGTGTAGTTTTTGTGATGCTTGAAATGTCCGTGTGAGTAGCTGATGGGCCGCGCCTGTTGTGCGTTCTCAAAACGGGCTGGTGCCGAGCGAATGATTGTCGGCTGGTTGCTGACCTGTTGAATATTGCCATAACCAGGATTGCGGCGACCCAGTTTGGGACGAATCGCGGAGCGAGAAACCGTTCCCCGTTCATGGCTGATCTGCCGCACGTTGGTTGGCTTGGCAGTCGACCGGGAAAACTTCTTTTTCAACCAACTGACCGGGTTGTACTTAGATGTTTTTGATTGGCTTTCCTGCTGGACAACTGCGTTCGTGACCATACCCGGTTCAACAGCTTGAACAGTCGGCGCCATCAGCAAAAACGCCGGTAACAGTCCGGTAAGCAGTGTTACCTTCAGACTCGAAAGAGCCATAACAATCCCTCCCTGGATTTTATTGTGGTTTATCCACCAATGAGACTGCCAAAAGGGTCATCCAACCCCTGTCAGTCAACTATAATGATCAATTGTCTTCTTTAGAACTTTTTACAGCTCACAAACACAGCAAGGTCTCTTCACAAAGGCCGAAGCAACATCTGAATTTCTCGAGATTCGACTTTTCAGATCTCCGGTCAATTTTGTATGTTTCAATCGCCAGATAGTGATGCTCTCAAAATGAAAGTCACTAGTCCAAATTTCGGCTGGCAGGAATCGTCGGAATGAGACATTTTGTAACCACAATGACGATTCGTCCTATTTTCCCGAATTATGGTCTATTTAACGGGTTACGAGCGGCCGTATCTGTTAAGTAACCGTTTCAACAGATACAATCCTTAATGTCTACATAAACAATAAATTCAATACATTTTTCTTAAACTACCACGCAGAATCACCCGAATTTTGATACAAGAGCCATTCATTCGAATGGAACTTTCAGGATACTTAACAGTCGTCTTTCGGGACGCGCAATCGAATTTTTGGAGAGACCCTTGGCTAAGCGAAAATCAGCCAATCAAGGCAAAGCCGGCAGCACAAATGGCAAAGCTGGCAATGAGACCGACCGGATTGAATACGTTCCGATTAGTGAGATCACACGCAGACGGTACCTCAATTACGCAATGTCTGTGATCACATCCCGGGCATTACCGGACGTGCGCGATGGCCTTAAGCCGGTTCAGCGCCGTATTTTGTACGTGATGTATCAAGATCTGCATCTGGTAGCCAACGCCAAGCCACGTAAGTGTGCGAAGATTTGCGGTGACACAACAGGTAATTACCATCCCCACGGCGATGCCTCCGTTTATGACGCGCTGGTCAGGCTGGCGCAGGACTTTAACCTGAGAAGCCCGCTGATTAATGGACAGGGAAATTTCGGCTCCATTATGGGGCTCCCGGCAGCGGCAGCCCGTTATACCGAAGCACGGCTGACGGGTATCGCTGAACATCTGATGAATGAGCTGCGGTATCAAACCGTTGAAATGCGTCCTAATTACGATGGAACGCGGAATGAGCCGGTCGTTCTACCCGCGCGGTTTCCCAATTTGCTGGTCAACGGGGTTCACGGAATCGCAGTCGGCATGGCGACGAATATTCCTCCTCACAACCTGGGCGAAGTCATCAAGGCGTGTACTTTTCTCATCCATAATAAGGATGCGACGGTCGCGCAATTAATGAGATATATCAAAGGGCCGGATTTTCCGCTCGGTGGCCGTATTGTAACGGACAAACGATCTCTGACGACCGTCTATAAGGAAGGTCGCGGCCCGGTTAAAGTCCGCGGAGAATGGAAATACGAATCTACGACTCGCTCCAAAGGGCCTGTGCGGCTGGTAGTTCATTCCGTCCCCTACGGGGTCGAAACCGGTTCGCTGCTTTCAGAAATTGGTGCGATCGTTGAAACGAGAAAACTGCCGCAACTGGTGGATGTCGCTGATGAAACAGACGATAAAAACGGCCTGAAAATTGTTCTGGAAATCAAACCGGATGCCGACCCCGAAACCGTAATGGCCTTCTTGTACAAGCATACGCATCTGGAACAGAATTTCTCGGTGAATCTGACCTGCCTGGTGCCCGATGAATCTGACGTGCTCGTGCCCCAGCGCTGCGATCTGAGAGAGATCCTGCAGTATTTCCTGGACTTTCGTTTCATTTCCGTCCGTCGCCGGTTTGAATATCAACTGGAACTGCTCTTAAGACGCATTCATATCCTTGAGGGATTTGAAATTATCTTTAATGGCTTGGATAAAGCGCTCAAGCTCATTCGCGCCAGTAGCGGTAAGCAGGACGCTGCCAAGAAATTGATGGCTAATTTTCCGCTGGACGAAATTCAGACAATGGCGATTCTGGAGCTACAACTGTATCGCATCTCCAAACTGGAAATTAATACGATCCGCGAAGAGCTGGAAGAAAAACGAGCAGACGCGGATCGAATCCGGCGGATACTTGCGTCCGATAAACGACTCTGGAAAGTCGTCGAAAACGAACTGAATGAATTGGCGGCTGAGTTTCCGGAAAAACGTCAGACCAAGCTTGGATCGTCGGAAGAAATTACCGAGTTCGATCCGCAGGCTTATATTGTCCGGGAAAATACCAATGTGGTCGTCAGTCGAGAGGGCTGGATCAAACGCGTAGGCCGCTTGAAAACCAAAGGCGAAACACGAGAACTCGAAAAAACACGTACGCGGGAAGGTGACAGCGTTTTAGCAGTGGCTCCCGGAAGTACACTCAACCACGTCGTCTTTTTCTCAAGTGATGGCGTGGCGTATACGCTGCCGATTGAGCAGATACCGGTTTCTTCCGGATATGGTGAACCACTTTCAAAGCACGCGAGGATGGGTGATGGCGCGCATCTGGTCGCCGCGATTACCACTGACAGCCGCTTTACACCCGAAGACAAATCGACTCGCAAGAAACCACTGCCGACGCCTCATGTTTTGATCGTTACCGAAAAAGGTCAGATCATGCGGATCTCATTCAGTCTGTTCCGCACCGCTTCCACAAAAGCAGGACGCAAATACTGTCGACTGGCGAAAGAAGATCGTGTCGTCTATGCCGGCCTGGTGGAAGAAGCAGAAACGATGTTTATTGCGACAAAAGATGCCCGCGTGTTACATTGTGAAATTGAAGAAGCGGCCCTGCTTTCCAATGCTGGTAAAGGGGTCAAAGGTATCAGACTTGAAAAGGGAGACCATGTCATGGGCGCCCTGCAACTGACTCGCCCGAGTGATTGTCTGCGGGTCGTTAATACGGGTGGCAAGAAAATGACATTTGGACAAATGAAATACGGCGTTACTTCACGTGGTGGCAAAGGGGTGAAAACCAGTCAGCGAAGTGGTTTTGCCGAAATTCTGTATCCACCGATTGAAATTGTCGACTGGGATGAATTGGGAGACGATGAGGAGTAACCGAATCATACTTTCTCAGCCCGCGAAAATGACCGATCTAATATAAGATCACTTCTACTTTGCAGATTATTAAGAGAAATCCGACATAACTATTATGGCAACTGACGCAAAAAAATATTCCGCCGACGATATCGAAGTATTGGAAGGACTGGAAGCCGTTCGCAGGCGGCCGTCCATGTATATTGGAGGCGTTGACATCCGAGGGCTGCATCACCTGCTCTGGGAAATTGTTGACAACTCGGTCGATGAATACCTGGCAAAAGAAGCAGATACGATCGTGGTCACACTGCATAAGGATGGCGCATCGTGCAGTGTCAAAGATAACGGTCGCGGCATTCCCGTTGATAAGCACACCAAAACCAAAAAGTCGGCTTTGGAACTGATTCTGACTACCTTGCATGCCGGCGGTAAATTCTCGGACAAAAATTACTCGCGTAGTGGCGGTTTACATGGTGTCGGTTCCTCGGTCGTCAATGCGCTGTCCTCAGAGATGATTGCCACGGTTGTTCGCGACGGGCATCAGTATATGCAACGCTATAAACGGGGAAAGCCAACCACTCCCGTTAAAAAAGTAAAACCGTTTCGCGGACATGGAACAGAGATCTTTTTTCGCCCGGACGATGATATTTTTCGGCGGGTGCACTTCAATGCAGATACGATCCGACAGCATCTGGAAGATGTCGCCTTTATTCATGGCGGATTGAAGATCACGTTTCGAGATGAAGTTAAAAAAGAGACTTACGAACTTTCTCACCCGGAAGGAATTCGCGGGTATCTGGAAAAACTGACTCAGGAACAGCAGAAAAAACCAGTACACGAACAATTGTTTTTCGCTGAAAAGGAAGACAAGAACATTCGCGTTGAAATGGTCTTGCGCTGGACGGATGCGACGGACGAGCAGGTTCGCAGTTATGTCAACGGAATTCGCACTCATGCCGGGGGAACACACGAGAGCGGCTTGCGCTCCGGAATTGCCAAGGCAGTTAAAAATTATATGGACGTGCATAATATCAAGCACAAAGGGCTTGCCATCACGACAGAAGATATTCGTGAAGGTGTGCTGTGTCTGCTTTCTGTGTTCCATAACGACCCCATGTTTCAAGGACAAACGAAAGAAAAGCTGAACAACCCTGAAGTCAGCAGCTTTGTGGATGGAATCGTGCGACCGCTGCTGGAGACCTGGTTAAATAACAATCCGAGTATTGCTGACGCCGTTGTTGGCCGCATTGTACTAGCAGCGCGTGCCCGAATGGCCAGCCGCGATGCACAAAAGGAAGTGCGGCGGAAATCGGTCACGAATCGGAAATCGACATTGCCGGGGAAACTGCTTGATTGCCGTTCCAACAAGCCGGAAGAATCAGAACTCTTCCTTGTGGAAGGTCTGTCTGCTGGTGGAACAGCTGCGATGGGGCGCGACAGCCGCATTCAGGCCGTATTGCCATTACGCGGAAAAGTTTTGAATACCGAATCGCTGGCGATCTCCAAAATCATGGGGAATCAGGAAATCAAAGACCTGGTGGAAACGCTGGGCACAGGCATCGGTCCCAACTTTGAAATTCTGAACCTGCGCTACAACCGCATTATTCTGCTGATGGACGCCGACAGTGACGGCTACCATATCAGCACGTTGCTGCTCACGTTTTTCTTCCGGCATATGCGAGAACTGATTCGGCAAGGAAAGCTATTCTTGGCGCAACCGCCTTTGTATTGCATCAAAGTGGGAAATGAAAAGTATTATGCGCAGGATGACGCCCAGAAAGAAGAAATCGTGGAGTCCTTACCGGCCAATCGAAAATACGAAATTGGCCGCTTTAAAGGGTTGGGTGAGATGACGGCCAGTGAATTGAAAGAAACGACGCTGGACCCCAAGCATCGTATTCTGCTGAAAGTCGACATTGACAGTCAGATAGAAGCTGACACGACCTTTAACCAGCTTTTTGGAAAAGACCCCAGTCTCCGCTACGATCTGATTATGCAGGAAGCCATCGAAGCCGACGACATCGATTATTAATCCTGCGGAAGCTTGCCTTTCTGAACTTCAGCCAGCGCCTCATCCAGATCAGGTCGGATGGCCGCTGCTTGTTTGACTAAGTTCGTAAATTCCTGCTGCGCTAATTCGACTTCTGGTCGCGGTGTCATTCTTAAATAGGTTTCACCGGCTTCGAACAGATAGTCAGCCTCGGCACGTAATTTGAGATACTGCTGCATGCGGTCTGGTAGATCAGGAACCGATTTATTCCTGTTTTGCTGCCTCATCCACTGGATACCCGCTTTCCTTTTGTTTCGGCCAAAAGAAGCAAGAGTCAGTCGCATTTGTTTCCGTTCCATTGCAGGCGACCGTATTCGGGTTGATTATAGTCTTGTTAAGTGAGAAGGACCAATACCGATCTTTGAGAGACGACATCGGTTGCGTTGGCTACGCGCACAATGTCAGTGATCGCTCTATGTAAAAAAAGAGGCGAATCAAATGATTCGCCTCTTTAGCAATTTTTTGTTAATCCGCAGGTGTCGGATTATTTTGCCGCAGTCTTTTCTTCGACGGCTGGTGGAAGTTCTTCGTCCAGTTTTTCAACTGTCAGATCATTTCCAATAGTTAAAGTCAACCAGCCATCTTTGGTATCAATTCCGGTAATGTTCAGATACACGTTCCGGTTTTCCAATTTGGCTTTCACCTGGGAATCTTCTACACGATCTGGAAACGCCTTTTCCATCTTGTTACGAACGACGCCAGCACGGGCAATCTGTGCTGCGATTCGGTCCGGCCGCACTACGGGAGAGGACTTGACGTCTCCCCGAGTGATATGGATCTTGTCTCCGTCCACTTTGAAATGCAGGGGCACGGTGATGATCTGAGTCGGTACTGCGGTTTCACCTTTTTGTTCGAAACCACAACGCAAGATGATGTTCAGCGTGTTATCGGTAATTTGGATACGAATCGGATCTTTATGATCGAATGCAAGAATATTCGGCCCTTTATCTGGATCAACAGGAGGTCGTTCCAGTTTGACTTTACGATCCAGGATTTCGGTAAAGGAATTTTCTAATTCAGTGATCAGGTCCTGATCAGAGATATTGCGGCCTTCCAATGCCATCCGCGACAAGCTGTTGTTCATCACAGATTCGTGCAGTTGGACGACAACGCTATCTTCAGCACCAATTAACAGTGGTGGAGAGTTGGCAGCCAATTCGCCGGTGTCCATCAAACGAGTTCGGATATAAAGATGGCTGTCTGTCGAAGCATAGCTGCGCGCTGATGGGAACAGCCCGTTGTCTCGCAGACGCTTATTGAGTTTGCCACCCACTTCTTCATTCGCACGTGTGATGCGTTCATCGACTTCTTCATCGAAGCGAGGACGAACCCGATCGCGAACACGCTGAGCAGCAATCGCTTCTGCTTCGCCGCGTAACTCTTCAGTACGACGATAAGCCATGTTGCGCCCGATGCTTGACAAGAGCGGAATTCGATCCAGTTTTGTGCTGGCGCCCACAGTCGTATTGTTTGCATCCACTTTCACCCAGCCGGGCTGAGTTACGAAGGTGTCGCCATCAAAGTTGATTTCTTTTCCACCCCAGAACTGGTGATGGCCCGATGTATAAATCACGGCCTGATTTGTGGTTCCGGAAGTTTCACTGTTGGTCACACCGGTAAGTGAGAGATCAAAGCGAAGCGTATTATCGCTGGGCTTGAAATCGACGCCGACTTCTGTGGTCGTTGCCTGATTTCCGGTCACATAAGCACCCAGAATGCAATCAACAACAGGACCAGTCTCGCAAGTGCTGTCATTGATCAAGCGGTTGATAAAGTCTTCGGCAACCATCACTCGCAAGTTATAGTTGAAGTAGTTATTTCGCAGTGCACTGGTTAATGGTCCCAGACCACCTTCCAGTTCCTGACGTAGCAGGGCATAGGCTTTGCGTGCTTCAAATGCATTCTTGCTGCTTTGAGAAGCTTCATATTCTTCCAGGTTTTCTACCAGAGCCGTTAATTGCTCGCGTACTTTGCTGGCGTCAATTTTGACTACAGCCCCTTTAGAATCAGCCAATAATGCGTTGACTGATTTTTGCAGGCCTGCGAACTGTTTCCGGTTAAAGAATTTTCTCTGCTCTGCATCTTTGAGTGCACCGCGAGACTCGAATTTCGCTTTGATTGATTTTAACAAATCAAGTAATTCTACTTCGGAATAACTGTTCTTTAATTCTTTTTGCAGTTGGTTCAGCTGCAGGTATTCTACCCAGCCATTGCCATTTTCTAAGGTATTCAGGTATTTCACCAGCGATTTTGCTGCTGCTGCTACTTTGTCCTGTTTGGATTTCATCTGAGCAGCTTTGACGGCTCCCAGATCTTGTTCCAACGTTTTGAGAACGGCATCGGCAATTTCAATACGTCGCTGCAAACGGCTGGAGTATTCTGCCAGTGCTGCCTGACCTTTTGCTTCGGTCAGTTTTGCCTGCAGTGCAGCCAAGGTCTGTTTCTGTTGGTCCAAGGTTAAATCTGACTCGTACAATTTACCCAGCTGTTCAGAAACCTGATCTGCCCACGTGGCCCATTTGCCTTCCAGACCTTCAGGAAACTCTGAGAGATCTTCAGGAACTTCGGCTGGAAGAATGCCTTGTAAGCCGACATCTGCTTTTTGTGGCTTTTTGTCTTCGACAGCCATCGTGGTTGTAACAACCAATGCTAAGCTGGCTATACCTAAAACTGCTAAGCTGACCATACCAAAATAGTTTTGGCTTTTTCTGAATGGTTTTGGTTCCTTGAGAAGCATGTCTGATCGCACTCCGTCGACAAAGGGGATTCGAAAAACGGCTGCCACCGCCTAAAAGAATACAGGACAGCTATGGCCCGCATTACAATTTACTAGAGATGGAAACTACCGTTGTAAAATATATTATCGTCATTTACCGGCAAGGAATGTGTGCTGAATTCATACATCACCGCTGGCATTTTACTATTCCGTCATCAAAATCTGCAAAACCCGGTCTATAAGCAGGTTCCAATTTTAAAATTATTCATCGCAGACTTTTTATTCATTTTCGTGGTGAAATTGCTGGCCTGATATCTCAGGTAAACGGCCCATTTCCTGGAATCGTCAAAGTCGGCCTGCCCGTTTTCTCTCAGCTAAACTTCTAAGCACATCATAACACCACCTCTGCGCAGTTTAGTGGACCCGCAAATATTGTGCAATCGACCGAAGCAACTTGTATTCGCAACATTGACAAAGCGTACAATAGTACACTGCAGGGGGGGCGGCGCGATTCTATCAATTTACTTTTCCGTCCGAGATTCAGCTCGCAACAAATTGCAGGCGAATCTCCTTCAGATCGGACCGAATAATAAGTTGTTCGATTTGGAATTTCAGAGCCGGCAGCGTACATTGGTCATTTCAACTTATGAAATTGTATTCAACGACACTAAAGGAATGACCCTTGGATTTTCAGCAGGTCCTGACACCATCGCAATTTGCTGCGGTATCTCATCATCAAGGCCCTTTATTGGTGCTCGCAGGCCCCGGCTCTGGAAAAACGCGCGTCATTACGCATCGCATTGCTTCGCTGATACACGCCCAGGTCCCTTCTCATCAGATTTTAGGGATCACATTCACGAACAAAGCATCAGACGAAATGGGCGAGCGGGTTCGGAAACTGATTCCGGAATCACGAATCGAAATCTCTACCTTTCACAAATTCTGTGTTCGAATTCTCAGACGATACGGAAACGTAGTCGGACTCGACAGCAATTTCTCCATTTTTGATACGACGGACCAAAAACAATTAATTCGTCACGTGCTGAATGAACTCGATATCGATACCGTTGCCTACAATCCGTCGACCATTGGTTCAATGATCAGCCGCGCGAAGAATGATCTGATCACTGCAGAACGATATACCGAAGCCTATCAGGAATCATTTGGCGATCACCTGCAGGCAGTGGTAGCGCGCGTCTATCCCGTGTATCAACGGCTCTTACTGGAATCGAATGCCGTTGACTTCGATGACCTGTTGCTGCACGTGGCCTGTTTACTGAAAAGTTCTCCCGAATTACGGGCGACTCTGGATGAACGATATCAGTACATTCTCGTCGATGAATATCAGGATACGAATCTGGCCCAGTATCAAATTGTCATGGGACTTTCACTCAACACACGCAACCTGTGTGTGACGGGCGATCCTGATCAGTCGATTTACGGTTGGCGCGGCGCGAAAATTGAAAACATCCTGCAATTCGAACGGGATTTTCCAGACTGCAAAACGATTCGGCTGGAACAAAATTTTCGCAGCACAAAAGAAATCCTGCGAGCGGCTGACAGCTTGATTTCACATAACCAGAAACGCAAAGACAAAACGCTGTTCACGGAAAATAAAGAGGGAGCGCCCGTTGAACTGCTCTGCTTTACTGATGAACGACAGGAAGCCAACGAGATTGCATTGCGAATTCGTAGTGCCGTCGATCAGGGAGATTTTAATTACACCGACTTCGCCATTTTCTACAGGGTGAATTCGCTTTCCAGAGAACTGGAATTGGCGCTGGCACGCCATAAAATTCCTTATCAACTGGCCGGAAGTGTCGCCTTTTATGAACGGACCGAAGTCAAAGACCTGCTGTCATATCTGAAGTTGATCAACAACCCGGACGATCGAGTGGCGTTTTCCCGGATAGTGAATAAACCACTTCGGGGAATCGGCAAAACGACACAAAACAAGCTGATGCGCTGGGCCGACGAACGAGGCATCAGTCTTCTGGAAGCCGCTCATCAGGCCGCCGACTGTTCTGTGCTTTCCAAACGGGCAGCGACGATGTTGGCCCGGTTTGCGAAAATGATTTCTGGCTTTTCGATGGCTGACTCCGGTTCGGTGGCACATTTGATGGAAGCCGTTATCGACAGTACGCGTATGATCGACAGTTGGAAAGAAAGTCCTGTTGAAGAAGACCAGCAGCGCATTTCCAACGTCAATGAGTTGCTGTCAACCGCCCGTAAATTTGATGAGATCTTCGGTGATGAAACGAACTTGGAAGGATTCCTGGAAGTCAGTACGCTGGCCAGTGCCACCGATCAATTGGATGCTGACGCTGGTCGCGTGACATTGATGAGCTTGCACGCGGCCAAAGGCCTGGAATACCCGGTTGTATATATCATCGGGGTGGAACAAAACCTGATTCCCCACGAGCGCGTTTTGCGCGAAGAATTTCGAGACGGTCTGGAAGAAGAACGGCGGTTGCTATTTGTAGGGATCACACGCGCCGAACAATTTCTGTACCTGACTCAAACACGCGAACGTTCTTTGAGGGGGCGCCCCTGGCGAACGATCACCAGCGATTTTCTAAAAGAAATCGACGTCGAAGTAAACGACCAGACGGATAACATGTTCGAGGCCAAATCTCACTTTGATGATTTTGTGGAATCCGTCAAACGCGGTGAAGTCGATACCGAGGCCTTGAAAGCCTCAACACCAAAACGGCCTCTGTTGATGACGGGCGCCGATCTCCTGAAAGCAACTCCGGAAGCGGCCGAGATTCCACAGGGATTTTCCGTTGGTATGCGCGTGCGGCATCCACGCTATGGCGTGGGAACCGTTATGGGGATCAGTGGCTATTCCCGAAAACGAACGGTGAATGTCCTGTTTGATGACGCAGATGAAAGCCAGACCTTCATGGCCGCCCACTGTCCCCTACAACCGTTGGGACTGCGATAATCTGCTCCGGGTTCAAGGCAATCACCGCTTCTTACCGATAAAAGTGATTGGTCGTTAAGGCGCCTGTCATCGTTCCTGGTAAAATAAAGAAGTGACAGACAAGCGGCCGTTCCACCTGATTGTCAAACAGGATTGATTCCCGTTCACCAGACCCAAGGTCTTTCATGCCTCCACGTAAACGACCACCGGCGAAATCCAAATTTCTGGGCCGCAAACATGCAGACCCTGCGGCGCATCTGGAGCCGTTCTTACATTATCTGGAAGCCGAATGTGGAATGGCGGTCAATACCATGTCTGCTTATCGATCCGATATTGTTCAATTTTTTGAGTGGTACAGTAAACAGAAACCGCTCCCGCTGAGTGAAGTCGATTTGCAATTTCTGTCCGGTTATCTGGGAAATCTCAACAAACGAAAACTGGCGGCAACAACAGTCGCGCGGCATCTGGCATCGATCAAATTATTTTTCCGTTACCTGGTGCTGGAAGGGATCCTGGCGGAGAGTGTTGCTGACTTGTTGAACTCACCCAAACTCTGGAAATATTTGCCCAAGGTTCTGAGTCCCGAAAAAGTGAATGAACTTCTGATGGCGCCCTGCAGAGAAGATAGCTATCCTTTGCGTGATCGTGCGATTCTGGCAATGCTGTATGCCACCGGTTGTCGTGTGACGGAAATTGTGAGCCTGCCTCTCAGTGCCGTCAAACTGGATGAAGGTTACGCACGGTGCATCGGGAAAGGGAATAAGGAGCGGATGGTTTCACTCAATCCAGTCGCCGTCGCCGCCGTCGAAGCCTATTTGAACCATGAACGTCCCGGCATGACAAAACGGAATCAGGCGGAACAATCGCTGTTTCTCAACCGAGGCGGCAAACAACTTTCGCGCATCATGGTCTGGAACATCGTCAAGAAAAATGCCGCCCGCATTGGCTGCAGCAAAGAAGTCAGCCCCCACACATTACGGCATAGCTTTGCCACGCATATGATGGCAGGTGGTGCTGAAATTCGGGCGCTCCAGGAACTGCTGGGACACGCTAATATCCGTACGACGCAAATCTACACACACGTGGACCACAGCCGTCTGAAAGCCGTGCATCAGATGTATCATCCCCGCGGATGAAGCAGCCGTTCAGCATCGGCTTCGATCAAAAACCATCCATGATCAGCTTGCCATCAGAGCGATTTCCCAATTGTTCAAACACATCCGAATTGATATTCTCGGCGATAAATCGAACAGAACCATCTCCCAATCCAAAATGCGCGCCTCCGACATGATAGCTGCCAAATCCCCCGACCTCGAGCAGCGGATCAACGGGTTCTTTGTTTTCTGCTGCTGCTTTCTCTGCGGGTGAAGGTTGAAAAGAACTGCCATAGGTGTTTCCAAAATTCGGTAAATCTTTATTCATAGAGCTGGTATTTCGCAAGCTGGCGCGCGTGCCGGACATCCAACCCAGATAGGTCTCATTGAATAAATGTTCTCCGATAAAAATCGTATTGGTACTGCCATCCGTGATCTGGTCATAGCCAACGCTGCTGTTTAAAAACATGACCCCCGTGTTATCAACATTGATGGGAGCTTCCACAGCGTTATAGCAGGCTGCGTAGTTTGTCTGGTAGATCTCGATGTTACCCTCGGCTGCGGACTGCGTTCGTGCCTGTTTTGGATCTGAGGGACACCGTAATACGTTAAGCTCCACTTTACGAACCGTCTGATTGACGGGCGCATAAACGCTTTGTTTAAAATCGATATGGCGGAAAAGAGGCCCCTGATCAAGATAAGGCATTAAACCGGCTAACCACCCCATATGATAACCCACCGGTTCATTCTTAATCGGTCCGGTCTGGTTGTAGACTCCGGCCGGCAAGACTTCGAATGCCATTTCATAATTTTGAAGCGCGAGGCCGATCTGCATCAAATTATTTTTACACTGTGTGCGGCGGGCCGCCTCGCGGGCCTGTTGGACTGCCGGCAATAAGAGTGCAATCAAAATAGCGATAATCGCAATCACCACCAGAAGTTCAATTAATGTAAAACCACGCGGTTTGCGATGATGTCGCAACCAAATTTGGGATCTCGAATAAAAGTCATTCATCATTTTCATTCCCTGGGTATATAAAATAAAAAAAAGCTTACACAAGGGCGATTCAAACAGAATCGATATTCTCTATTATTAAAATTCACATTATAAAATGACTTTTTTGGTCCGCGTAACGGACAAGGATGTATTTTCAGGATAAATAACACGGGCCTGGATCGATATCAAGCGGTCGTCTTTTCCTTCGGGTTGCAGTGTAATTTCTGCAGATCCTGCGTATCGCGATCCCAGATCAACAGGACTGATCTGCCAGACTTCCCCTTGGTATTCCGGATTGTTCGACCATTGCAATGCAGCGCGTTCCAAAGCCGACTCCAAGATCCACTCCGCCTGTATGCGGTATTGTTCTTTGATGATTTGTCGTCTCTGTAATAAAGCCGACTTCAGTAACGAAGCCATCAATAATGTGATTAACATCAGACAGACCATGACAATGATTAAAACCGCGCCCCGACGACGAGTGGCAGTGTTTGTAGCGGTTTGTGATGTTGATGAACTTCGCATATGAATGACCCTGTTTGTCCGTTTATTTTGTTTCTTTTTTCGATTGTTTTATGAGGATGTCAGCCAGACGATAATCATGGCCGATTGTAGAAATAATGGATAATTCTTTAATCCGTGTTTTGTGCTTGCTGTTGTTAGTTGATGTTCCGCCTCGCTGCGGAGCGTTGATCACTTGGAGTGGCTCGTCGATGGAAATCCCCGCCTGGTTCAAACGCTTCCGTTGAAAGAAATACGCATGGCTGCCTTCGGGTAAATAGAATCCATCCTGGTGAATCTGTTGATCGTTCCGAGTTACCACGCGGGAAATCCGGTTGTCCTTAATCCGATACTTCACGACTTCCTTGCCTGGTTTTCGAATCGTCAGTTCGGGGCTGTCGCGTGTGGACCCTTCCAGAAAGTCCAGGCTGGTGGCAGCGTGAATATCAGACCGGATCAGACGCGAAAATCGCTGAAACGACGAGCCCAGCCAGGCTGCTTTGCTGGTTTCGCGTTCGGTGCGCAGGACGGTGTGCATCGTTGTCATGCTGATGCCCATCAGGATGGTGGCAATTCCCATCGCAACCACAACCTCTACCAGCGAAACCCCCGGCGGGATGCCGTGTTGTTTTATTGAAATATAAAAGCCTTGTCGCATCATTTCCGCTTTCCCTTAAGACAGACCCATGAGGTCAATCGAACAGGCGCCACGCTCAAGCCGCGATGATCTTCCCAGCCTAGCTGGACCAGGATTTTTTTCATTTGTGGCAGTTCATCTGACTCACTGATTTCGATGTTTAATTTCGCATCGGGTAACTGTCGCAGTGCACTTTCCGAGAGAACAAATTTATCTACCGTCGATTGAATCAGGTCATTGAAAGGCAACCCCACTACACGTTCCATCATGTTTTCCACTTCAACAATCGCGATCTGACGGTGTTCCGTTTGCCTGCGCTCGCGATGTACCCAATAAATGGCAGGTACGACAATCATCGTCACGGTCGTTAACAGCACGCCAGCCACCATCATTTCCACCAGTGTGAAACCACTCCGGCCAGGCGGTACAAACCCAACTGATGACGGGGAAAACAATCTGAGCTGATTTTTATTTCTCACAGTATCAACCAATATAAAAACGTTAAGCCAGCGCGTGCATGAGATCTACAAGGGGTAACAACAGACCAACCACGAAAACACCCACCAGGCAACCGATACCCAAAATCAACGCTGGTTCCAGATACTCTCTGATCAATGCCATCCGATAATCGATACGCCGTTCGATACTTTTGGCAATCGCTTTCAGTGCCCAGCTCAGATTGCCGGCTCTCTGAGCAGATTGTAATAAACGCACTTCACTCGGACTCAACAGACTGTAATCGTGCAACGCGGTCCAGCAATCATTGCCTTTACGAATGTCTTCGAGAATCGCACTAAACCGTTCCGCCATCAGTCGGTTTTTTGTGGAGCGGCCTAAGGTCTCGAATGCCCCGAGTAACGGACGACCCGACTCTGTCGTGATATGCAAAAACCGCAAGACATCGGGGGCCTTTAAGCGGGGATAGTAGATCCCCGAAATAAAGGTCGGTCGCCAGCGGTTTTCCAGATATCCGGTCCGGATCAAATATTTTTGCAACAGATAGACAACGAAAATGAAGGGGGGAAAGAACAGGATATTGGCGGCAATCACATTCGTAACCCCAATGACCGAGACCGTCAATTCGGGTAATTCCATACCAAAGTCCAAATAGATTTTTTTCAGTTTGGGAATAATCCAATAGCAGATAAATGAGATGATTAATGACATAATCACCAGGACGGAACAGATATAAACCCAGATGCCGGGACGCAAAAAATCGCGTTCATTGCGCCGCTCGGCGCAGACTTCCGCTGCCAGATTCAGGGCTGACGGGAGTGTGCCGGATTCGGCTCCCGCTTTGACCAGGAAATAAGCATTCTCGGGAATGACCGTGGGAATCCTCTCGATCGCTTCCGCCAGCGAGACACCGCTTCTGAGTAAATCGACCAGCCGCAGAATTTGGATTCTCCAGCGGCCTCGCACGTCTTTCGCGAATGTTTCCAGAACATCAATTAAGGAGAGTTGCTTCTCGGCGGCTACCGCCAGAATCCGCAGCAAAGCCACTTGTTGAGAATAATTCACACGTCCAAAGAGTGAAAAAATCCCCTGTCCATGCAGCAGGGGACTATTTTTGAAACGAAAAAAATTATTCAAACCTGACTGTTGATCCATTGAATGACGATCTTTTTTGTCAGCGACCTTATTCCGAGTGGCAATTGATATAAACGAATCTGCTATTAGTTTCTATGAGAGCCAGTTCATCAGTTGAATCAAGGGAGCAAGCATGGCGATGAATAAAAAGCCCATCAGTGTCCCACAGAAGATGATGATGAGCGGCTCCACGACAGAAGCAAAAAAAGTAATGCGTACCCTGGTCTGACTGTTCAACATATCTGACAAAGCATTCAGAATTTCGACGGAGTATTTTGGCTCCGATCGCGAAGCAGTTCCTGCGTGGTTTGCCAGGGTCCGTAAAAAAGTAGCGGGAAAGATTTTTAACGATTCCAGTGGCGTCACTTGAGGCTGGCCAGTAGAAGCTGATTGAGTAAATTGCCGACAGGCCGCGCGAATTTCAAGATTACTGGAACTCTCCCCAGACATTCTCATGGCCTCATGAAAGGGAGTGCCATTATCCACCAGCAAAGCCAGCAAATGAGAAAAACGGGAAACGGTGATGCCACTTAATAAGCCCCCGACCAGTGGTAAGCGATAAATCAGTTTTTGTGTCCACACCTGACCAAACTCTGTTTTGATAAACCACAGGCAACCTGCAATGGTGAGAATGCCTGCCGGGAGATACCACCACCATTGAGTCCGTAAAAAAAACGAAGCCTGAAACAGTTTCAGAGTGACCGCCGGCAATTCAATTTGAAAGTCCATGTAGATTGATTCAAACGAGGGAATAATCCAGATCAAGATGCTCAAAAACGCCAATGATGCGAAGGCCAGCAGAATCAGTGGATAACTGAGTGCCATCAGTAACTGGCTTTTCATTTCCGAAAGTTGTCTGGTATGAGCCACATAGTCAGCCAGGATTTCCGTCATTTTGCCCGATTGCGTGCCCGCGTGAACCAGAGCGCACAGTTCGCGGGGTGCTTTCGAATCGGCTAACACCGTTTCCAGGTCATTACCGGCATCAAGCTGCGATGCCAGATCCTGAACGGCTGAGCGAAGTCGGGCATTTTCGATTTCATACGAAACGGCTTCCAGTCCCATAGACAAAGGCAGCTTGGCGCGCGTCAAATCGGAGAGATGGTCTGAAATGACTTCAAAATCACGCGAAGATAAATTTGTTAAGCTGTTTGCTTTAGAAACCTCGGGGGCAGCATAGGCCATGGCCGCCGCCTCTTCCTCGATGCGTTCAATTTTCACTTCCTGATCCTGAAGCAGACTGGCTACTTCATCGCGATCAGTGGCATGAATCCGGCCGGATACTTTTTTGCCCGTCGAATTGATTCCCTGGTAACGATACCAAATCATCTGATTTCAATCCCGCCAAAACAAATCATTGTCATAACAATACCATTTTAAACAAGGCGAATGATGCACCCTGATTTTAGAACTTTAAGGACTCGCCAGTTGTTTAAGCATATCGGAGAAGGGCAGAAATAATACGAGAGAATAACACAAAACCGTTCCCCCGCCGATAATCGTTCCGGTAAAGATCGGAAACAGGATTTTGAACCAGCGTGTATAATGGGTGGCTTTCCGTCGATACATGTCGGCTGCATTTTTGAGCGCCAGGCTTAACTCGCCTTGATGATTTTTCGTCGTCAACAACCAGGTCAACAGTGGTGGCCAGCCGTATTCTTTGATCGTGTCACCGGTTTCCGTCTGGGACTTCAAATGTCGTTCAGCCATCAGATTCGCAGATTTCACCAATTGGTCATCACCGGTCGCTTCCGCCGCCAGCACAATAGATTCTGCAAACGGAATGTTCTGTTGGATCAGGAGCGACATTAATTCCGAAAAATTGCCATACCGATAATAATTGGCTATTTTCTGTACTCCGGGAATCCATCCGATCAGGCGGCTCGTCCCTTTAAAATTCAGCAACTGTGAACTGCCTGTGCGCATCCATAAGATGACAAACACAAAGAGCAACAGAGGGGGAATCATGCCCCAGTAAACAATCGTTGATTCCATTAAGTTCAAGTAATACAAGGGTCGGGTTTCTCCCAACCGAAAAACAGTATAAGCGGAGTTGAACCGCGACAGCATCTCGAAGAGAAATACCAGAAACAGACTATAGGCCAGACTGAATACGATGAGCGGATATACCATCGCCATGCCGATCTGGCGTCTTAAATGAAACAGTTCCCAGGCGTAGTTCGACATTTCTTCCAGCGCGACCGTTAACTTTCCGGATTTGATACCCGCTTCCACAATCACGCGATAGACCTTGGGAAACCGGGAGCCTTCAGAATTCATCGCTTCAGATAGAGAACTCCCCCGCTCCATTTTGGCTGCTAATTCCGAGCTGATCTTACCCAGCCGATCAGGCAGTTCATTTCCCATTTCCCGCAAGCCCAGTTCCAGCGGAATCCCGGCCTGAACCAGAGAAATCATCTCTTCATTCAAGGCGATCAATTCGTCAAGTTCGAAGCTTGTTTCTCTGGCATTCAAAGATTCTGAATCATCTTTTGAATTCATGTTCCTACTCTCTCAGTCAGAATCCATTGATTGCATATCGTAGCACATAATCAAGTTATTCGATTATTTGCCAGCGGTCATTTTTCCAAACGTGTCATACCCAGAATACGTCGTACTTCAGCAGCACTGGTGATACCTTGATTGACGGCCTCTAAGGCACGATCCCACTGTGTTCGCATGCCCGATTGAATTGCCAGCTGATGCAATACCGTCGCGTCGGCCTGGTTTAAAATGGCATTTGCCACATCAACCTGGTTTGGCTGCAGCATTTCTGTGAGCACAATCCGTCCCCGGTATCCGGTCTGTCCACACTCTGCACAGCCGACAGGCACTTTCCATTGTTCGACGGGCAGTCCCAGACGATCTTCTTCTGCATCGGAAAACTGAGCACACGCACAAAGTCGCCTCAATAAGCGTTGACTCAGAATGGCTAATAAGCCGCTTCGCAGCAGGTACGGTTCGATGCCCATATCCGACAGACGGCTGACGGCCTCTGTCGCGCTGCCTGCATGAAATGTCGTCACAACCAGATGGCCGGAGAGCGATGCTTGAAAAACGGTTTCGGCGGTATCACGATCACGAATTTCACCCACCATGATTACTTCCGGATCCTGCCTCAGCAAGGACCGCAGACCAAGGATCATGTCAAAGCCCGCGGATGGATTGACCTGCGACTGTGCCACTGTGGGCACAACAACTTCAATCGGATCTTCCAGCGAAGCCAGACTGCGGGAGCCTTTAGATTCTCTGATGATTTCACGCAGACACGCGTAGATCGTGGTTGTTTTGCCGCTGCCAGCCGGGCCGGTCATTAATATCACACCCCCGGTCTGTGTGAGCAACCGTTTCAGTTCAATTGAAATTTCGTCGGGGAGATTCAGGCTCTCCAACTGTTTGTACTGACCCGAGCCGACAAACAGCCGCACCACCACTTTTTCTCCATACAGCGTGGGAAAGGTGCTGATCCGCGTTTCGACGGCCTGCTCTCCCTGCTGGCGAAGGCGGCCTTCCTGGGGAATATCGGTCCGATAGGTCAATAGATGCGAAATCACTTTCAAGCGCGCGGTGATTCGTGGTGCTAACTCTTGTGAAAAATCGGCAACGTGATGCAATACGCCGTCAATCCGCCAATCCATCCGCATCTGATTTTCCGTTGGCAGCAGATGAATATCGCTGGCACTAATGGCTTGTGCCTGATTTAAAATTAAATCAACCAGCTCAGTTACGAATTCCGGATGGTTCTCGGTTTTTTCAGGGAGTTGCTCCTGAAAATGTTGGGACAAGGTCTCCTGCATTACTCGCCTCGATGAAAGATCTGCTCAATCGTTCCTGCACGCTCATTCCGGAATCGAACGACGGCATCGACGAGCCCCCATTCACCAGATTGCTTCAGAGTGGCCTGCACGGAATTCCAATCGGTCTTAATTGCTTCTGGCCGATGAGCTGCTGCGGTCGAGATTCCCAGAACCTGGCTCCCTTTGACGTAAATCGTTTTCGGCCAGCCTGGTGTACGATCAGAGGCGACTCTGTGTGATTTTTCTGAATCGTGGATGAGAAAGAACATCGTGACTGTCAGAAAAAACGAGCCGAGGGCAACCAGACTTCGCGTATAGATCTTTCGCGAGCGGGCCTGCCGTGCTGCATCCAGCACTTGTTGACGGAGACCGCCTCGCAAGGGAATCGCAGAGTCGGCAGACGCCTGCATTAACTGCTCTTCCAGAGAATTGTGATCTTCAAACTCAAACATTGATATCCTCACGCGCCAAGGGACGCAGGTAACCATCTAATTTTTGGAGCGCATATCGGTAACGGCTGGCCACGGTATTCGGCGATTCATCCAGCACACTGGCAATCTCCGCAAATGTCATGTCTTCCCAGATCTTCAATACTACAACTTCTGACTGATTTGTGGGAAGACGTTTTAAGGCCTGCCTGATCACTTGTGCCTGATCATTGTCTTCCACAACTTCTGAATCGCGCGCCCAGAGCTGTCTGCACTGAGCAAATATTTGTAAAGGCTTCCGCTTTTGCAGAATTCTTAACGCTTCGTTGCGGGCCACTCTTAACAGATAGGCCCAAGGCTGCTGCGCGGTTGCCAGAATTTTTGGCTTCATGGCAATCCGCACCATTGTCGCTTGAATTGCATCTTCGGCGTCCGACATATTTTTTGTGACTGTCACCGCATATCGCACCAGTCGATGCGCCGTCAAATCGTACAACGACCCCAACCTGTCGACACCATGATCTTGCAGATCGTTGGCACAACATCGGATCTTCGCAGCAAATTTGGCCGGCGCTAGTTTTTCCAAGATTGAATTCAGTTCTTCAAGCTTCAGAAAAAACTCAGATCATCGCTATAGATTCATAACGACAATGTCCTAACAGAATTGTTAAGGTTTTTTGACGAGTAAAATTCCTGTGAAATTTCCACAAACATCAATTCCATGCTTGTGCTGGTCTGTCTCAGAAAATAACAATTCATTTTCACCTGAAATTCCACATAGTTCCTATTAGACATTATTTGCGATATTATTTGTTTTCCTTTTCTCTGGATTTTTGAAAACAAAACTGACTAATCAACGCAAGTCACTATGAACAATATAGATACGGGTTTTATGTATTTGCAGTTTGATAACACGAAAAGCCATCGGCGTAGTTTCGGTTCGCGCTTTCCCCTCGCCTGGGGAGAGAATCGGCGGAGAGAATCGTGATGGCCTCTGACTGCAATCAAAGAACAAAAGGCGTGATCCTGATCGGAATGCCCGGGTCCGGAAAATCGACCATCGGAAAACTACTGTCTGAACAGACAGGTCTTCCTTTCCTCGATACCGATGCATTAATTGAAGCAGGCGAGTCGAAGCGGCTGGCTGAAATCATTTCCGATCATACCGCAGAAGGATTTCGCACGATTGAGTCGTCGTACGTTCAATCGATTCAATCAGCAGGATCCATAATTTCTACCGGAGGAAGTGTCTGTTATAGCGGGGATGCCATGCAACATCTTGGCATTCTTGGTACGATAGTCTGGCTGGATGTCGCCCCTGAAATATTGGAGCAACGCTTTTCAGACGCCTTTGAGCGGGGCGTTCTGATTGAGCCGGGTACGAGTCTGGCAGACTTGTATGCCACCCGATTCCCGCTCTATGAAAAGTATGCACAAATAAAAATCGATGCCAGCCTGCTGACCCCACCGGAAGTTGTCTCCCAGATCCGTCAGCAACTGGCACTCTAGTAGATCACAAAACCATATACTGTTTCTAATCACTTAAGTAATGAAAACGATTGCCAAAACGATGCTACCCATTCAAAACGTCAACATTCATGATACCGTTCGCCTGGTTGCTCCGCAGGAACTGAAAGACACATACAAGCGCACTGAAAAAGTCACCCAGACCGTCGGCGAATCGCGCGAACAGATCAAACGCATCCTGTCGGGTGAAGACCATCGGCTGATCGTGGTTGTCGGCCCCTGCTCGATTCACGACCCGCAAGCCGCCATCGAATATGCCAAACGTTTAAAAGCACTCTCTGAAAAAGTGGACGACCGGCTCTTTCTGGTCATGCGAGTTTATTTCGAAAAACCCCGCACCACCGTCGGCTGGAAAGGTCTCATCAACGACCCGCAACTGGATGGCACGTTCGATGTGTCATCAGGTTTGAAAATTGCCCGCCAACTCTTATTACAGATTGGTGAATTAGGGCTTCCCACAGCGACAGAAATGCTGGAACCGATTACGCCTCAGTATATTGCCGACGCCATATCCATCTCCTCAATCGGCGCCCGCACAACCGAATCGCCAACCCACCGTCAAATGGCCAGCGGACTTTCGATGCCCGTCGGTTATAAGAATGGTACCGACGGCAGTCTGGATGTCGCGCTCAACGCGATGCTCGCCGCCCAGAGCCCGCATAGTTTTCTGGGAATCGATGCCGACGGCCAGACCTGTGTCGTGAATACCAAAGGCAACCCCTGGGGGCATCTGATCCTCCGCGGCGGTCGCTCAGGCCCGAACTACCAACAGGAACATCTGGAAGAAGCCGCCAAAAGTCTCACAGCCGCCGGCCTTTCCCCCCGCTTCATGGTTGACTGCAGCCACGCGAATTCCAACAAAGACTACCGCAATCAGGGGAAAGTCTGGAACGACGTGATCGACCAGCGCACCGCCGGCAATGACTCGATCATCGGCCTGATGCTCGAAAGCAATCTGCACGCTGGCAATCAAAGCCTGCCTGAAGATCTTTCGCAGCTCAAGTACGGCCTCTCCATCACCGATGAATGCATCGACTGGGAAGAAACCGAGACATTGATTCTGACCGCACACGAAAAACTTTCCTGATCAGCCTCACGAGCTGCTTTGCTGTGAATTTAATGAGGCTTTGCGTAGATGGCATTCAGCATCCGGTTGGCTACCCGTATCTCCTGTGGAGTGAATGATTTTTTCAGGGGAGAAACAAAGTCCTTTTTTGATGCTTTTTGTTGCGCAACGGTGAGTGGCTCACTGGCCAGTGGTATGACGACATCGACCAGATAGTTCCTTGCCCGGCTCTTCGATGCTAAATCGAGCGCCTCATTCAGAATTTTGACTCCCTGTGTTGCGTCTCCCGTTGTGAACAGAGCAGCAGCAATTTCGGTAAGCACCCGCACTTTCTCTACCGAGTGTTCTACCTGGGAAACGAGCTTAATAGCCTCGTCGGTCTTTCCTGCCTCGGCAAAGCCAGCAGCCACCCGTGACAGGGCTTGATCCTTTCTCATCGGGACCTTGATTCTTTGAACAACGCCGAGCGCCACTCTGGTTTCTCCCGAACGGGCCACTGCCTGGGCAATGCTGGCCAGAAACACAGATTTAGTTTCCGGGGGTTGAATCATTTCAACGATCTTCATGGCCGATTTCAGATTTCCCGTTTTTACGAGCTGGTGTGCAACATCCCTCAAAAAAAACGAGCTTTGATCCAGATTCGAAAGTTTCTGCGCCACCTCCTCGGTTTGCTTTCCTTTTCCTGCTTTGGCGGACAGACGCGCGATCCCTTCCAGTGCAACCTCTCTGGTTCCTAGGTCTTTTATCATCTCTGCCACTTTAATAGCCTGCTCATAATCTCCTGATTTATTGGCAATGGTGCCTGAAATCCCCTGCAGCGCAGTTAACATGACAATCGGACTTTTAATTTTGTCTGCAATCTCCAGTCCATGTTTCGAATCTCCTGAAGCCGTCAATGCGACCGCAACAAACTCGAGTGCTTCCTCAGCAAAATCACGATCCTTAATTAATTCGATGAGCTCCAACGGACGTTTGTACCGGCCACCTCGTGCTAAGGTTCCGGCATACATACTCAGTAACTGATCTCGCGCAGTCTCGTCCTCCACTTTCTGATACAGATCTTCGACTGGTTTCAGTACCTCGAATGCCTGCTGGGAATCACCCTCTTCATGAAAAACCCAGGCCATCGCACACAACGCCGATCCCTTATGATTCCATCGAGGAACCTGTTCCACGAACTGCAAAGCGCGTTGTTTCTGCCCCTGTTGAACAAGCGACTCGGCGACTGTTTCGTAAACTCGTTTCGCAGCATGAACGTTCTCCAGGCTTTGAATGACTTCGACGGCCTGGGGCATTTTTCCAGCCACAATCAGTGCTAATGCAATCTCCTTGAATGCGGGAACCTTGATCATGAAATTTGTAAATTTCTTCGCTGTTTGAATTGCTAACTCAAGCTCCCCGATCTTGAGCAGTGTTTTAACAATCGATTCCTGGACTCTGTTGGAATTAATCACCACCTGCTCTGTTTTATGAACCATTTCCAGAGCGGGTTTTAAAGTTGCCAATGCCTGCTGTTTTTCTCCTGCTTCCAGTTGGGCCCGGGCGATGCTGTTTAAAATCGCACATTGCAGGAAGGGATCTTTCAGATGCCGCGCTACCTGCAACGCCCATTCGGTGGGGGTCTCCCACTTCAGGGTTTCCGTTCTGATTCGTCCGCTGTCATCGGGGTCGATTAGTTCGGCGAAACTGTTCGCAGGCATGGTTCGGGGAATCCAGCGTGCGGAGCCATCCATCATTAAAGCCAGCAACATGTTGTATTCCAGTTTTCCTACTGTTCGCCAGGGATCCTCAGCATCGAAAGCCAGATCAACGGGTTTTGTCCAGGGTACTGCTTTATCTGGCCCGGCCTGGACATATAAAATCGTATTCTCTGTCCCATCCGGTATCTCACTGAGTGTGGGACTTTGAACATGCTCAAACGGGGTCCTTTTCCCGGAGAAGGTCATGATCGTTGTGTAGCCGGGCCGCGTGACTCCTGCCCCCTGATAGAGCTCGGGCATCTGTTCGAGCAGTTTCAGATTGTGCGGGCTGTCCCAGGGCTCGTTTAAATGGAACTGTTCATATAAATCGCTGTGCCCCATCATAGGCAGCAGTTCTACGCGCCAGCTTAACTGGCTTTTTTCCTCTTTCTGCTTCTTGGCGCCGCCCGGAAGTTGCTCCTCCATCGCCTTACGATAACTCATTATTTGCTCAAGCTGATAAAAGGAAAGTCCCAGGCGTTTCAGTCTGTCTTTCTGTTCGAACTGGAGTTGCTCTTCGCGTGTTTTGACGACTGCAGGTTGAATCAGTTTCTCCTCGATTAAACCGACTAGTTGTTGATACGAGGCAAATTGTTTCAGCTTGAGATCCAGCATTGTCTTATCACTCGGCGGCCCCCACGGAGCCGCGATAAGCGACATCGAAAAGTGTTCTGACATCGCTTTGGACAATTCCCTGTCCGTCTCGGATGCCTGAGGAGACAGTTCTGTTGTTGCCGCCTTTTGAAATCTCTGGATCCGCTTCTGAAGCTGCAATGCGGCTGCGGGAGTTTCCAGATTGATCTGAAGTTCGAGCAGGGATTCGCCTGAAAAATCCAATAACAGATCAAGGGTAACAATCTGACTCAGGACAGGAGTGTCCAGCCTGTTACTCAGATACTTCAAAACACTCGATTCCTCAAACATGGGAGACAGATAAAACCGCATTGCCAGATTCTTGTTGAGATCCATGTCCTCCCACAACGACAGTCCCTCAGGCGGAGTGTTATTGGACTTCGCGAAATCTGTTACTAGTGAAGGGCGTGCGATTAACCAGGTTCGATCATCATGTGGGAAGAGGTGCGCCGGATCACAGTTGAGTTGCTCCAGCACCGTTTCTCGCGGAGTCGGTTCTGTATATTGAACGAGGTAATGCACTTCCCACCCGGAAGCAAACCTCTGTATCCAGACGATGACCGTTTCCCACTTTTCCAGCTTGTCCAGGTCGGGCACATCAGTCTCCTGACTTAACCGGGTCAGCAGGGCCTTTCCGGGCCCGGGCTCCAGCATAGCCCGCGGATGCATCACAACCAGCGCGTCCATAAACGGCATTCTCATATACGCCAGATGCAATGGAAGATCAGTGCGAGGCTCAAGCTCGGGAGCGGGAAACTCCGCAAAGATTTCTTCCGGAATGGAATGGCCGTCTGCATAATCCAGCAAATGGGACCAGATTTCGGGAGAAGTTTCCGGCTTGATCAGACTGCTATGTCCCTCGGAAAAGCAGACCAGCGTTCCGCTGGGGACACTGAGGCCAATGGCTTTCGCGGGGTTATCCGGGTTCAAAGGCAGCCCATCAGGTTTGGTCCAGGGGGTTGCATTCTCTGGAGCCGTTTCCAGAAACAATATGGTTTCACTCGCTTGGTCTTTAATCTCTCGGAAGCCAATAGATTTTCCACCGGGAGTCACCGGAAACATTGTCAATGGCCGGTCGGCAGGCGATTTGAGAACGGATTCCACATGGCGAAACCGGGTCGTCATTGAATCCTTTGGATCGTCGGGAGCTCGAAACACGTCCGGCATTTTTGCGAGTAGCCGTTTATTATGCGGGCTGTCCCATGGTTCAGTCAACTTGAACTGTTCGTAGAGTTCTTCCTCTCCCATAAACGGCAATATATGGACACGCCAGCTTAAGTAAGGCCGCCCACTGGGTGCATAGTTTTCCGAAATGCTCGTGTCCGGGCAGAACATATTGTGCTTGTCGTAATAATTGATCAACCCGAGTAACACAGACTTCATCTTTTCCCGGCTCTTGAGTAATCGATTCGGAATCAGTTCGGCTTCTTTGACAACAGGTGCAGCACTCACTTCGGGCTTCTTTTGTTGAGATGGGGGCGCGGCGTTTGATTCAGTCTGAGCCGTTTCCTTTTCAGAGCTCTGTGATGCAGGGCCGCCACATCCACAGCAGAGGAAAACACCGATCAATGCGCCTGCAAGAAAATTCCACGAAACTGCAGCAGGTAACCTGTCTTGATCGGAACCGTATTTCCCCACTGCTGCACACCTTCTTTTTTTCAACTTGCTCACGATTCCATTACCTTCATTTGCATTATCACGTAACAAAAACCGACGATGTAAGCGCTACCATTCTTATACTGATCTATTGTTCTCGACAAGTACAAGGCCAAATCGGGCTTTAATATCTGACTTCCAGATTTTAACTGACGAGCCTCATGTTTCGCGAAAAAGGGTAATGGTAAGACGCGTTCATTCATTTCCCTTAGCAGAACCGCATCGAATCATTATGATAAATGGTTCGAAATAGAAATTCACGAACTAGAAATCAAGGGCGCTGTGCATACGATGAAAACACTTACCAAAGAACTCTGGATGGATATGCCCAACCGACGACAAATCGTTTCGATTCATGACGACGTCGAACAACTGGTCGAAGAAAGCGGCGTACAAGACGGCTTAGTACTTATAAACGCGATGCACATTACCGCGTCTGTTTTCATCAACGACAACGAGCCGGGGCTGCATGCCGACTATGATCGCTGGCTGGAGCAACTGGCTCCCTTTGATGCAGGCAGTGACCCTGCTTCCGGCGGGTATCTGCACAACCGCACGGGAGAAGACAACGCTGATGCGCACCACAAACGGCAGATCATGGGCCGCGAAGTTGTGGTTGCGATCACAGATGGTAAACTGCACCTGGGACCTTGGGAGCATATTTTTTATTATGAATTCGATGGCCGTCGGCGGAAGCGGATTCTGGTGAAGATTATCGGGGAGTAGAACGATCATGTTCGCAGAAGTTTCGTGATCTCTCGGCGATGGCGATGGTTATGGTTTTCTCGGTTCAGCAAATTCCATGCTGGTCTCGCTGGTGTTGGCGCTGCCAAGGAGGGTTTAGCCTGGATGTCAGCTGACTGTGTCGTCCGAAAGACTATGGTTACAGGAAGAAACTCAATAATTCCCACTTGACCCTATGTGGCCAGGTTATAAACTGGAAGGACACGATTTTAGAAGACCACACTGGAAAACCGCACTGTCAGAATTCGAGGTTCAGCTGTGAGACATCACAAACACGCCGTTCGCGCACTTATCGTTCTACTCCTGATGTTCCAACTCACTCCCTGTGTTTTCGGCGAGGACTCGCCTGCTACGGAGAAACTGCGAAAGCAGGGAGCACAGTTTCCTGAGAAGATCGTCGAGGTTGCCGAAGGCGTCTATACGGCGGTCGGCTACAGTGTGTCGAACGTCTCCATGATTGTGGGCGATGATGGCGTCATTATCATTGACACTGGCTTGGATGTGTCTGGTGCAAAGAAGATCGTTGAACAGTTTCAGAAGATCACAGACAAGCCCGTCAAGGCGATTATCTATACTCACAGTCACGGCGACCATACAGGTGGTACGACGGCTTTCTTCGGAATGGAACGACCGCAGATTTGGGCAAGGTCAAACTTCGGAAGCGAGGCAAAGCCATGGATGGACGGCGGCATCACATTCCATAGAGTTCGAGGGGCACGGCAAGGCGGATTCAAGTTGCCACCAGAGCAGCGGGTCAACAACGGTATTGCACCCGCGCAATACCCCAAGCGGGGGGGAGAAGTCTTTGGATCAGCAAAGGACACTAAACCAACTCACATGTTTGACGGTGAACGCAAGCAGCTCGAAGTTGCCGGTGTGACTCTTGATCTGATTGCCACCCCCGGCGAAACCAACGACGGGCTTTCTGTCTGGTTTCCCAAGCGGAAAGTCTTGTTCGCTGGAGATACCGTCTACCGTTCCTTCCCCAATCTCTATGCGATCCGGGGGACTCCTAATCGGAATGTGCGACTGTGGGCGGATAGTTTGAGTGCGATGGTCAAATTGAACGCGGCATCACTTGTTCCGGGTCACACACTTCCGGTTCTTGGCGCGAAGAATGTTCAACAGGTACTGACTGACTATCGTGATGCCGTTCGATTTGTCCACGACAAAACTGTCGAAGGCATGAACAAAGGGCTCACCCCCGATCAGCTTGTGGAATATGTCACACTGCCCGAGCATCTCGCCGATAAAGACTACCTTCAACCATTCTATGGGAATGTCGAATTTGGCGTGCGAACCATCTTCAATTTCTATCTCGGCTGGTTTGATGGCAACCCTGCCACTTTGTTTCGGCTGACCCCGAAAGCGGAAGCGGAAAAAATGGCGAAGCTCGCAGGTGGCAAGGACAAATTGAATGAAGCTGCACGGAAGGCCCTCAAAAACGACGATCCGCAATGGGCGGCTCAACTGGCAGATTATCTCATCGCACTCGACCCAACAGCGAATGCGCCGAAACTTCTCAAAGCAGATGCACTCACGGCATTAGGTTATCGAACCGTCACGGCGACAGCGAGGAACTACTATCTCACCGTGGCCCGTGAACTGCGAGATAATGCGAAGTAAGCGCGTCACTATCGGGCTACTCGATGGAGGCGTTTTCACGACGGGCGACAATTCTGTCTTTGCGCGAACTAGAGGCATCACCGGTTTCGGTGACGCAATCACATTCGCGCCTCGGTCTTCATCAGCAACAATGAGCTGGCCTGTAATCACTGGTTGATCCACTCTCTCAATAAGGCCATCACTTCCTTTTGGAATTCCTTGAATTCCTTTCCCCGTCCATTCCGGACCATCGCAAAGACGAGGTGCTTTTCCGGATTGATGACGAGCAGCGTGCCGCAACCGCCGCTGTGCCCGTAGCTGCCTGGTCCCAGAAGGTGAGACTCGTCTTGTAGACCGATGCCATATTTCATGTTCAAATCGGGGAAATATGGTTTGAGTGGCGTCGGCAGAATCGCCGCGTGCGTCTCTCGGGAAAAGAATTTCCATTTGCCGTAGCGGCCACGGTTGTCGAGCAGCACACCAATTCGCGCGAGACTTTCGGCGGAGAACCCGGTACCGCCTGGCAGTATGTTATGAATTCCCAGTGGCTGGAACAAATCCCGCTCCATTGCATCCCAGTAATTCCTGCCACGCAGCAGCTCTAAAGCCCGGACAGACAGAATCACGCCGACGACTCCGTAGCGATATTTGGTGCCGGGTTCCCATTCGCGTTTACAGTGCGCGATTAATGCCTCATTCCAGGTATGGAAGTAGAACAGCCGCTTGAATGCGAGTGCCCAGGGGAAGTGGATGCCGGTCGCGTGGACATGTGCGGCCCGGAAGGTCAGACTGCGATCGCGGGGAGTGTCAAAGTCCGGCAGGATCTCACCGATTGGCTGATCCAGACGTAAGATTCCGCGATCAATGTATGTCGCCAGTTGAAGTCCAATCAAAGGCTTCATGGCCGAGTCGAGCTTCATCGGCGTGTCAACAGTGACAGCATGCCCATCGACGGTTCCATAACCTTTGGCGGTGACGATGACGCCGTTCCGGGCAATCACGACTGCCATCGGCTCAGAAGAGGCGGCGTACCATGCGTCGAGTTTACGTTCGATGTTCCTCAGTTGTGCTGCGGAGATCTCTGCCTGATCCAGGGGCGCGTTTCGCAATACGGGCGCAGGTTTTCCCTGTAGCGGCTGAGGGGTGACTTTGACAATCGGCTTGTGGTCCAGGCCCTTCAATTTTCGTTTTAAACGTACGTGTCGGGTGGCGTTCTCCATCTGCCATTGGCCCCGTCGTACAGGGCCTGGATTGAAATCCGCGTCCAGTAACGCAGCCAGTTCCACCGCCCCCGCTTCAGACGTTTTCCACTGGCGTATCAGGGTAGTGATATCGTCTGGCTGGGGACTGGCCTCAGAGGCAGGTCTTTGAGACAGTAGCCTTTTTTGAGCGAGTTCCTGCAGGGATACCTCTTTATTGATACAGCAGCAGGTCATCGCGCGCCGGAGTACGGGGCCATTGGGAGTAGGTGCTGCACCATAAACGTAATAGCGGCCTGGCTCACGTGCGGTCTGGACTTCCTCAAAGCGTTTGTTGAACCAGCGCGTGGGTATCGCAGGTTGCTCGACCACTGTGGCAACCAGTTGAGGATGTTCCCAGGCAAGATCAGGGAGCGCCTGGCCTTGTTGGAGAATGAACCCGCCTGCGGGCGCGAACTGTTGCTCACCAAAGCGTTCTTTGAGTTCCGTTTCTTCTACCCCGGCCTGAGTGATCGCAGCGACAAAGAACGCCATCGCCGCGAAAATGTATCTAGCGAATCCCTGGTTGTGATTCATTGAACTCTCCCCTGTCCCGCCCCGGAGTCGACCATTTATTTTTTGCAGAGGTTTTCATTCTAGCCCGCGCGAAAGGCCGTCGATAGTCGAACCGTCGCTCCTTCAGGCTGAGCACCGAATACAGTGATCTACCTCCCGACGGACGCAGACGAATACGGATATTGGAGATGAGTCTTGGTAAGTGAAGTTTCTAACAAACGGGCCTGATCAATTAATTAGATGAGTTCTGTTCAGCAACTTTTAATAAGATTTCGTGAAATTCACCCAAACAGAAATCGCAGGTTCAAATTTTGTTGCATGCGGATATTTGCGCTGTTAGCCTTGAGTTCTCTTTTTAACATCTCTTAGCTTATGCTCACAATTCCTGAACATGTTTTAAGCGAGAAGCCATCTGGCTGAGCTAACATTTCAAGGACGAGTCCCTTTTTCTGTGAGGACCCATTGATGAGAACCAAAGTATTCTCCTTTCTATTGATCGCCGTCGGTACGTTGCTCGGCTATCTTGCCGCCAACCTTGATCCCAACTTGATTGATGCCGGAAATGAAAAGACACAGGCTGCTGTTGAGACAGAACAATCAGGTCCTGCACAGGCGGGAACGGATTCGAATTCCGCCAATCGCAGCAAGTCGGAATTACTGATCGCGACCAACGAACAGGAATTAGCGGCTGTTTCTACTACGGTTCAACAACGAACCGGCAAAAAACCGAATATCCTGGTGATCTGGGGCGATGATATCGGCCAGTCAAATATCAGCGCTTATACGAAAGGCTTGATGGGCTACCGCACGCCGAACATTGACCGCATCGCCCACGAAGGATTGATCTTCACCGACTACTATGGCGAACAAAGCTGCACGGCGGGGAGATCTTCATTCATCATGGGCCAAAGCGTTTTTCGCACCGGGCTCAGCAAGGTTGGTTTGCCAGGCGCCGATTTGGGGATGCAAGTCGAAGACCCGACCATCGCCGGGCTGTTGAAAAATCATGGTTATGCAACGGGACAGTTCGGTAAAAATCATCTGGGTGACAAGAACGCCATGTTGCCTAGTAATCATGGTTTTGATGAATTCCTCGGCAACCTGTACCACTTGAATGCAGAAGAAGAGCCTGAGCTCGAAGACTATCCGAAAGATCCTGAGTTCCGCAAGAAATATGGTCCTCGTGGCGTGATTAAATCATTCGCGGACGGCAAAATCGAAGACACCGGCCCGTTAACGAAAAAACGAATGGAAACGATCGATGAGGAAACAGTCGCTGCAACGTTAGATTTCATCGAACGTCAGCACAAAGCCAACAAACCATTTTTCTGTTGGTGGAACGGAACACGCATGCATTTTCGTACGCATGTCAAAAAAGAACATCGTGGGATTTCCGGGCAGGATGAGTACGCCGACGGCATGGTCGAACATGATATGCAGGTCGGCCAAATATTGAAAAAGCTCGATGACCTGGGAATCGCCGATAATACGATCGTCTTCTACAGTACCGATAACGGCCCCCACATGAATAGCTGGCCTGACGCAGCAATGACTCCGTTCCGCGGCGAGAAAAATACGAACTGGGAAGGTGGCTGGCGCGTACCGGCTATGGTGCGTTGGCCTGGCAACATTAAGGCGGGCTCGGTCTCCAACGAGATCATGCACCACATGGACTGGTTGCCGACATTTCTCGCGGTCGCCGGTGAGCCGGATGTGAAAGAAAAGTTGTTAACAGGGCATCAAGCGATTGGCCGTGACTACAAAGTCCACCTGGATGGTTACAATTTCTTGCCTCACCTGAAAGGGGAGGAAAAGAAAGGTCCACGGCAAGAAGTCTTTTACTTTTCGGACGATGGTGACCTGACAGCCTTACGTTTTCAGGACTGGAAACTGATATTCATGGAACAACGGGCAACTGGCACGTTGAAATTGTGGGCGAATCCTTTCACTCCTCTACGATTGCCGCTAATGTTTAACCTTCGCCGTGATCCCTATGAACGGGCTCAACTCACTTCGAATACTTATTACGACTGGTTAATCGATCATGCATTCATGATCGTTCCGGCGCAAGCTTATGTTGGTAAGTTCCTGGATACATTCGAGGAGTATCCACCGCGCCAGAAGGCCGCCAGCTTTAGTCTGGATCAGGTCATGGAGAAACTGGAGCAGGGGTTGGGCAGCAACTAGAGGCGAACTCTTTTAGACAGAACGGCGGGGGACTTCAAACCCCCCGCCGTTATTGATTTGCAGAGCCATTTTGGGAGCGATGATCGATGAATCGATTGGCGACGTTAACAACATTGATGATCATCGTCTCGACTGCGGTCGTGCGCGCCTCTGATCCGCTTCCTTCCTGGAACGCGGGCCCAACTAAAGACGCGATCGTCAATTTCGTCGAGCGTGTGGCGACCAAAGGCAGCCCCGACTATGTCCCACCGGCCGAGCGGATCGCGACATTCGACAACGATGGCTGTCTCTGGTCGGAAAAGCCGGTTTACTTCCAGCTGCTGTTTGCCATCGACCGCATTCAGCAGTTGGCACCCAATCATCCGGAGTGGAAAACGCAGGAGCCGTTTCGATCCGCGATCGCAGGCGATCTGGAAGCACTGGCCGCTGCGGGGGAAAAAGGGATACTGCAACTCGTCATGGCTTCACACGCCGGCATGACAACCGCCGAATTCGAACAGATCGTAAAAGACTGGCTCAAGACGGCACGGCATCCTCGATTTAAGCGGCCTTATCAGGAACTGGTTTTTCAGCCGATGCTGGAGCTGCTCGACTATCTGCGCGCCAATGACTTCAAAACGTTTATCGTCTCTGGCGGCGGCATCGAGTTCCTGCGTGTGTTTGCTGAAGACGTTTATGGAATTCCGCCTGAGCAGGTCATCGGCAGCAGCATCAAAACAAAATTCGAGTTGCGCGATGCTGGTCAACCCGTCATCGTTCGCTTACCGGAAGTTGATTTCATCGATGACAAGCAAGGCAAGCCTGTCGGCATCCATAAATTCATCGGTCGGCGTCCGATCGCCGCGTTCGGGAATTCTGATGGCGACCTGCAGATGCTGCAGTGGACCACCGCCGGTCCCGGAGCGCGGCTTGGTCTGCTCGTGCATCATACCGACGGCAAACGCGAATGGGCCTACGACCGTGAATCGCATGTGGGGCGTTTGAATGTTGCCCTTGTAGAAGCCAAACAGCGAGGGTGGACTGTCATGGATATGCAGCGAGACTGGAACGTCATTTATCCTTTTCAAAAATGATTCAGGTGCTCATCGCAATCGAAGTGGGCATACTGGATGACGTGCGGAGACAGATAGAAGTCACTTATCGTGCAGTTTTTCTGTTTGGCATGCAATCTGCTTCTTCTGAGTGATAGAAATGGTTCGATTCTCAATCTTCTGTCACAAATCAGGAAAGTAAATCCCATGTTTGAAAAATGGATCACAGCCCAGTGGAACGAAATCCCGATGGTTCTGCTGTCGTGTCTGATTACCTATAGTCTGATTCTTGTTTATACCCGTGTCACCGGCCTGCGAAGCTTTTCAAAAATGTCGGCTGCGGACTTCGTGATGACGCTCGCCGTCGGCTCGATTTTCGCTTCTACGATCTCGTTGTCGACCCCCACACTCGTGATCGGTCTGACGGCGCTGGCGAGTCTGTTTTTCGGACAGTGGCTGTTGGCTTTGCTAAGACAAAAATTCGACTGGTTCAGCAAACTGGTCGATAATGAGCCGCTCTTGTTGATGCACGGCAGGAACATGCTGGAAGAGAACCTGGAAAAAGCGAATGTGACACGTGCCGACGTTTATGGAAAACTGCGGGAAGCAAACGCGCTGAATTATGATCAGGTTCTGGCGGTCATCTTTGAAACCACCGGAGATATTTCGGTACTGCATGCAGATGATCCGAATGTAAAAATGGAATATGATTTCTTTCGAAATGTGATCGGATCAGAACATCTCCTGGAAAATCATGAGATTGAAACCAGCGCACTTGCCGAAGCCAGATGATACCTGAAGAGGCAGGAGTCTAATTAAGAATCAATACGGCGTTTCTCAGTCTATCAAAATAATCGGAATGACATCGTGGATCAGAAATACAAATCAACAGAACACGTAGCACACGCGACGGCGAATTCTTCCGCTTCTCAATGGGGCTACCGGGTCGTACTTGTGCTCTGTGGCATTGCTGCGGCAACCGCGTTTCTTCCTCTGTTTCCCGTCGACTGGTGGTGGGTTCGCATCGGCGATTTTCCGCGTGTTCAACTGCTGATCGCTTATCTGATTCTGCTGCCGGCGTTAGTCCCGTATCGACAGAAAAAAGCTGCTATTGTAGCGGCAATCGCAGTTTGTACCGGGATTGGAATTCAACTGTTCTGGATCTTTCCCTATCTGCCGATCGCGCCCAACGAAGTAGAATGGGCACAGTCACAGGACAAACAGTCCCGCCTGCGAATTTTGACGGCGAATGTCCTTCAGGATAATCAGAGTGCCACCACCTTACTGGAGCTGATCCGGCAGGAAGATCCGGATATCGTTGTTCTCAGCGAGGTCAATGAGCGCTGGATCAACGATGTGGCTGCTTTGAAAGAAACCTACACGTTTCAGCTGGAGCATCCGCTCGACAACACCTATGGCATCGCCTTGTATTCGAAGCTGCCTGTGGAACGTGCTCGAATTCGCGCGATGGTGAAGAAAGAGATCCCGTCGATTGATGCTCGGATCGTGCTCCCTTCCGGCCAGAAAGTACGACTGTTCGCCGTGCATCCCAATCCGCCACGACCGGGTGAAGACATCACAAAACGGGATGGAGAACTGATACTCGTGGGGCGTGAAGTCAGGGACAATCAAAGTGCGATCGTACTCGGCGATTTGAACGACGTCGGCTGGTCGCGCACGACCAACCTGTTTCAGGAAGTCAGTGGCCTGCTTGACCCTCGTAAAGGCCGTGGGCTCTATCCTACTTATGATGCGACCTCGTCGATCTGGCGTTACCCGTTAGATTATCTATTTCATTCGCAAGATTTCCGCATCGTTGAATTACGAATTCTGCCCGATATCGGCTCGGACCATTTCCCGCTGCTGGTCGAGTTAAGTCATGAACCGCAGGCAGCGACAACACAGGCAGCACCTCACCTGGATGAAGGTGACCGGGAAGACGCTTCCGATGCCGTCAATAAAGCGCGAGAATCGAAGTGAAACACGGTGCGTTTTTGATCCGAGAAACGATCTCGGGAGTTACAAATACCCGATTTTCTATTTTCACCCTAGTCCTGATGATTGATGGCTCACCGCGCAGGCTGAACGATCAGAGACCGCTTTGCGGATTTCTGGCATGAATTCAAATCAAAACGAGCCAGGTTTTTTTGGCACACCCTTTGCGACTTGTGAATTACCGCAAGGATTGCCACTGAGTCAAGACTTCACAGGCCTCTGGATCAGGAAAGATATTTTACTCAGCCTTTAGTGAAACGAAATCAAAATGAACAACGATGAAAATCAAAGCCATTCGTACTCACTGGTGCTCCGGACAATCACGATCCTGGCGGTGGTCGTGGCTATCGCAGCCGGTCTGGTATTCACCTGGGAAATCGTGCTCACGCTCTTTCTGGCAGTGTTGTTCGCGGTGTTCCTTCACCACGCCAGCCTGAAAGTCAGCCATTTGCTGCCTCTCTCTCGTAAAGGGAGTCTGGCGGCAGTCGTAGTGTCTTTGTTGTGTGCTTTTGTCGGCGTCAATGCGTTTTTCTTCACACAGATCAATCAACAGATTGAACAGGCCGATCAGCAAATCGACCAGGGTGCGAAGAAAGTGCGAGAGTGGGCTGTGCAATATAAATCGGTCAAATCGGCAATCCAATCGACTCCGTTTCTGGCCCAGATATTACAGACCGATCATTCAGATCAGCCACAACAAAAATCGGATGCGTCTCCACAGTCATACAAACAGTCTTCAGAGAAAAATCAACAGCAAAAAACGGACGCCGACGAATCGTCTGCAGCCTCGCAGCCAAATCTGAATTCCTTACCACAGCCGGCAAAAAAAGCGGCCTCTCTGGTGGGGCAGATGTTTAAAACCACGTTTGGGCTGATCGTCAACAGTCTGCTGATCTTTTTTGTCGGGCTGTTCCTTGCAGTGTCACCCCAGGTATATCGGGATGGCACAGTCCTGCTGGTACCTCCTGCGCGGCGAGACCGTATCCGCGGTTTAATGAATCAGCTCAGTGATACACTTTGGAAGTGGCTCATCGGTCGGTTTGCTTCCATGCTGATAACCGGTCTGGGCGCGGCAGTACTGCTGTTCCTGATTGGCGTTCCCATGGCCGGTTCCCTGGGAGTGGTAACCGGACTGCTGACCTTCATTCCCAATATCGGTTCGTTGATCGCCTTCCTGCTGGCCATTCTGGTCGCGCTGTCAAACAGCCCTACGACGGCAGCGATGGTCGTTCCCGCCTATGCGGTTTTACAACTGGTGGAGAGCTATCTAATCACCCCCCTGATCCAGCAAAAACAGGTCGCGCTCCCGCCGGCTTTATTGATTTCATTTCAGGCCATCATGGGCATTCTGTTTGGTTTCCTGGGAGCTGCTGTCGCTTCGCCTTTGTTGGCAGCCAGTAAAGTCGTTGTGCTAGAACTGTATGTGAAAGATTATCTGGAAGAGCAAAGTTCTTCCTTACGAGAGACATGCGAGAGCGAAAAACAGGCAGCCTGATCAGGAAAACAGACAACACTTCCATATTCTGTTTGACATCAGCGACTGACGCTCATAGTGTAGTGTTTGTTTACATGTCGGCACGTTTCCAGTGCGAACTCAGCCAGACTCCCCTAATTTTGTGGAGCGCTCTCATGTTATGCAGCCTGCTAAAAACAGTTCGGGTGTCAGTCTCTCTGTCACGCAGACTTCTCGTATTCTCAATCGTTGGCTTTGCGATCTGGGGAACAGCCCCGCTGCCAGCGCAGGAAAAGACCGCGAAGAAAACCGGCGCGGGTCATGAGACCCGCAGCATGGAAATTCATGTGCACGACGAAAACGGCAAGCCCCTCGAAGGCGCAAAATTGTTTGCGAATCTCGCTTATCTCGATGATTCTAAGAGATCCAAGATCTCCAATTCCGATCTGCTTACGAATTCCGCTGGCATCGCCAAATACAAGCTCCCCCGTCAGGTCTCTGGTCTGCGGCTGTGGGTCAGTAAAGCCGATTTTGTTCCCGAATTCGTAAATTTCGATAAACGCACACGGGACAAAGAAAGAAAGATCCCCGATTCATTTGAATTTCAACTCGCACGAGGAACAAAGCTGAGCGGGATTGTTGTCGACGAAACTGGAAAACCCATTCCCAATGTGACAGTCGACGTCAATGCAAGCGGGAACGAACCGGCCTGGACCTTGAATCCGAAACCCAGAATGAGCTTGAATACAAAAGCAGTCACTGACAAAGCGGGACGCTGGCACATCACGACCGCACCAGCAAAGCAATCTGGCGACGATATTCAATTCCGCCTCAAGTTTACGCATCCCGACTATATCAGTGACTCCGAATGGGGAGAACTTCAGACTCAGCAAAATCTGACGACCGCCATGCTTAGAGGCGGCAGTGCTAAAATGGTGCTGCATCAAGGATTTCCCATCAAAGGGACTGTTTTCAACACGGCCGGCGATCCCGTCACGAAAGGCATCATCGTCTGGCACGACGAACCGTACTTTGGCTCCACAGTGCATGAAGTAGAAATCGACGATTCGGGACACTTTGAAACAATTTCACTCCCGCCGGGAAAACATCCCATCACGGTTGTCACACCGGGCTTTAAACCGATACGGCAAATGGTCGAAGTAGGTAAATCGATGGACGAACTCTCGTTTACGATGAAGCCCGGAAAAACGCTCACACTGAAGATTGTTGACCCCAGTGGTAAACCAGTTCCCAAAGCCCACGTTGGCTTGAGGGGCTGGCGCGGCGCAGAGTCATTGTACAACTGGCGGCATCCCAATGTGCTCAATTCCCGGATCCCCACCTATGCCGACGAAAACGGTATCTACATCTGGGACTGGGCTCCCGATGATGCGGTCACTTATTCAATTTCTACTCGGCCCTTTGCTTCAAAAGAAGTAACACTGACCGCGACCGAAACAGAGCATGTCGTCATACTGGATCATCCCCTGATTGCTACAGGAAAAGTCACTGACGCGCAGACCGGTAAACCGATTAATAAATTTCGCGTCATCCCCGTCATCGAATTTCGTCCCGAGTTTTTGTCGACCTCGTTTAACGAGACGGTATCCGGTAAAGCAGGCCAATATAAAATCACTTTGAATGGAGGTCTGTACGACCGTCGCCATCTGATCCGCATTGAAGCCGACGGTTATCGATCGGCAATCAGCGGAAAATCCTTTGGACTCGGTGAAGAGCCGATCACTCAGCACTTTTCTCTGGAACCGGCAAAGCCTCGCACAGGAATGGTCATAGATGGTTCCGGTAAACCGGCCTCAGGTGCAACGGTTGTCGTTGGAACTCCCAGCATCGTCCCCATAATAAATAATATAACTCTGGACAGGGACGATATCTCCATTCAAACGTCTGCAGGAGGTCGGTTTGAAATCGCCGTGACTTTTGAACCGACCCGTATTCGCGTCATTCATGAATCCGGCTTCGCGGAAGTGGTGCGGCAACCAGACGAAGACATTGGTACGATCACAGTACAACCCTGGGCTCAAGTTTCCGGCACATTATTTCAGGCTGGAAAACCGGTCGCGAACGAATGGATTTATTTCGGACCAATTCAAGACAGAAAGTTGGGGGAGCCACGATTCCAGGATTCCTTTAGCGCACAAACCGATGCAGAGGGTCGCTTTGAATTCAAGCGTCTGCCCCCCATCGCAGGTGCCGTTCAAGCACTACTGGGACCCTGGCGCGATTCACCACTGACGTCCAGTCAATCTGTGCCCCTCGATCTCCAGCCGGGCGATCATAAGACAATCGTTCTTGGCGATACGGGAACCACTCTGAAAGGCACTGTCGTCGCGACAGGCCGTGGTGATGTCGCTCTGGATAAAAAGTGGTCGCTCAATTATTTGATCCGCCGCGATGACGGTATTCCATTGACACGCGATTTTCCGGACCTGAGCTTTGATCCCGTGGGGCCCGTTCAAGCATCCTGGTTTCTTGATCCAAATTGTAACACCTGGCTCAAAACTCGACATAGTTATTTCGTGAAACTCAGCCCCGCTGGCCAGCTTCAGATCGGTGGCGTGCCTCCGGGCGAATATGATCTCGTTTTGCAATTGTATGAACAACCCGCTGGCTGTCTGGTGGAAACCATTGGCACAAAAGTTGTTCCCATCGATGTGACCGCCGCCGACATCCAGTCGGGCACGAAAGACCTGGGGTCAATCGAAGTCCCTTGCCGCGTTGGTCCACGCGTGGGGCAATTTATGACTTCCTACAAATTCACCGACACCACCGGCGAGGAACATACCATTCATGATATGAAAGGCCGTTATGTCCTGATGCATGTCTGGGCCAGTTGGTGCGTCCCCTGTCTTAAGAGCATGCCCGACATCCAAGCCACGGTGGCACAACTCGCAGACAAACCCATCACATTCGTCGGCTTGAACATTGATAAAAGACCCGCCGATGCAGAAATCCTGGCAGAGCGAAATCACTGGAACTGGTCACAAAACTACCTCGGCGATCAATCCGATATGGCACGCCAACTCGCCATCAGTTCGGTCCCCATTTACTACCTGATCGGCCCGGATGGGCGTCTTGTCGCTTCTACCAACGAGTGGTCTGCAATGAAAGAAAAGGTCGAAACGGCACTGGAAAAGTAACTGAAAACGCAAATAAAACTTTTCCCTTGACATTCTAGGGGAGCCCGACGATACTCTTCCCTAGACATACATGGGGAGGCGACGATGGCGGGAAAACAAAAAGCGGATTTGCTGCAAGGCACGCTGGACATGCTGATTTTGAAAAGCCTGATCGCAGGGCCGCGGCATGGGTACGGCGTCGCCAAGTGGATTCAGGTGACGACGAAAAACGCGTTACAGATTGAAGAAGGTTCGTTGTATCCGGCCTTGCATCGCATGCAGAAACGGGGGTGGATCCAGTCGGAATGGGGTCTCTCAGAAAGTAATCGTCGTGCGAAATATTATCAACTGACGCCCGAAGGCCGCGCACAGCTCACCACAGAAGTCCAAGCCTGGTCCCATCTGGTTGATGCCATCAGTCTGGTTTTAAATTCGAAATTCTCGGAGGCCTGATATGCTGGGAAACTGGTTTCGCACGTTGATCTCTTATCTGCGTCTGCCGATCATTGCACACGCTGATCGTGAGAAACACGACATCCGCGAAGAAATCGCCTTTCACCTCGCTTCCAGTGCGCAGGATCATTTTGACTCCGGCAAGGACGGCCCGCAATCACAGCAATCTGCGCTCGAACAATTTGGCGACGTTAATTCGGTCGTTCAGGATTGTTGTGATGTCTCAATTTCTCGGCACGTATTCTGGCATCGCGTGCATCAGATCCTGACGCTGGGTTTGATCTGTGCCGTCGGTTTCTTGTTCTGGTCTTATGCCGGTCCCCAACCAGAGAATCATCTCAAACCCCCTGCTCTGGCGGCATCCGGATATGCGCCAGCGGAAACCAGTGGCGATATCCAGGGCACGGTTACCGCCGATGATGGCCAGCCGGTGCATGCCGCGCATATTCTGGCAGTCGTAAAAACATGGCCCCCGAATGGATTCCGACAAAATTCCTATCTGGCGACCACGCGCGCTGATGGCACATTTCTGATCGAAAATGTCTATCCGCCAGAACAGGACTACGAAGTGCAAATCGCCGCGATTGCCGATGACCGTCTGCTTAAGTCGGAATATATTTCGATGCGTCAAGGAACGCTGGAACCGTTTCGATTTCAATTAACAGAGACGCCGCCTTTCGTGCTGCGGTTTGAGTCAAGCGATGGCACGCCCATCGCGGGAGTCAGCGCGTTCCCGTTCGAACGCGTTGATCATAACGGAAACCGGCATTCCGTTTATTTTTGCAGTGCCGAACCAATCATTCAGACATCGAACGCCACGGGAAATATTCCGATGCCTCACTTTCTGCCGGGCGAGCAAGTCACTGTTTACGTCCGATTTCCTGATAGCGATTGGCAGACACGCCAATTAACGATTCCCACTGAAGAAAAAGCGGTTGTTCTGACTCCGACTTCCAAGGATCGTCTCAACGACGGCTAAATCACCCGCGTTCTGAAATTAAAATCACCGCCGAACTGTTGCGCGAAAGGTACGCGCACGCATCCTGAGATTATGAAAGGGAAAGCCAATGAATCTGCTGACTCGATACGCGATCACAATGATCGTTCTCACCCCATTTTTAACGGGGTCCGTCTTCTCCGCAGAAGCAGACAGCCTGCTGAAAGATAGTTTTGAAGAAGGAGAAACAATCCCTGATGGCTGGAAAAGCGGCGCCAATCTGCCGGGAGTCAGATACGTTTACGACAAGGGCCGCGGCAAGACGGGAAAACGCAGTCTTTCTCTGCAGAAAACCGCACGACGCTATTTTCCGATCGCCCAATGGTTTCGAATCTTTCCCTATTCGGGTCAGCAGTCAGAACTGCAAGTGTCATGTCAGGTGCGTGCAGAGCGGGCCAGCAAAGCGGTGATTGACGTGATGTTTCTGGACGAAAACAATAAACAGATCGGCCACAAATGGGTAAGCTACATCGGCGCAAAACAAGCCAGCGATCCTCCAGCCAGCCATAACTGGAAAGAATATTCCGGCACAGCGTCGATTCCTAAGGAAACCAAACAGATCGCAATCGCACTGCAAATTTATGGGCCCGGTAAAGTCTGGTTCGACGATCTCGAAGCCACATTTGTCGGCACAGCGGCAGCCGCCGGGACAGACAATCCCGCAAAGCCGAAGCAGGTCGAGAACGCAATCGAAGTCAAAGCGGGAAAGGGAGTGGGACACTATTTGCTGATCCCACCGAAAACCAACCAGACTCCGGACACAGAACGTGCGTTGTTGATCGTGCTACCGGGCGGTGATGGCTCGGCGGATTTCCATCCGTTCGTGAAACGCATTTTCGAGAACGCGCTCAGCGATGACTTCATACTGGCACAACCCATTGCCAAACAGTGGACCGCAGACCAAAAGATCGTCTGGCCGACGACTGCGAAGAAAACGGATGCGATGAAATTCACAACCGAAGAACTCATAGCGGCCGTCATTCATGATGTCAGCGAAAAATACAAAGTCGATCCCCGTCGGGTCTATCTGCTGGCCTGGTCCTCCGGAGGACCAGCCGCCTACGCCACCCTGCTCCAGAAAGAAACTCAAGTCAGCGGCGCTCTCATCGCCATGTCTGTCTTTAAACCAACGCAACTGCCTGACCCGAAGAACGCCCAAGACCGCAGCGTCTATCTGTTACACTCACCACAGGACCCAGTCTGCCCGTACTCCATGGCCAAAACCGCCCAGGACGTGCTCTCGAAAGCGGGCCTGCGAGCGATTCTGGTTGACTACCAAGGCGGTCACGGTTGGAAGGGAAACGTCTACGGCAACATTCGCCAAGGCATTGAATGGCTGCAGAAAACCAGGTGACTCCTAACTATTCTTCAAAGCGGTGAGACGTTATCTTAGAGGGACGCGGTGCCGGGCGTGAAATCGGCAATGGAAGACTGGACATACAATCTGCTGGAGATGAGATGAGTGATTTGCCGAATTGCCCGGAATGTGCCTCTGAATATACCTATGAAAACAGGGATTTACTGGTTTGTCCCGAATGCGGACACGAATGGAGCAAAGCGACCGCCGCCGAAGACGCCCCCGCTGGCCCCGTGGTAAGAGATGCCAACGGCAACGCACTGCAATCTGGTGATACGATAACGGTGATCAAAGACCTGAAAGTGAAAGGCTCCTCTCTGGTCGTCAAGGTAGGCACGAAAGTCAAAAACATCCGCCTGGTCGATGGCGACCACGACATCGACTGTAAAATCGCTGGCATCGGCGCTATGCAGTTAAAATCAGAATTCGTGAAGAAGGTCTAAGCAAAACATTTTGCTCATGCCTCCCCCCATTGACGTAAAACAATCGCCACCAGGAGTCCAGTCACGATTCCAACGCCGATGCAAATCCCCAGGTTGGTGAGGACAAGGAAGAGTCCGAATGGCGGGATCGCCAAAAGGCCACCCAAAAACGGAGAGAGGAATCCAACGTAGATTCCGACCAGAAGGGGCCGCCCTCGAAGTAAAAGGGATAATACCAGCCAGACGAATATTGAGAGCGGGATCACAATTTTCAGGGTGCCGAATTCTGCGTGATGTCCTTCTCGCATTGCGATCAGTTCCATCCCAACAGCGGCCATCGCCGAGGCAATCACTGTGACAATCAACAACCTGGAGGCGGCGTTCATCAACGGAATCCTAAAAGGTGCCATTCACTCCTGCCTCCTTTTTACTTTCCCGAAGCCTGTGCCCATGCGGTAAGCAGTGCACTCCGGGGTGGGAACTGTTATTCGGGGATGTATCCGGATGTCCATTTTTGAAAAAGAGCTGTTTCCACACTGGTTTAAATCACCCGCCTGCCAATACAGAACAAGGTTGAGCCCCAAGCCAGAACAAGAATTCTTGCGCTGTCTCTCAATCCCTGTTTCTCGTCCAGAGCAATAGCAACGTTTTGAGATCGAAAAGTCGCTGATTTTCAGCTTCATACTATAGGGATAAACCCGTGATTGGCGTCTGGTCGCTTTAGGCAGCTTAACCCGTTTCAAGAGTAACGGGAAGCGGGTTGTGCGGATTCTGCCGGTTGCTACAAAAAGAGGAATCGGCATGGGGACGATTTCACTGAAATGGCTCAGGTTGATCGATCAGCACAACCGAATAAAGCAGTGGTATCGACAGATTGCGGACAATCAGCCGATTCGTCAGTTCTGAGTTGCTTACGGGTGTCAAGGTTAAACATGGTACGGTCAAATATTGATGGTTGCAGGTTCCAGGTAAAGTCAATCGGATTGGCTTTTGTGGCGGGTTCAATGCTGCTCACAGGCTGTTCGATGAATCCTTTCATGACGCAAAACGAGAATGAGATCAAGAAACCTCTCGTAGCCACCACTGAGAAGAATCAACCTGAGGAAGGCCCAGAGGAAGACCCAGAGGAAGACACGGAACAAGTTTCGATTTCGACTGTGAGCCATGCTACTCCTGCAAGTCATGTTGATAAAACAGAGTCTGTCAAGCTAGCCAATGCAGGAGAGGATCTTTATCCGATCCCTCTGGGACCAGCTCCCGCTGCGCGAGAGCTGTCAGCTTTGGGCAATGGTATGACCCTGCAGGAGCTGGAATCCATCGCTCTGGAAAACAATCCGGCAATTCAGGAGCTCGCTGCATCAACTCAGAAAGCAGCCGGATACCGCACGCAGGTAACCACACGGCCGAACCCGATGATCGGATATCAGGGACAACAGCTTGCCGACCGCGGCACGGATCAGCACCTGGCTTTTGTCGAACGGGAGTTCGTGACCGCGAACAAACTGGAACTGAATAACCGCGTCTTGAATGCGACTTTGTCTGCCCAGCTGCAGGAACTCGAAGCCCAGCGATTCCGGGTTCGGACTGATATTCAAATTCGATTTTATCAGGCTCTGGCGATGCAAAAACAGCTGAAACTGATTTCAGAATTCTCACAGGTTGCAGAAAAGGGCTCCCATTTTGCTCAACAGCGTCTGGATGCTGGAGAAGGGACCCGGGTGGATGTGCTGCAGTCGAATATTCTCTACAGTGAAGTCCAGCTGACAGAACGCCAGACCAAAGCGAAGCTGGCCGCTGTCTGGAGAGAGATTGCCGCGATCGCAGGCCTTCCTGAGTTGGAATATACAACACTGGATGGAACTCTTCCTTCCGACACGGGTGTGCTTGACTGGGGAGGACTTGCCACTCGCATCGTCGCATCCAGTCCTGAATACAGCGCAGCACACGATCGAATTTCCCGTGCGTATGCCGCCCTGGAACGGCAAGAGGTGCAGGCCATTCCCAACATTACGGCCCAACTGGGAGCGGGAGTGGACTACGGAACCAACTCGGGAATGCTGAATCTTCAGGTGGGTGTCCCCTTACCCGTAAGTAACAAAAACTATGGGAACATCGATGCCGCTCAGGCGGAAATTTGCAGAGCCCAGATGGAAGTCCAGCGCATTAAAAACAGCATCGAGGCCCGTCTGGCCGTCGTTTCTAAAGAGTATGACACAGCCACAGCGGCTATCGATGTGTATTCGAATGACATTCTGCCCAGTGCCCTGGAGTCCATGGACTTAGCGAATCAGGCATATAAAGCGGGCGAAGTCGGTTTTGTGCAGATCCTGATTGCTCGGAAAACCTATTTTGACACCAACCTGCAATTTGTGAATGCCCAGTCTCAACTGGCAGCCGCACAGGCTAAGATCGATGGCTTCATGCTGACCGGCGCACTCAACAGCGTGTCTGACGATAGCGGTGATGCCAGCTTGCGGGATCAGACCTTCAGCCAGCAGTAATGCGGTCAGCGGATCACCGGAGACTCTCGACGAGAAACCGTTACTGTCTCTCTACAGATTACTGTGGCTGAACAAGAAAAGGGCGCTGGTCTGACTGGAAGTCCCGGCTCTTGCTGCAGTGAATCAGTGCCGCGTTTGCATTTGACCAGCTCACCTGTGATCTTTGTGACTGCCCCGGGCAGTCAGTTCGTGGCCAGCATCTGTTGCGTGGTGGTGAAAGAAAGCGAGCGTGGATCGCGACCTGCAGTGATACCGCTCTGCAGCATCTTCAACCGAATCAGATTATAGGCCAGCAGGTACGACCAGAGTTCGGTAAGTACCATGGCCGGTATTTTCGCGCGCAAGAAGTCCATGCCTAAAGCGCACTTGATACTGCGAATATCCAGTTCGATCAGCCAGTGACACTGATAGACGGCAGCGATCCAGCGGGCCGGTCATGCTTTTCGGTCTGTGATTGTTGTGGTGATCGTAAACCTTTTGGCACGATATCCCGGTTGATAAATCTGCACATCAATCATTCGCGCACTGAGTGTCTCCAGCTGTTGTTTATATTCATCTTCATTTATCCAGAAAGGTCGTTGCAACGGACGCAACCAGATCACCAGTTGTTCCTGTTTGCTGACTCCTTTATGTCCCTATCCTAGGGACCTCATCTACCTTGCTATTTATATTTATCAGAAATTCAAACAGCCTCATTCTGGTACTGACGTTACACTGGCAATACGCCACACGCCGCGCTGGTCCTGGCCGGTTCCATCGCAGGCTTCGTAAAACATGCGAAAGCGGGGAGCCTCTTCGTTTTCTTGAGGTAATTGAATCAGGCACATTTCCGAGCACTTCACTGCATCCCAGCCTCCGCTACCCGGTGAGAGAACCGGTTCGGCATCTTTCTTCCATGTGAGGCCATCATCAGAAATTGCGCGCAGAATGTGGGCTTGATTGAGAGCATTATATCCGGCGTAATACATCACATAACCCTTGTCGGCTATGTAAAGAATTTCTGACGCGAACGCTGCTTGAGAGTCGTAGATCCCATCCTGGGCAATTCGCAAACCCGGATCCTTCTGGAATGTCAGGCCGCCATCTTCAGAGAGTGCACTGACGATTCCCCGGCCTACGTCCAGGCAGTACAGGCGACAACGACCGCCCTCTAAAAACAGAATCCGTGCAGTGGAATAACGATGACCGCTGCATCCCAGCCGCACTCCCGGTTCTGGAACCCACTCCAGCCCGCCGTCCGAAGAAACGGCGCTGCAAATCGTACTCGCCACCGATTGCGGACCGGGACAACATTCATAGTACATTCTTAATTGACCGGCGTTTGCAGTTGGCACGACTTCAGAGGAAACCACCCGAAATCCTCCTGCTCCACCAGCTAAGGGAGAAAGCCTCACTCCCCGTTCGGGAGTCCAGACGGCACCATCCTCAGAAACAGCACTCAAGATGCGCGTCGTTGAATTGTCATAGTCGTTGGCCCCTTCGGGAAATCCTGTTCGTGGCAAGATCTGCGTATAATACATCCGGTACCCGCCACCCGGTAACTTCAGGATGCGCGGACTTACAACGCCGCAGACTCCCGTTCGTACTGGAAGTGTCTGCAAAGCAGAGCTTCCCAATTCTTCAGCCCGCCATAGGGCTTCAGGAAGCGGATCGGTCTCCGTATCTGGTGGTGCGTCGATCGCCACCTCGAGATCTCCTGCCCAATGTATACCAGGCTCTGTTGCCACAGTGTGAACCAGTGGTGATGCAACTTGAGATTTACTGAGATCTATCATAGGTTCAAACCTTCTGTCTCATGTTGTTCCAGAGACCTTGCATATGCGACTTCATCACGCTGGCAGGAAACTCCTTTGAAGACCATCTCAAACGAACGGCGGTGACGCGTGGCAGACAAGTCTGTTAAACAAAAGGTGTCTGACAACTTTTAATCAAGGATCTGTTTGAGTTCGTTGATCATTTCCTGGGATCTGGTGTTGACGGTGTGCATGGCGCGGTTGACTTTGGATTTTGCCAGTTCCGGTTTGGCGTCGATTTTTAAGAGCGCGGCTGTGAACTGTGAGGCGGGGTCGGCGTCGATGTCGAACAGCCACTCTGACAGGCCGATGTCGCGGAACATCCAGCGTTTGAGGCCGTGTCGGGGACTGGCGAGGTGCATGGTGGGAGTGCCCATTGCCAGCGCGATGATACAGGAGTGCGGTTCCATCGAGACGACGGCGATCGCGTCTGCATAAACCGAGGCGGCTTCGTCGACGTTCCAGAAGGGATCGCGGTTCACGACAAAAGGTTTCACATCTTCGGGAAGTTTATCCAGAATCATCGTTTTGGCGTGGACGATTTCCTTATTGACTTCCGGAGCCAATAGCACTTTCTTGCCGGTCTTACGGACCCAGTCTGTGATGAGGTCGCGCAGTTTTGCTGTCCAGAGTTCGTTCTGGGCGAGGTCTTCTTTGCTGGGATTCGCGGGGTTCATTGAGGTACTTCTTTTTGCACCAATTTTGGGCGTGTTGCTGCGGAGAGTGACGGTAATGAATTCTTTGGGTTTTAAGTCGTGTGCTTTGAGCCAGGCGCTGGCCTTGGCATCGTCGCGGACATCAATGCCGAAGCAGCCGTCGGGCCCGAAGGCGAGAGACGGCGCAGTTACGCCGATCTTACGGAGGTAATAGAACGATTCGACATCACGTGTGTAGATGGCAGCGGCGCGGGACAACAGTTCGCTCATTTTCGGCTCATCTTCCGCAGCGAAGCCGTCGAAGGATTGGCCATACAGGCAGAGCGGTTTGTTTGTCGCGGTGCAGGCTTCGATGATGTAGATTGGCGGTGGCCAGAACTGATTGAAGTGCATGCCGGAGTTGTAGAGGAAGAGATCGCTTTCGTCGAAGGCTTTCTGGAATTCCGGATTGTTGGCTTTGCCGCGTGCGTTGAGTTTGCCTTGCACGATTTCTACTTTGGGAAATCGTTTCTGAAGCATGGCGGTGATTTCATCTGTGGTTTTATGCATCCAGAGAATGACTTTGACGTCGGGCAGATATGTTTCCAGGTAACGGAGCGTGCCGGGGGTGTGTCCGATGTCGCCGATGTTGACAGTTTGCCAGCCGGACCGCATCAGAATGGTTTTCTGTTTGGGTTCTGCTGCCTGCGTTGTGGTGAGTGAGAGCAGTGGCAGGGTTGCGAGCAGAGCGAGAAAGAGACGACGCTTGATATCACTAAGGTAGGGCACGGGTGAGGTTCCTCAGGTGGGGGGCTTCAGTAACAGAAATAGGGTTTCAGGGAATCAATTTAGTATCTCATCTTATCTGTGGTAGCGGGCAGATAAAAATCATTTTGAATTATTTAAGTTTGTTTTTTAGGAATTATCGTTGGCTGAAGGTGGGATGGAACGCGGAATGTTCATCTCGGGCGGTTGTGTCATATGTCGTAGAATACGGCTGTTTCTTTGTGGGAAATTTTATTGCAAACCAGTGATACGGGGATGTGTGTGATGGATATTATGACTATGTTTTTTCTGCATCCGATTAGTTCAAGCCATGATGTGGATTGGCGTGAAGCAGTCAAGCTGTGTTTCGCGGCTGAAAGTGGATTGATCGATGGTGGAGCGCGTTTGTTGTGCGATGATAAATGGCCGAACATGGTCCGATACGGGTCGAAAAAGGTGATCAAAGCGAAGCAGTCTGTGCCGATTGTTGCAAAATATGGCTCTGGCGGGGGAGTTTTATAGTGCAGAAATCAACACGGAGAGAGCCGTTCAGCGAAGAAAAAAAATTCCCACGCGCGCAACACTTGTCACACATATTCACGATAGGCGGCGGGAAGTCAAGCTGGAATCGGAAGGCGGAAAAACAAGGGTTTTTTGTAAGGGGGAACAGTCAGAAAAAAATCAAGCGCAATTTTCAATCGGGCGTGTTGCGACAAGGAGGGGACGGTGATCAATCGATACCATATTTTTTCAGCTTGCTGTAATACGTGCTACGTGGCATGCCCAGCATACGGGCGGCCTGTGCTTTGTTGCCCGCGCATTCGGCGAGTGCCAATTTTAACTGTTCGGGCTCTGAAAGTTGCTGGTCGAAATTACTTTGGCTGCCGGGGAAGGTAATGACTTCAGCATCGGATAAAGGGATCCGCCGCACTGGTTTGGAATTGAAAGGTTTGGTTTCGATCACACGAGTGAGGACACGCTTTTTTTCTTCCAGCAGATCGGTGGGTAAATCTTTAAGTGTGATGACTTCTTCTTCCGCGAGAACGACGGCACGTTCGATCACATTTTCCAACTGTCGAATATTTCCAGGCCAGGGAGCGCGTTCGAGAACTTCAATGGCGTCGGGGTCGATGTGAGTAATGCGTTTACCGAGGCGATGCGCGGTGCGTTTGAGGAAATAAAATGCCAATTCAAAAATATCTTCGCGACGTTCCCGCAGCGGAGGCAGTGTGATGCTGATGACATTCAGGCGGTAATACAAATCTTCTCGAAACAGTCCGTCGGTAATACGCTGTTCCAGATTCTGGTGAGTGGCTGTAATCAGACGGACATCGACGTGCAACGTTTTCGAACCGCCCACCCGCTCGAACGCACGTTCCTGCAGGACCCGCAGCAGTTTGACTTGCGTATCAGGAGAAATATCGCCGATTTCGTCGAGGAACAAAGTGCCTCCATTGGCCAATTCAAAACGACCGACTCGATCTTCGTGGGCGCCGGTGTAGGCACCTTTCACGTGGCCGAACAGTTCGCTTTCCAACAGACTGGGAGACAAGGCAGCACAGTTGACACGAACCAGTGGTTTTTCGCGTCGATCACTATTTTCATGAACGGCTTGTGCCAGGAGTTCCTTACCGGTTCCGCTTTCACCGCGGATGAATACCGTGGATTCTGAGTTGGCTACTTTGCGGACGGTTTCCATCACCAGCCGAATGGCCGGACTATTGCCTTTGATTTGTCCCCGTTGTAGTTCGTGTGGAGTCGCGCGTTCGGAAATTTCCTGCGAGTTGGTCAATTCAGCCTGCAAGATGGAGACGAGTCGGCGTTGATCATCAATCTTTTCAACTTTGATTCGCATTTCTTCATTGAGACGTCTGAGGTCCTGATGAATTTTCGTGCTATGCAGGGCAATGCTGGTGATCTGCCCCATGGCATTTAAAAACGTGAGGTCTTCCGCCGAATAAGGACTGCCCGCCGAGCGTTGTCCCAGCGCAACAAAGCCGGCAAACTCGCCATCCAATTCCAGGTTGTAGATGAAGTCGAAGCCCACCTGTCGCAGCAAGTGTTGTGCAGGAGAAGCTTCTTTTAAGAGTCCGGTAGCGATGCGTTGAAACGCCAACTCACCCTCGAGCACTTCGAGCAGCTCGGAATTACAGGGAACCGTGGAAGGCGCGTTTTCGATTTGAAACCCGGTCAGTAATTCAAATTGATTGCGGTCCGGGTTAAGTAAATATATGGCAGCGCTCTTCACTTGGAGCACTTCACGGCAGGAAGTTAACATGCGGTCTGCGATTGAGCGTTGATCACCCAGGCGCCCCACAGCGCGGTTCATGCGTTTCAAGGCTTTATCGAGTTGATACTTCTGACGGAAGAATCGCCGATCGATCAGACGTTGAACTCGATCTCGGGACCAGAGCAAGAGAGAAATGGCAAGCAGCATCACCAGAAACACAGAGACAGCCTGATTGGAACTGGGAGCCCGGTTTAACTGCGTACCCACAAGTGACCCGAGCGAGATCACAGTCGCGTAGACAATTGAGATTCCGGCGCTGACCACATAGAACAGCATTCCGCGGCTGACGATCTGTTCGATCAGCATGAGCCGATAACGAATGATTCCCACGACAAAAGCGATCATAAAAGAAACGCTGGCGAGAAACATTGGAATGCCCGCGCCACCCAGGGCAAATTGAGCACGGTCGAATTCTACCATATAAAGTGAATAGCCCACGGGGATTGTCGAAATCAACCCGGCCAGGGCAATCCATTTCAACTGATTGCGTTCGTAGGCATTCTGGCTTTTGAAATAGCCATAAAAGAGTGCTGCCAGAGTCATGAGGTAATACAGACCGGCGACGCTGATGTAAGCATAAACGGCCCAACGCAGGACGTAAACGACCTGGAATACCAGTTGCGGATATTCCAGTTGTGCCAGGTTCGTATCATCAGCATCAATATTAGATGTCCATCGCATGTACGCCAGGCATGCGAGGATGAGGATCGTCGTTGCGACCGGGATTGAATAAACAGTGCGGAGTAAACCGACGGGAAATTGTGCCAGCCACGGAATCACGCGGGGATAAGTAATAAAAAAATGAAGTGTGATCGCCGGGATGAGCACCGCTGCGACAACGAAGGGGATATTGAGAGTGAGTGTGCCGGCGATGATCCACCAGTTATAACCGCCAATAAATGCGACGAGAGTGATGATCCCCATCATGAAGAAGATACGTGTTGTGCGGTCGAAGGGGCGCATCCAGTAAGCGAAGGCACCGATTGCCAGGATCACGAGTTCCAGCGAAAACCAGAGCAAGGAAATCGCGACATCACCGGAGGGGATCGATTGGATTTTGATCCAGGCGGACTTGGCCGATTTCGAGTCATCGGTCACGCTCAGGTACTCGATTTTGATAAAGCGGCCACTGTTTGGAATTTCGACAATATTGGGAACAGGTAGTTCGGTAGGGTCTGAACCTGGTTGTAGCTGGCTGCCGGGAGGGAGCTTGTCGTCTCGCAGAATACTCAGCACGCGTGAGAAATCGAGGAACGTGCGAATCGGATAATCGCCGATTTTGGTGAGAATATCCTGTGGTTTCGGTACGGGAGCAGAGCCCGTTTTTTCGATTCCGGGGGTTGCTTTAATTTCGATTCCCGCTGGCGCGTGCTCACCAGGGTTTGCTTCCACGCTGTCCAACATGGCGCGCAGGCGCAGATCGGGACTGGTAGTGACGAATCCTAAGACAATCACACTATAGACGATTGCCAGAATACCGCCGCTAAATAAGACAACCCGTTCCAGGATTCCCTGTTTTTTCATCGTCAGCTTTCTCAAAAGCGGATTCAGCGACACCAGACATAAGAGGTGCTCTATGTGTCGAACATCCAAAACAGCGCCGAAAAGTCGGCGCTGAACTGTGTCGAGATTCTTAATAGAGCAGCTCGGCGCCGAAATATCAAGCAAAAGTGTCGAAATGGGACAAATCGGGAGTAGAAATCTGATAAGATGCGCTCAATATGGATTAGATAAAATCCCTATTTTGATATCTGTGATGAAATCTGGGAATATTTTGGATAAAGGTGAAGTATTACAAGGAGTGGCACACTGAATGCACTATGTCTAATACAGAAAGTTGATCAGCAATCAGTAAACGGAGTTTTCGGGTCCTTTCGGGACCACTGATTGTAGTCAATTTTCTGAACCCAGCCTGGCCCTTAAGAAGGAATCTGGTTTGGACGGACATTACCCAGAAGGTCCCCCTGATTTGTGAGTTCTGACCCAGCCCACTCATCAGTTTCTGTGAAGTGCATAAATAATATTTTCCGTCTACAATTCACCGCCTTCTTAAGGGCTTTCTCTATGCGCCGATTTCGGCGATTTCCCTTTTGCGATGATTCAGAATGATCGTCCTTCATTCTAATACCCGGGGTGGGTAGGCAGTGCGGTATTTGGTGTCATTATCAACACGGTCAGAGAAGTGGGATGTCGAGTTCTTCAGCACTCTACCTTGTGTACACTCAAAGAACGATCCAATCATTTTCAGGCAATATCAACGATCTGCTTCTCAATGATATTCATTAATTGGAAAATCAGAGGCTGGTGGCGCGAACTTTTTTGATTTCTGGCGGTTCTTTGTCGAAAGCCCAATAGTTCCTGCCAAGATGGTTTTTTGAACGGAGCCACTTTCTGTTTGCAGCATCAGTGTCCTGTTTGATCAGAGCAAAGAGATCGTTCAATACAGCGCGGTTACTTCCATAATAGGAGTGACTCATGAAACTGGTATCAACGGCAGAAACATCAATGGTTTCGATGCCTTCCATGATGAGAGGTTCGCGCGAATCCCCTGCCCTGCGCTCCTGGTTAACTGCCTTTGATGCGACGAGCGCCACGTCTCCTGAACCGGAATAGAGCGTCACTCGATTGGATTGTGCGATAATGGCAGGCGCCAGTTCTTTAAACTCGGTAACACCCACATCAGGTGCAGCTAGAATTACGTTCTGAAACGGCTTGGTTGTTGCAAACAGATCCGGTAATCGGTTCATGGCTCTCATGACAACGCGGTTGCCCATGCTATGTACCATGATGTTGATTTTGGTTCCTTTGGGAACGGCATGGACCATCGATTCCAAAAAATGGGCCAACGGATCGACGCTTGCATAGGCGACTTGTCCGTCGAGGAGATATTTCTCGACCCCTCCCTGCGAAGGCCAACTATAACAGATGACGGCTCCATTGAAGGGGAGTTCATTGGCGATTTGAGCCGCACGGGTGACCGCACTGGGAAAGTTAACATTAAACCCATGCACGAACAGAAGCACATCCTTTTGAGGCGAACGTTCTATGAGAGAATTCAAATCATCAAAAAATGGAGTTGCTTCTGCTGGTGTTAACGAGCTGATTTCGACCTGTCCTGCCGGGTCAGGAGCTCCCTGCCAGATGGTTTGAATGACCTTCGATTTTAAATCGTTGTGATTTTTGCGTGAGATCCGGACCTGCCCCGAACCGTAAGCCAGCGTATTGCCGTATTCATTCGCGTAGCCAGTTTCCCCCATGGCATTCTGTTCCTGCAATCGGTTTGTTGCATACAGAATTTTCCAGTTTGTGGATTCATCTGTTTGCTCAGCGGCGATGGGGTCTTTGAGCGAATCGGCATACGTTTCTACCAATTGCTGGGACAATGCCGCTGTCACTTTTCCTGTGTAGATCAGATCCATTTTGGATTTCATCGTCTGACAGGAGAGACAGAGGCATGCGCAAAGACAGAACAACGCCCAATGGCGTGATGGGGTAGACTGCATTTCGGAGGTCTCCGAAGGGATAGGAGGAGTTGAGAGAGGCGGGAAAGATAGCGTTTTTTTGAAACGAAGTGAACCCCAATAAAACATGGCCAATTGACCACTGTCCGTATTGGGGAGACCAGATGTGTTTCTACTGATTTGCCAGAGCCAGCGCGAGGTTGATTCCATTAAACAGCGCATGTGTGATGACATTCGAAATATAGCTTCGCCGGTAATAGAAGAGTGTTCCCAGTATCAAAGCCAATGGAAACAGGGGGATACAATCCGGAAATCCATGGACGATGCTGAAGACCAGCGAACTGACCAAAATTGCTGCGACGGGAGGCAAGAGATCTTCGAGCCAGCCTTGGAAGAGGACACGGTAGATCAGCTCTTCAAATAAGGGCGCGATCAGCACAGCGGAAATGAGAATCCAGCTGATGGTTGAAAACTGAGGACGTGCTTTCAAGAGCAGGAACAAGGGGTGCATTGCCTCTTCTGTTCTCAATGATTGTGTCAAGAAGAGGAGAGCCATCACGGGAATCAAAGCCAGCAGAAAGCCGACAGACCCATCGCGAATCTGACCGAGTCTATCATTCAGGCGGAACCCTAATTTCTGCAGAGAATTCTGGTTTTGTAGTGCCAGGATGAGTATCAGGATCACCCCAAAAGAAAATGAGGTGAGACAAGATCCGATGACATCATTGATCGAAATGGATCTGGGAAGGACCGGTTTTTGTTGCCAGTCCAGCCAGACTTTCCTGAGGGACGTCGTCAATTGCAGGGAAATCCAAAGGATTGCCAGGAAAACGGGAAAGGACATTTCCAATCGAAGGCGATTGGTATTGAACTGAAACAGGGGAGCCATGCTTTTTGTTTTGAAGAGCACAAACCAGTAGCGCATGCTGAGCAAAGCCAGAAGCAGAAGCAAGAGGATCAGCGACGAGAGAACCAACCTGAGCAACCTTGATTTTGATGGATTTTATGAGGGGGAAACAGCTAAAAGGACCATCGTCGTAATCAGAAACCGGAATTACAAGTCGAATCTACATCGGTTTTGCTGACTCTGTGGTACTTCGTGTCTCTGATAGTTATGCTACGGAGAGATAATTTGCGTTTTCATTCCAGATAAGGTACGTAATAACAGTCGTGGGTAATATTCTCGAAGAAATTATCGCCTTCAAACGGACGGAAGTCAGCGAGGCCAAGAAGAATCAACCTTTTGAGAAATTGGCAGAGCAACTGGCTGCTGCGCCTCCCGTACGAGATTTTGTGCATGCATTGAAAACGCATGGTCCAGTGGGAATGATTGCTGAAGTCAAAAAGGCATCCCCCTCAGCGGGTGTCATTCGCGAAGACTTCCACCCGGTAGAAATTGCTCAGGTTTACGAATCGTCGGGGGCAGCCTGCCTCAGTGTGCTGACGGATGCGCATTTTTTTCAAGGGCATCTGAGTTATTTGCAAGAAGTACGCCGCGCCGTCTCGATTCCGATTTTGAGAAAAGATTTCATCATCGATCGCTATCAAATTCTGGAAGCGCGTGTTGCAGGCGCTGACTGTATCCTCCTGATTGCTGAATGTCTGGATGACAGTCAACTGGAAGCCTTGTATGCCTATGCGCTGGAGTTGGGAATGTCGGCCCTGGTGGAAATTTATGAGCCCGACAATCTGGAGCGGGTCTTAAAGTTATCGCCTCCCATGCTGGGAATTAATAATCGCAATCTGAAGACTTTTGTGACGACACTCGATCACTCGATTCAATTGAGTTCGAAAATACCTGAGGATTGCTTGTTGATCAGCGAAAGTGGAATCCGAAATCGGCAGGATGTCATTCGCCTGCAGGATGCGGGAGTGCGGGGAATCCTCGTGGGAGAGACACTCATGCGAGTGCCTGATATTGGAGGAAAAGTGAGCGAACTGTTGGGAACTCACGTTTAAACAAACTATATTATTGTCTGTAATTTAACCTGTCAGTAGAGAAGGATCAGCCATGTCAGATACGGAACAACAAGTGGAACACGTAATGGTCGTTCCGACGCTTCTTTTTCACGAAGTCGGTTATTTTCAAGGATTTAATGACCAGGTAGAGCCATATCTGAAAACCTTATTTGATCCTACTTATATCAGTTTCCGCCCCCGCGATACTGTGGAAGAAGACCCCAGCTTCAAGCAATTGATTCCGTATTGCATTTTTCGTCATGAGGGGAAGATCTTTTATTATACGCGCGGTTCAAAAGGTGGCGAACAGCGGCTGCACAGTAAACGATCCATTGGGATTGGCGGGCATATTTCTTTGGAAGATGATGCCAAAGCTGGTTCAACTTACCGCGAAGGAATGCAACGTGAGATTGACGAAGAAGTTGCGATGGAAACTAAGTATACAGAACAGTGTGTAGGGCTGATAAATGACGATGAAACTGAGGTTGGAAAGGTCCACTTGGGAATAGTTCACGTTTTTGACCTAGAGTTGCCCAAAGTTCTACCCCGTGAAGAGTCGATTATAGAGACAGGGTTTGACTCACCGGAAAAACTGTTACAAGAGTTAGATCAGTTTGAAACATGGTCTCAAATCTGCCTGAAAGGGTTATTTGAACTATCTTAACTCAACTCGGCAAAAACTGCCGCTAGAAACGATGAATCTGACAATACGGTGAACTGATTCATCAGGGGGCTGCTTTTAAAAATGTAATGCAGCCGACCTGCTCATAAATGGAATGCGAGCAGGTAAAGCATCGAAAAATGTTTGTACAAGAGAATCGAAGTGACAAAGGAGTGTCTTCAAAATGAAAATCACGTTTCGCGGATGGATCGTCGTTGGCTGTTTTTTGGCTGTATTGTCGGCAATAGCAGTTCTAGGAACGGGAGTGCAGGCACAGCAGCCCGCTCCCACAAAATCAGCCGTTAGTACCAGTGATACAAATCCTGGACAACTCTCTGAGGAGCAGTTAGGAAACCTGTTGAAAGCAATGGGTCTCACTACAACCAAAAAGAAAAAACGCTACGACTTTCAGTTCAAAGCCAATCAAAACAAGGAAGAATGGGAACTATCCATGTCCGCCGTTCTCAGTGAGAATGGTGAATGGGTCTGGGTGATGGCATGGCTTGACCCCCTGCCCCGCAGTGCGGCTGATGTACCGCGTACTGCGATGTTGCGTTTACTGTCAGATAACGACCGCATGGGAAATGGCAAGTTTTTCGCTTATATTTCCAGCAATCGTCGATTTGTCCTGCAGCGTGTTATTCCCAATCAGAAAATGACGACGAAAAAGTTTCATGAAATTCTGAGTGATTTGGGAAGCAGCGTCGTACAGTTTTATCCTCACTGGTCAACCGATAACTGGAAACGCTCTACAGCTCCTGCGCCTCAAGAAGCCGCTGAAGCTTCACCAGCGGGTCCTAAGCGGACCGCGTCAAATGTTTCCAATTTCAGCACCAGAAAACAGAATTAATTTGACCGAGCTACTGAATCTGAGTCGGATTCAATTTTGAAGATGAGATCACAATCCTTGTTGCCTGTCAGGTAGCAAGGATTGTTTTTCTTTCAGAGGGAACTTTTCTGCCGCTTTGTCTTTTGCGTCTGCTTGATTGTGCTGTCTGCAACCTGCTAAACTCTTACCTCAGAGACGCCCTTCGAGAGTGAAAGAACAGTCCATGCGCGTAATTCGCTTTGAGCAATTTGGAGAACCGGCAGAAGTCCTCAGGGTCTGTGAGGTTGAAGATCCAATTGTAAAAGAGGGGGAAGTGCTGGTTCGCATGCAGGCCAGCCCTGTCAATCCTTCTGATTTGTTAAATATTAGAGGGGGCTATTCAACGAGACCCGATCTGCCTGCGACTCCGGGATTTGAAGGTGTGGGCATCGTGGAGTCAAGCGGAGGCGGAGTGCGCGGCGCACTGTTAAAAGGCAAGCGTGTCATTGTGCTCAATCGCCAAACAGGTAACTGGGCTGAAAAGGTGGCCGTCTCCAACAAGTTTGTCATTCCGGTCTCGTCAAAATTAACGCTGGATGAATCTGCGACTTTCTTTGTGAATCCTGCGACAGCCTATATTCTGGTGAAACAACTCTTACGCATCCCGAAAAATCAATGGTTATTGCAGACCGCAGCGGCTTCGGCTGTCGGTAAAATGGTCATTCGTCTGGGGAACTATTATGGGTTTCAAACGCTGAATGTTGTTCGACGGCATGAGCAGGCTGCCCAGTTAAAAGAGATCGGGGCCAAGCATGTCATCGTCTATAACCCGGAACATGACAATGAACGTATCTTGGTAGAGCAAATCCGTAAAACCCTGGGGCACGCCAGTCTGCAGTTTGCCATTGATCCGGTTGGAGGCCAGACGGCATCTTCCATTGTGAAAGTGCTGGGAGAGCGGGCGCGACTGATTCTGTATGGCTCTTTGGAAAACGCACCATTGGAATTTCCGTCTCGAGAATTGATCAGAAATGGCGCGTGCATTGAAGGCTTCTGGCTGGCTCGTCAGATGGAAACCTTATCATTAGCAGCAAAAATCAAACTGGTTATGATTTTGACCAAATTGATTCGTAATGGGGTGTTATCAACCGAAATCGCGGCCCGGTTTCCCCTGGACCAGATTACACAGGCAGTCACCGAGGCAGAAAGAGCAGGGAAATCAGGCAAGGTATTGCTTTCGATGCAGCAGGAGATCTGAATGCATTTGATTTACCCGTTAATACCGCAGACGGTTTCAGGTTTCATCTCAATCATTTTTTCAGAGCGACATTGTTTCAGTCTCGGTAAATTTCAGTTTCAAGCTGAGCTTTGGAACATGGTTCTTGATTGATTGTCGATATTTCGAATGTTCAACGATCTCTATTTTCTAGTACTCAGCTTTGAACTGGCGCTCTACCTTCTGTTCTGGCTTACTGTCTGTTGTGTTCAAGTAAAACACAAAAAGGACTCTGCGTATCTGTTGTTCAAATCATTTTTGCCTTTGACGATGGTTCTTTTTTCTGGTGTCCTTCTATTATCAGCCTCTGCTGGCTCAACTCACCTGGATTCCATCCATCACTATCTGAGCAAAATTGGTCAGGCGAACGGTTCGTTATTGGACCACTCTGTTCCAGCGCTGGGTATTGTTCTGATTGTGACCGGGATTGCATTTCGAATGGGAACGATCCCCGTTAATTTCCGTATCAGTGTGCTCCTGAACGAGATGCCTTATTGGCTTTCTACATTATCTGCCTTGATTTCAGTCTGTGCAGGATCGATCTTTTTAATTCTGTTTGTAAATCAAATCGCGGTGATTTCGTTTGGATATACAGAACAGATTTTATTTTTTATCGCCTTGATTGTGCTCGCTTCCAGTGCCGGACTCTTGTTGATAGAGAAAAAATTAAAAGTCACCTTGGTGTTATTGATTACACAACTTATGGGTATTTTCTTTGCGCAGCTATCGGCTACATGTTGGAAATGGCGCCATGAATCGTTTGGGGGAGAATCGATTTCCATTTTGGAGATGATGAAAGCGTTTTCTCCGGAGCTACTCATCTCTTTCCTGGCGGTATTGGGGCTGGCTTGTCTGCTCGATAGCTTAGGCGATCGTCAATCGGAAATCGCGTACCAGGATCAGTTACAGGGTTTGATCAGCGATCAGCGATTATTGGGGACCGTGGCTGTTGTTTTGTTGGCCACCCTGATGGGGTTTCCGGGGTTGTCCGTTTTTCGAATGAAATGGCAGACGCTGCTGTCGCTTTTTGAAATCCATCAGACATCATCGGCGGGGATGATGGCGACCGTACATTCAGGATTTATCGGGCTTGCTGTCATGATGGTAATTTCTTCTACCATTGTGCTCTTCGTCTGTGCGAGACTGTTAATCCAGATCTGCTTTGCAAAACCTCTCACTCGCTACCGTCACATTACACACAAAAGAATGGCATTCATTTGCTATGTGTGCGTGATTGGCACATTGATTTTCAATCTGGGAATGATTGTCAATCTCTAAACTGAAGCGAACTGTGAAATGCGAAGTTAAGAAACTTTTTTATCGTCGTTCACAACCTTATAGATAAAAACGTTCCCACAGTAAGGGCATTCGACAGAACAACCGAGCCGCTTGGATTGATACTCCAAAGAGGTAAGTAGACGCGATTCATTGATCCCGTATTGGGGTGTGATCTTTTTCTCACAAGCCGGGCATATCACTTCTGATTCGTTTTGAAGCATCTGAGTTCTCTCCTAATTCATAGAATATTACCAATATCGAAACCCGGACTTTATTTTTCTTGGGCTTCGAAGTCAAAATGAATTAAGTGCCTTAAATCAAATAATCATTCTTAACAGGTATAGTCCTCCACTTTATAAAACTAAGTATCTAGTGGTTTTAGACTTTACCTAGTTTTATAAAGTGTACGCTTAGAATCAAGCAATCACAAATACAGTGGGGCGGCAGTTCCATGCAGGCAACCCCGTCCATCTCCATCTCTGTCCCTGAACGGGCTAGACGAAACTGCCGCCACCTGTAATGTCTACTATCATAGACAGTGAGATATCAAACACGCAACGAGATTCTAAAAGAAGGGTATGACAACTGTTTGGCATACCCTTCCATTTTATTAAAAAATAAATCAAGAATCCAATAACCAGAAAATAGAGGTTTTGCTGACTGGGGATGCGGCACGATAGTACGTCATCTTTGATCACTGGGTTTCTTGAAATAGCGGCTCGCTTAACTACTTTTAGCGAGATGCTGGAATGATGCAACGGACCGAGGTAAGCTGAATACAGATTTCTGTCCGCGAAAATTCCTGTATTACAATGAAGGTGTACCGTGAGAGTCGTTACTTTTGGTGAGGTTATGTTGAGGTTAGCCCCTCAAAACCATCTGAGAATCAGACAATCCATTCCTGGGATTTTAGAATCGACGTTCGGTGGGGGTGAACTGAATGTCGCTGTTTCTATCGCTTTTCAGGGGGGGACCTCAGCCTTTGCGACAGCATCACCGGATAATGCGATTACAGATTCGCTGATTCAGGAGATGGGGAAAACAGGCGTTGACTCAGGCTTGGTCCATCGGAGCCAAGCAGGTCGATTCGGCATCTACTTCGTTGAAACGGGGGCCAACCAGCGAGGCGGAACGGTAACCTATGATCGCGAGTTCAGTTCCATTGCATTGGCGTCTCCCGAATTGTTTGACTGGGATCAGATTTTCGAGGGAGCGACCTGGTTTCATATTACGGGGATTACCCCGGCTATCAGCGAATCGGCGGCACAATTAACCGCCAAGGCGCTTCAAGAGGCACGTCAGCGCAATGTGATGGTCTCCTGCGATTTGAATTTTCGAAAAAAACTCTGGAACTGGCAAGCGAATACCAAACCGATTGAATTGGCCAGAGAGACGATGCAATCTCTGATTCCCTATGTGGATCTCGTAATCGCGAATGAAGAGGATGCGGATTTATCATTGGGAATCAGAGCACCTGAGTCAGATGTCGAGGGAGGCGAACTGAATATACAGGGGTATCTTTCCGTTGCAAAACAAATTACCGCGCAATATCCCAATGTAAAACAGGTTGCAATCACCTTGCGCGAAAGCATTTCAGCCAGTCATAATAACTGGGGCGCGATGTTGTATGATCAGAGTCTGCAACAGGCATGTTTTGCACCGTGTGACTCGTCTGGTAAGTATTCCAGTTATCCGATTCACAACATTGTCGATCGAGTTGGTGCCGGTGATTCATTTGCTGGCGCGTTAATTTTTGCATTGAATACTCCGGAGCTTGCTTCCCAGGAGACAGCCATTCGCTATGCGGTTGCCGCCAGTTGTTTGAAGCATAGTATTCAGGGAGATTTTAACTATTCAACTCGCGCAGAAATTGAAGCATTGATGAATGGTAGCGGATCTGGTCGTGTACAAAGATAGGAGTCCGCAGCTCCCTTTCATTGAAGTTTAAAAAACGGGATCAACGAGTGAAACGGGATTCCGCTGACGGTTTAAAGTCGTATGGGAGGTGCGGTAAGTATGAAGCGAGGATCAGGACGCCGCACCCGACTGGAAACTCGCTTGAGTTCTCTCGATACCCCTTTGTTTCTGGTTGATGCATCACGAACAGTTCAGTTCTTTAATCAGGGCTGTGAAAAGATATTGGAGTGGTCGGCTGAGGAAATTCAAGGTCAGACTTGTGATTATGCAGTAGACACCGATACCGATGAGTGTGAATCGGTCTGTAATTTATTGTGCCCTCCTCCTGAAGTATTTAAAGGAAGCAGGTCCGAGGTCCCTCGGTATCTGCTCTCACGTAGCGGAAAAACTTTGCCGTGTGTGATTCGCTACAGCCCTTTGCTTGATGAAAATCAGCAGACAAAATTGGTTTTGGGAATCATAGATCGACTCGATTCGACCCAGAGTTTGCCGATTGCATCGCCGCCCCAGCAATTACATGCTGAACTGGCAGCGTTACGATTGTCATTAAGAAACCGGTTTCGTTTTTCCTCGATTGTAGCGAAAAATGATGCAATGCAACGTGTCTTGCGACAATTGGAGCTGGCGATCAACACGACTCAACCAGTCCATTTCTGGGGTGAGCCAGGTACAGGGAAAGAGCATTTGGCGCGAGTCATTCATTTTGAAAGTGAGCAGAGGAGAAAAATATTTATTCCCCTGGATTGTGATATATTGCCACCACTTGAACTGAAACAAACGGTCAAAAAAATATTCCAAAGGGATTTCGATGAATCAATGCCTCTCGAACCGGGCGTGCTCTTTCTTGCTCATGTTGAGACTCTTTCTCGTGATATTCAAGAATTGATCTTATCGAAATATCAATCGGAAACTCCGAAAGACAACATTCGACTAATCACAGCCAGTTCATTTTCATTACAGGATCTTTTGGATCGAGAATTAATTCTTCCTGAATTTTTCTATCTGATTACAACTATGGAGATCAAAGTTCCTCCTTTGAGGGATCGCAGGGATGACCTGGAACTGTTGGCACAGCATTTTCTGGAAAATGAAAATCGATACCAGGAGAAGCAGGTTAGTGGTTTCGCTCCCGGAGTTCTCTCTTTGTTTCAAGATTACTTTTGGCCTGCGAATCTGGACGAACTGACGAAGATCATTCAAGCTGCGTTCCAGGCAACGTCGGAGTTGCTGATTACTCAGGAGTCGCTGCCATTACGAATTAAGACCGGCATTGATGCGCGAACGCTGGGACCGGCGTTGTCAACTGCCATCAGACCGCTAGGGGAAACGCTCCAGCAGGTTGAAACGGAGCACATTATTCGTGCATTAGAGCAAACTAAAAATAATCGGACTGAGGCAGCCAAGCTGCTTGGATTAACCAGAGCAAAGTTGTATCGCAGAATGGAGATACTAGACATTACTCTGGATGAAAAACAGCCTTCATAACATTATGCGTCGAGACAAGTTGAAAATGGGGTGTTTGCGTTGAATGGTGGTAGGTGTTTACTGCTCTCCTTGTTCTGATTGCCGATGTGAGAATTGGGATTAGCGCAGATGGAAACATCATTACAATTCTTAATTCTAGAAAGTTTCATTGCATCTGCCGCACAGGAGTAATCGGTTGAAAATTCAGAGTCGAGCTGTACTGAGTGTTCTCAACTCTTTGGTTGTCATATTAATTCGGTTGATCTTTAAGACAACACGTCTTGAGTACGTCGGAGATAGTCTTGAACGCTGTCCTTTTGCTGATACCGGCACTGACCGGTTTTTATACAGCGTTTGGCATGATTCAGTGATCCCACCACTTTTTTGCGCTGTGGAACATAACAGCGTGGCGTTGATCAGCCAGCATCGAGATGCAGATACGATCGAGGCGATGTTGAAGGCCGCCGGTATGGGGGCAATTCGCGGCTCCACCAGTCGGGGAGGCGCTAGTGCAATCAAAAAATTAATCAAATTGGCTGAGGGTAAACATATCGTCATTACCCCGGATGGTCCGCGGGGGCCGCATCATAAAATGAAGTCTGGAATAGTTTTTCTGGCGTCTCATTCCGGCCGCCCCGTGATTCCAACAGCGTATACAGCAACCAGCTATTGGAAGTTTCAGGGAAGCTGGACAAGTATCTGGATTCCCAAACCATTTTCGAAAGTCTATTATCTGGTAGGAGAACCGATTAAGGTTCCGGACAATATCTCTCGAGAAGAGATGAATTACTACACAGAATTAGTTCAAGAAAAAATGGAAGACCTGGAACAGGAAGCGAAACTACTCGTCAATGAAAAGACGGGCGAGGAACTCGTTTCTTTCAAGAAAGCAGCCTGAGCAACACTTTGGGAGCCTGCTCTCCAAAGTATTTTCTGCGCTTGTTTGATTCCGGTTTAAGCTATATGTCACTTAAAGTAACCAATATACGATTACCCGTCGAAGTTCCCGAACAAGAACTTGCAAATCACATTGCGCAAAATTTGGGAATCAAGCCGGAAGAGATTCAGAGTTATCGAATCATTAGAAAAAGTCTGGATGCGCGCTCGCGCCAGGATTTGCGATTTGTGTATTCGGCAGAAGTCAGTGTGCCGGACGAATCAGCAGTCCTGAGAAATCATCGCGAAGAGTCATCGATCCAGGCTTATTCCGCGGATCCTTATATTGATCCCGTGTGTGGCAATCAGCCACTCGAAGAACGACCAGTGATCGTTGGTTCGGGGCCGGCAGGGTTATTAGCCGGATATTTTCTGGCGCTCAAAGGATATCGCCCGCTGATTATTGAACGCGGATTTCCAGTCAAGGAGCGTGTTCCCGAAATCAGACGCTTCGATAAAGGGGATGCTTTTCATAATGAAAATAATTACCTGTTTGGAGAAGGCGGTGCTGGCTGTTTCAGTGACGGAAAACTGACCTGCCGTTTAAGTGGCCCTGATGTGCACTGGGTACTCGAACGTTTCGTTGATTGTGGAGCGCGCCCTTCCATTATCTATGAGCATCGTCCTCACTTAGGGAGTAATAAACTTCCTATGATCTGTCGAAATATTCGTCGTAAGATTGACGCTCTGGGGGGGGAATTCCAGTTTGAATGTCGGCTGGAGGGAATTGATGTTGTCGATGGTCAAGTACAAGGTGTTCTGACATCTTCAGGTTATCTTAAAACATCGCATATCATTTTGGGAATAGGCCATAGTGCCCGCGATACGTATCAAATGTTATACGATCTGGGAGTTCCCATGTTTCGCAAGGCGTTTCAGTTGGGGCTTAGAATTGAACAACCGCAAGAGCAGGTAAACGATCACAAATACGGCCGCCAGGAATACGAGTCACTTCTGGGGGCCGCAGATTACACAATGATCACAAAAGGAAAACGAGATCTCTATACCTTTTGTATGTGTGCCGGGGGAATCGTGATGCCCAGTGTTTCAGAACCAAATATGTTTTGTACCAATGGGATGAGCAATTCACGACATGATACAGGATTTGCCAACAGTGGCATCATGACAACGATCTATCCCGAGGAATTCGGGAGCGATCATCCTTTGTCTGGTATGGAACTTCAAAGAAAATATGAAGCGATAGCTTTTGAGTTGGGGAAAAAAAACTATTTATGCCCGATTCAACGTCCTGGCGATTTCCTTAAGAATCGAAATACAGATGCAGGTTTTCGATATAGGGGTACCTATCAAAGAGGGGTTGTCGCCTCGAATTTGACTCAGGTATTACCGCCGGTTGTCATTTCTCAAATTCAAAACGGCTTGCCGATAATGGATCAGAAATGGCGTGGTAAATTTTTAGAGAATGCTGTTTTGGTCGGTCCTGAAATGCGAGGCAGTTCTCCCATCCGAATTGACCGGGAACGGCTGACATATCAAACCCCCGGGTTCCGTGGTTTATATCCTGTGGGAGAAGGCGCGGGGTACGCCGGCGGTATTGTGTCCGCGGCCGTTGATGGATTGCAGAGTGCGAAAAAGCTGGTTGAAGAATTCGCGCCACTTGAGCCAGCAACTTCTTAAATACGCAAGAGGTGAAACTATTTATCAGTGATGATCCGATTGACTGATTGGTCAATGGCTTTAAGATATTCATCCAGTTTTTCAAACAGCTCCTGGGTAAAATTATCACTTTTCAAAAGTTCGGCAGCTTGATTTCGTACGCTGATATCTTCCACGCGTCGTTTTTCAATTCCGTCAGGAACGACACGAACCAGACGAATTAATTGTTCGTTGGTGGGGATGAATCCCAATTCCAAGTGCTCAACCAGCTCAGACGCAAGACGTTCTGAGTCTGAAAACATTTCTCGCAATGTCAGTTGGCTTGGAGCCCGTTTCACAATTCTTGTCTCCCTTCCAAAGATCAAAGAACACTGATATTAGACAGGCTTTTCCCTAAGCTGGTCAAGTCTATTATACGTTCAGCTTTGATTAAGGTCGGGAGAGTTTGTTTGTGTTCAAATAGAGTCTGGACAAAGGTTCTGATTTCTGCCATCGTTTAGAGTAAGGCAGAAACATGGGACCAGATTTCACTTCCGATGTCCTCAATAGACCGTAGCTGATCATTATGCAGGCTATCAATTTTTTGCCAATGCTGATTTACTTCGGCCAGTTGCAGATAGACCTGTCTGACATTCGCCAGATAGGATTGGTCAGCTTCCTGCAGATCGGCTACTTTTTCCGTATAAGAGCGCGCCTGTTTTTCTGCAACGAGTTTTTGGGCATGGTCTGCTGGCAAGTCTAGCAGTATGGCCAGGTCCAGCCGAGGCATGTTGTAAATTTCATACTCGATTTGCTCGATCCATTGAATAAACTCAGCTCGTTCCTCGCCAGAGAGTTTTGCCCCTTGATGCGCGATATTGGAAGGAATATAGCGATCAAAAATGACCACTTGATTTGACGAGATCATTTTAGAAATATGATCTCGTGATTCAAAACGATCTCCGGCATAAAGCAGTGATGCGAGAAAAGGATTCACCTCATCAAGTTGCCCGAACCGTCCATTCAGGAAATCTCCAATGGACTTTCCGAATAATGTTTGATCATAGCGTGGAAAACCAATTAAACTGGAAGTCACTCCCTGCTCCTGACATTTTTGATGCAGTCTGCCCGCTTGAGTTCCTTTACCAGAGCCATCAATGCCTTCAATTGCAATTAACAATGTCACTCAAATTCTTTCTTTGTAAGAATCTTTGATAAACGTTTCAAAAATGAATATGGGATAATACAGCAGCCTGAGGTCGCAGCTTTTAAGGAGAGGTGCGATCTGCTTCGAGGTATTCGCGGTGATCTCTGGTGCCACGTGCATTCACAAAATTCCCCAGGTCGGCTTTCGTGCCGCGACAGATCACAGGAGCATACCAGCGATCTGTGCCGCGAACCCAGCCTGGGCGGTCAGCACATTCGCGCTCTACCAAAACCTGTAGCTCTTGATCGATTAAAGTGTGATAGAAGTTTTGTGCTAAGTTACGTTCGAGATCCGCTAATCGCTGACAGCGTTCCTGGCGAATTTCAGGGGGAACCTGATTTTCATAAGTCGCAGCAGGCGTCCCCTTTCTGGCACTGAATGGGAAGACATGAATTTTCATGAAGGCCGCTTCCTGGCAAGTACCCAGGGTCTCCTCAAATTCTTCATCTGTCTCTCCCGGAAATCCCACAATCACGTCCGTTGTGAACGCGGGGGCGTTCAGTCGTTCCCGCATCATCTGTAATTTTTCCAGGAAACGACTGACATAGTAGCGTCGTTTCATGCGTCGTAGAACCGTGTCCGATCCACTTTGAAGCGAAGGGTGAAACTGAGGACAAAGGTGTTCGCAATCAGCGGCTGCAGAAATAAAATCATCATTGATTTCTGCGGTTTCGACACTGGAAAGTCGCATCCGCCAGTCGCCGGGGATTTGATCCAGCTTTCGAAACAGATGCCAAAGGCGAAACGGAGGCTTTCCTGATTTGCCACGTGTGGTGTCGACTCCAAAATGACCGACGTGGATGCCCGTCAGAACGATTTCTTTGAATCCATTTCCCACCAGACGTCGGACTTCCTCTTCGATATCCTGCGGCGAGCGACTTTGTAAACCGGGACGTACCTGTGGAATGATGCAATAAGTACATCGCAGGATGCATCCATCCTGAACTTTCACATAAGCACGTTTGCGTCCTTCGAATTCAGAGATGCCGGTTGGCATGTCAACAATTCCGTGTCGTTCCAGAATGTCAGGTAATTCTCGCTTATCGGTAATTACTTCAAAAACGCCTGGTAATTCTGAAACTGTTTTTGGATCTCGCGTCGCATAACAACCCATGACCAGAATTTTTGTTCCCGGATTATTCTTAGAGAGCTGACGAATCAGCTTGCGTCCTTTCGAATCACCTGTGGCGGTGACCGTACAGGTATTAACGACACACAAGTCTGCTGTCTCGGTTTCAGATGCCTCACGATACCCATTCTTTTCCAGAGCCTCTTTCACGAGTTGGGTTTCGTATTGATTGACTTTACAGCCAAGGGTCACCAGTTGGCATGTTTTGTCCGTTTTGCGAGAATCGAGTTTACTGAGTGTCATAATTTTACAGCTATTGTTTTAATGGGTATGCCGTTTTGAGTCAGGCTCTGCTTCACTGTGATGGCGGAATTATGAGTGATTGTTCAGCTACATTGAAAGCGGACTTAATCCATCATGCGCCATCTGACCAGAATTTTCCATTATTCGATCTGGAAATCAATCAAAACAGGTCGCATAGTATAATCAGAGAGAAACCAGACTTCGAGTGGCACAAACAAATTGTCTGAGCCAATTCTGACAATTACTGTCCCAGCGAGAATCTTTGCTTAGAGGGTGATACATGTTCTCAAGTTATTTAGGTCATAAATCATATATAACTAAGGTGTTATGCTTTGCATTGGTCACTGTCATTCTGGCTTCCTCACAGCCGGGGTTTTCAGCAGGACCTCCTGTTAAGCAAGAGGAACACATCTATCAAAAAGCGGTTGTCGCCGCAGATCATCCGTTAGCCAGTGCCGCTGGTATTGTGATTCTCAAAGCAGGTGGGAATGTAGTGGATGCAGCCGTTGCCACTTCCTTTGCACTTTCTGTTCTCAGGCCCGCTAGTTGTGGTTTGGGAGGAGGAGGTTTTATGGTGATCTGGGATGCAGAGCAGCAGAAGTCTGTTGTCATCGATTACCGGGAGCGTGCTCCTGCTGCTGCGACTCCAGACATGTATGCCAAGCTACCAGGTAATGATGAGCAACGTCAATTGGCGAGTCGTCAGGGACCGTTGGCGGTTGCCGTTCCAGGTACAGTGGCCGGGTTATGTTATGCCGTCAAAGAATATGGGAAGCTGGATTTAAAGACAGTCATGCAGCCAGCAATTTTGATGGCGCAAAGAGGAGTGCCCATCAATGATCATATGCGGTCGGTACAGAGTTCCATGCTACGGCGAATGAAAAAAGGCGACCTGAACGCGGAGCAATTTTCGGCACTGATCGATGAGTATTTGAATCAAGGCCAGCCCTGGAAAGATCAGGATCGATTTTTCAGTCCACAATTGAAAGCACTCGAATTAATCGCTGAGCATGGTCGAGCCGCTTTTTACGAAGGGCCAGTAGCCGATGCCATAGTTGACGCCTGTGGAAAAAAGAATGGGGGCATCCTCACACATCAGGATTTAATCGAAACCCAACCCGTTATTCGCAAACCGCTGACTACCAGTTTCAATGGCTATACGATCTTAACGATGCCTCCCCCTTCCAGTGGAGGCATCGCCATTATTGAGTCATTCAACATGATTCATGCATTAGAAAATCAGCTGTTGAACCAGCCTTTTGGTAAATTGGAATATCACTCACCACAACAGGTTCATTTATTGACGGAAGTCATGAAACATGCATTTGCAGACCGTGCAGAATATCTGGGTGATATGGATTTTGTTCCGGTACCAGTCCAGAGACTGACAAGCCAGAAATATGCAGCCCAATTGGCTTCGCGCATTGATATGAAGCAAACAAAACCATTGAAAGACTACGGCCGTTATATTCCACCACAGGATGGAGGGACAAGCCATCTGTCAGTCATGGATGCCGCTGGAAATGCCGTCGCTTGTACCGAGACAATAAACCTGACATTTGGTAGTTATGTAGTGGTTCCGGAATATGGGATTGTGCTGAACAACGAAATGGATGATTTTGCAGCAATTTCAGGAAAGCCCAATGCCTTTGGTTTGATTCAGAGTAAAGCAAATGAAATTGAACCCGGCAAAAAACCCCTTTCCAGTATGTCGCCGACCATTGCCATCAAAGACGGAAAAGCGGTCTTTTCAGCAGGCGCTTCCGGTGGTCCGAGAATTATTTCCAGTACGCTTCAGGTGTTGTTGAACATGATCGTGTTTGGAATGAATCCGGAGCAGGCCGTTGAGTCGCCTCGCATCCATCACCAATGGGTACCTGAAGATCTACTTTTAGAACAAAAACTTTTCGAGCAAGTCGGTCAGAAAATGAAACCATTCGGCCATACAACGAAAAAGAGTTCCGGTCTGGCTGCAACACAGGCTGTTTCCCGCAAATCCGATGGTTTGCGGGGGCATAGTGATTTGCGCAAACATGGGGCCGCTGCCGGCTATTAAACCAACCCGGACTCAGGAGGGATTGAGCCACAACCCGTAAACAGAAAAGCGAATAGAGACAGCGACGTGTTGAACAAAGTCATCTTAAGCTGCAACGCGAGGGAAACTGATTGTCTGAACTTTGGTCAGCTCATCATCGAAAAATGAGACGCGCTATTTTTCTGACGTTGCCATGTTCTTTTTAATCTCAGTTTGTGTCTCAGAAATCAGTTGTTTAACGACACTGGACTCTTCTGTTTCGGTTTGCTTTTGCAGAGCCGCCATTGCTTCCTCGGATCCGATGGATTGTAAAATTTTGCAAGCTTCAATGCGGAGTGAAGAATCTGGATGATTTAATAACTTGATGACCGGCTTTTCTGCAATTTGCCCCATGAATCTGAGTGCTCTGCGGGCATCTTTCATATCTTCCCGATTGGATAAGCGACCAACAAGGACCTCTGCGGTTGTTTCTGTACGGATATTTGGGAGTAGTTCAATAATATCTTCCCGCACCAGCACCGACTTTTCATCAGAGAGTAAATCTGAAAATTTCATCGTAGCTTTATCGGTATACCAGACTGCCATTGCATTCACATGCTCTTTCATGCGAAAGCCTTCTTTGGCTAATGGTAACGTTTCAGCGAGCACTGAGGAGACCCGTTGAAGCTGAGTACTATCCGGCTTCATGCTCGCCAATTTTTTGCAGGCAGTATCGTGTGCAAAGGGGCTTGTCCCGGCAATGACACGAAGTGCCCAGTCGATTGTCTCTTCGCCGGGACGTGGTTTTCGGTCGCGATCATTTGCACCTTTGATCGGATTTTCAGATTTGTTTTCAGAGGCTTTCATCTCAGGCTCTGAAGACTTTTTATTTAGACTGCTATCTGTGGAATCTGAGTTGTCAGAGCCTTTGTCAGGAGATTCCGGCTGCATGGAAGTTTCTTTATCCACGCTCGCCAGGGAATTAAGCTCCGGGAACTGGGCATCGACAGTGATAATCCGGTTTTGTAGATCAATCTCTTTTACCTTTCCCCATTTGAGTTTCTGGGCAAATGCAAACAGATCTGTGGGAACTGGACGCACGACGAGAACCAGTTGTTTGTCAAAAACGAAGTGTTCAACATCTTCCTGGATTGATTCTTCAGGCGATTTCTCTTTTGACAGATCCGTTGCCGCTGGTTTTAAGAACGAGGAGCGTAGGTTTTTTTGAAGAATCGGCAATGCCATTGGCTCGTTGCCGCTGATACCACGTACAATAATCGCAACCCCCGGACTTTTGCTATCCAGCGTTCGTTTACTTGTCTCGGTAATGATATTCGTTGCAGTGGGAGTCTCAGTTTCAACTGGTTCCGGTTTCTTTCGCGTCATTACTTTCGGAGTTGTTTTGGAAGCGGCAGAGGGAGCAGCTTTGGGCCGACTGGTTTGGGACATCTTAGATGACTGCGGACGTGAAGGCGCAGAATTAGACCCGGAAGGAGCAAAGGGATTGGAGTTCGTCCTCTGTTGATTAGATGTATCGGGGCCACCACATCCTGCCATAAAGAAAGTAACAGAAATCAGGAATGTGAAAGAGATTGTGTTGTGAATGAAGGCCAACATGGGTGTTCGGTTCTGTTTATTTCTAGGGGTAGAAAAATACAATTGTCAGTATGGAACAAATTATACTCTACTGTGGAGGAACTGGGGCAAGGAATTTAAGACATCTGGTCAAACAAATATAGTGCTCGGATGCTGTACGTATGGAATCCAGATGTATATATAGAATACTTCTGTTAAGAACGAGATGCAATACTTTTTCGTTTTTCTATTTTGCCAATTTACACCCTGTTTTGAAAATTTATGCTATTTATTGGTATAACAGGAGTTATCCCCAATATCGAGCCATTTTTTCTCTGAGGAAGGCCACACTTTCCTGCAGCTCTTCCATCCCATTTACACCGTCTTCGATACTGATCCAGCTGTCAAAGCCGACTTCTTTGAGTTGAGAAAAGATTGTGTCGTAATCATTCAGCCCTTTACCAATCACGCCATGACTAAGTCGACTTGCATAACCCAGGCTGTTTTCTTCTTTACGTAAATCTTCGATGGTCCCTTCAGTCAGGTAACGGTCACTTGCGTGCATCGTGACGACGCGGTGTTTTATCCGTTCTAGTAATTCTAACGGGTCTTCGCCAGCCAGAATGGTATTACTCGGATCGTAGTTGACACCAAAGTAAGGAGAGTCGATGCGCGAGACAAGTTCGCAGAAAACATCAGCCATCTGTGCAAATTCCGGATAATCCCAATAATTGTCTTTGTAATGGTTTTCGATTATCAGAGTGAGCCCCAGTTTTTCCGCCAGGGGGAGACAGGCTTCAATAGAGGAAACCGCATATTGAATGCCTTCCTCCCGGGAGACTTCCGGTCGTCTTTGGCCTGAGAGTACCCGGCAATATTTTCCACCCAAAGCGGCCGTCATCTCCATCCAGAATTTTTCGTGTTCAATCTGCTCATTTCGAAATGATTCATCGGGGTGTGTAAAGTCCGGTGAGCAACACATCATCGGAATTTCCAGCCCCTGATCGGTGGCCATTTTTTTTGCTTCCGGCCAAAAGTTTTTGTCTTTCATTTCCAGGAAACCGGCATAAAATTCCAGCCCGTCAATGTCCAGGGTGGCTGCCAGATCGATCCACTGGCGCAGGGTCATTTCTCCGGAAAGACATAATTCATCCATAAAGGCTTTGGGGAACGCGGCAAGTTTTGGCATGGAATCTTCCATTGAGTCAGGTTGGATGTATTGTACAACGGGAACAGAATGTTGGGCTGAATTACGGAGTGAGTACGGCTTTCACAATTTTACCGGAATGCATGGTTTCAAAAGCGGTGTGCCAGTCATTCAATGACCAGATTCCGCCGATGATTGGTTCAATATTCAACTGGCCTGTTGTCAGTAATCGAATCACGCGTTCCCAGATGGGCCAATTGTGACTGAAGCTGCCTTGCAGCCGAATGTTCTTTTGCACCAAAGGATCCAAAGAAAAACCGAGTGGTTGAGGCCCCCAGCCCACTTTGCTGACCCAGCCTCCTGGACGTACAATTTCCAGCGATTTTTTTAATGTGACTGAGACACCGGCTGCATCCACCACTCCGTTCACACCCAGGCCATCTGTCTCTAAAGCCCATTCATCCAGTCCCTCGATAATAGGCTGACAGCCGTAATCGCGCTCGGCAATTTCCAGGCGTCCTCTGTCCCGTTCGAGGCCGACGACAGCGACTTCGGCACCCTGAAGGCGAGCCATTGCCGCACAAAGTAAACCAATCGGTCCCGGGCCAAACACTACGATTCGGTCTCCTGGTTGAATTTCTCCATTCATGACGACCGCGTTATAAGCGACGCAGCATGGTTCGGTGAGCGCTGCCTTTTCTAGTGGTAAGCTATCGGGAACATGGTGGAGACAGCGCGCGGGAACACGCACAAAGCGTGTCATTGCGCCGTTGACGCCGTATCCAAATCCTTTTCGCGTAGGATCCAGGTTATAGCGACCCTCACGTGACATAGGACTATCAGGATCGATGATTGCTGCCGTCTCACTGACAACGCGATCACCTTCAGACCAGTTTTTCACCAGATCACCTGTTTTGTAAATCGTACCTGCAAATTCATGGCCGAGTACAACCGGGTAATTCACAGGCCAACTATGGTCGGCCGTCCATTGATGGAGATCGCTGCCGCAGACTCCGACGGCAGAAACTTCAAGCAGTATTTCATCTACACCGAAATCGGGAACCGGGATTTCCTGTAACTCCACAGATTTTGCCTCAGGGGCATAATTCATAACAGCCGTTTGTGTCATTTCAGCCTGACTCATTTTTGACCTCCTACTTGAACATCACCGTAAGCGTGGACTTTTTCGCAAATCAACCTTAAGGAGTCTTCCAGATTTCCGCTGGCGGTTTTGAACGAATCGGCATCGATTGTGAGAGGGGCTCCCAGAACCACTAACGGTGCCCCATATTCGGGCGTCCGGATGGCTTGTTCCAGGGAGAGGCCTCCGACTGCCTGAACCGGGATACTGACGGCTTCTACCACTTCTTTTAATTGATCGAGTGGGCTGGGCATTCGCTCTCCCCGCGCTGCAATTCCCCGCCGCTCATCATAACCGACATGGTGGATCACATAGTCGCAGCCCAGGTCTTCCAGCTTTCTGGCCGCAGAGACCATATCATCGGCCAGATTATCTCCCATCACTTCAACACCATGGTCTTTGCCCGCTTTGACAACACAATGAATGGTCTCTTCATGTGCACGTGACATCACAACAACATGTGTGGCGCCTGCTTTTGCCATCATTTCTGCTTCCAGATAACCGCCGTCCATCGTTTTTAAATCGGCAACAATCGGAGTTTTCGGAAATTGTTTACGGAGCTCGCGAACACAATTCAGACCTTCCGCAAGAATCAGGGGTGTTCCTGCTTCCAGCCAGTCAACTCCCGCTCTCATGGCCATCGCCGCTGTTTCCAATGCTTCTTCGATGTTGGTCAGATCTAATGAGATTTGTACGATCGGTTTCATAAAACCTGTTTCACTTTCATTGTCTATGTTTGAGAGATCGTTTTTACCTACGTTGCACAGTGATCAAACCATACTAGCAGAAGAATTCGAGAATTGCGACTGCGCAGAGATTGTTGCGCTGTCGCTGATTTGTTGCCTTTATTGAGTAATTGATTTGGCAGATTCAGTAGCGAATATCTCTGAATGTATTGATTTTGATCCGTTTCATTTCTCTAACCCGAGAAGTGCTCGTGTGTATACTTTTTGTTGGTTTTGGTAGCAGACGATTCAGCCATAGTCTTCGTAGCCGTTAAAGTTTGACAGCAAAGTAGGAGGTGGTGTGGAATTTGCCGGTTTTGAGGTAAATTCTGGTCCTTCAGAATCCGATTCGATAAGAAGCGTGCTGTGTAGCGCAAATGGTACCACTGAATGAATCTGGATGATTGTAGGACAGCCAGAAATGCCTTCTGAATTATTGGATGACTATCAAGTTCAAAATACTCTGCAAGAACCCTCATCTTCTTTTGGGTTTCGGGCAGTTCTCATATTAATCGCTGCCTTGGCTGGAGGGATCTGTTGTGCGCAATGGGTAAGAGGTATTCGGGTTGATACCTACGTGGGTTCTCTGCAAGCACCAAAAACAATCATTACCGCCAAAAATGATGCGGTCATACAAGAGATCCATGTTAAGGAAGGACAGACGGTTTCGAGCGGCGACATCATCATATCTCTGTTTGATCATTTTCTGGAGAAAAGCTGGAACGCTAAACAACAGGAATTGGTTGCGCTTGAAGCCGAGCTAGAGCAATCGAAGGCAAAAACAGAAGTCGAATTAGCATTGCGGAATAAGGAAATTGAATCCGAAGTCTTTAATGCCAAGTTAAAATCTTCGCAATACCTTAAAGAGCAATACATTCACCAGATTACGAATCTGGCATGGCAGGATTTTCTTCAGGACTATGATTCTCTTTCCACCAATGGTTCAAGCGAAGAAGTATTTCGATCTTTGGTTTATGAGAGTCGTCTGCCAGATGAAAACAGGATTACGGCAATGTTGCGTCAGGAATCTGCTCGTAATTCCGCTGAAGTCTTTACCGCCCGTGTAAAACTTTGCGAAGAACAAATGGCAGAACTGAAAGCGATCCAGAAAAAACTTCCCGATCAAATTCGATTGGCGATGGGCGTTGAAGTGATGAAGAATCGTCTGGAACGGGTAAAAAGTGAAATCACACAATTGGAGTCGCAGCGTGAAGCGTTGCTGCTGAAAGCTGGTAGATACGGTGTGGTGGGGATCTTCGATAAAGAAGTCGGAGATCCAATTCAGAAAGGTACTCCCATTGTTGAGCTTTTTGATAAAGAGCACCCCTATCTGGTGGTCGAGGTTCCTTCACGAAAGATAAGTCTCTTCAATAAAGGAACGGAAGTCAAAGTTGCCTTTTCCGGAAATATTAAAGGCAAAGGCGTCGTTCACAAAATTTCAGAGCAGGCTATTCAAAAACCGGGTCTGCGTGAGAGCGTGATCCTGGTCTATCTTGAACCCGCAGGACGTCTCTGGCCCGATCTGCCGATGGGGACTACGGTTGATGTCTCCTTAGAGAAATAAAGGGAGCAATGGGCAGAAACTGGTTTTCACCCCTGGTGGGAGTGAAACTCTAACTCTAGGCATCATCTAGCCTTCTGTCATTAATGATCTTTGTTGCTAAATTTCGACTTGAAATTTGAGTGGATTAGATACAATATTTGACAAATCCGGGGATTCGTTTCAGGAGTGATTATCGTCGGAAACCTGAAAAGCTCTCTCACTTTCTTTAGGGAATTCTGGTCAAGAGTTTCCGCTCTTCAAGAGAGAATTCAGGCTTGTTCTTTAACAAATAGGGTCGCGCGGCTGCAGGACGCTGGTTCGCCGAATTTCGTTCTCAAAACGTTTAGAGTGAGGAGCAGACCGGTGGGTATTTCAGCTACAATTCCTTTTTTGGCACAAGAGGCAAGCAGATTTTCAGTCGATGCTATTGAGGAGATGAGGCTGCGCACCTGGGCACGAAGAAACTACATTGAAGAATCGCAGCGCGACGCTCTCTGGCATCCTGTCATTTTAGACGAAATGCTTCGAATCGACTCGGAGTAGTTTGATTGGGTTGGGAGCGTCTGACTAATATTCTTTCAAGATTGGTAGGATTTCTGTTTGGCGCTGCCCGGCTGTGACGTGGACTTTTTTGTGTTCATCCACAAAAACATTCACTTCACTTCGCACACCAAATTCGGGAAGATAGATTCCCGGCTCAATGGAGAAACAGGTTCGAGGTAAAACGAGCCGTTCTTCGTGTGTTTCAAGATTGTCCATGTTGGCACCATTGCCGTGGGTTTCCTGTCCGATGCTATGGCCGGTCCGATGGACAAAATAAGAGCCGTAGCCAGCTTGTTCGATCACATCTCTGCAGGCTTGGTCAACTTCCCAGCCTTGAATGGGGGTGCCTGATTGAAATGCCTTTTCCACCAGAGTAATCGCAGCGTCCCGTGCCTCAGCGACAATTTGAAAGATCTTGGAATAGGTTTCGGGAACACTTTGTCCCACAAAGCCGACGCGAGTCATGTCACTATAAACGGCTCGTGGGAGATCCAGTTTGGCCCACAAGTCAATCAGTACGAAGTCGCCCTCTCGAATTGCGGTTTCAGAACCGGTTCCAGTTTCGTAATGAGGATCACCACTATGCGCTTCCCGTGCCACAATGGGAGGATGATAGGTCGTCAATCCTGACTGTTTGAAGTGCTGCATAATCACATCGGAAACCTTTGCTTCCTCAACACTCCCCTGCTCTCGAATCTGAGTGGCGATAAAAGACCAGGCGATCTCAAAGGCCTTGTCTGTTTCGACACCCGCTTTCTGATGTAATTCCCATTGCTCTGCATCCCACACCGCTTCGAAGAGTTGGACCAGGTCTCCTGAGGGAACAATGGATTCAACTGATTCGCGAACCAGTTCGACTGTGCCAGCATCGACGCGAGAAATATAGGGATTGGAATTCCGTGGGGAATATTCCATCGCGATCAGCTTTGCTTCACGCAAGATCGTTGCAATGCCCGCTTCCAGTTCCTGCCATTTCAGATAGACAATTTTCTCTCCGGGGAGATGGTCGAGGACTTCTGATTCAATTCGGTGGACCAGTTTTACCGGTTGTCCTGACCTGGGAACAAAATAGAAAAATCGCCGCGAGCCTATGGCTTCTTCGGGAATATCGAGAATTCTCCTCGTCAGCACATTATTCCCTCGGAAATCATAGAACAACCAGCCGTCCAGGGAGAATTGTTCTAATGCCGCCTGCACTTTTGAAAGTTCAAACATTTTGGGAATACCTGTCAGTCAAGAGAAATCGGATGAATTCAACACGAGGAATCGTCGTTAAACATATCAATGTAAGGCGTTAGAATCACAAATTCAAGAAGGGAGTCTCAGGAGATAACTTTGAAAAGAAGCATTCTTCTAAGAAAAACAGTTTGATAAATAGGCTTTCAGTTGCGAATCGTTGTTAGTGTCTGGACAATAAACGCCTGTTTTAGGAATCTTACATTCTGAATTTAAATCAACAACGACTTATATAAAGCTGAGGAGAAGCGACAATTTCCACTGTATCGACTGAAATTGCTTACCAGAAATGCATTTCACCTACTTGTGAGGCAACCTACTCATTAGATGAAGTCTTAACCAGTTGTCCGAAATGTGGCGAACTGCTGGATGTTTCTTATCATTGGGATCAGGTTCCGGTTCCTCAGTCGCTACGTGAATTTGAAAAACGCTGGAGCAATCGAAATTGCCCGATTGATTTCAGTGGAGTCTGGCGGTTCCGTGAATTGCTACCCTTCGCCCAGGATGATCAGATTATTACGATCGGCGAAGGGCAGACGATGCTGAAAGCGTCACAGCCTGTCGCGCGTTATGCCGGACTGAATGATGATTGCCTTTACTTGCAGTATGAAGGGCTGAATCCCTCAGGCAGCTTTAAAGACAATGGCATGACAGCTGCCTCAACACATGCCGTGATGGTCGGAGCCAAAGTTGCCGCATGTGCCTCCACCGGCAACACCAGTGCTTCCCTGGCAGTCTATTCCAGTGTCGCGCAAAAGTTCAAAGTGGTCGTGTTTGTGGGTAGTGGAAAAATTGCGTTCGGAAAATTATCACAGGCACTCGATTACGGCGCGAAAACCATTCAGATTGAAGGTGATTTCGATGACGCATTGGCGCGCGTTCGCGAAGTCTGCAATCAAGAAGGGATTTACCTGTGCAATAGTGTGAATCCATTTCGGCTGGAAGGTCAGAAATCGATTATGTTCCGGGTTCTGGAAAGCCTGAACTGGGAAGTTCCGGATTGGGTTGTGGTCCCGGGCGGAAACCTGGGGAATTCCAGTGCATTCGGCAAAGCATTTATGGAACTGAAAGCACTCGGACTGATCGATCGCATTCCCCGTCTGGCGATTATCAATGCGCACGGAGCCAACACACTCTATCAACTTTATGAGCAGGAAGGCCTGCGTTGGAACGGCGGTAATTATGATCGCTCTCGTTCTAGCGACTTCTTTTCTCAAATGGATCAGGAAAACCGGCGTGCCTCGACCCTGGCCAGTGCGATTGAGATCAATCGACCGGTTAATTTTTCTAAATCTTTGAGAGCCCTTGATGTATGCGATGGCGTGGTACGAGAAGTCAGCGACCAGGAGATTCTCGATGCGAAAGCACAGATCGGTGCGGGAGGCTTGGGGTGTGAACCAGCGAGTGCTGCCAGTGTAGCCGGGGCGAAGCTACTCAAAAGCGAAGGGGTCATCGCCTCCAGTGATCGCGTCGTTTGTATTCTGACCGGACATCAGTTAAAAGACCCCAATGCGACAGTTGCCTACCATTCCGCAACTGATGAACAGATTGATGAAAAATTAACAAGCCACGGTGTCGACAAAGCTCCTTTTTCAAACGGGCCTATTGTCGTTGAGAACGATTTAGATAAAATAATAGAGGTGATTCGCACATTTTGAGAAAGTTCTCAGTATTGTTTTTCCCGCTGTTAATCACATAGTTCAACATGTCGCGGTGTTTCAGGCTCAGAAGTAAATCATTTAAGATGTTGTCGATGGTGAGTATTAAGATAAGGGACACGGAATGAGTACACCCTTTGAAGAATTGGAGTATTTAGCTGATTTTCTTCCTGATGAAGGAGAGTCGGTTATCGTCTCGCGTAGTCAAGGTGAATTGGTCTGTGAAAATTTTCAGAAAGACCGTGCACTCGATGAGATGGCGAGCCCGGATTTTTACGGGCATCTGGTTCATGCAAACGAGAGGCTAAAATCATTAGTAGCTCGTCCTATCTGGATATCGACTCTTGTCTGGTTCTGGGTTTGTGTTCTGATCCATAAAATATTTAAACTAGGATGGAGTGATTGGTATCTGGATCTCGGTCTCGGTCTTGTTGCGATGGCTGCCAGTTATGCGGCAATTCGTCTTCGCCAGGATCGTTACTTCAAACAAGAAGTCCGCCCAACACTCAATCGGCAGATGTATGGAAGTAACTTAAGTAAGTATGCGCTGGTTGGTGTGATCAGACAACGTCCTGAGTTACGAACGTTGCTGGATACACTTTCGCGCTCATTGCATTAAACTGTCGAAATGTTGCGCCGTTAAGATTATTTCTGATAATCAAGCAGGCCTTGCACATAAATGTCCGAGTCCAGAAGTTGGACCTGGTACTCAGCGAGGTTTTGAAATTGTGGGATCTTTTCCAGCCCTTGTCCTGCAATAGGGGTTATTGCTGTTTCGCCTCCCACTAGCTTAGGGGCGATAAAGGCATGAACTTCATCAATGAGTTGTTCATCGAAACAAGAGCCGAGCAAGCTACCTCCTCCTTCGATGAGAATATTCGTCATTTCTTTACGACCCAGCTCCAGCAGGCACTGTTTGAGATCGGGGCGAGTGGTTTTCGTTCCCTGTGCATTTTGAATCGATAAAACTTCGACTCCTGCATTTTCAAGTCGTTTGATATTTTGGGGAGGCGCTGATTCGTGTGCGATCACAATGACAGGGGCATCATTGATCGATTGAACCAGTTTTGAATCACAAGAGAGTGTTGCCTGCGAATCAACTACAATTCGAGCCGGCGTTCTTACTCCTTTTGGTCGAACGGTTAGTAGGGGGTTGTCATTTTCTGCCGTTTGGTGGCCGACCATAATTGCGTCCATGCGGCCGCGAAGCTGGTGTACGATCTCGCGAGAGCGTTCATTTGAAATCCATTGTGAATGACCAGTTCGTGTGGCAATTTTTCCATCCAGAGTCATTGCCCACTTGGCGTGTATCCAGGGAAGTCCTCTCGTAACGCGTTTTACAAAGGGACGCACCAATTTTTGTGCAGCGGGCTCCAACAGTCCTACTTCCACTTCAATTCCAGCCTGTTGCAAGTCAGCAATTCCGCCTCCATCAACGTGCGGTGCAGGGTCACGCATGGCAACCATGACTTTTTTGACCCCGGCCTGGATTAAGGCTTGCGAGCAAGGTCCCGTTTTTCCCTGATGACAGCATGGTTCCAGGGTAACGTAAATGGTCGCCCCTTTTGCTTTGCTTCCCGCCACATTTAAGGCATGGATTTCGGCGTGCGGGCCTCCGTATTGTTGATGGTAGCCTTCAGCAATGAGTTGCAGATTTTCATCAACAATGACCGAACCGACAGCAGGGTTGGGTTCTACACGCCCCGCTCCCAGGCTGGCCAATTCGAGGGCACGTTGCATTACAGCTTCGGGACTGGAAAACTGCCTGTTAGTATCCACTGACTGATCTGCTTTCCTGTATGTTGAGTATCTGACGTAATCACTCTTTTTCAAGGAGAGTGATTACAAAACAGGACTGATTCAATTAGGTTTACGATTGACCTGGTAACCAGAGTTTCTGCCCTGAATCGGAAGATCCATCTGGTGCGATTTCTCCAGGAGTCCAAATGCCATCGTTGCTTGTCGTCCCCGGCATTCCTCCTGGATCCAGAAAGGCAGCTTCTTTCATCCAGGGTACATCGAGTTCAAACGCGTGAGCGAATGCTCTGAGATATTCTTTGAGTTGTGGTGTCTTTTTGCCATATTGGACCCAGATTTGTTTCATAAAATCTGAAAGCTCGGGGTCTGTTGTGTCTTCCAGGCGAAATGAAAGTTCTCGCATTTTCCATTGCAATTCACTTTCAAATGCATTGGTTGGCTGCGATTGCGCATTTTCCTGGCCTTTTTGGATCCAGGAGAGCATTTCTTCGCGTTGGTTCCGTTTGTGACAAATTTCAGTCAGAGTCGAGTAAACGCGATCCAGATCAACATCTTTTTTGCATTCCTCCCGACTCAGAATTTCAATTAAAACGTCATACAGAAATCGAGGATGGCGGATGAGTAATGCGCGGTTAAAAATATACATCAACTGGGCATTATTGAGTTCTTGTACCGGAATTCTGTTTTGCGTCATCGAAGAACAGGTATTGAACTGCGACGATTCATCAATTTGAAGAGGGGGAAGCTCTGAAATATTGAGTTTCGGATCCAGTTCGTCAAAGTTCAGGAAGTGGCCTAATGCAAGAGATTGTGTATCGAGCACATAAGCAGCAGCCGTCAGAGCTATTTTCAGATCGTCTTCGTCAGCCGCTTCCTGAGGAGTTTTTCCATCGAGCCCGGCCAGTTTTGTATTAGTCCAAGTTTCAGAGAGGAGCTTCTTCCATTGCTCAGCCTCTAATTCTCTGCGTTTGATAATCGGCATTTTCTGTGGGAAATTCCACCGGAAAAAGAGAGGCCATTGTTCTGTGGGAATCGGTGATAATGGATTATTCGATGCTTCGCTGTCTCGGTCCAAAATCTTTAAACCACATTCTTTTTTCCCTTGCTCACCCAAGGCTTCGTCAAATATTTTTTCTGTTAAAGTGAGTTGGTCACCTTCATAAGCATACAGTCGGACGATCGCTGGTTGTTCTAGTTGCCTGTCAGCATCAAAGACATCGATATCGCCAATCACTACGGGAACATTATCGAGAGTAATGTTTTCCCCCTTTGACTCAAGATCAATGGGAGTATCTACAATTTGAAAATAGGCGACGGGAGTGTTTTCATCCAGATCTTGTTCTTGTTCCGGTGGTACATTTCCTCGCATCATCTGGCCATGCTGTTCCAACAATGTCAGGAACTTGGAGAGGAATTCGACTTCATAAATTTTTTCAATCGAATTCACCACTTCACCGGTGTTATTCAGGTCAAGCAATTGTGCCAATGTTTCCAGTTCGACAGCTTCCGCAAAATCATTTTCGATTTTTGAGGCTTTGCGAAATAGATCAGCCGATTGGATTTCATCTGTTGCCCAGGCATAACAAAATGCAGCATTTTTCCACAAAGTAGCCTGTTCTGTCGCTTCCGCGATTTGTTTGAACAATCCCGCGGCAATACGATAACATCCCAGGTTAGCAAGTCGTTGTGCTTTTTCAAATGTTGCCAGGTGTTCGGGATCATCAATGGGGCATCGTTCCAGGACATGCACCCCACGGAACTGGTAAGGAATTTGGTCATCACCGTCAAATTCCAACAGATTCATAAACAGATTTTGTTGATACTCCTGTGAAGCGACCCGCATCGCTAATGAAAAATGCTCACGTGCTGCCAGGTAATAACCGCGCATCTGCAGTGCGATAGCAATACTGATGGCCAAAGGTGTTGCCAGACTGACGTCGACGGCAGCACATTTTTGTAATGCCGTGTAAATGACTTTTTGCGCTTTTTTATAGCCTTGAGCTAGAAATGTAGAGGTGGCCAACAAAGAATGGGCGGCTGGATGATCAGGGTCGTGTTCCAGGCATTGTTCCAGCGGCTTGATGGCATCTTCAAACCGTCTTTCCGCCATCAAGATCTGAGCTTCTGTGATATAGCTTAAAGGTTGTTCAGGATGATTCTTCTTGAGTCGATCCAATAATTGTAATGCAGTCGCAGTCTGGTGCGTTTCATGCAGATGAGAAATTTTGCTGATTTCCTCGCCGATGGAATGGCAGCAAAATTTGTATTTTTTTCCGCTATTGCAGGGGCAAGGATCGTACGAATCGATACTCATAACCTCGGCCTTCTTTGTTTTCAAAATGTGGTATTAGTGGACTTGTCTCTCTATATGAAAACAGTTTTCTCGTACAGGATCGAAGTAGAGTTTCGCTCTATTGAATTTATTTAAATTTCAATAGAGCATCATATCATAAAAGAAAGGCAGATTACACGTGCTTAGTGCTCTGTTCTCTGAGAAATCGCGTACTCCCTGATCAGAGTCCATCATTTGCTACATCAGGCTGATTTGATTCTAAATGCAAGGGCTAGGGAAACTGCCTTCCGTTTAGCTGTCTAATGCTTGTTGCATATCGGCAATAAGGTCATCAGGGCTTTCAATTCCGACAGAGACTCGAACTGTTTTTTCAGTGATTCCGGCTGCACGACGGGCTTCCATCGTCATTGAGGCGTGGCTCATCGTTTCAGGATATTCAATCAATGACTCGACGCCACCCAGTGATTCTGCCAGCAGGAACAGTTTCGAATTCAGCATGACCTTTTCGGCAGCCGATCGTCCTGCCTTCACATCAAAGCTCAACATCCCACCAAAACCATCTTGCTGGCGCTTGGCCAGTTCATGATGTGGGTGTGATTCCAGGCCAGGATAATAAACACGCTCGACTTTGGGATGTGTTTCCAGCATGCGCGCTAAAGCCATTGCGCCGCGCTGATGCGCTTCCATACGAGGTGCCAGAGTTTTAATGCCACGTAATACCAGCCAGGCGTCAAACGGAGAACACCCTAGTCCCAACGCATTCGAGTTGTAAGCAACTCGTTCGGCCAGTTCTTCAGAACTTGAGACCACACATCCACCAACCACGTCTGAATGACCATTTAAATATTTTGTCGTCGAATGCAATACAATATCAACGCCGAACTCGATTGGTCTTTGAAGATAGGGAGAGCAGAATGTGTTGTCGGCAATGGTGATGATTCCGGTGCCCGCTTCGGAAGCAACTTTGGTGACAGCTTGGATGTCAACCAGGTTCAGCAACGGATTACTAGGCGTTTCGATCCAGATGCCTTTTGTTTCCGGAGTGATTGCTGATCTGACTGTTTCAATATCTCCCATCTTTACAAAAGAGAACTTGATGCCCCATTTTGTAAAAACATCAGCAAACAAACGATAAGTTCCACCATAAATATCATCACCGGCGATAATGTGGTCACCCGGTTTGAACAAGTGCATTACGAGAGTAATCGCAGCCATTCCAGTGGTAGTAGCGCGGCAGGAGACACCACCCTCCAGCGCGGCGATGTTTTCTTCCATTGCACTTCGGGTTGGATTTCCACTGCGTGTGTAATCAAATCCCTTATGACTTTCCAGACTGTCCCAGTAGAAAGTCGATGTTGTATAAATCGGAGTCGTACAGCTGTTAAACGTACTGTCTTTGTCAACTCCGGTATGAACGCACTTTGTTTCAAAACGCATGGTAAACGATCCAATAATTCGTGATTTATTTAAGAGAGCCGCAGGGTATGTCGATGGGGTGCCTCATTTTTTATGAGACACCAGACAAGTTTTGGGGTTCTGTTCTATTTCTGTTGTAGTGAAGAATACAGCCACTCACTGCTGGTGGCTACTGTTCTGGTGTGAGAACTCAACTCGAAGGCCTCTGTGCATCAGATTTTAAAGGGCACAATGTTCTGAACTCATGAATGCATAATGACTTGTAGTCTTTTCTACATGCTCAACGTGCATCATCAAACAGCGGTGTTGACAAGTAGCGTTCACCAGAGTCAGGTAGAATTACGACAATCGTTTTCCCTTCCGAATCAGGGCGTTTGGCAATTTCTAAAGCAGCATGCATTGCTGCGCCACAACTGATTCCACACGTGATTCCTTCTTGACGGGCAAGTTTTCTTGCCATTTCAAACGCTTCGTCATCTGTTACCTGAACAACTTCATCAATGAGTGTTGTATCGCAGTTTCCGGGGATAAAACCTGCTCCAATTCCCTGAATCTTGTGCTTTCCAGGTTCTCCTCCAGAAAGAACGGGGCTACTTGTCGGCTCTACAGCGACGGATTTGACATTCAGCCCTTTTTCTTGTTTCAGAAATCGTGAGACGCCGGTAATTGTTCCGCCAGTGCCAACGCCAGCTACGAAGAAGTCAACTTTACCTTCTGTATCGTTAAGAATTTCCGGGCCAGTAGTCTTAAAATGAATCTCCGGATTGGCGGGATTTTCAAATTGTTGAGGCATGTAATATTCCGGACTGGCGGATAATTCTTCTGCTTTTTGAATTGCCCCTTTCATCCCGTCGGCGCCCGGCGTGAGCACCAGATTGGCACCGAAGCCCTTCAGCATCAATCGACGTTCTACGGACATGGAGTCAGGCATGGTAAGCGTTAATTTGTATCCTCGAGCTGCACAAACGAATGCGAGCGCAATTCCGGTATTCCCGCTGGTTGGCTCAACAACTTGCATTCCAGGTTTTAGTTTACCGCTTTTTTCAGCATCCCAAATCATATTCGCACCGATACGGCACTTCACACTGTAGGCAGGATTGCGTCCTTCAATTTTGGCAAGAACCGTTGCCTTGAGCCCTTGAGTTAAATGGTTGATTTTAACCAGCGGGGTATGACCGATTGTTTCGGAGTTATCGTTATAAATTGGCATGTCTATTTCTTTCAATGACAGGAACTTCAAGACGAATCATCAAAATCGAACCATGAGGTCGAATTATTGTACTATGAGGTAAAAGCGATTCGGAGACTGGAATTTGACAGCCCTCACCAAGTCGCCTGTATATCGCCTGTATTATGTAAAATCACTGAAAATGAGGCAATCCCTTTATCGAATAATGTTGTGATGTGAAATGAGACACATACTAATTAATCGATGATTAGGTTCCTTGAGTACTGTGCACCTCAGAAATGCGGTGAGTCGTGCTGTTCAGTACACAGGGATGGGGCTCCAGACGCCGCAGACTATCAAAAGTGATATCCAGCTGCTCGTATTAATTCTGAGGGAACGAAATCTCAAACGGGGCTGAAGGGCCGACGTTTTTCTTCATACCGGAGGCTGTCGAATCAGCAGGGATACTGACAATGCCGTCCTGTGTAACAGTTACTTCGCCAATTCTTGAATGCTGATCGCGTTGTGAGACTTTGATATAATCACGCCATTGATCAGACTGAAAAATAGTTCCCAACCAGTTGATCTGTCCCGAAGCGTAAATATTAAAATCGAAGAATGAATTCTTTGATTCTGATTTGAGAATGAGTTTACAGTCTGTAATGGCAGTCAGGGATAAGTGGCAATGGCTGTTTCGATCAACAAAGAGACCTGTTTCAGAACCGCTAATTACAGATTGTTCCATGATGGCGGAGGCACCATTACGAATACAGAGCCCCATCTGGTTTCCATTTCCAAACAAAGACACATTCTGGGCGAAGAGAATCGTTTTACAAAGTGGATTATGGTCAGAGCCAAGCAGATGTCTGGGACTTGAGCCGGCAATGTCAATTTCTTTGTGAGTGCTATTTCGAATCTGGCAGTCGACAAGGGAATGATAACCACCCACCAGACTGACGCCCACCCGATTTCTTTCTGCGAGCACGCCATTGTAAACGGACCGGGATGCGTTTACGTCTTGGATTCCATAATAATTATCGTGCACATAGGCATTTTGTACCATTAAGCCGCCGGACTCATGAATTGAGATACCGTCGTCTCCATTATGGCGTGCAATCACATTCTCAAGCCGAATTCCCCGGCAGTCGCCGTGAATATTAAAGCCATCATTGGAAAAGTGTTCACAGATCAAATTACGGCAGACGATATAGCTGGCGCTGCCGAGTGTGAAGCCACTGGTGGTGAGAGTTGCTTCTAATTGATAGTCGATTGGCTGTTTGCCTGCCGCACAATGGAAATAGACCTTATTTGCACCCCGGTCCCAAAAGTGTTGCTCTGCGTCTAAAGATTCCAGACTCTTCGCTTGACCAACCCGTTTACTTCGAGAGACGAGATACGGATTTCCATACGGGCTTTTCTCAAGCTGCAGAACATACAGATTCTCTTCAACATTTTGCCATTGCGCAGGATCAATGCTTTTCAATCCAGATAGAACAGCGCCATTACCTTCTACGAGAAAAGGACGATCAGGCTGTCCACCAAGCCTGCGAAATAACATTGGTTCCCGGTAAGCAATACCCGTGTTACTGAGTTCAAGTGTGTCGCTTGTCTGAGAGAGTTGTATCGCCTTTGCAATGGTTGCAACGGGAGCCTTTGGTGAGAGGCCGTCGTTTTCGTTATTGCCAATTCGATTATTGACGTAGTATGTTGCTCCCCAGGAGTCAGACAAGCAGCAGAGCAGGATAGCGCAGCAGCAGATCGCCGATGAAGTTTGTCGGTAGCCGATTTTGGCATGAACGAATTTATTTTGCATAAGTCTGTTTTGTGTTTGAAAGAACATGTTTTGAAATCAAAATGCGAACAGGGATTGAAAATAAGGGATGATTTGGACTTGAAATGCCTGCAGACTGAAATAGCCAAAGAAGGCTGCGGCCCAGACCATAACCACAAAACGCAGGGGGCCGGTGCTGATGCTGCGACTGAGAATTTTCGAGTTCATATACAGCAGAATCATTGAATAGAGAAACATCACACCACCATTCATGGCCGCCGAAGTTTCGATGAGAAACAGAGGTTGTTTGAATTGTGGGTCAATCGAGCCATATAACAGAATCGCAGAACCCAGTAGAATTTCACTCCAGAGAAAAACATAATAGAGTTTGCTCAAAGACCAGTGCTCATTATCTCGCAAGTAATTCACTTTTAGAATATCTGCTGAGATCCGAGCGGTCGCATCAAGTACGCCCAGTTCGGTTGTGAGTAAAATCGCCGCCCCCATCAGTAGAAAGAGTAACTTGAAGGTTCCGCCGAGTCGATCTTCAAGCAGAGTCGCCTGGCCCCAGATGAAATTCAGGCCAGATCCAAACTGGGCCACTCCTTCTTTAAGCTGTCCGTTTTCATTGTAAAACAGGGAATAAGAAATCAGGGACAAGAGCATCAGGCAAGCCAGACAAGTAAGAAAAAAGCTGAAGAAGTGTTCGGTATTAGCGGCTCTCCACCATTGTCGCCATCGTTTCTGGTTTTCAGCAGTATGTTTAAAGTGATAGCCAACTTCACTGACAGCTTCCTCCTGTCCGGTAATCGGGCTGGTAATGCGTCCGATGTACTTGCCCATACCGTAACCTTTATCTTTGATAAAGTTGCTTTGGCCAAGGTTCATCGTTCCGCCTGCACCGGCAAACGCCAATGCTCCCAGCAGGGCCATTGTTGATAATCCGCTGGATTCATCAGGCATCTTCCCAAAATTGACTGCTCCATGCAGCATGGATGTAATGGCATAGGGTTGAATCAGATAGATTCCCAGTATCACTGCGATCAGGAATATCATACCGACCAGAAAGATCTGGATTTTTTCAACGGTGTTATAAACCACCGGGCCTGTCGTTAAAACAATGCCGACGAGAAGTAAACCTGCGATTCCCAGAAACGAGCTATATTTTGCCTCGTATTGAAGGTCATAACCCTGATTGATTTTGTTGAACAGTTCCTCAGATTGATCCTGGCTCTGATTGCGAGTGAATGCATCGCTTAAGGCCTCGCGCTCAGATTCGCCCATGGGACCTCGCCACTTCAACGTTTCTGATTCAGTGGAGTAAGTCACTTTTTCAGGGAGTCCTGCTAATGAAAATTTGGAGGGCGTTGGTTCCACTTGAACGCTGGCTATGGTTTCCGGACCAAAAAAAGTCCAACTCAGCATGGTTCCCGCACCGGTTGCCCAACCAGGCCATGCCCAGGGAATGATATTCAACAGCAGCATAATCCAGGCCCAGTTTTTATTCAGGCGGCAAAAACCGGTAATCGCACTCTCGCCTGTTACCAGAGTCCAGCGTTCGATTTCCATATTCATAAAAAACTGTGTCATCACACCCAGCAGGCAGGCCCAGAAGAAGACGAAGCCGGTTTTGTAAGTGATGTAAGGCCAAAGTACAAATTCCCCGGAACCAAGCGAAAGACCTGCCAGCATAATGCTGGGGCCGATCATTTTTCTCCAAGAGATCGCCGGTGGTAGATCTCGGTATTTAAGAGGAGGCAGGGATTGGTGCGGAATGACCTCATCGGGTACTAATTCTTCATCGAGATCAGAATTACTTTGATCTGTCATAGAAACATCTTTCATGAACGGCGAGCGGAATTCAGAAGGTTCTCATTCTAAGCCGAAAAGATTATGCTCGCCACTCAATCGCATTTCTTCGCGGATACTGCGGGCTCATTATCAAAATGAGAGGGAATAGTGATTTTTCTGATTTCCAGAGTAAGGGTATTAGCAGATCATGCAAAAGACGTCGCTTTCCCCAAAATAAGAAGCCATCAAACAGCCTGTAATGAGCGGCGATAGAGCCGTTGTGTCTGATAATATAATAGGAGAAGGTTATGTTGTTTTGATTCTCTGAATGCAAAAGCGTCAAGCGTAGTTTGTGTTAATATGCCCTATAAATAAAGCCTTTTTTATTGAGTGTCAGATTGATTGAACTCAAGAAAAAAACAAAGATGTATATTGCTTTGTTCACTCAGGGGTGTTAGAATCATTCGTGTTGTTTTGGAGTGGTGTTGCCACGATTCCATATCTGCCTGGAGGCAGCCGCGTAGTGACCGCTGTAGGTGTCGCTGAATTTTTTATCGCGTTGTTTCTTTCCCAATCCAGATGAAAACAGGAGTATTCTGTCTCCGACTGGATCTACTTTTCTATTTCAATAAATGATGAACTGCGTAAAAAGTACGCGCTTGTTGATGGACAATGAAAGACTACGTGCTAAAAAATCTGGTAAGGTTTGATCTCATGACGGAATCAAACAAATACATCGAGTCAGATAAATTTGCATTTGACCTCGTTGCAAACCTTGTACGATCACCGGGAGCATTTCCTCAAACTGGAAAATACAGTAGTAAGATTTGGGCACAGCTGTTTGGGATGACAGAAAAAAATTTCAAGGAACTACTAAAAGAGTCAGGAGTCCCTTATTTTAAATTTGGCAGCAATGTTATCATTGATGCACAAGATTTCTGGACGAGCCAGAAGCAGAGAGAAGTGTAAAATTCGATTGGTTAGTTTTGTAGAATTCGACGCATAGGCAACAGAGAACTCTTGTGTGAAAAATTATTTTTGCTCTCTTTGCTGTAATGAACACATCCATCAAAATAAAATGCCAGTTACATTTTTCACGTTCCAATTTGATATTGGATCTTCATGTCTCCAATGAATTAGACCCAAAGGTGCCCTTTAGTATTTAAGGTAATGAACTTTTTTATTGAGCTGGTGAGTGAATTATCTGTATTTACGATGCAGGTGAAAACCTTGAAATGACGATCTTGATACTTGATATAAACTATTGAAATTTATAGTTTTGGAATTTGCTAGCTTTCCTGCCATCTCCTTGAGATTGGATAACGGTACAGCAGATGTTCCTCAAGATCTCAGGCCGATCTATGAAAGTTCTTGTCGTCGATGATGTGGGATACTCGTGTCATTATTACGCGCGGTTAGTGGAGAAAATAGGCTTCACAGCTACCATGGCATCATCTGGATTCGAAGCCCTGAAGTATCTTCAAGTAGATAACGAAATCCGCGTTGTACTGACTGATCTTGTGATGAATGGTATGGATGGAGTCGACTTATTCCAGCAGGCACAACTTGTCGAACGCTATTCCGATAGTGGCGCCGTGCCTGCTCCTCAGTTTATTTTAATGACAGCGGTGAGGCCTGAAAAAAATTCTCAGGATCGAAATATCCAAAGAATGAAACTTGCAAGTGAGCTGGGCTTTTCCAAAATCATGTTTAAGCCTCTCGATCAAAATGAATTGAAACAGGAATTGAAAGACATGTCGTTAAATGTCATTCATTCCTCGGTAAATGAAGTATCTCTGGATCTATATTCTCCGACCCAAAAGGTTAGACAGTCGGTGAGAGAAATCGTCAATGCCGACAACAAAGAGGCGGCATCTGAATTCCTGAAAATCCTCCTGGAGGAGATTGCCAACTTGAAGAAATACTTAAAAACTTCCTGATGGTGGTTCACTTTCCGCGATAACCCGGACTAAAATATTACATTCGCCAATGATTTTTATTGATCAATTGAATCTGCAATTGATCCTTTCGTGTGGTTGTGAAATTGTAAGTACAAGCTATGGCAAAATGTGATCAGGGATATCTCTGCGTGGTCTGTGGTAAGGAAGTGGAGAACATCGAAGATAGTGGCCTCTACCTGCGCTATGTCATCGGTGAAGTGCATGAGGATGAATTACAATCACAGCCCGAACACCATATTAGATGCAATCCAGCATTGGCCCAATTCATTATCGATGATCAGTTTGATCCCGTTGTTGTCACAGGCCCATTTGATAAGCGTGAGCTTGATTCATCTGAGACCCTGCTGAGAGAGAAGTTAATAACCGCCGGCTGGAAGAGGCTCTGCGAAGTAAAAAGCAAGCAGCTCGCAATCAGCGAGTTCCCGTTAAAATCGCAATCAAAGATTGAATAGCATCGCGCTTCGCAATTCCTTTCTAATACCAGCTTGATCACAACTCCTTCATCAAGTGAATCTGAAACACCTGTCGTTCTGAGCAACGGCAGGTGTTTTTTTGTGTGCTTTTATCTTGTACCACACATGCCATTCGCGAGTATTAACAGCCACAGAGATCAATTCTTTTTCTGATTTAACAGGGACCATAATGCCTGAAACCGTTCCTAAGGGAGTATTCATTCCAGCTTGGGTGATTGCTTGTGTTTTCTCTCCCATTATTGCTGGAGGAGTGGGAGCCATCACCTGGACAGCGAAGACTTTAATTGAGCATAGTCAACAACTCATCGAAATCGATGAAAAACTCGATTCCAACAAGGAGTTGCTAATCGAAATGGTCAATTCACATGAGAGACGGATCAGCCGTTTAGAAGATAGAGTTTTTGGGGAAAATTGATGATCGAATTCACAACGGCAGATCTGCCTGCAAAACTTGTGGAAGTTATGGAAGGACCGGAACCGCCGGAATATTTTGTTTCAAATGGGTGCAGTTTATCTCCTGATCAGTGGGGAGGCGTTGATATCAGGTCAGCTTGTCATTTCCACGACTTCGCATATCAACGGGGTGGGTGCAAGAAAGACCGGGCATTGGCAGACGCTTCGTTCTATCGAAACTTGAGACGGTGCGATTTAGGGAAGTTCATGGCGAATCTTTATTACCGTCGTGTTCGGCTATTTGGTGTGGCAGCGTTTAACTGGGCAGAGGGAAAAGTTCCGGTCAATCCCTGGCATTACTTTTGGTTGTTTTTTGACAGGTATATCAAATGGTAAAAACATTCACAGTACTATTTATGTTGATGGTTACTTCGGTCGTGCAGGCCCAGGCGCTGGCTGTGCGGGTGATCGAATCCGAATGCACGTTGACCGGGTGTCGTCAGAGCATTGGAACCGGGGCTTGTGCTTATATTGGGAACATTGAAGACCGATCAGTTTACCTGACGGCAGCGCATAATGTGCTGCAGGCGAAGACCATATATGTTGGCTATGGCGGACAGTGGTGGGGCGCTCGCGTCGTTTACAAAGACTATCGTGACAACTTGACTACGCGATTATTGAAACTCGCAAAATCAATGCGAAAGACTGTTTTGTCGTGGCAGACAGTCAGCCAGCACAGGGAGTAGAAGCGGTTGCTTACGGCTATTCAAACGGTATCTACAACATGCGATCGCTCCGGGCAAAGATCCAAGTGACTCAGAACGGACGTTTTTTCTCGAAGATCGTAGCAAAAGGTGATTCAGGCGGGCCGATCCTGGTGAATAGTCAGGTGGTTGGCATCATCAAAGGTCACGACTATTCGAACACAATCTTTACAGACGGCGTATTGATTCGTCAGCAGTTGATTAAGCAGTACGGCAGGCTTCCAGCATGCCGCTGTGAACCGCCTGTGGTTGTTGGCGATCCCGTGGAGCCGGACCTGATTGATAACAGCGAACAAATCGCAGCGTTAGAAGGTGAGATATCAAAGCTGAGAGAGCAATTAGAGCAACTTGCGAAGACGCAGATTCCGGTACAAATCATCGGAGCAGATGGCAAGGTGATAAGCAAGCAGAACTATCCGCTTGGGGATCCCATCAAGCTTCGTTTTAAGGCCGTTAAAAAGTGAGGCTGATGTTATGCCAGACGGCGATATTTTAGATGTCGAAATCCCCGTTGAGGGAGAAGGAGAACAGAAGATGGCTGTGGATTTATCTGATAATGTTGCCAACCACATGTTGACGCAACTCATGCAAACCGGAACAGTCGCGCAAAATAACTTTGTGACGGTTCAAAAAGTCGTGGATTACGATTACCTGGAAAACAAACGCATGGTGACACTCGATGAGGCTGTTGGGATTCGTGAAGTTCAAGGTAAGGTAAGCCCAGGCGGGCCAGCTCCAGCGTAATGGTTGACCCACTTGAAGAGCTAATCAGACAGAGTACGGAATTCCATTCTCGTCTGATCGAGGAAAACAACGAACTCGACCGGGCGTTCCAGAGTGGGACGTTCGGTCAGCTTGTGCAAGCATGGAGCAATGAAGATGACGGAGGAGACGACACAACCGAAGACGTGGCCGGAAAAACTAGCCCAGATGTGGTGGGGAGTGAAGGTGGGGGAACGGGCAGAGAATCTGAGACAGGCAAGGAGACGGTTTAGCAACGTTGAATCGCTGGTAATGTCTACCCGCGAAAAACTGCTTGGTAAAGAGGTCACAGATAACAATCGTCCAGAGGACGAAGACATGCACATTGGAGACGATAATAGCGTGATTCACCAATACCTGCCAGCAAGCGGAAGCACTACCGGAACGCTTGCGAAATTAGCATTAGGAGCGGGGATGCTCGCTACTGGAGTCGGTGTCCCGATTGGTGGCTGGTTGATCGCCGACGCATTGCAGGAAGACAAACCAGGTCCCGTAAGGGATGTGATAATTCCCTCAGATCGTGACACCTTGTTTGATTTGGAACTCGTGAAATAAAGACACACATTTCTGGTTCCGGTTGAGCACACATACTTGCATGCACCCCATGACAATCATCGAGTTCCTTTTAGAATGAGTCATGAATGTCGTTTTGAGACTGAAATCTCCAGATTTGAAAAGGAATGCAACATGCCTCATTTTATCGTTTATCTTGCCCAGGAAAAAAACCAACGCCCTGTAAAACGTCTGGATCGGGAAGCACAAACACATGTGTTGGCGGCAAAAATGGTCGAAGCCGAGTATCCCGATTTTGTTGTCAGTTCCGTACTGGTGAAACACGAGCCGATTTCTTCTTGCGCCCGATGTGGCGCACCTATTTTCAAAGGCGATTACCACAAAAATCAGATTCGTCAACGCTATGGCGCCAATCGATGTCTGGATTGTTTGTGATACTTTTTTAAGTAGAGTGAATATGCATTTAAAAGATCGTGTTAAAAGCTTCAGGCGGATCAAGGCTTCACAACTCAAGCGGAATGCGAAAAACTGGCGAGTTCATACTGAACCACAGGAATCAGCATTACGCGCAATTTTGAAAGAAGTGGGATTCGCTTCCGCCTGTCTGGTTCGCGATTGCAAGAACGGAACTTTTGAATTAATTGATGGCCATCTACGGGCTGACATCGCAGAAGAGGAAAAGGTCCCCTGTCTGATTTTGGATGTGACGAAATCTGAAGCGGATAAAATACTGGCGACATTCGATGTTGTTACATCAATGGCAGATACTGATCAGAAAGCATTGGATAGTCTGATTTCCTCAATTTCTACGGATTCTAAGGATCTGCAGGAACTGCTGAGTTCTCAGTTGAGCGATGGTTCCGAGCTAGTGGAGATTCGTGAGGGTGAAGACGAATCGCATCTATTGGTGGATTCTTTCAGTGTGCTGATTGATTGCCAGGATGAAGCCGAACAGCTTGTGCTCTTGAAGCGATTGAAAAAAGAGGGGCTGCAATGTCGCGCGTGGATATCATAAGGGAGTCTCCTGTCGTTCGCAGTCCCCGCGTGATTCAGTTGGAAGGGATGTTCGATGTTCCTCCTGAAAAGAAAAGTCGAGTGGAGTGGGCGGTAGATCTTCCAATCGAAAAACACGAATGGAACATTGGATTGGTTGTCGGCCCTTCCGGATGTGGTAAGACGACCATCGCCAGGGAGTTGTTTAAACATGAATTGGTCGATAGTTTCGATTGGTTTCAAAAGAAAAGCATTGTCGACGCCTTTCCTCCAAAAATGGGAATTAAAGAGATTACTACTCTGCTCTCATCGGTAGGTTTCTCTTCGCCTCCAGGCTGGTTAAAGCCTTTCCATGTTCTTTCAAATGGTGAGCAGTTCCGTGTGACCATCGCGAGAGCTTTAGCCGAGCAGTCCGAGTTAGTTGTTATCGATGAGTTTACTTCGGTGGTTGATCGGACGGTCGCTCAAATCGGTAGTTGTGCTATCGCAAAAACGGTACGAAAAAGAGACCAGAAATTTGTCGCTGTTACTTGTCATTACGACATTCTTGACTGGCTTGATCCTGACTGGGTTTACCAGCCATCTACAGATGATTTTCAGTGGAGGTGTGAAAGGCAATCGCGACCCCCAATCTCCCTCGAAATTATTAACGTGCATCGCCGTGCATGGGAACTTTTCCGGAAACATCACTATTTAGATTCTACATTACAGAAATCGGCTAAATGCTTTATGGCTATCGTCGATGGGCAGCCGGCTGCTTTCACCGCAGTGATACATTTTCCACACAAAACAGCGCCGTCTTTTCGAGAGCACCGAACAGTCTGTCTCCCTGATTTTCAAGGGGTTGGTATCGGTAATGCGATGAGTGAGTATGTGGCTTCTCTCTATTGCTGCAAGAAACCATATACGAGTGTCACGGGGCATCCTGCCATGGTACATCATCGGGCAAAATCAAAGCTCTGGACAATGACGCGTAAACCATCGTCTGTGCAGCGTCAAACTGGGTTAGAACGAAAAGGCAAGCGTCAAAGAGCTACCAGCCGTGGTAGAATCACTGCCAGCTTCCGCTATGCAGGACCAGAACGAAGAAACGAAGCACAGCAATTCGGTCTCATTTGAGTACTCATCAAGAGTTCGCCTGGGGAGCTATTACCAAGCGGCACAACGTTTCCAGGCTGTGTGGTTACGAAAGGCTTCTGCAGAAGAGACTCCAGATTGAGCACCGCGGGCTGCACATTGTTGAAGCATCAGGTCCTGGAGCGGAGAAAAACTGGTATCTTTGCCGCGTTGTAGTTGGCTTTGATGACAATTAAGCATTGCCAGTTTTGTATCGACGTATTTGCTGACATCAATATAAAAATGAGGTTCAAATTGTGTCATGTTGACTGTGTCCATGCACCAGAGCACTGGGGGCTTTTTCAATGCAGGTGAATGTGTCTGGTTACCCGCAGAGGCGCTAAACCAAGTAGTCGCTTCAGTGATCACAGACGCGGCACGGTGGTCGGCGTGATAGTCTGATTGTGAGTGCGCCAACACAAGTGTCGGTGAAAACTGTCGCATGACTTCCGTTAATTTACGACGCAGGTCTAAACAGTCAAACAGGGCGCCATCCGGGTTATCCCCAAAGAAGAGATCCGCACCGAGTAATTTTGCCGCCGATTGCATCTCTTGCTGTCGGACTTCAGCCAAATTGTGAATCGGAGGTTCAGGCTGTCCTTTATCTCCCTGGCAGAGCACACAAATACCAATCACTGCCCCTTCATGATGCGCACGTGCCAAGGTCCCCGCGCACAATAGCTCTGCGTCATCAGGATGGGCGACAACTGCGAGAATACGTTCTTGTTCGAAGTTTAATTTCATAGTGCTGGATCAGAGTTCTACGGGGAGTGGAGTGGGGTAAAGCTAACGCAGACGAATGTCGGGGAGTTCAGCAACATATTCAGCGATCGTCAAATTGAAATCAGGGTGTGTTCGTAACAGGGAAGCCGGGCAGGCACTGGTGACAGGCCCATGCAGGACTCTGCGAATAACGGAACTTTGCCAGATACGGTTACAGTAGAAATGTTGTTCTCTGGCTCCCAGAATTTCTTTCATGCCGATCGTAACGGCCCGCCAGGGAATAATAGAAATTTCGCCGCCAACGGTTACTGAATTGATAGTTCTTGTTTCTCGGGTTAAATCCAGATTACGAGTGGGCAACTGCGCGAATGCTTCAGCAGAAATATTTTCTTCTGCTTCGGGAGGTTCATTGAAGGCAATATGTCCGTTAATGCCAATTCCTCCAAAGCAGGCATCGACTCCCCCCCGTTGATCAATCAATTGTTGAATGGCACTGACGTTATTGGGGTCTGGACAGACTCGATTTTCCGGCAGAGGTGCCAATTCCGGGTTCAATAGATCATAGAATTTGCGATTCATATAACCACGAAAACTGAGGGGATGGGAAATATCAACCCATTGATCATCGTCAGTCAGATATTCATCCATATTGATCAGCATCACATCGCTGATGGAATATTTTCTCTGGTTCAGCATTTCGGCCAGGATGGGATATTGATCGACCGGACCAACGGGTACGATTAATGTTGCAGGCTGTCCTTTTTGCTTTGCTGCTTCTATTACCTGTAGCATTGTCGATGCCATTTGTTGGGCGACATCCGGCATGTCTTTCACAATAGACAGCTTCGCTGTCGTTTCCTTGGCTAACATGTCGCGGCTGATTTTGAGATAATCGGGAAATAGAGTTGTCATTGTGTTGAGTATACTTTTACTTTGAGGCATTGTTTCATTTTTAGTCATTCAGTTCGTCATGAAAGCTTCGTATTCTAACATAATACAAAATGCCAGCGTGGAATATTCAAAACGGATGAACTTATAATATAGACATTGGGCCGCGAGAAGTCTTTGTGGCCAATTCATTTCAAATGTTTATACAACAAATTAAATGCCATTTTATCCTGACCAAAGGACTTCACAATGAAATTGTTTCTGGATAGTGCAATTACAGATGAGATTAAACACGGCCTTGAATATTGGGACCTGGATGGACTCACAACAAATCCCAAACATATAAAAAATTCTGGCAAACCTTTTTTGAAAGTGATTGAAGAGATCGCAGAGTTATTTGCTGGCACGGAAAAACCGGTCAGTGTTGAGGTTGATCCACATATCACAGATTGGGAACAGATTGTTGAGCAGGGAATTAAGCTTTCCAAAATGTCTCCCAACTTTGTCATTAAAGTGGGGGTCAGTGAGGATGGATTCAAGGCGATTCGTGAACTGACCAAACAAGGGATTCGCACGAATGCGACTTTGATTTTTTCAGTCGCACAAGCATGGCACGCAGCGCGCGCCGGCGCGTACTTTATCAGCCCCTTCATCGGATGGAAAGAAACATATGGCGATTCAACGACCACATTTGTTCTGGAAGTCGCTGAAATGCTGGAGCGGTATCAATATGAATCAGAAATCATAGCAGCTGCGATACGCAATGGACGACAGATGGCAGATGTTGCTCTTGCCGGAGCGCATTGTGTTACCGCAGGACTTTCAGTATATCAGGAAAGTATGCAAAACCCTTACACGGTACATGGAGAGAAAGTATTCCAGAATGCGTGGGATGACACGCCGAAAAGTTAATGGCGATTGTGTGGCATGGATTAGCTTTTTCTCTGTTTCAAGAATATCGGGATTCAGTATGTTTACCGTTTATGATAAAAATATCGAAGTCACATTACGCCGTTCTTTTTCGTGTTTCTTGTGCGTCTTTCTCTGCTTGATAGTACTTTGCAATAGCGAAGTCTGGGCTTCTGCACGATCAGAACAACCGAATGTGATTATTATTTTTACAGATGATCAAGGCTCGATCGATCTCAATTGTTATGGGGCAAAAGATCTGATTACGCCCCATATGGATTCGATTGCCAAAAGAGGAATTCGCTTTACACAGTTTTATGCCGCAGCGCCTGTTTGCTCTCCCTCGCGCGCAGGTTTATTGACAGGTAGAATTCCTCGGCGTGCCGGTGTACCTGGCAATGTCTCTTCAAAACATGGAAAAATCGGAATGCCTGCTGAACAGGTCACGATTGCCGAAATGATGAAGCGGGCAGGATATCAGACAGCACATGTTGGAAAATGGCATTTAGGTTATACGGCTGAAACGATGCCAAACGGACAAGGCTTTGATTTTTCGTTTGGCCATATGGGGGGCTGTATCGATAACTATTCACACTTCTTTTATTGGAATGGTCCCAATCGGCACGATCTCTGGAAAAATGGAAAAGAAGTCTGGCATGATGGAGAATACTTTCCCGATCTCATGGTCCAGCAGTGCCAGAATTATCTTAAAGAATCCAAAGACAAACCGTTTTTTCTGTATTGGGCGATCAACGTACCTCATTACCCTTTACAAGGAACTGATAAATGGCGGAAGAAATATGCAGACCTCCCTGCTCCACGCAATCAATATGCGGCATTTGTGTCTACGATGGATGACTGTATTGGCGCGTTATTAAAAACGCTTGATGAATGCAAGCTTCGCGAAAATACAATCATCATTTTTCAGTCCGATCATGGCCACTCACAGGAAGAGAGAACGTTCGGAGGAGGCGGCAGTGCGGGTCCATTTCGCGGTGCCAAGTTTAGTCTGTTTGAGGGAGGAATTCGCGTGCCGGCTATGATTTCCTGGCCTGGAACAATTGTAGAAGGAGAATCACGTCATCAACTGGCAACAGGCTGTGACTGGTTGCCCACGATTGCTGATTTAACCGGTGCATCGCTGCCACAACACAAACTGGATGGGAAAAGCTTGAAAGCAGTCATCGATTCACCGCAGGCGATAAGTCCGCATTCCGATTTCTATTGGCAGATTGGAAAAAGTTGGGCTGTCCGCGAGGGGGATTGGAAATTGCTGGGAAATCCCCGTGATACAAGTCTGCAAGGCCAATTGACTAAAGATGATCAACTCTTTCTCGTCGATCTGTCAAAAGATATGAGTGAGAAACACAATCTGGCTGCCAGCTCTCCCAAGAAAGTAGAACACCTCAAACGGATTTATGACCGGTATCAGAAATCCCTGTCAGAATGAAGCCAACAGAAGAGAATCGTTTCAGCATGAATCAGCCAAAACATAAGCCCCCCAGGTCAAAAGTAAGATCGTCAAGTTGGACGATTGCAGTCATGGTCTTTCTGGCTATATATCTCGTTCTGCAATGGCAGGATGGTGAGAAGAATCAAACATCCGATCAGGTAGAATTGGTTCGGGATGAGATAGTCATTTCAAGTTCCGAAGAATTGACAGGACGAACAGCGATTCCACGTTTGAAAGGAGCCGACACTCAATCGCAAATTGATCAAGACAAAGTTTCGCAACAGGTCGTACAGAAACGGCAGCAAACAGGCTCAGATACTTCACGTTCAAATACGCGGCCAATTACAATTTCTCCGGCAAAAACGAAACAGACGCCAGCAAATTCGAATCGACCTCCCCCGACAGGCACGTCAAAAAAATCTGCCAGCTCCCAGCCAGAGTTAGGGCAACTCCGAGATTTAGGAGGGAAAGTTTGGGAGTCTGCTGCTGGTTTAAAGTATGGACCCGGGAGTCGAGAAAAACATCGTTTACTGCATATCATGCGTCATGCAGAAGATCAGCCTAAGCGACCTGGTAAACACGGCGTCTTTTTGGGAGAAGGAGATAGAACAAAAGTTCTGGCTTTGATTGATGAGGCCTATCTCCAAGCCCTCAAAGGGGGCAGGAAAGTAGATAAAAAACAGGAAGGGAATCGTGTTGTTTATACAGTAGATCTGGGACGCCGTATTGGGTTTGTGGGAGGACAGGTTGGAAATAAACAGGGGAAACCTTCCGCCTATAAAATACGGTTAGTTCTGGAAGGGACGAACGTGATCACGGCATTTCCGTTGTAAGGTTTTAAGGGGAGGATCTGAATTTATGTATTACGTCGGGACTTGCCCCTTTTGCGAACAAGGTAGCTTGGGAATTCGCATCTGTAGCAAAGCAGGAGATGCCGTCATTCTTTGTGATGAATGCGATGCATTATGGCTTTCAGCTGATATAACCAAGAAGCCTGTTTTCCCCGAACAACCGGATCTCCCCTGCCCTTACTGCCAAGGAAATCTGACGAATCCCCCTGCGCACTGGGCTAGCTTTGGAGAGATCTATCAGAGAGGTTGGATTGCTTCTGTCAAAGGAGAAGCGGATTAACTTCATAAAGAAGTGTATCGTTTAGAAAACAATTTCGATTGTCTGTTTCTCTTTAAGAACCTTAGACTGAATCTTGATCGTGTCGCGTGTTGCAGGGATCTTTGAGCCAGGAACCTTTACAATCAATTGGGCAACGCGTTTCTTGAGAGGTAAATAGTCCCCTTTACTGACAGGTCGTACCTTACCTTTGGTATTATGAGTAAAAGTGGAGTTCGGCCATCTCGCATCCCAGGGAATTGCCTGGCGGTGGTTATCAGTTCCGAGCACAAGTCCCGACAGGTCAGAAGCACGATACCGGGTTGATTTATAACTATAGGGCAATTTTACCTGGATAATAATCAAATAGTCTTCGTTAAGGTCTGGGTCTTTGGGAACAGTCCAAGCTGTGAAGCTCCCAACGGTAACGGCATTTCCCATTGGTTTGAATTTAAATTCTCCTCCCCCGCTTCCTTTTCCGTCTCCGTTCTCCTCGCCTTCACCTTCTCCAAGATGTGCAGAGAAATCTGCTTCTATCTCTTTTAGTGTCGATTCATTTTCACCAGTGATTGTTTTTACCGGCTGCATGATATTGAACTCGGTCGTTTTTCCGCCCGACTCTTCATCAATCCGCGTGTCTAAAGGACCACTCAAAGCAAAACTTTCCTCATCATCAAGACTGGCAAGGGTTGAAAAATCACCATTTCCCTGAATGCCTCCCACAACGACAATCGCCATGACTGTCAGGATTGTGGAATGCAAGAGAAATGAAACGAAGTAACCCGTAGCCATAAAGCTGGCCAACCAAAGCAGCATCATTTCTTTGAAAGAATAGGTTGGTTCTTCATCTTCGTTGGAATGCGTCTTGGGCTGAGCGGAAAAACCTCCTCCTCTGGTTTGCAAGGCCTGAGATGAGTCCGTAACGATTTGAACAGCGGACTTGGTTTGATTCGACATTGAAATCGTAGCCGATTGGGAGAAATCGATCTGCAGCTGATGCGAGAGAGCTTTACCAGACCGTTCTGTTTGATTCAAATTCATGAGGCGCTATCCTGCATCAAACTACACTAAGTAATGAGGACGGCCCGACAGGTCTTAAGTCTTATCTTTATGTATTACTAATTACGTATGATTATATAACGGTTCTACCAGAATTGAATTCTTTTTTTTCGAAGAACAATAAGATAACCATCAAAACCAGTAATCAGGCACAATAATGACACTGGTTCTGCAGAAAGAATGCTTATCTTGGCTCTCTGGTGGTGGCTGATTTCAGGTTTGTGCATCGGCCCTAAACAAGAACGCGATGGACTTCCTGAACTGTTGTGATCCCCTGGAGTACTTTGGCTTTGCCAGATTCTTCCATCGTGGTCATTCCTGATTCAGATGCCATCTTCAAAATTTCTGGTTGGGATGCGCCTCTGAGTATGGCTTCTCGCAGTTCGCCTTGGATTCCAAGCGTTTCATAAATACCAGTTCGGCCCAGGTAACCGGTCTGAAAACAATGATCGCAGCCAGCCCCTTGAACTATTTTCGAATCCGTCAATTGGTCTGGACTAATACCCAGGTATTCACAAGCACCGGCGTCTGGTTGATAAGGAGTTCGGCATTTTTCACAGACTCGCCTGATGAGGCGTTGAGAAATAATACCTTCCAAACTATCTGTGATGAACATCGAGGGGATGCCAAATTCTCTGAATACGTCGATTGCTGCAACAGCATCATTTGCATGGAGCGTCGAAAGCACGCGGATACCTGTCAGGCCTGCTCTCACCGCAATATGCGCCGTTTCTGAGTCGCGGATTTCTCCAACCATAATAACATTTGGATCCTGCCGAAGAACTCCTCTTAACGCTTCAGCGAAGCTAAAACCAATTTTGGGATCAATTTGTATTTGATTGACTCCTTCAATCCGTCGTTCAACGGGGTCTTCGATTGTTGCCAGGCTCATTTCCGGCTGATTGAGGTAGTCAAGACAACTATAAATGGTTGTGCTCTTTCCGGAGCCTACGGGGCCGACACTCAAGATCATTCCGTGAGGTGCCTGACAATAACTGGTTATTTCGGCTGCCTGACATTCACTCAGGCCTAACTCGCTGAATTCAGTAAAACGTCGATGATCTGGCATCAATCGCAAGACCAATCGCTCCCCATGAATGGTAGGCCCAGAACCGACACGAATATCGCGGCGGTTCTGTAATGTCTGATTATTAATATGACCATCCTGGGCGAGGCGTCTTTCCGTGATGTCCATATTGGCTGCCAGCTTAAGTCGGGAAATGACTGAAGAGGCCGCTTCTTTGGGAAGCTGAATGATATCATGTAGCATACCATCGACTCTCAGGCGAAGCCGCAGCCCATCCTCAAGCGGATCTAAATGAATGTCCGTTGCCTGTAATTGGAAAGCCCTTTCCATTAATAAATCGACAAGCGGCCCGGGACCGACGACATCGACCAGCTCCCTCAGTTCTGCCTGAAGCGCCTGCTGGCGTCCCTCTTTTTTGTTTTCAGTATCTGTTGGCTTGTCTGACATCAAATCGACTCTTTCTGTCCTAACAGTAGTCCTCAATGTAAGTTTGTCTGAATGGGAAGGATGTTCTGATTTATTTTAGATCAGTTTGAATAAACTGATTCCTCCCAGGATGAGGCTGCAAATCAGAACGACCACACCCATGATTCGCAAATTTTTTCTGCGATCTTTCAGGGCAGTCGCTCCGAGAAGGATTCCTGCCACAGAGAACGAAATCGTTGCCGCTAAGGTCACTTTGGGATCGAGAGTGAGCACGTCACTCATATAAAGGACAAAGCAGGCGACAGCAGACAAAACAGCTACAATACCCAAAAGAATTGGCATTGAGAATGGGGATGTCCCGTTTATTGTTAAAACTCTCGATGGTCTCGCTGAGTTAAACGTAGCAGGATGGGGTTAGCGCTGC
>Ga0222668_1000032_pt1 | contig 108938 bp, 54 predicted proteins | sample AntAcemetagen728_FD_179823 | JGI IMG/M metagenome (GOLD analysis project Ga0222668, IMG submission 179823) | Saline water microbial communities from Ace Lake, Antarctica - #728 | ecosystem: Environmental > Aquatic > Non-marine Saline and Alkaline > Saline | place: Antarctica: Ace Lake...
GATGAATTGGTTGCGCAGCCAGAAAACCGACAATATCGCTAGAGCTTTACGCAATAATGCATGGAATCCACGACCATTGTTCGCACAACTCGGTAAACGGAATCTCTGAGCCGCCCTGCCTATATTAGACTATTCAGAGCAAAGTCTTTGGTTATAACTTAAGTAAAGGCTGATATAAGTCGTATGAGATGTGTTCTGGCAGCGCATCATTGTTCTCCAGGTTTCCCATTGCCATTCATTTCTGAGAAAATACACAAGATTAGCCACTCAGCAGTTGATTTTGACCAACGTGCTATATTATATATAATATATGATCGTGGCGGAGTCGTACTTTCGTCTGCTGAAATGGATGTAAAAGATTTCCATTCAGGGGAGATGGTTGACGCTCTTAAGTAGTTGATTTCAAAAAACAAACATGCCTTTGGATGCTTCGATATGAAATTAATACTTCAGGTGGTTTTGGGGATACTCACCGTTATTCTTGCGCCCATGTCCTACTCACTGCTGGCTGCGGATGCGGATTTGAAACAGCAGGAGTTCTTCGAGAAACGAATCCGCCCTTTATTGATCAGTCAATGCTATGACTGTCACAGCGAAGGTTCGGTGGAGAGCGGTTTGCGGGTCGATTCGTTATCCGCTTTGATCAAGGGGGGCGAGCGTGGTCCTGCCGTGGTGGTAGGAAAACCCGAACAAAGCCTTTTGATCAGTGCCGTGAATCATAGCGGCCAGATCCACATGCCACCCAAAGATAAATTGTCGCAAAAAGAAATCAGCGACTTAACCGAATGGATTCGGAGAGGCGTCAATTGGCCGAATTCAAAGCCGATGGTTCAGACAAAAGATGATTCATCAGCCGGTCCGCTTTTTACTCAGAACGATAAAGAATTCTGGGCGTTTCAAAGCCCGCAAGAGCCGGATCTTCCTGAGGTTAAAAATACCACCTGGGCACAAAGTTCTTTAGATGCTTTTGTGTTGTCAAAATTAGAACAGGCGGGAGCCGCTCCGGTACCTCCTGCGGATCAGGAAACATTGATTCGGCGTGCTACCTTTGATTTGATCGGTTTGCCACCGACGCGCAAAGAAATCGAAGATTTTCTCAAAGACGATTCTCCCAATGCGTTTGCGAAGGTGATTGATCGTTTGTTGGCGTCGCCCCGTTATGGAGAACGCTGGGGCCGTCATTGGTTGGATGTAGCACGTTACGCTGATTCGAATGGTCTCGATGAGAATCTGGCATACGCGAATGCCTTTCGATACCGCGATTATGTGATTGCTGCGTTTAATAAAGATAAACCCTTCGATCAATTCGTGCAGGAACAATTGGCGGGCGACATCCTTGCCGAGCAATCGAACGATGAGAGTCGCGTCGAGAAAATTACTGCGACCGGATTTCTATCAATCGGGGCCAAGATGCTGGCGGAAGATGACCAGGCGAAAATGCAGATGGATATTGTCGACGAGCAATTAGATACCGTCGGCCGTACTTTTATGGGGCTCACTTTAGGATGTGCTCGCTGTCATACTCATAAATTCGATCCGATTCCGATTGAAGACTATTATTCACTGGCGGGTATCTTCAAAAGCACGAAGACCATGGAAAACTTCAAGGTGGTTGCGCGTTGGCAGGAGCGAATTCTGGCTAGTCCTATAGAGATCAAGATGCTGGAAGTACAAAAAAAAGAAATTGCCGCTCTGGAATCCCAGATTCAATCTGTCATGAAAACAGCCGACGAACAATTATTGGTTGAGGAACGGAAGCACGTTGCTGACTATTTATTGGCGGCTGAGATTAAAAAACATGCTGATCAATTGATGAATGCCACAAAACCAATTGGCGATGATCCGAAATCTTACACATTGAACTCTGCCATCGTTGTGGAAGCGGAAAATTATCAGGCAGGGAATGTGAAAAAATCCTTGACCGGTTATGGTGAGGGTATTGGAGTCATCTATAACAATGGACCTTTGCCTAATATCGCGGAGTACGAAGTTGAAGTGCCAAAATCTGGCCTGTATCAATTTGAGATCCGCTATGCGGCAGCGGCGTCGCGTCCGGTTCAACTTTCGATTAATGATCAATTAGTCAAAAACAATGCAGCAGCGGATGTGACTGGAAGTTGGTATCCGAAGTCACAGCAATGGAAAGTCGAAGGCTTCTATCAATTCATTCAAGGCAAAAACAAAATACACCTCGAAAGTAAAATTCCCTTTCCTCATATCGATAAAATCCTGATTGCGCCGCCTCGGAAAGATTCTAAGGAAGGGCCGAACTTCATTGCTGATGTCTCTCCACCGCAGGGGAAACTCATCGGCAGTATTACGCTGCAGTGGGCCGACTATCTGATGAAGGTTTCGAAAGAAAAATCGTCTCCTTTTTACGTCTGGAACGAAACCGTCCGAACTGGAAAGGTTCCTGAAAATCTCGGAGACAGTTACCAACGGTTTCAAAATCTGAATGAATTGCCAAAGCAAACGCGACTGACAAAAGCGGCTCAGGTTTATGGGACGCTGTTTGCGGAAGTCGAACAGGAGTGGCACGCGTATCAGCAAACGGCAGCGGGTAAAAAAGCCAAGTCGCTGGCGAATCCCGAGCGTGAGGCCATTCGGAAAGTACTCTATGATCCCAACGGGCCATTTGCATTGCCTTCAGATCACGAAAGTCATTTTGCGACAAAAATAAAAACACAATTGGCCGCAAAACGGGAAGTCAAAAAAAGGCTGGAAAAGGTATTACCTCAATATCCCACGGCAATGGCTGTTTCGGAACAAAAACCGGAAAACGTCAAAGTCCATCTGCGGGGAAGCCACTTTACGCTCGGTAAAGAAGTGCCTCGTCAGTTTCTCCAAATTATCGAGGGAGAGAATCAAACTCCCATCGATGATCAGCAAAGTGGACGGCTCCAGTTGGCGCAATGGTTAACCAGCGGTCAGCATCCCTTAACGGCGCGTGTGATGGTCAATCGGATCTGGCGCTGGCACTTCGGTAAAGGGCTTGTCAGAACCCCCGATAACTTCGGGAAACTAGGCGAACGTCCCACACATCCAGAACTGTTGGATTGGCTGGCGGTTCAGTTTGTCGAAAACAACTGGTCGATCAAATCGATGCATCGCTTAATCATGCTTTCTTCGACATATCAGATGAGTACCGATTTTAACGCGGAAATGGTAGCCGTCGATCCGGAGAACCGCCTGCTATGGCGAATGAATCGGCGACGTCTGGAAGCGGAAGCCATTCGGGACTCCATCTTGGCGGTTTGTGGGAATCTTGATTATGAGATGAGCGGCTCAATGTTGAGTGTTAAGAATCGAAAGTATGTGACGAGTACCAGCAATGTCAATCCTGTGATTTATCAAACGAATCGCCGTTCTGTATATTTACCGATTGTCAGAAGCGCACTCTATGAAGTTCTGCAAGCATTTGATTTCGCCGATCCCAGTGTGCTTTCTGGTAACCGCACACATACGACAGTCGCACCACAGGCGTTGTTCATGATGAATAGTGATTTTGTGATGCAGCATACTAAAGACTTTGCCGCTCAAATCAGTCATGAAACGCATTTGGATGCGTCTGCTAAAGTGAATCGAATTTATGAAAGAATCTTCAGTCGTCCAGCCACCGAAAAGGAAAAGAGACAAGCTCTCAGCTACATCGGACAATACAGGCAGGATATCAATTCAATCGAGATGTCTGACGAGGAAAAAGAACAACGTACCTGGCAAAGCTTGTGTCGGGTTCTGATTTCCTCCAATGAATTTCTGTTTGTGAATTAGGGCTGTTTTTTTACTACGTATTTTATAGTCTGTTTCGAATTGGAATTCGCATGCATCAATGGAATTTAAATAACGGACAAACGCTGATATCGCGACGGGAAATGCTTCAACGCAGCTCAGCCGGATTTGGAAGTCTTGCGCTGGCTGCTTTACTAGGAGGCAACACTCAGGCTGCGCAACAAAAGTTAGTTCAGCAAGCTCACTTCGCACCGAAGGCGAAACGCGTTATTTTTCTGTTTATGCACGGTGGCCCTTCGCATATGGACACGTTCGATTATAAGCCGCAATTACAGAAAGATAGCGGCAAGCCACTTCCCTTTAATAAACCTCGTATTTTTTCCGCTCAGACAGGCAACTTGCTGGGCTCACCCTGGAAGTTCAAACAACATGGTAAGAGTGGTGCCTGGGTGAGCGAAGTGTTTCCGCATATCGCCGGTTGTGTTGATGATATGTGTATTATCAATTCAATGCATGGTTCCAACTCTCGTCATGGCGGAGCGCTGTTGGAATTGCATACTGGTAGCGACACTTTTGTTCGTCCCAGTATGGGATCATGGATTACCTACGGATTAGGTTCCGAGAATCAGGACTTACCAGGTTTTATAACGGTCTGTCCCACGCTGACGCATGGTGGCGTGAATGCTTACAGTTCCTCATTTTTACCCGCCGACTACCAGGGAACTCCGATCGGGAACGCGAGTATTCCGGCTGATCGCGCGTTGATTCCTTTTATCAGTAACAAGAGCGGTATCCCTTTATTGGTTCAACGTAAGGAATTGAATTTCCTGCAGGAAATGAATCGGGAACATTTGGCAAATACCGGGCCTGACGCTGCACTCGAAGGACGGATCAATTCATTTGAACTAGCCTACCGGATGCAGACTGCGGCACCTGAGCTTCAGGATATCAGCGATGAATCTGAAGCAACACAAAAAATGTATGGTCTGGATAATGATGTCACAAAGAATTACGGTCGCCAATGTCTGATGGCGCGTCGTTTTGCAGAGCGTGGCGTTCGGTTTGTTCAAATCACGCATAGTTATAAATGGGATCAACATTCAGGACTCAAAACGGCGCTGCCTCGCAATGCCATGGAAGTCGATCAGCCGATTGCCGCCTTGTTGAAAGATTTGAAGTCGCGGGGCTTGCTGGATGACACACTTGTGCTTTGGGGCGGAGAATTTGGCAGAACCCCTGTCAGCCAGGGAGATAACGGACGAGATCATAACCCGCAGGGATATACAATGTGGATGGCAGGTGGAGGTGTGAAAGGCGGCTTGCAGTATGGTGCCACCGATGACTATGGCTACTACGCCGTCAAAAACAAGGTTCACGTGCATGATCTGCACGCGACCATCTTACATTTGCTGGGCTTGAATCATAAGAAGTTAACGTATCAGTTTGCTGGAAGGGATTTTCGATTAACTGACGTGCATGGTGAAGTGATTCATGATCTGTTTGCCTGACCCCGGGATTCTCCTGTGAAAATCGGGTTTGCCAAGGATTTGTTCTTGCGCAAGGATGGTCCTTATATCTTCCCTGGATGGTCCTTATATCTTCCCTGTCAGAGAGACAATAACTTTAAAAGAGGTGACTTTTGGCACAGATACAAGTGAAAAGTGCTCTGCTGGATTCAGAGTATCTGAAGCAATTTTGTTTTCAACTGCTCACGCATGTCAATTTGAAAAAAGCGGATGCAGAACTGGTCTCAAACTCACTCGTAGAGTCGAACTTGCGCGGGATTGATTCGCATGGCGTGGCACGGTTGCCGCATTATCTGGAGCGAATCCGCCAGCAGAGTATCAATGCCCGTCCAGAGATGACCTGGGAACAATTGGGAACCGCAGTGGGACGCGTCGATGGCGATCATGGATTGGGGCAGCTTGCGATGGTCAGAGCAGCCGATCACGCGATGGCGCTGGCGCGCGATTCCGGCGCGGGTTGGGTTTCGATCTGTAATTCCTCGCACTGTGGCGCACTGGCCTACTACGGTTTAAAAATGGCGCGGGAGGGCATGATTGGTTTTGCCTTTACGCACGTCGATCCGATGGTGACTCCCCATGGAGCCGCAGAACCATTTTGCGGAACAAACCCGATTTGTATCACCGCACCGGGGAAAGACGGGAAGTCACTTTGCCTGGATATGGCGACGAGTATCACACCCTGGAACACAATTGCCAATGCAGCGATTGAAGGTGTTTCTATTCCGGGAGACTGGGCCTTGGATGCAAACGGACGGGGGACAACCGATCCGAATGAAGTCGTCGCGTTATATCCCTTTGGCGGATTTAAAGGCTCAGGCCTGGGATTGATGATAGATGTCTTGTGTGCTCTGTTAGGGGGCGCACCGATTGGGCCTGACATTCCCAAGATGTACGGAGACCTTTCACAAAGACGATTGTTGGGGGGAATGGTGGGCGCAATTGATATTAGCCGCTTCACTGCTGTGGAATCGTTCCAGGAAAGAATTGGGGATATTATTCAACGTTGGGGTGCTTTACAACCGCTGTGTGAAGGGGGACAGGTCTATTATCCCGGCGAGCCTGAAGATAGAACGCGTGTCGAACGATTGAAAACAGGGATTCCCGTTGGGTGGCAGTTGATGAAACAGTTTAATCAACTCGCTGCCAATTGTGGTCTGCCTCCTCTCGAAGTTTCCGAGCCACAAACAACAGTGGCTGAAACCGTAGAAACTTCTCACACAGAATCCTTGATTTGATTGAACATCTATGAATGGGCCATTCTTGCTGGCTGCAACCCAACTCAAAATCTCTGTACTCGATTCCGTAATCATTCTGTCATATCTGATTTTGATCACCGGAATGGGGCTCTACGTCGGTCGCAAACAAAAGCAGACTGTCGATAGTTACTTTCTGGCGGGTCGGTCTCTCAAGTGGCCGACGATTGGTTTGTCTTTATTTGCGACGAACATTTCGACCGTGCATCTGATTGGCCTCGCCGCGGATGGTTACCGGGTGGGATTAGTGGTGGGGAACTTTGAGTGCCTGGCTGCATTCACGTTAATCTTACTGGGGCTTGTGTTTGCTCCGATCTACCATCGGAGTGGTGTGGTGACGCTCCCCGACTTTCTAGAGCAACGTTTTAGCGCGGGGTCGCGGATTGTGCTGGCGATTATGGGCGTTGTTGCTGCGCTCTTTATTCACATTGGGATGACGCTCTATGCTGGCTCCACCATCATGCACGAATTTTTTGGAATAGATGTCTTCACTTCAGTTTTAGTGATTTCGGCAATTACGACTTTGTATACCGTGACGGGAGGTCTGAAGGCCGTTGTGATTACGGAATCGATCCAAACCGTACTGTTGATTATCGGCTCCATTGCCATTACCTGGTTTGCGGTTGGGGCACTGGACGAGCAGGGAATCGACTCTGTTGCAAAGCTCCGAGCCGCATTGCCTGAACAACATTTGAGTATGATTCATGAGAACGGCGGGTTCTCCTGGTATGCCTTCGTTTTGGGATATCCGGTTTTGGGAATCTGGTACTGGTGTGCTGATCAAACAATCGTGCAACGTGTGCTGGGAGCCAAAACAGAGCAAGACGCTCAGGTGGGACCACTGTTTGCCGGGTTCATTAAAGTGCTGCCGCTGATGATCATGGTATTTCCGGGCGTTCTGGCTTATGTCTTGTTTCAGGATCAAATTGGAGAGGATTCGAATAAAGCCCTGCCGGTTTTAATCGATCAACTTATTCCCACTGGCCTTAAAGGTCTGATTGCAGCCGGACTGTTAGCAGCTCTGATGAGTACGATAGCCGGTGCGCTGAATAGTACGGCGACGTTGATTAGTATCGACGTTGTGAAAAAACTCAAACCGGAAACCAGTGATGCACGACTGGTTGTGGTAGGACGTATTACGGCAGTGATCGTGATGATCCTGGCGATTGGCTGGTCGACCATGGGGAGTAAATTTGAGAGTATCTTTTCGGGGTTGAACAGTATGATTGCCTGTCTGGCTCCGCCGATTACGGTTGTGTTTATCTGGGGTGTGCTCTGGAAACGAGGAACCGCAAAAGCTTCGCTGGTTACCTTGATCGTAGGTTCTCTCTTAGGCGGCCTTACATTTGCATTGGATTTCGGTTTTGGGTTGATCACCAGGAATATGGGGATTCCCTTCATGCTTCAAGCCTGGTGGTTGTTCGTGATTTGCTCGGTGGTCTTTGTGGTGGTCAGTTTGTTGACTCCCCCACCCACGGACGACCAGATCGAAATGATGTGCTGGAAGAATCCGTTGAAAGAAATTGTTTTTAAAAAGCTGTCCGGAGTGACCGACCCGCGTCTGATTGCCTTGCTGCTGGCTGGGATCATGTCTTCGATCTATCTCACGTTTGCTTAAACGAAGAGAAGTCTGACAGATTACTGTGCTGGTTTCGGTGTTGTCTGCAGCATTTCATCGATCATTGGTACGATGTGTGTCTCGTACGTGAAACCTTCCTGACCGTATTCCAGCGTTTCGTTGTCGAACCGTTTTTTCAGTTTACCATCAGGGCCGTAGACGTAAGCTGCGGGAATCGCTGCCAGATTAATGCTTTCATAAAGCTTTTCGTCAGGAGTACTGGAGATCAGATTGACGATCTCCGCTTTCTGTTTGGAGAAGAATTCCATTAGTTCTTCACTATTGGATTCGGGGGGAGAATTCTTGCTCCCATCGTAGTTTAAATTAAACGAAATGCAGACCACTTTTTCAGGATACTTCTTTTGTAACGCCACCAGATGCGGAAACTCACGCAGGCAGGGTTCACACCAGGTTGACCAGAGATCAACAACAACAACTTTTCCTTTTTGTTTTGCAATGAATTCCTGAGCCTCATCCCAACTGGCAATTTCTGCCGTCACGCCGTCTCGTTCGAATGTTTGCGCGCCAGGTATCGCGGGCTGTTTAGCTGCTGCTTTTTCTGCTGGTTTGACAACTGCTTTTTCTGCCGCTTCTGTTTCCGGAGGCGTTGAGGGAGCAGGTGTGTTCTGAGTGCAGCCATGGAGTACTATCAGTGAAAACACAAAACAGATTGATTTCGCAGACATGAGTAGAGTATTTCCTGGATGGAGTTTGCGGGAGAATTTACGATCGTTCATCACTTTGTGACTTTCACCAGACCGGCGGCGCGGGCCTTGGGGACCGGATCTTCATACGGAAGTGCTTTCAAGTATTCGACGAGATCAGCGATTTCCTGTTTTGAAAGTTGGCTCGTGATTCCATGTTTGTCGTCATGATTATAAACGGTTAACACTTCTTCGAGTGTTTGTGCCTTGCCGTGATGCAGATAGGGGGCAGTGCGATAAATGCCGAGCAGTGTGGGCGTATCATATTCAGGCCCCATCTTCTCGCCGGGGTTATCCACCGAGGTTCCGACGTTGTGTCGAATGAACTTCTGAGTTGGAGCCGAATCCGTCAGGAAGGGGCCGCTATGACAATTCGCACATTGCGTTTGTTTCGAGAAGAACAGTTGACGTCCCCGTTCTGCTGCCGGGGTGAGTCCTGTTTTGGCGTAAGGACTTAATGTAAATTTATGTGTATTGCTATAGGCAGACATCGCGTCCAGTACCCGCGACAGCCCTTTGTTGGGAGCATCTAATGCAGGGTTGATTTTTCCTCTGACGAGCCCTTTACCTTGCATCAGAGGCCCGCGGATAGTGTGCTCGAAATCCTGAACTTCGTCACGGTCTGCTGACCAGTGGATGGGGTGTGTCCAGGCCATGCCGGCCAGTGCTTGCGTGTTTCTCAACCCTTCCGGGTTATGCCAGGTTTTTCCATCGGGTTGTCCATCGGGGTGACAGCTTGAGCATGAGATCCATAAACGGCTCGTCATCGGCTGTAGTGCCGTGTAGAACAGGCGTTTGCCCAGGAGGATTTCTTCCCCTAGCGGATTCTCTGTTACATCAATCATCGCTAGCGGACGCAGTGTTTGCGTGTCATAAGCAACGACATTGAAATCTAACGCATTGTAAACATAAAAGGTATTTCCGTCTGGCGCAACCCGCACCGCACGGGGATTATGCCCCAGATTGAGTGATGCGCGAAACGTCAATTCGCGGTAATCATCGTCGATCACATTGCAGACGTAGAGATCATCAGTCCCAGCGAATACCACGAAGAATGTTTTTCCATCCGGAGTGATCGCGGTATCCCAGGGGTTGCAAGTCACACGGGCTCCGCGGAAGGAATCCATGGGGATCTTTCGTCTTCGTTTTCCTTCGCCGGCTTTTGTATCGACAATGGAAACAATCGGGAAAATGGAACCTGCGCCATGCGCCATGGTGATGCGTGAGCGAATATGCGGCAGATAGGCTTTCGCCCGGCGTGGATGTAAGGTGATCTGACGCGCAAGATTATCGGTGCTTCCTCCCGGCCACTCGTCGGTTGTTTTTCCGCTGGCAATATCTATCTGTCGAACCAAGGCTGTATAGTATTCGGTAGTAAACAGGCTTTGATCGTCGTTGGAAATCGCGATGCCGCGTAAATGACTTCCCGACGAAAATTCGCGGATGACTTTGTGTGTTTTCGTGTCGATTTCCACAATCCGTCCGGGATAATCGAGCGTAACAAAGATCTTAGAATCATCGCTTGTCGAGACAACGCCATACGGTTCATCAAACACTTCTGTCTGCCCCGTAATCTTGCCGGCGTCCGCATCGAGAAACACAACCCGGTCTTCATCGTAGACGGCGGTTGCTACCTGGTGGCTTTGCCCCAGAAATGTCACGCCTTCTGGATGTTTGCCGACTTTGATTTCACTCAGTATTTTATTTGATGCCAGATCGACAATGGTGACCGTTCCACTGTCACGGTTCGAACAGGCAAGCAGTTTGCCGTCTGCGGAAATATCCATCAGGCTGTTGGATTGACCGGCGCCAGCCAGTTGTGGACCGAGTAGCAGACTCATGAAAAGGGGCAGGGCCAAAGGGCAGAAAAATCGAATGGACCTTAGACGGAGATACATTGAAACCCCTTTTGCGAACTGTGAAGATTTGTTTATGGTCTAACGCGGCGGGAAACAGAAACCCCGCTAACCGAATAGGGAAAGCGGGGTCTGCTTGTTCTGTTAGTGATTTTAAAAAATCATTAGTTCAGAATTTTGGTCGTGTCTTTCACAATGCTCTTGATCTTGTCTTTTGACAGATCGCTCTTTTTCATAGCATGATTGACTTTGACTTGTCCTTTGACCCACATCAAAACCGTGATATCAGCATCTTTGGAAATGTTATAGGAAGAGGGACCAGCTTCGCCTTCGAAGTTAGTCAAAGGTGTGTTTTTGATTTTCTTGCTGTCAGCAATCTTTTTGAGATCGGCGCTGGATTTGTCGGCATCGTCCGTCAGATGAACAACAAATGCGGCCATTTTCTGTCCTCGGTTTTCACCAACTTTGGCATCAATCTGAGCAATCAGATCCTGGACATCGCCATTCATTTCGCGAGCGAAAATATTGACTACGGGACGGCCACCATAGCTGCAGCGATAGCAGAGTGACTTACCAGCATTTGGGCCCGTACAATCGTTGACCGTATAAGCTCCCGGTCTCCCACCAACTTCGATTCCCGACTTCAGTTCTGCGGCAGAGCTGAATGAACCAGCTGCAACGAACATCAACGCTACTGTGAGTGTAAGCAGTCTTTTCATGTATTTCTCCTTAAGGTTCCAATACTTGACAAAATTTCCTGCAGAAGCAGGGGAGATACGTCAGTACTAACGTATCGGTGAATTTTAATGTGAGTGAATCGGGAGTGCAAACGATTTCGCACTTTTTCTTTTGGTTGCAGGAATCATAAATTCATGCGTTCTTAATCAGACCAGCGCAGCTCCTGAAAGTAAGATCGTATACATCAAGGTCGTTCCCAGATAGCGGGCAATTTCTTTGAATCCTCTCCAAAAGTCTGAGAGACCACAAAACCACTGGCCTGAGAGGTGTAAAAAATTCGTCCATTTGAAACAACGGCTCCTAGACACTCCCGAGAGTCAATTGCAGGCCCAGTCGAAACCAGCTTGCCGTTGTCTGAGAGATCAATCATATCCATATTCGCGCCCAGTACGTATGGCTCGGAAAGAGTAAAGCGGCAACAGGCATAGTTATGGCCGATACTGTTGACGACCTTGCCGGTTTGATGATCAAACACGTTGCCTTTACCCCGTAACGCATTCGAAAAGATGAAATCTTTACCGACGGTAACAACATTCAGTGCCGACGTGACAGCATCCGATTGCCACACCAGTGAGCCGTCTTTCGCGTCCAGGCACCACACAAACCGATCCTGGGTTCCTTCATTCGCACGGTTAAAACCGCCGATATAAATGCGGCCGTCACGGGCACTGAGCGTACATTTGGAGGTGACATAGTATTTGTTTGTCAGCCAGATAACCTTACCGGTTTGAGGATCAAGGCAGGCGGTGATTCCATTATTTTCGACTGGCAATCCACGCCGTTTCCGCTGACTGGTGGCATAGCCAAAGAACGTCGAATAGTAAAGTTTTCCATCAAGTATCGCGATGCCGCAGTCATTGCCGCCCCGTCCATATTTAGAAAAGTCTTTTTCCCAGACAACCTTGCCTGTATCCAGATCCCAGGCCCAGAGGCGAGGGTGGTGATCTTTGGGGTAATAGGGATTGTCATTGGAATAGATCCAGCTCATCACTTCGCGTCCGTCTGATTTGGTCGCGGGTTTGCCCCCAAACGTGAATGCTTTTTCTGTTCCCTGCGCTGCATATTCTCCAGAACCGGAAGCATAGATCGCGATATTCCCGTGTACGACCGGCGGAAATTGGCGGCTCCAACTGGGCGAACCAGTGAAGGGGGCCTCCCAGAGTAATTTTCCAGTGGCAGCATCCAAGCAACGCATGCGTGATTTTTTGATGCCCGCCTGTGGAATCAGCAGCTTTCCATTAATGTAGAGTGGCGAAGTAAACGACAAATAAACGTCGGGCCAATAGCGTCTCCACAACAGGCGGCCCGTGTCTTGCTCGACCGCAATGATTTGACCTTCTGCTGTATGTGTATAGAGTCGGCCGCCTCCACAAACGGGGAGATGCTTCACGGTTCCTTCCAGGCGGCGTGCCCAGCGCATGCGCAGGGGAGGTTTCAGTCCCTGGGAATTCGCATTGGTGCCTCCGAAGTCACCGTAGTTCGTATACCAGTCAAATTCCGGATCGGCTAAGGGGCCTGTCAGGGGGCTGCGTATTTTCCAGAGCTGCAAATCCTGCTGTGGTAGAGCCGTCGCCGGCTGTGACGTTTTTCCGTCGGCGTTCAGCACATAGAGATAACCATCTTCGCAGGGAACGTAAATTCTTTTGTTGGCAATTGCGACTGGTGCCGTGATGGGCGCACCGAAGGCGGTAGCGAACGTCGATGTCTCTCCCCCTGCCAAAGGCACGACATAGAGCTTTCCATCAAGACCGCCGTAGACGGCGTGGTCACGCGTTAAAACGGGCGAGCAAACAGAAGCGGCTTCACAGAGAACTTCGGTTTTTTCCTCTCCGATCGTGTGGCGACACAGTCCGAGTCCTGCTTCCGGCCGAACGCGATACACATTCTTCCCTCGAATACTGACAGAGGCAAAACTTAACAGGCCGGGATCTCGAATCGATGTTTGGGTTCCTTTAATATAGTCCGTTTTAAGCTTGTCTCCCTCTAGTCGCATCATTTCGACACGACCTGCATTATCACGTCGATGCCATTGCACATACACATTTCCCGCGGCATCAGCGCTCTGCCCAAAGGTGGCGGGATATTCCGAGCCGGCGTACTTGGGTACTTCACCGACAGCACGCAGGCGTGGCGTCTTTCCCGCGTCATCCAGAAACACAGTGCGGCCTCCTGCGGGAATGACAATCGTGTCTCCTGCCAGACAGATATCGCGCGAGCAGACAAAGTGGTCGCGCCACGTGACGCGATCCTTGCGATGTGCGAGCCATTCTGCACCGCTCCAGCGATTTCCATCGAACTGAACGACTTCCTTCACGAAGTCCCAGGTCCAGACAACCTTGCCATCTGGTTCTACAGCATAAACCTGGGCACCCAGTGTGGCAAAATAGACTCGGTTCTGATTGACGACCGGAGCGGAAAAAATCGGCTCGTGGCAATCGATTTCGTTCACCACAGCGCCCGTCTTGAGATCAAGAACATAATAAAAGCCGGCTGTCGTTCCGACATGCAGATATTGATCGATGATCGCGGGGGCTGCAATGTTATTGCAATTTCCTGTTCCGCCCCGCGTCGCAAATTTCCAGAGAACCTGATGGTTCGTAGCATCAATGGCGAAGACAACACCCGAGCCATCAACCACGAAAATATTATTCTCGCTGACGACCGGCGATGCATAAATACCATCCGTTAAAGGAATGGCTGCGACCAGAGAGAGTGGGGTCTCTAAAGCGACATCTGGTACATTTCCCGATCGGAGTCCATTCCCTTTCAATTGGCGCCAGTCATCGCCTGCATTGGCAAGCGTGCAGCAGACAAGCAGACTCATCAAGACCTGAACCAACAAAGAAATACGACGGCTGACGTTCATCATCGGAATGCGCTTTCTCAGGTTGCAATTTTGAGGAAAAACAGGGGGGGATTCTAGTGCAAACTGTCTTCTCAAAGTGATCAACAGTTTGAGGTAGCCTGATTTTTTCGGAAGGACTCAATTTCGTTCGACAGTGAACGAACACATCAATGATAAACCGGAAAAATTTGGGAAGCTAGTATTTTAACGTTATTTCGAAAAGATCGTCAAAGTTTTCTCTAGCTGAATTCAGATTCATTTTCGTGCTTTTCAAGCCAATTGATTTGAGAAACAGAAATTCCAGGCTGTTACGGTTTCATGGAATGCGCTCTATTGATTGCCAATATGCAAAAAAAACGACTTCCCAGAGAGGAAGCCGTTTTGAATTTTGTCGAGTCTCTATGAAGCTTACAACAGCTTGGTGATTGCTTCGCCATCGTGGGCCACTTTGAAAGGACGACCTTCGGATGAGAAAATTTCTTTATCTAAAGGCAAGCTCAGTGCAGAGGCAATCGTGGCATTGAAGTCGGCTGGCAGCACGCCATCCGAATCGACACCGTGACCTGCTTTGTCTGATTTACCATAGAATTGGCCGCCTTTGATCCCGCCGCCCATTAAAGCGGCAGAGAAGACACCAGGGTGGTGATCCCGACCTGCGTTCTGGTTGATCACGGGAGTACGGCCGAATTCGGTTGTGAGAACGACAAGCGTTTCATCTAACAGACCACGGTCAGACAAGTCTTTCAGCAGACTTCCCAAGGCTTTATCCAGAACTCCGGTTCGGCTGGGGAGAATTCCATCGTCATAAATATCACGGTGCATATCCCAGCCACCGAAAGTGACTTCGACACAGCGCACATTATTTTCAACCAGTCGTCGTGCCAGCATACAACCCTGACCAAAAGAGTTGCGACCGTACTTGTCCCGATCTTCTGCTTTCTCTTCATTCAGGTCGAACGCTTTGAGCTCATCGCTGGACAGCAGGTTGGTGGCTTGCGAATAGAAGTCCGTATAAGCCAGGACGTCTTTGGTCTTGAACTTACTCTGAAACTTCTTGTCGAACTTATTGATTAAGTCAATTCGTTTTTCGAATGAATTATCAGACATATATGCGGGAGACTTGGTGTTCTCCAGACCCCGATTCGGATCTCCAATCGGTAAGGGGCTGAAGGACGGATCCAAAAATCCCGCACTGGGATGCCGCGCGGGGGCACTGATCAGCACGGTATCGGGGAGATTTTTATTTTGGCGTCCTTTGAAACGTTGAATCCAGGGACCCATGGAAGGATGCCGCGTGGATGCGATCGTCTTATAACTCGTACGCATCATGTATTCGCCAGGGCCATGCGCTCCGGTCTCGGTGTACATGGAGTTAATCACGGCCATTTTGTCGAATTCTTCAGCCAGCGTCGGCAGGAATTCGCTGATTTGCACGCCGGGGACACTGGTTTTAATCCCTTTGGTTTCGCCTTGATTTTTATGACCTGGTTTCAAGTCGAATGTATCAAGGTGAGACATGGCGCCGGCCATATACAGGTAGATCAAGCGTTTGGCCTTACCGGCTTTGGGCTGAGAAGGGGCAGCCTCAAGCAGATTGTTGAATACCGGAAGTACGCTGACTCCCAACGCGGACTTGGCTGCATATTCAAGAAACTGCCGCCGACCCACTCCATCGAGTTTAGAAAGAACGTCTCGCATTAGCTGTGCCTTTATATTTTAAAATGATTGGTTGTCACTTAATTGAGTCCAAACGAGAGTGTCTGGACATTATTTTTTTAGGCTCTTATTGAATGAACAGGAACTCGCGTGTATTGACGAGTGACCAGATCACGTTTCCGTAACCGGCCGGCCCATTCTTTTCGATTTCGCTCATCGCAATTTGGGTTTCCTCGCTATCCGGACGACGATTCAGAATCGTCATGAATATGACATCGATTCCGTCTTTAATCGTTTTCTGTTCGATGACGTTATTGTAAATCGTGGAACCTTTTTCCAGCATCATATGCGTCACAGGACCGTTAAACATAAACAGGATCTGCGGAACAGAACCGGAATCTGATGAAGCCGAGATCAGTTCACGATCCGATTGGCCAAACGTGCGTAAAAAGTGGCTGGCGGAAACAGGCGAGGGAAGCTCAGAGGCACGTGCCAGCAATTGGCCTTTGTACTTATATTTCTTTTCCCGCTTGTAACGTGTTTTGTCGATTTCTGCGCGTTTCTTAACGTCGGCGTCCAGAACTTCCTGGGCTGTCGCTGTATTCAGATTTACGGCGATGATTTCTGAACTCATGTTTGAAGGCAACTCGCGATACTCTTCAGGATCGACCACTGCCAGCGTCAAAAAGGAATCCCAGGCTTGCTCCGCCGTCATACGACGCAGAACCGGGCCGGGGAAATGATACACTTGACTCAACGGGGTATCGACCGTGGTCGCCTGTCGTTGATAGGTTTTTGAGTTATACAGGATTCGCAGATATTCCTTCATATCGAAATTGAGACGTTTCATCTCGGCTTCAAGATATTTCATCAATTCTGGATTTTCAGCGACAGTGTGATCCATCATGTCATCGACGGGCTCAATCTGGCCACGTCCAAAGGCTTGCTTCCATAATCGGTTGGCAATCGTCAATGCAAACCGAGGATTGTCTTTCGAAACCATCCAACGGGCAAATGCCTGACGAGGAGCCTCACCTTTTTTGATATCAGCGGGTTTACCAAATATAGTTTTGGGGGCCACGACAGATTTCGGCTTCGCATCAGTGTATGCGTAATCATGGGGAAGCTTGATTTTTCGGTTAACCTGATCATTGACGACCATCATGTTCACGCGAATCATGCGGTTGAATCGTCCTTGATTTCGACGTCTGTCTTTTTCCTCTTGTCCCAGTTCTTTGTATTCTTTTCGCAGGCGGCTGTTTGGATCGCTGCCTGTATAGAATCGTTTGTCTCTACCACTGGCCCGCGTCGAAGAACCGAATGTGAATGCGGCCATCTCGTAAAATTCTTTTTGCTTCCAACGGTCAAAGGGATGATCGTGGCATTGCGCACAACCAATGCGTGTCCCCAGGAAGATACGGACTGTATTATTCATATTATCCAATGGCATTCCGGAATCACGTTGGAGATAACCGGTGGCTGGATTTTCCCAGATCAATCCTTCGGCAGAGATCATTTCCTGAACCATTTTATCCCAGGGTTTATTCTCTGCCAGAGATTGTTTGATCCACTGTCGATAAGGTCCGCCATCAACATTGTTGTTTAAACGATCGGTGTAACGAAACACGTCAGCCCAGTAATTGAAGTTGTGACTGGCGTAACCGTCACTATTCAGCAGGCGGTCAATTAATTGTTTGCGTTTATCCGGGTGGCGTGAAGCCAGAAAGTAGCGTGTTTGCCGATAGGTGGGAATGGTCCCGGTGATGTCCAGATAGATGCGACGCAAAAATTGTGCGTCCGTCGACATCGGGTTGGGTTTGACTTTGTACTTTGAGTAGTTGGCTTCGACCAGCTTATCAATATGTTCGGCTGATTTCACAGCACTGGCAAGTTTGACGGTGCTCACCGGTTTTGACTTCACCGTAAATCGGGGAGCCAGAGGTTCTTCTTTTTTCGGCGCTGGCTTTTTACTGGCTCTCCTTCTTGGGGCTGCTTCAGAATCGTGAAGCCCTGAAGTGATCAAGATGGTTAATGCAACAACGCCACACAAAATGCCTGCTTTCCAGCGTCGCGAGAAGCGGCTCGCACCACGGATTCGTTTTCCTGACATGCAATACTCCCAGAGTCGTTCCTTGATTGATCAGAGATGGCCGAACCCCAGAATATGACAAAGATTAAGTTCCAGGCTCGGTAGCATCTATTTTATACTAAAGGGATCAGGAAAACCTAATCCAAAGTTGATTAATTCTAGCTTAAGAAAACAGAATTTCTGCACAAACAGGAGTACAAAAAACAACTGGCTGATCCAAAAGCGAGCTACATTTCCCATGATTTGATCGGTAAGAATCCTTTGAATCTTCCTGACATAACTAATACCTCTTCAACTTTTCCAATCTCATTGTTTATTTGTGAAGAATTTTCAGTTCTTGACACAATCGTGACGTTTTCTAAGCTACGTCAGTAGTGCGTCGCACGCGAGAAAACATGTTCTGCAGTTGATTTCTTTTTCACCTGTGGATGTTAGCACTATAAAACCCGCTGGTTTGACGCGATTCGGCAACTGAACAGTTTGCATGCATGACGAATGGTCACTGTCAAAACGGTGTCGTTCGATAGACATCGAAGGCACATCGAATCGCTTCAGTACTTTTTCAGAATGCATTCGTGACCGTTCAATCACTGATGGCGCTTGATGGAATCACGCCGTTCGCGAACAGGGAGCATCATCAAGGCCTCCGTTAGAAAATGAAAACACGATTGAATCGACATCAACGACCTCATCAAACTTTGAGCTTATGATTTAGACAGACTGCCTCTGACAGCAACGACAGTCTGTTCTTGTTAAAAGGTGAGTCTGCTACTCAGGATCGAGTATTCTATACGATTGCCTGCTGTGCGTCCTGAATGAAAATGCGGCACTGGTGCTCAGCGAGAACTGGCCCGGCAATGCCAGTCGGCACTCTCGCTTGATTCAGTCGGGCAGTCTGGTACAGTGAAGGTTCCACAAATTAGTCAGCGTGCTCAGACTTGGGTCCCCCTTCAGCAACCAGGAGCAGTTTACGTGAACTATTTTCTCCGCTTCGTCATGACGCAGGCACTGTTCTGCGTTTTTCTGTTCTGCTTCACGCCGCTGAGATGTTCCTTTGCCAGTGAGGCAGTACCGCGTCCTAATCTGGTTGTTGTACTGGTCGACGATCTCCGCTGGGATGAACTGAGTTGTATGGGACATCCTTTTGTCCGCACGCCACACATCGATCGCATCGCCCGGGAAGGGGCCCGGTTTCGCAATGCGTTTTGTTCAACGCCCCTCTGTTCTCCTGTCCGTGCCTGTCTGCTCACCGGCTTATATACCCACAATCACGGCATCTTCGACAACATTAATCGCAGCCAGCAGAGCCATACACTGAAAACGTTTCCGCAGTCACTACAGAAAGCCGGCTATGAAACCGCTTATATTGGTAAGTGGCATATGGGGAACGACGATACCGCCCGCCCCGGCTTCGATTATTGGGTGAGTATGAAAGGGCAGGGCACGTCCTTTGACCCGGTATTGAATATCAATGGGAAACGCGTGCCGCAGCAGGGGCATACGACCGATGTCCTCAACCGGGAAGTGAATGAATTCGTCAAACAGAAACGAGGCAAACCCTTCTGCCTCTATATTGCTCACAAAGCGCTGCACCCGGAATTGACCCAGCGCGACGATGGCAGTATCACCGATCCCTCCGCTGCGAAGTTTATGCCTGCGAAACGACATGAGAACTTATACACGAACGCTGCCATCCCGCGGCGATTGAATGTGGTCGATTCGCTGAAAGGCAAACGCGCACTCAAACGGAGTGTGCCGGGACTGCCGCCCCTCAGTCAGCAGACAGGCACCAGTGATGAAGTGATTCGTGACCGTCTGCGCATGCTGGCTGGTATCGACGAAGGAGTCGGCGACTTATGTGAGCTCTTAGAGCAACAGCAGCAGCTCGACAACACGGTTTTTGTTTTCACCAGTGACCACGGTTACTGGTATGGCGAGCATGGCTTGAGTGTCGAACGTCGTCTGCCTTATGAAGAAGGTATTCGTGTGCCTCTGCTGGTGCGTTATCCTCCACTCGTCAAAGCGGGCACGCTGATTGATCAGTTCGCCGTCAGCGTTGATCTGGCTCCTACGATGCTGGAACTGGCCCAGGTCAAAACAGACCGGAAATTCGATGGTCAAAGTCTGGTCCCCTTGCTCAAAGGCGAACAGCCCGCTGATTGGCGCCAATCGTTTCTGATTGAATATAACAGTGATACCGTGTTTCCCCGTCTGGTGAAGATGGGCTACAAAGCCGTCCGCACGCCGCGCTGGAAGTATATTCAATTTAATGAGCTGGAAGGAATGGACGAACTTTACGATGTCCAGAACGACCCTTACGAATTCAAAAATCGGATCGACGACCCCGCAGCACAAGACACCATCAAAACATTAAAGGCAGAATTACAGCGTTTGATGAAGTAACTGTACATTGAATCAGAGGGAGCCTCGTACCATGGGTAAGCCCGAATAAAATTCGGGCCGAGCGAAGCGAGCAGGAGGTCGGGTTTCCAACACACAGGAAAAGAGGAACTTGCCGACTCAGAATCAATAGGTGGATGAAACTCTTACTGTTTTCTGAGGCGGTAACACTGCGACCTCCTGTTGTCTGACGACAACCTCGAATTGCATTCGGGGCCACCGACGGTGATTGATTAGAATTAGGGTTCGTGATTCATAGATTTCCCAGTTTTTCTGCCGCTTTTCCCGTCTCATGCTTCATTCTCCCCTGAAGGTGGCACTATACTAAATGAAAATAATATAATCGTGACGCTCAAACCACGCCCTTATTATACCCCAAGAGACCTCAACAGGATCCTTCCATGCCGCTGTTTTCCTCTTTGAAATCGGTTCGTCTGACGATCACACTCACTGCTGTATTTTCAGTATTCCTGATCAGTCTTACAGTCACAGTCATGTCAGCCGACAAGGACGAATCAAAACCCAAGGTTGACTATTCGTCCGAAATGCCTCGAATTCTGCCGAGAACGCCAGAGGAGGCATTGAAGTCGTTCAAACTGCATGACGACTTTCAAATCGAACTCGTGGCTGCAGAGCCGTTAGTCCGCGATCCGGTCGCTATGTGTTTTGATGAACGTGGTCGCGCTTACGTCGTCGAGATGCCCGAATATAACGATGCCAACAAAGAAGGTTATAGCGCGGTCAAACTGCTGGAAGATACGAACGGCGATGGAACGTACGACAAGAGTTTTCCGTTCTTGACTGATATGACGCTGCCTACTGCCGTATTCAGTTACAAGGGGGGCGTGTTTGTCGGAGCACCGCCTCATCTCTATTACTGCAAAGACACGGACGGCGATCGCAAAGCCGACGTCCGCGAAATCGTGATGACGGGCTTCGGACGCGACAAAGGCGACGAAGGCATGATCAATTCGTTCCGCTGGGGCCTCGATAACAAAATCCACTTTTCCACAGGCACAGATGGAGGCGTGATCACGGTTGCTGCTGACAAAGAGAAACGGACCTACAACACCAGGGGCCGCGGCATCATTCTCGATCCGGAGACTCGTACCATCGAACTCACCACCGGCGGCGGTCAGCATGGAATGAGCCTGGGAATCTGGAACCGCAATTTCGTCTGCTCGAACGGAATCCCGATGCAGGTGCTGATGTACGATGATCGCTATATCGCCCGCAATCCGTATCTGGCACCACCGGCAGCACCCGTTTCGATTGCACCGGGCGGAAAATTTACGAAGCTGTTACGCATCAGCCAGATTGAGCCGTGGCGTATCCTGCGCACCCGTATTCGTGCCCAAAGCGTGAAGGGGGACTATGAAAAAGGGAATCCTTCAGGTTACTTCACGGCTGCCACCGGCGTCACTATTTTTCGGGGAGATGCCTGGCCTGAAGAATATCAAGGCAATGTTTTCGTCGGTGAGCCGGCCAATAATCTGGTATATCGCGCCGCGCCTCAGCCCGATGGTTTAGCGCTGGTCGCACCGCGGGCCGATCAGGATGCCGAGTTTCTGGCGTCGACCGATGTCTGGTTTCGTCCGGTTCAGTTCGAAAATGGTCCCGATGGTGCCCTGTATGTGTTAGACATGTACCGTGAATTGATCGAAGGCGCGCCCTTTATTCCTGAGGAAGTCATCAAGCACCTCGATCCCGTAGGTGGTCAGGATAAAGGACGCATCTATCGCATCATCCCGAAAGGTTTTCAACAGCCTCGGCTTCCTGATTACGGAAAACTTTCGTCAAAGGAACTCGTGGCGTTACTGGAAAGCAATAATGGCTGGACCCGCGATACCGCGCAGCGATTGTTATTCGAACATCAGGACACGTCGGTCAGTAATGATTTAATCCAACTGGCAAGATCATCCAGCAAACCGATTACCCGGGCGACGGCGCTCTGGTCTCTGCAGGGAACAAAGTCGTTAGATGAAGGAACACTGCTCAAAGGGCTCAAGGACGAGAGTTTTCAAGTCAGAAAACAGGCATTGCAGATTGCAGAGCAGTATGCACATTCACCTGATATTCAGAAACAGATGCTGGCGCTGGCTGAAGACGCTTCTCTGGAAGTCCAGTATCAGGCCGCCTTTTCGCTGGGCGCTTTTGAATCCGCAGCACGCAATCAGGCGCTTGCGGAAATATTGACACGCCATGTATCGAATCACTGGATGCGGATGGCCGTTCAGAGTTCGCTCAATCAGGGAGCCGGCGAAGTCTTTTCGCTTCTTGCCAGGAACCCGGAGTTGTTAAAAGAGAAACAGACTCAGGCGTTTCTCGTTGCCTTGGCGGTCCAGATCGGGGCCCAAAATGAAGCCGAGAATGTGAAACTGTTACTGGCTTCGCTGGAGAAACTGTCGGATTCCAATCAGAAGTTAACCGATGTCTTATTCCGAAATCTGCTTTCGCGTGCTTCTCGTTCGACGAAAAACGTCATCGCCCAATCGACCAGCGTCCATACTGCAAAGCTGCTCAAAGGGATGATGCAGACCGCCATTCAACAGGCGACGAATTCCAAGCTGCCTGTAAAAACGCGCGTCGACGCGATCCCCACCTTGAGCATTGGAAAGTTTGATGAGACCCAGGCGGTCTTTGAAGAGTTACTGTCAGTACAACAGCCACTGCCGGTACGTCAACGTGCCATTACCGCCTTAGGGTTGGTCAACGATGACCGGGTTGCTGAGTTGCTTATCGAAGGCTGGCCGGGCTTCAGTCCTCAGTTGCGCATGAGCGCTGTGGAAACGCTCTTTTCCAGAAAACCCTGGTTGGTTACTTTGTTGGACTCGATCAAAGAAGGAGAGATTAACCCCGGCGATATCAGTCCGGAACGAGTGCAACTGTTGAAAAAAAATAAAGACAGCAAAATCAAACAGCTGGCTGAGTCTCTGTTTCATAATCAACGCCTGACCGGTCGTTCCGATATTGTCAAAGAGTATCAGGCCGCCCTTAAGCTCAAAGGTAATCCTGTGAACGGCAAGCTGGTATTCAAAAAAGCCTGCTCTGCCTGTCACCGTCTGGAAAAAGTGGGAGTGCAACTCGGGGCCGACTTGAAAGCGATTAAAGACCGGGGAACCGCAGCGGTGCTGCTCAATATTCTGGATCCGAATCGCGAAGTCAAACCGCAGTATGTGACTTATTTACTGGTCACGACTCAGGGCAGAACGATTACCGGTTTGATCAAAGCGGAAAACGCCAACAGCATCACAATCGCGCGTGCCGATGGAACCAGCGATACGGTTCTGCGAATTGACATCGACGAACTGATCAGTTCGCGGCTGTCCTTCATGCCCGAAGGTCTGGAAAAGCAGATTAACAAACAGGAAATGGCTGACTTGCTCGCGTATCTGAATGCGACGAAGTAAGAACGATTACGCTGTGTCGTTTGAAAGAAATTCTTGGCTCGACCCGAATCGAATTCGGGTCGAGCGCAGCGAGTAAGTTTTCTTAATCAGTTTTTTGTTTCCAACTGATTTAAGAATCATAATGTGTCCCGCTACGGTTTCGTCGAAAACGTCCTGCTGTATAATCAATGCTGATTTTGATTTCCCTTGCGCTAAAGGACTGACTCATGAAATATGCTTTGCCAATCTTAGTCGGGTTGTTGCTCTCACTGAGTATGATTGTCGCCAAAGAGCAGACGCAAAAACCGGTGGTGCTCTGGACCGGTCCGCCCGTTCCCGCCGACCTCGATCAGATTCCTTTCGTTCCCGGCATGACGCACCAGACAATTCACCGCGCAACAAAAGACGGATACAAGTTTCTGCACGGTGCCGCCATCATTGCCCACAAGGGAACGTTATACGCGAACTGGGCTAACAGTCCGAAGAATGAGAATGGTCCTGAAGAAACGCTGCAAGGTCGGCGTTCCAAAGATGGCGGTAAGACCTGGTCGGACCTGGAAATGATTGGTCCGGGATTTGAAGGACCCGATCGCCACAGTCACGGCGTATTACTGGTGCATCAAGGGAAACTCTGGACCATCTGCAGTCGTTTTGGAGTTGGTAAACCAGCCAAGCGATTTCCGGGCTTGCAGGGAGAGGCGTTTGTCTTAAATGAAGCCACCGATCGTTGGGAATCGCAGGGCATTGTTATGCAGAACTGCTGGCCTCTGAATGAACCGGTATTGATGGAGAACGGCAATCTGATTACCGGCGGTCTAGATCAAGACGGCTTGCCCGTCGTGGCTATCAGTCAGGGGAATGACCTCACGCACTGGGATACGGTGTTGATTCCGTTTCCTCCCGAACTAAAGCCTTCCTTTGCTGAAACCACGGTTTCCGTCATCGGGAAGACCGTGCAGGCCCTCATTCGCGGGGGCAGGGGCGTGGCCTGGATTGCCAGCAGTGAGGACTATGGTCGAACCTGGTCCCGCGCGGAGCAAAGTAATTTGCCGATGCCGCGCGCCAAAGCCTATTTCGGAAAGTTAAGTACAGGGCAACAGTATCTGGTTTCGAATCTGAAGAATCGGGATACGCTGGTGATTTCTGTGGGTAAGCCGGGCGAACCCACATTGAGTCGGATGTGGAAAATCCGTCATGGGAAATCCGTACCGCCGCGCTTTACCGGTTTTGCGAAAGGCAAGCAATGGTCCTATCCTTACGCTCATGAACACGACGGGAAGCTCTACGTCGTGTATTCGATTGGCAAGGAAGACTGTGGCTTGTCGATAATTCCGGTCAAATCGCTGCAGGTCCCTGTGGCTCCCGCTTCAGGACAGTAAACCGCAGCGATCTCTTTTCTCGGCTCTGGCTTGAAGCATCCCTTAACCTCTTTGAGAATCCCAGATCGAAGGGGCGCGTTTCGACGTGCGCGAAGACGACGCCACTCTATTTCGCGAATTTATAAAATGGTCTGCTTGTCAAAGAAGTCTGCCATTCTAAAGTATCAGCAGTATAGGAAATGAGTGGCCACTTCATGTTTCAATACGTTTAATCAAAAACTGATTCAAGAGCATCCCCAGATTGAAGGAGTTCGTTAGATGAAACGCTTTTTAAGAACGTCAGTGGCATCTGCAGCGATTTTAGCTGTTTCGTTTACAGCCACTTTCACACATGCCGCTGATAAGAAAGATATTGTCGATACTGCTGTCAACGCGGGTTCTTTCAAAACTCTGGCGGCTGCACTTGGTGCTGCAGATCTCGTAGAGGCGCTGAAAGGCGAAGGGCCATTCACCGTTTTCGCTCCCACCGATGCGGCATTCCAAAAACTGCCGGCTGGAACTGTAGAGACTCTCCTGAAGCCTGAGAATAAAGACAAACTCATTGCGATTCTTACTTACCACGTTGTATCGGGGAAAGTTGCTTCTAAAGATGTTGTAAAATTAAAAGGGGCACAGACATTAAATGGACAGCGCGTCGATATTCAGGCGCAGGGCGGTAAGGTAAAGGTCGATAACGCCAGCGTGGAAGCCGTTGACATTCAATGCTCAAACGGCATCATTCATGTGATTGATAGCGTGATTCTCCCCAGTGATAAAAATATCGTGGTGACTGCCTCGGAAGCAGAAAAATTTAAGACACTGCTGGCAGCGGCACAAGCTGCGGGTCTGGCGGATGTGCTCGCCAGCAAGGGACCGTTCACCGTTTTTGCTCCCACCGATGAAGCCTTTGCAAAACTTCCGGAAGGCACTATCGCCACTCTCTTGAAACCTGAGAATAAAGAGAAGCTGGCAGCGATTCTGAAGTACCATGTTGTCTCTGGGCGTGTTTACTCTGAAGATGCCTTAGCCGCCGGTAAAGCAAAGACGCTGCAAGGTAAAAAGATCAAAGTCAGTGCCTCGAATGGCGTCGCCAAAGTCAATAATGCTAAGTTGCTTGCGACCGACATCGATGCATCGAACGGCGTGATTCACATCATCGACACAGTGCTGATGCCTCCCAATGATAAGAAGCTCAGTGCCTCGGAAGCGTGTGAGAAAATTAAACACACCGTCGCACGCGGGACTAATTTGTATAATAGCGGTCACTATGGTGAAACCACTAAGTTATACAAAAAAGCGATGCAAACCATGTTGGAGAGAGTGGACAACATGCCGGAAGGAATCCGCGTAAATATGAAGCGGGCACTAACTCACTCTGAAAAAATGCACTGTGCATCACAGCAGGCATGGACCCTGCGAAATGCATTAGATCATGCCTACATGCAAATGTCGGTGCTCTAGACTGTGTTCAGTTTTCTGCAGTGTCTTCAAGTCCATTTGGATCGAGTATATTAGACTGAGACACGCTATGCTAAAATGTGATGCGATCTAGAACAGAGTACGCTTTCGTTCTGAACTCCCGTGGTCATGGTTTGAATGACCGCGGGAGTTTTTTTGTTTACAAGCGGATACCGAGCTAGTCAATATTCGAAATCAGTGCCTGGATAGAAACCTCAAGTTTTCCGGTGCGAAACATTGCCACGATCGCGACATGTTCATAGTAAATTTTCAGCGGATCATCGGGTTTCTGAAACCCTTCCAGGAAGTGACGCCGTAACCGGGAGACGAGTGTAATCCAGATCGACATCAAACCCTGTTCTGGTGATTTCGCTACGATCGACTGGTGAAACTTGATATCCAGCTCGGCAAGTTGGACATAGTCCTGGGTTTTGCAGGCGATTTTCATTTCATCCAAAATGGAATCCCATTCTGCGAAATCGGATTCATCCAGATCAACAAAAATGGATTTTAAGGCAAACGATTCCACCGTCTGTCTTAATGGAATGACCAGTTCCTGCATGGAGTCAGATGAAGAAGGTGCCACGCGCACCCCGCAGTTGGGTTTTGACTCGACCATTCCCTCGTGGGCCAGCTGTTTTAACGCTTCTCGAATCGGAGCCCGACTGACCTGGAATCGCTCTGCCAAATTCACCTCACGTAATGGCATGCCTTCCTGGATTTGCCCCGTAATGATTTCCATTCGTAGCTGGTCCACGATCTCTTGTTTCTGATTCAGGGCTAGCTCGGTTTGACTCATAAAGGCACCGTTTTTTAATTTCTGACCAGTGGCTGACGTTTTGTTTTTGATCACATTATTGAATATTGTAAACAATATGTCGCCGGAGATCTAGTATTGGTGCAGAATGAAATAGAGCAATTTCTACGATGTTAAGTCTTTTATTTTAGCAGATAGGTATATCTGGCAGCATTTATTTGGTGCTGGTGAAATTATCAAGGTTTGTCATATTGTATACAATGATGGGGTCTTTGGTTGACACACAAGTGGGCTTCCGCCAGACTAAACAAGGTCATGTCATCAGGAGTCTACTGGTTCAGACTTTGATGACTTCCGGGTAGTAGATCGTCCTTGGTTGGTTTGGCTGTTGAGAAATATTGTGGAGAAATTATGATGACTGTTTCGCGCGCTTTGTCCCCTGAATGTGGCTCAACAAACCGTGGTTTCAAGTTGCTGGCTCTCTTGTTGTCGGGGCTTAGTTGCTGCTTTGCTTCCACTCTCATCGCGGCAGAGAAACCAACGCATACGGGAAATCGTCTGGTTTATCTGGATCAGGATGATCCCTATTATGTCTCGCAAAACTTTCCCAAGCTGGTCACGCCTCAATGGTATGGAGACAAGCAAGTCAAAGCGGTTTGCGTGCTCGCCATTGATGATATGCGGGACGTTAAAAAATACGAAGAATATTTACGTCCGATTCTCGAACGCCTGAAAGAGATCAACGGTCGTGCCGGCGCGAGCATCATGACGTGCCGCGTTGATCCGAAAGATCCCCATTTACAAAAATGGATTCAAGAGGGTGTGAGCATTGAAGTTCATACCTACGATCATCCTTGTCCGTTATTAAAGGACCGTGACTTTGCAAAAGCCAAAGGCACCGTTGAGCGGTGTGTGGACTTGCTGAATCAAATTCCCCACAGCCAGCCTGTAGCCTACCGCATGCCTTGTTGCGATTCGCTGAATACGGTCAGCCCGCGATTCTTTACAGAGATCTTTAATAGTCAGTCTCCCGAGGGAAACTATCTGCAGATTGATACGTCCGTGTTTCATGTGTTCACAGCCAATGATCCGGAACTGCCCAGGGAATATGTCATTGACCCTGATGGGCAAGGCAGAAATGAAAAATATGTTCCCGTTGATCGCGGCTTTGTGAATACCATTTTCGATTACCCCTATCCGTATCCGATCTCCCGACTCTGTTGGGAGTTTTCCTGTGTGACTCCCAGCGACTGGTCGGCTCAGCATCGGCAAAAACCGTTCAATCCGCTGACGGTAAAAGATTGGACCGCCGTCCTGGATGCCACCGTGGTGAAGCAGGGCACATTCAATCTGGTATATCATCCGCATGGCTGGATCAGCAATGAGCAGATTGTCAAACTGATTGATCACGCGGTTGAGAAACACGGTTCTGCTGTGCAATTTCTCTCGTTTCAGGATGTACTCAAGCGGATGAATCAACATCTCCTGGCAGGGCAGCCTTTACGAAATGAACACGGTGCCGACAATGGCGTGCGACTCTTGGATTTGAACAACGATGGTTTTATGGATGTCGTGATTGGGAATGAAAAAGTCCAGAAAACCAGAATCTGGAATCCGGAACAGCAAACGTGGAAAGAATCCGCTTTCCCCACGCGTCTGGTTTCCCAGCCTGCTTCCGATGGAACTCAGGCGACGCGCAGTCGCTTTGGTATGCTGAATGGGCAAGTCGTTTTGTTGACTTTAACGCCCGATGAATCCTCGGCCTGGCGGTTTGACGGCACAACCTGGATTGCAGACAAAGCGCTGCTCGCAGGGCTGCCAACAGGGGATACCGCATTTTTCACACTGAAGCAGGGCGTCGATCAAGGCGTCCGATTTCGGGACTTCAATAATGATGGCCAGTGTGAGTTAATCGTTTCGAATCCATCGCAACAGGCCGTGTTTTCCTGGTCGCAGGCAGACTCTCGCTGGAAGCGTCTGCCCTGGTCACTTCCGCAGGCTGCGAACATTGTTGACTCAGAGGGACGCGACGCAGGTCTGCGTTTCGCTGATATCAATGAAGATGGTTTTGAAGATGTTCTGTTTTCCAATGAGAGCCGCTATTCGCTGCATCTCTTCACGTCGTTAGACAAAGGCTGGAAGAAAGTCTTTCAGAAGCAACGTCAGGACGGCGATGACATGCCAGCGATTTCGCGAAACGGCACGAACAACGGCGCCTGGTTTCATTCACGACATTTATGGGTTCAAAACGAAAACACGGCCAAGTTAAAACATCTGGTGGCAGGAAAATCTTTCGATGAATTGCTGGAAGCGCAGGGACCGCAACCCAAGTCACCGGCCGCCGCTTTGAAAACAATCAAAGTCAAACCGGGCTTTCATGTCGAGCTGGTTGCAGCAGAACCGCTGGTGCAGGACCCGGTCGCCTTTGATTGGGGGGCAGACGGAAAACTCTGGGTGGCGGAAATGGCCGACTATCCGTTGGGCATTGATGAGCAAGGCACGTTCGGCGGGCGGGTACGTTATCTGGAAGATACGAACGGCGACGGCAAGTATGATAAATCCACGCTGTTTTTAGAGAAACTGGGATTCCCCACAGGGGTGATGGCCTGGCGAAAAGGAGTAATTGTGACCACCGCACCGGAAGTCTTCTATGCAGAAGATACGAACGGCGATGGCAAGGCCGACCTGCATGAATCACTCTATACCGGTTTTGGCGAAGGCAACCAGCAGCACCGGGTAAATGGTCTGCGCTGGGGGCTGGATAACTGGATTTATCTGGCGAATGGCGATTCCGGCGGAGAGCTGATGTCGGCTAAAACCAAAGAGAAACTGAAACTCGGCCGCCGCGATCTGCGCATCAGACCTGATGCCGGTTTGATGGACCCGCAGTCCGGTCAGACGCAGTTTGGCAGGGAGCGGGACGACTGGGGGAACTGGTTTGGCAGCAATAACAGTAACCCCGCCTTTCATTATGCTTTGGCCGATCATTATCTGCGCAGAAATAAAGACCTCATCGCGCCGGACGCGAAAGTGCAAACTTCGATTCGACCGGGGGCTGCCACGATTTTTCCCGAAAGTCGAACGCAAGCGCGCTTTAATGATTTAAACAAAGTGAATCGCATTACGTCCGCCTGTGGATTGTGCTTCTATCGGGATCAGTTACTGGGAGCGGAATTGATCGGAAATTCCTTTATCTGCGAGCCAGTCCATAATCTGGTGCACCGGGAAATTGTATCCCCTAAGGGCAATACATTTACCAGCCGTCGTGCAGAGAGTGAGCAGGACTCCGAGTTTATGGCTTCGTCAGACAATTGGTTCCGCCCGACAATGGCGCGGACCGGCCCCGATGGTGGCTTGTGGGTGGCGGACATGTATCGGCATGTCATTGAGCATCCGCAGTGGATTCCGAAAGCGATGCAGGACAAACTCGACCTGCGAGCCGGAAAAGAGCAGGGCAGAATCTATCGTGTCGTGCGTGACAATACCCGGCTACGCCCGATTCCTCAATTGGATCAGCTTTCCAACACGGAACTGGTTCAGGTTCTGGAAAGTCCGAACGGCACACAGCGGGACATGGCGCATCAGCTCCTGGTCAGTAGAAAAGATAAAGCCGTTGTTCCTGATTTAAAGAAAATGGTGCAACAGGGGAAATCAGCGTTAGCCCGCCTGCACGCTTTATGTGTCTTAGAGGGACTCGTGCAGGTTTCAGCAGAGACGGTGTTAGTCGCTTTGAAAGATCAGCACCCCGGTGTCCGCCGCCATGCAATTCGCATCAGTGAAACCATGTTGAACCAGTCACCTGAAATCGGGCAGCAGTTGCTGCAATTCGTCAATGATCAGGACCCGCAGGTGCAAATGCAATTGGCTTATTCGCTGGGTGAATGGAAAAACCCGCAAGCCGGCGTGGCATTGGCGCGGATGGCACTGGCGCGGGATCAGGATCCTTTTCTCCGCACCGCGATTTTGAGTTCTGTCGGGAATAACCTGGATGCGTTTGCCGATGCACTCTTTCAGGAACTGAAAGGCAAACAGCCTCCCCAACAACTCTTTGATACGATCGTGACAATGGCCGTCTCTGCAAATCGCCAGGATGCGCTCGCTCAGATTTATGAAGTCGTTGGGAAACGATCAAAGCAGACATCGTTCGAGCCCTGGAAACTTCAGGCCGTTTCTACTTTGTTGAATTCGCTGGGACGTCGCAACAAAACGCTTCCCCAGTATTACCGGCAATCGAATCCCCGCTTACAGGCCGCCTTTGATCAACTGCAGCCTTTGTTTCTGGAAGCTCGAACGGTTATCCGGGATGAATCGGCATCAGACGAAAACAGAAAAATGGCGATGCTGCTGTTGGGACGAGGCTTTGATGAACAAGAGCAGGATTTCGAACTTCTAGCCGAGATGCTCTCGCCGCAACATTCGCGTCAAATACAAAGTGCGTCAGTGAAAGCGTTGACGCAATTCGGAAGTCAGCGCACGCCTGAGTTGTTGCTCGCGCGTTGGAAAAGTTTTGGGCCGGGGATACGTGCTGAAGTACTGAGTGCGTTATTAAGTCGGAATTCCTGGGTGAAATCGGTGTTAAATGGCATCGAACAAAAAACGATTCTGGCCTCGGAAATCGATGCTTCTCATCGACAAATCCTGCTCAACCACAAAGATAGCAAGCTCCGCAAACAGGCAGAACAACTATTGGCGTCAGCCATCGATTCTAATCGTGCGAAAGTGATTGAGGACTATTCCTCGATTTCCTCACTGAAAGCCAATGTCGAAGCGGGGCATCAGATCTTTATCAAACGTTGTTCTGTCTGCCATCAACTCAATCAGGAAGGCAAACCGATTGGTCCGGATTTATCTGCTTTGACGGATAAATCACAGCGGGCATTATTGACGGCCATTCTCGACCCGAACCGTGCGATTGAAAGCAAGTATATCAGCTATCTTGCTGTGACCGTGAATGGCCTGACCTATAACGGCTTACTTGCTGTAGAAAGTGGCGAAAGTATTACACTCATTCAAAACGATGGGAAGCCAATTACTTTACTTCGCAATGAGCTTGATGAACTGCTCAGTACAGGCAAGTCGTTGATGCCTGAAGGATTGGAAAAAGAGTTGCCTCATCAGGATTTCGCCGATCTGATCGCCTACCTGAGTGCAACGGAATTACCACGGAAAACGTTTGCTGGCAATCAACCTGCCATTGTCCAGCCGGAAGCGTTGCGGGGTGACTTCTTTCTGATTCCTCAACTCGCTGAGATTTATGGCGAGACACTGAAGTATGAGAATAAGTACAAGAATCTCGGTTACTGGCAAAGTGAAAACGATCATGCCATGTGGACACTCGATGTTCCCCAATCAGGTCGATATGACGTTTACCTGGAGTATGCCTGCCCGCGGGGAGTAGCCGGCAATCAGGTCTTACTGGAAATCAATGGCCAGCGGCTCTCCTGGACGGTTCCCAGCACGGGGAGTTGGGACGTCTATCGAACTCACAAAATCGGGGTGATCGAACTGTCTGCAGGAAAGACACGTCTGGCTCTTCGCAGTGATGGAAAGATCCAGAAGGCGCTATTGGACCTGAAGACGGTCCGTTTGCGCGGTTCCAAGTAATGGTTCGAAGAAATAGCGGCCTTTGGTAATCGATGCAGAGTCACCGAGGGCTGCGCTGTTTGGTTTCGCATCTGGATCGACTTATTTACCAATTGGGTTCCCAATCGTTCGTGAGCCCCAATGTTACGGCATGGTCCCGCCACTGGGTCGGCTCTGGGTCGGGCTCTGGCGCGGCTCTGAGTCGGTAGGTTCACGCAGGTTATTCCGGATCTACCATCCCCGAATTGTCGCCCACTGCGCCGAAAAAATCCGGCATTTCTTTGAGATGATTAGTGAAAATCAGGTGTAAATACCAACGATCTGCCGTTATGGAGTGTAGATAAGATGGGATCAAACTGAAGATTCAATTTTATGCTCACTTTTATTGAATATTGTACGCAGATTGAAAGAAATCGATTGCGTAACTTTTTTTTATGAACGATGATTCTGTATATCTATAAATACCTCAATTTAGCGACGCCAAGCAATACTGTTCTTATGGTTATTTCAATGTCGGTTTTCGTTGTTTTGTAATGACTTTTGAACAAGGCATAGCTATTTTCAGGTAGTGGGAAATGCAGCAAGAAAGAACGCATATGCGTTTGGATCTGCTGATTTAATCCAGTGGACAATCGATCTGAGGGAACTTACGAGTGTCAGACGAAGGTTTAAATAATCGTTCAGGGGAGGAAGAGACCGTCGACGAATTTCCTCCTATTAATATCGCCGAGATTGATAAAACCATGATCGGCATTGATAGTGCGGCCAGCGACTCAGCCAAGGGGGTCACGGGACCTTCCGCTAAAAAAGCAGCAGCCTGGGTCGGTCAAAAATTAGGAAAGTACGAGATCACCGGGCTCCTCGGTCAGGGAGGCATGGGAGTCGTCTATCAGGCCCATGACACGACAATCGAGCGGGATGTGGCGGTCAAGTTGTTGCCTGCGGAACTGGCTTCCGACAAAAATATGCTGGACCGTTTCCTGGCTGAAGCGAAGGCAGCCGGTCGGTTAGCGCACCCGCATGTGGTTTCCATTCACGAAATTGGTCAGCAGGACGACATCCATTATATAGTGATGGAGCTGATGACGGGGGGCAGCACTGACGATCATCTGGAAAAAATCGGCCCCTATTCACCATTAGAAGCCACGCGTATTATTGCTGACGCCTGTGAGGGGCTGATTGTGGCGCATTCTTCCGGACTGGTGCATCGGGATATTAAACCGGCTAACCTGCTGCAATCAAAACATGGCACGATCAAGGTGGCTGACTTTGGACTCGCTAAGGGAATTATCCATCAATCGCAGCAACTGACTCAGGACGGACAGGTGATTGGGACGCCTTACTTCATGAGTCCCGAACAGTGTGAATCAAAATCCGTCGATACCCGCAGTGATATTTATTCTCTGGGGGCAACTTACTATACATTGCTGACCGGAGAGCATCCCTATGATGATGCGGGCAGTATCGTGCAAATTATGTATGCGCACTGTCACGCCGATGTACTTGATCCTCGCGATGTGAATTCCCGGATTCCGGATAAGTGTGCAGAAGTCATCAGTCGGTCGATGGCCAAGAAACCAGAAGAACGCTACCAGTCTGCAGAGGAAATGCTGATAGATTTAAAAGCGATCATCGCCGCTTCTGAGAAATACGATGCCACTCAAATTCTCAGTCAGGAAGAACTCAAAGGTTCTCCCGCTCAGAAACAGGCAAAGCGCAAGTGGCGCGGCCCCGGGGTGAAATCGATCTTCTTACCTGTGACCTTGATCCTGTTGACGGGCGTTTCCTATCTAGCCTGGAATGGAAAGGGAAATCATCATTCAACGACGAAAAAAGACGCTGGAAAGTCTCAGCATCAGCAAATGGCCCAGGGAATCACTGCCGACAAAATTATCTTAGGCACGTCGACTGCAATGACCGGAGCCAATAAGGAGTTGGGCACTAACATGGTGATGGGCATGGAAGCCTGTTTCAAATCGGTCAATGCCGCTGGGGGAATTGGAGGTCGTCAGCTCGAACTGATAGTCAAAGATGACGGCTATGAACCCGAACAGGCACATCGGAATATGCACGAGCTCTTTGAAGAGGATAAGATTTTTGCCGTGATCGGCAATGTCGGGACACCAACGGCGGAAGCCACCGTGCCTTATGCCAATGAAAACAAATACCTCTTTTTCGCGCCCTTTACCGGCGCGCAATACTTAAGGCGTGATCCACCAGATCGCTATGTCTTCAATTATCGAGCCAGTTATGCTGATGAAACAGCAGCGATGGTGAATTATTTTGTTGAGAAGAAACGTCTGTCTCCGGATCGAATCGCCGTGTTCGCTCAAAATGATTCCTTTGGTGATGATGGTTTTGCCGGTGTCGCCAAGGCACTGGAGAAATACAAGGTTCAACCGGAAGATATTATCCGCGTCAGTTATGACCGGAATACAACTCAGATCGCAGAGGCGGTCAATCAAATCGAAAAGGATAAAGATCGGATCGATGCGCTGATTATGGTGGCGACTTATAAACCCGCTGCTTTATTGGTGAAGCAGTTAAAAGACCGTAAACTTGACATTCAGGCAGCGGCGGTTTCTTTTGTCGGGAGTGATCTGCTGGCACAGCAATTCAAAGAAATGGGCTCCCACTATGCAGAAGGAGTCATCGTCACGCAGGTCGTTCCGTATTATCTTTCCAATGCAAGCGGGGTTTTACGTTACCGCGATGCGATGAAAAAATACTATCCCCTGTCAAAGCCGGGCTTTGTTTCCCTCGAAGGGTATATTTCTGCCGAGTGTCTGGTGGAGGGCTTGAAAAAAGTGGAAGCCTCCGGAGAAGCGCTAACGACCGAAAATGTGATCAACTCATTGGAGAAGATTAATGAGCTTGATCTGGGAATCGGCCCCATCATTAATTTTGGACCTTCCCGGCATCAGGCTTCGAATCGTGTCTGGGGAACGGTACTTGACAAAACCGCCAAATACCAAGAGCTCGAAATGCAATAACCCCCCCCCACGTTTGTGATCTGTATCGATCACGAAACGGAGTGAAGGTCACTGGTGGGCTTTTCGTGCCAATTGATCTTGCGTATGCAGCGTAAGGCCGATGCTTCAGCGATTTGATTCTACGAAATTAAGGCGACTTGTTTTTTTTCGAATTCAACCGCCTGTTTCGTTTGCGATTTGCTTTGCGGGAGTGGGACGCGTCTTCGTCAGAGAGAAAAGATCGATAGAGGCCCACAGGAAAACGGAGAATTCGAAAGGGAGTGACACCCACCAATTGAACCACCACCTGTGCGGTCCAGTGCGATTTGGGTTCGCGAACGGTTCGCGCAAACACGGCTGCCACCAGTCGTAAACAGAAGCTGATGGCAAAGATAACATGAAAATTGTTGAATTCCATATTCCCCAGTGACATGCTCCACCCGGAAGAGACGACCAGAAAAGCACCGGTCACGATTGATGTGAGGCCGCCCACCATTCCAGCCACGGCTGTGCCTGCGGCGATATACATTGTGCGATTTTCTGCTGGTGAGTTCTTAAGCATGAATCCATTATTGGCAATGGCGATTCCCGCATTGAGTAAAGAGTCAAGAGTGAAGATCGGGACCATAATCCAAAACGCAATTGTGGGGTCGCGAGGCAAAAAGAACAGGCCCAGCATATTGGTGGACTTGAAGGCTGTGCATAAAATCAGCATCGGCCGATTTCCAAAATGTTCTGCCATGTGACCGAGACGCTTAGAAAATATCGCTCCGCCGATCCAGGCGCAAGTCCACAGCAATAACAGGCGAAAAACATCCATGCCGATGTAGTCGAGCAGGAAAAAACTGATAAACGGTGCTCCGGTCATTGCCGCAAAATGCCAAAAGCAGGTAAAAGAAATGAACGAACGAAAATCCTTGTTATAGAAAGGGGTTAACAGCACTTCTTTCAGCTTGGGTTCTTTCATCTTAGTGACAGGAGGCTCATCGACTTTAAGAAAAATGAGAATGTCAACGATGCCAAACACCCCGCCGACGCAGACCAGCGCTGCGAATCCCTGCTGAATCCCCAGGCCGCTTTCCCCCAGAAAGACGGCGCCCACTAACAGGGATGCAGCTCCACTCCAATACATCCACAACTGGCGAATTCCCCAATAGCGGTTCAAGCCATTATGCGGAAGATAATCTCCCATCCACGAGAGCCATAACGGAGTGGTAAAGTGAATCAGGGCATGATTGACGGCTGTGAGAATGATCAATAACCAAAGCCACGCCTGATCGGTAAGGTTGGGAAAAAGCCAGGGCGCAGCCGCAACGGGAATCAGCACCAGTCGTTGGAGTATACAGAAAGAGAACCAGGTCCAGCGGCGATACTGCAGGTGATTGGCGAGAACCGCTGCCACGAACTGCATGAACAACATCAATGTAGGCAAAGCCCCGAGAATGCCAATATGCCAACCCGTTGCGCCGAGGGATCGCGCGAATTGAATCGTCGCCGGCGACATCGTAAGTTGGGTGTAAATCATGGCCATGCAGCCAGCCACAATGATGGCTTTCTGAGCAGATTTCTGAGACCACACGTAACAATTATCCCGAAAAATAGTTGGTTTGAACTGGAAAGTGACCGTGTTGTAATTCACACTCCGATCGGATTCACGACAAAATTCACCACCGCTGTTTGACATCAGGTTTGTGATGAATGAAGCGCGGTTACATCGGGAAAAAGGTGTGGCAATCAGGGAATCGAAGTCACTGTTTTACGAACGGAGCCCATTCGCAGTTGGTCAGGAGGCGAATCATATCAACGGTCAGACCGTTTTGCGACTGTGAAATCTAGAACGGTCGAGTGCCCGCTGTCAAAAATTTGAAAGCCAGCTCGCCGTTCATCTGGAGATCGAATTCCTTGAACTGGCATTCATTCTGGTGCGTGACCCGGGTAGATCAATCTGGCTAACGCTTAAATTGATGAATGGCAAAGTCTGCTGCTCTGAGTGGGAAAGACTTGCTTTGCAGGGATCTGCTGCCAAAAAAGATTGACAAGCAGCTTGGGGATGGTATTGTGTACAAATGGTGTCTGTTTCGGTTTGGTTAGCATTCACTGTACCAGCGGAAATCGATCACCCTGTAGGATGATGGCAACCTCATACCACGGAATTGATGATTTATGAAATACAAATTCGCCGCTCAAATTGTCTTCTGTTGTTTGATTCTAGTAAGCCGCTTGAACTTGTCAGAGGGGGCAGAAGCCAGCGATTCTCTATTGAAGAAAGCGGCTTCAGAACTGGAAAAACAAAATCAAGCCTGGGATGACCTTGCTGTCAAATACCGTTGTGAATACTGGGTTCCTGAGTCCCCGGGACAATGGAAATTACATGAAACGCTGTTGCTGCGCTGGTCGGTGACCCAGTCAGGCTGGGAACGAATTCTTCGTACGCGGCCTGAAAATCCCTGGACTGAAGAAGCCAGTTTTAACGGGGAATACTCAATGACCTATGATTCCCAACAGGCGGGGAGTGCGGGAGTCGGACATCAAATCAGTCACTTCCTGAACATTACGGATTCGCCAAAAATATTCGGCCTCTTTGCCACGGGCTTAGAGTTGGGGCAACCGGTCAGCATTGCCGCGTTTTTGAAAATGGAAGCGGCGCATGCCAAAGTTCTCAAGCAGGCGGGCTCGCTGGTCATCGTCGAGGGAGATGATCCCCTGGCGGAAGGAGTTCGTTTGAAGCTGACTCTGGATGCGGATTATGGTTATCGTCCGATCGAGATTGAAGTTCGAGACGAGCGTGGCTTGCTCTCCACTTATAAAGAAATTGAATACGAGAAGCACGCAGGCAAACGGGGCGATTTCTGGTTTCCCCGAAAGGGTTCCTGGTATGGGGTTAATCCGGAAGACCGCAGTCCGGGCACGAGAATGGATTACACATTAACCAACATCGCGATTGATCAAAGTCCCGATCAACAGGATTTTCAATTAACGTACCCCGAAGGGACTTTGCTGTTGAATACCGATACTGGCGAAACCAGGTATGCTGCTGCGGAAGTGGGACTGGGAGATCTGATCAACGCTACCGGCAAGACAATTTCCATGCAGGAGCATGATCGGATGGCAGCCCGGAACCCTCAGGGAGCTCCTGAGCAATTAGCAGAAAACACAAATTGGATGACGATTGTTTTTGTGAACCTGGGAATCATCTTACTCTTTATTATTGCAGCATTTCTGGTGAAATTCCGCCGTCATAAGTCTGTTTGAAATCGGAATCTCAAAACTTGCCGTGGGGCGGTTTGGAGCCTGGTATTTCCTTGCTTAGTGTACGGACACTGGTATAATTAAACTTCTGCTGATGTGTTCGTTGTACCTGCTTTGAAATTCTGACCTGTTGGGTGAGGTAATTCATTTGAATTAGCTGATTCTCACCAATTTCCCGCCTCAGAAATAAATGGACGATTTACATGCTGCGCTCCTGCTTACTCTCTCTCCTGGGAATCATCCTGCTGCTCCCGCCTGCCATTTCTGCGGAGCCAGCAAAAAAAACGCAACCAACAAAGGCCGGTTTACAGTTTTTTGAATCGAAAATCAGGCCGGTGCTCGTGAATGCGTGTTATGAATGCCATTCCGTCGAAGCAAAAAAGAATCATAAACTCGAGGGCGAGTTATTACTGGATTCCAGTGCCGCCATGCTTAAAGGGGGAGATACAGGTCCCAGTATCGTTCCGGGAGATATCAAGAATAGCTTGCTGATTGCCGCGATTCGCCATGAGTCGTTCGAAATGCCGCCTAAGAATAAATTGTCACAGCAAGTCATTTCCGACTTTGAGAAATGGATTCAGATGGGAGCCCCTGATCCTCGGGATGGGGAAGTGCTGGAAACAAAGAAAAAGCAAATTGATTTCGCCCAAGGCCGCGAATATTGGTCCTTCAAACCTTTAAGTCAAGCAGCGCCTCCTGTACCCAAAAATACGAACTGGGGAAAAACACCCGTTGATCAATTCATCCTGGCAAAACAAGAAGCGCAGGGGATTACTCCAAATCCACAAGCGAGTCGACAAACACTGATTCGGCGTGTTTATTTCGACCTCTGGGGACTTCCTCCTGAACCCAAAGAGGTGGAAGCGTTTGTCAATGATCCCTCGGCAGATGCGTACGAAAAATTGATTGATCGCTTATTGGCCGGACAACATTACGGCGAACGCTGGGCCCGTCATTGGCTTGATGTTTCACGATTTGCGGAAAGCAATGGCTATGCGTTTGACAGAGATCGTCCTGCCGCTTATCACTTTCGTGATTTTGTGATCAAGGCGCTCAATGAAGATATGCCTTATGATCAATTTATCCGCCTGCAAATCGCCGGCGATCAATTGGGGCCCACCGATTATATGTCGCAAGCCGCGACCGGTTTTTTGGCAGCGGGCCCGTTCACTTCACAGCAGACTCAAAAAGAACGGGAACGCAGTCGATACGAACAGCTAGACGATGTGATTCACACGATTGGAACCGCGACGTTAGGGCTGACGCTGGGGTGTGCTCGCTGCCACGACCATAAATTTGATCCGATTTCCAGTCACGATTATTACCGCATGGTTGCTGCATTCGCAGAAACGGGATTCCAGGACTACCAACACGATCGTCAGCCGGAAAAATACAAAACAGAGAAAGCCGCCTTTGACATTACACACAAGCCATTCATAGACGCGCGGCGGAACTATGAGAAAGAGACTTTGCCGTCAAAGCTGACGGAATGGCTGGAACAAAGACCGACTGAGTCAATTCAACCCAAGCTCAGCGACTGGCATTCGATTGGTCCGTTTAAGTCAGCGAACTTCGAACAGGCATTCAATCAGAAGCACGCGCCTGAGAAAAAAGTGGACCTCAAGCAGGCCTATTCCAAAGGGCAGTTGAAGTGGACCCCGCAGCCTACCTGGGCCGATGGGAAAATTCATAACACATTGACGGGCGACAATTCCGCAAATTATCTCTTCCGTACAATTGAAGTTCCTCTTGCGAGTCCGCTTGAAATATCACTCGGTCGCGATGATGCGATTAAAGTCTGGCTGAACGGCAAATCCGTCTTGTCGAAAAAGGTGATGGGTGGTGTTGCCGCCGATCAGGATCTCGTCAAACTGGCTTTGAAAGCAGGAGTAAACGAACTGCTGGTCAAAATCGTTAATGCGTCTGGCCCCTCCGGATTTTACTTTCAAGCGAAAGACACGGCGCCTCCCAAAAATATCCAAACGATTTTGGCCTTGTCGAATGAGAAACGCGACGACAAACAACAGCAGGAATTGTTGAAATGGTATGCCCCCTATGATGCTGGCTGGGTAGAGTTGAATGACGCGGAACAGGAAAATAGGAAGAAACATCCTAAGCGTGATTTGATGCCTGTTTTTGCCGCGCGGAAGGGAGGGGCAACCTATAACTTTGGGGCCGACACCCGTAAGGTTTACTATCTGGTGCGTGGGAATTCCAATCGCAAAGATGGATTGGCGTCTCCCGGATTTCTTCAAGTGTTAATGACCAGTGATACTCAAGAAAAACAGTGGATGCTTGAAAAAACAAAAGAAGTCAAGCCACGCCATCCGCGTATTGCATTTGCAGACTGGTTGACAGATACCAGGCAGGGAGCAGGGCATCTGCTGGCACGGGTGATGGTGAATCGATTATGGCATCACCATTTTGGCCGGGGGATTGTTGGCACACCCAGTGATTTTGGAACACAAGGTTTTCGCCCGACTCATCCAGAACTTCTTGACTATCTGGCAACTCAGCTCATCAAGGAGAACTGGAATCTGAAGCCAATCCACAAGCTGATGATGCTGAGTGCTGTCTATCAGCAGTCAGGTCAATCAAATGCGAGTGGCATCGAGCATGATCCGGAAAATGATTTATGCTGGAGGCGTCCTGCGATTCGAATGGACGCTGAAATTATACGCGATACTCTGTTGGCCGTCAGTGGGACACTCGATCAGAAGATGTTCGGTCCGGGGACGCTGAAGCAGGAAGCGACGCGGCGCAGTATTTACCTGACCGTGAAGCGGGATAAATTAATACCCATCCTGCAGTTGTTTGATGCACCCGATGCTATTCAAAGTGTGGGGAAACGCAATGTGACCACTGTGCCTCCCCAGGCGCTGGCGATGATGAATTCACCCTTCATTCGTAAATTGGCAGAGCAATTTGCAAAACGCGTTCGCACCGATGCTAAGCAGAACAGGGAGCAAACGGTGAATGAGGTGTATGCAATTGGTCTTTCAAGGCAACCCAGTCAAGCAGAACAGCAGCAGATGCTGCAGTTTATTCATTATCAAACAGAGTCCTATGGAGATAATCCGCAGGCAGGCGAATTGGCGATTGTTGATTTTTGCCAGCTCATTATTTGTATGAACGAGTTTGTGTTTGTTGACTAGTCGTGAATAAACAGTGGCTGATCTAAAATAGGAACGTAGACACTATGAACAAGCATACTTCAGCACGATCAGGCAGAGCGTTTGATTTTCAGGCACGCAGAGCGTTTCTCAAAAATGCGGGCCTGGGATTCGGCAGTCTGGCGTTGACCGGTTTGTTAAAAGAGCAGGGCGTGCTCAGTTCAGCCGCTGCTGCAGAGACAGGGGTTTTACAGGCAAAGAAACCGCATTTTGCACCCAAAGCAAAATCGATTATCTGGTTGTTCATGCCGGGAAGCCCCTCACAGGTTGATACGTTTGACTACAAGCCTATGTTGCAGAAAAAGTCGGGAGAAAAGCTGGAAGGCGCCGATCCCAAAACCGGTTTTTTCACCACAAGCGGGAAGTTGTTGAAGTCACCTTTCAAGTTTAAGCAACACGGCGAATCAGGGGCGTGGGTTTCCGAGATCTTTCCGAATATCGCCGACCACGTCGATGATATGTCCTTCATTTATTCCTGCTTTTCCCGTTCCAATAATCATACACCCGCCATGTTAGAGATGAATTCGGGCGCGTTCCTGCAAGGCAGACCCTGCATGGGCTCCTGGGTGACCTATGGATTGGGGACGGAGAATGCAAATCTTCCGGGCTTTGTTGTGATGCATGGTGCGATGCCACGTGGAGGCAATCCGATTTGGGCACCTGGTTTTTTACCGAAAGTCTATCAGCCCACCGCCATTGATGGCAGAAGCAGCGTACCCATTTCCAATTTGTCTCGTCTGAAAACAATGACTGATCAACAGCAAAGAAATCAGCTTGATTTGTTAAAGCAGATGAATGCAAAACATCAGGCATTAAGGCCGCACGAAGCCGACCTGGCCGCACGTCTGGAATCATTTGAACTTGCCTATCGTATGCAGACCGCAGCACCTGAGGCGATTAATGTGCAAGACGAAACACAAACGATTCAGAAAATGTATGGCGTTGACCAGAAAGAGACAGAGCTGGTCGCTAAGCAATGTATCACTGCCCGGAGAATGGTCGAACGGGGCGTTCGTTTTATTCAGATCTATGCAGGAACAAATGGCGGCGGTGGCGGAGTACCCGATGTTCCGTGGGACGGACACAGTGATATCGGTCTCAATCATCGGATCGCCGCGAAATCGGTCGATCAGCCGATTGGCGCACTCTTAGCCGACCTGAAATCGCGCGGACTGTTGGACTCAACTCTGGTCGTCTGGGGCGGCGAGTTTGGAAGAACCTCCGATTCACAGGGAAGTAACGGCCGCGATCATAATCCGAATGCGTTCACGATGTGGATGGCGGGCGGCGGAATTAAAGGCGGCGTGCAATATGGGGCCAGTGATGACTTTGGTTACAAAGCCATTCATAATCGCGTGGGCGTGAACGATCTGCATGCGACGTTACTGCATCTCATGGGCATTAATCATATGAAGCTGACCTATCGGTTTAATGGCCGCGATTATCGCCTGACCGATCTGGGCGGAGATCTGATTCATGATATTATTGCTTGATCGGATTGAGCACCATCTTTTGCAACGCTGGTGTTGTCGTTTGATCTTATGCTTCGGTTTGTACTGGCGTTGATTCAATACGACGTAAAAAAATCCCCCTTCACTTGAGAATAAAGGGGGATTTTTAATCAGTTCAATCACATTACGGTAAACCTAGAATTCACCAATGATTTCCTCAGACTCCTTGGTACCCAATGCACCCCACGTGCCATAGGGACTGGCATTGGTTGTCGAGGGACTGGGACTAGCCTGACTTAAATCGCCAGTATCAATGTTTTCAGAGATAAACCGAACGGCACCATCGGCCATCAGCGCGTGAACGCCACCTGTATGTTGGCTGGAAGGAGCGAGTGCTGCATGGGTTGAGTCGGCATTTGTGTTACTGCCTTCTGCACAAGAAGGGCCATTGGGGGGAAGGATTGTCATAAAGACACAACGTTCTGCCTGCCCATCCCAGAGCGATGTTCCATGTCTCCCTTTCACTTCGGTCCCGCTCACCCACTTTGAACCGGAAGCGAGAGTCATGCAGGCACCTGGGTTTGTTCGAGGTGCTTGTCCCATCGCAACCCCTTCGACTCGTTTCCGTCCGGCATTACTTACATTGGGACTATAGTTCGCTCGGACATGCTCACTCATGGCAATGGTGTTACTGGTTCCATCGGTAATATCTCGAATCCGAGTTCCATAGCGATAGGGAAACATGCCGCGGGAATTCGTTCCATTAATGCTGGTTGCAGAATCACCCATACAGAAGACATAACTCTGCGCACGAATGGTCTGTTTGTTACGTCCATCAGAGGGGCACATCAGCATCGGTAGAGACACGTTCCAGACACTCCATCCGCACCAGGCACACGGGCCGAAGGGATGGATGGGTGTGCTAGCGGAGGGATTCCCTGCAGAAATTTTGTTAAACAAAGGACCTTGATCCATGTAAGGCAGGAGTCCGACAAATCCACTCAAACGGGAAGCGTTTGATGAAGAACTGCTTCCACCCGTACCTCCGCGCCGCAGGACAAACATCCCAAACACATCATGGTAATTGTGCAGCGCCAAACCCAATTGTTTTAAATTGTTTTTACATGTAGATCTGCGGGCTGCTTCGCGCGCCTGTTGTACTGCTGGCAACAACAAGGCTATCAAAATTGCGATAATGGCAATCACTACCAGTAACTCAATTAATGTAAATCCTTTTCGCCTGTCTTTTGATAATCTCTTCACCAAAGATACTCCTTTAAAATATAGAATCAAATACTTTTACCTCTTCTCAACGAGCTCAATGAGGGAGGTAGAAAAAATGAGAAATTTTCGGTTCAGTTTTAACTTGGTTTCCTGAATGATAAAGAAAACGATGTTCAAATTAAAAAACAATGCATTTTTCAGATCGCTGCATTATTATAGTTGTCTCAGATTGAAAGACACCGAGAGATATCTCAAATCAATGAATTTCGTTGAGATGTGACTCGTTTTTTTTTAAGAAATGGTGATTTTCGCTATTATATAAGAAACAGCTCTCATAAGTAATCCTAGTTGTTTTCTTGTTAATTTCAACTAAAGTGAAACGAGTTGTTGATTTTACAGTGAAGTCCCCCCTTGTTATCCTGTGGAAATTAAGTTTGTTATTTGTGCTGTTCGACTTTGTTAAACTTGTTACTTTATTTGTAAGTGCTTATTAGAAGTAGGGTTTGTTATGCAAAACTATTTGTGGAATCGAGTACCAAAAGTAAGCAGTTCTCTGGTAATGGGGATGACTTTATTTTTGCTTGGCTGCGGAGGTCCTGAAGATATGCGGCCTCCACGAAATTCTGTTTCCGGAATTGTAACGTATCAGGGAGAACCCGTTGAAGGGGCGATTGTTGTATTTCGACCTGCGGGAACCGAGGGACAAACCGCGAATGGGCGTACTGATGCAGAAGGTGTTTTTAAGATGGGGACATTTGAAGGAAGTGATGGCGTGGTTCCGGGGGAATACGCTGTCATGATTTCCAAAATGGAGTCAACGGATGCGGTCAAAGTCTTGCCAGAAGATGATCCGAATTACGACCCTAATCCCAAAGAGGAAGCACCTCCGGAAAATCTACTGCCAGAAATTTACTCAAAGGCCGAAACTTCCGGATTCTCTGTGTCTGTCACTGAGGGGAAAGATGTAACCGACCTGGAGTTTGAGCTAAACGACGATTAGGCGACGAAGAGTTTGGGGATCAATTTCAACCATCCCGAGTGAATCCGGTACAGCGTTAAGCCAGAATCACCTTGACGACGCGTGGGTCGTTTCCTACGCCCGTCAGGCGTTCGTTCAAACCATTTCTGGGAATACAAGTTCTTCATGGTTTAACCCCAGCAGATGCAGCATCGTGGCGTGCCAGTCGGGCACGCTGACGCGGTTCTCAACGGCGGCAAAATCCAGTTCATCGGTTTCTCCCCATACCGTGCCTTTTTTGACGCCTCCACCAGCCATCCAGGTGCACAGCGCATTGTTATTATGATCGCGGCCCGATTTGCGTTCATCTTTATCTGTTGTCAGTTGCGCGATCGGCAAACGCCCCGCGCAACGAGTCGGCGGGCAATCAGGCATCGGCCAGGCATCGGCGTCCGCAGGATTCAGTGACTGATACGATCAAAAAAATGTCAACTGGCCTTTAGTTATCGTAATGTCACGATATAATGATGTGATGTCAGTGGAAATGGCATGTTAACCATAGGCGTGCCTCTTTCAAATCGGGAGCTGAAATTCTTAGTTAGGGACACAGCCGAAATTCCTCAAGCATGACACAATATATGGTACACTGCTTCTTGTTACTTTCGATTTTGACAAAGCGACATCTGAGTCAGTTCATTCAATCAATTTGTGGTAAAGGGAACAAAGATGAAAGTGTGGTTTTCCCACAAAGTCCTGAGCATCTTCGTCCGGATTATTCTCTACACAGCCGGCTTAGCAGCGCTTGTCGTGTCGATTGCCTGGCTGTCTGGAATGTTCGAGAGCAAGGTGGAATCAGACTGGCAAGAGCGCGGCGTGCGTCGGCATTCTACAGAACCGACAACCGTTGTCCATGAAGTGACGAAACCTTATGTCGAAGAGGCGGTCGGAACCCTCAAAGCGTCCAGTCGAACCATTGTGGCGTCCAAAGTATTGGCAACGATTGAACGGATTAACGTGAAGGCCGGAGATCAGGTGACTCAAGGACAGGAATTGATTGTCCTCGATGCAAAGGAGTATCAATCCCGTCTGAGTCAAGCCAAGCAGTCACTCGTTGCAACTGTTGCCACCCGTGATGAGGCGGAAAAAGATTTCAAGAGAGTGGAAACACTACTGAAAAAAAATGTTGTGACGAAGTCTGACTTCGATCGGGCCCAGCGGCAGTATGATGTCGCAAAAGCGGAAGAGTCTCGTGCCAGGCAAGCCGTTTCTGAGGCAGAAATATTACTGTCTTATACCAAAATCAACGCTGCGAAGAACGGTCGAATTGTCGATCGATTCGCAGAACCCGGTGATATCGCAAATCCGGGAACACCAATCCTTGTCTTGTATGACGCCACATCGCTTCGGCTGGAGGCTCCGGTGATGGAACATCTGGCTGTCAAGCTTCGACTGGGAGCTCAGTTGCAGGTCTACGTCGATGCGTTGGACCGTGAATTCGACGCGACAATCGATGAAATTGTTCCACAGGCAGACGCGCCCAGTCGGTCTTTTTTGGTGAAAGCCAGTTTGCCACGTTCCGAAGATCTTTACGAAGGCATGTTCGGTCGGCTACGAATTCCTGCGGGTAGTCGAAAGCACCTCTGTCTCGAGATGGATGCGATTGAACGAATCGGCCAACTGGAATTTGTCGATGTCGTTCAACCTGACGGCATTCTGGAAAGACGTTTCATCAAAACCGGGCAAGTTGGAATTCCCGGGCGACAGGAAGTCCTGAGTGGGCTCCAGGCAGGAGATCAGGTGCTCATCAAGCGGACATCCCCGGCACGGGAGAGCAATACCGATGACAAATGAGCTTGAACAGACTTCCGACGAAAGCGCTGGTTTCCTGACGCGCGTTGTCGAAGTCTTTCTAAGAGGCGATGTCGCGATTCTGCTGGTTGTCGTTTCTTTGATGTTAGGCATCGCTGCTTTATGGCTGACACCGCGCGAAGAAGAACCACAGATTGTTGTGCCGATGGCGGATATTTTCGTCAACGCGCCCGGATTGTCTGCTGCAGAAGTCGAATCACAAGTCACGGATCGTCTGGAGAAGTTGCTCTACCAGATCGACGGCATCGAATATGTGTATTCGATGTCCCGGCCTGGCCAGTCTGTGATTACGGTTCGCTTCTATGTCGGCGAAGACCGCGAGGATTCTCTCGTCAAACTCTACAACAAGATTCATTCTTCCACAGATCTCATCCCGCCGGGGGTCACATCGTGGGTCGTCAAACCAATCGAAGTGGACGACGTGCCGATCGTGATTGCCACACTCTGGAGCGACAAACCAGATGTTTACAGCGACCATGAGTTACGGCGGATTGCAGAGGAGATTCAACTTGAACTCCAGGCCGTCCCCAATACAAACCGCGTTGAAGTCAACGGAGGTCGTCCGAGACGCATCCGTGTGGAGCTGGATGCTCAGCGAATGGCGGCTCATAGAACTTCTCCTTTGCAGATAAGACAGGCTCTACAAATCAGCAACGTCATGAGGCGAGCCGGTGAATTTGAACAACAGAATCGGCAGTTTATTGTTGAATCAGGTACGTTTATCAAGGACGTTTCGGATCTCGAAAATATCGTAGTCAATGTTTCAGGAGACCGGCCCGTCTACCTTAAGAATATTGCCACTGTTGTGGACGGGCCTGACGAAGCGGAAAGTTATAGTTGGATTGGTTTCGGTTCTGCTGATGCAGAACATGCAAAACAGGACGAGTTATATCCCGCGGTTCATCTTTCTGTCGCAAAACGAAAGGGAGCCAATGCGGTTTGGGTCTCTTCTGCTGTCGAACAACGGCTCAAAGAATTATCAAAGACTCATTTACCCAACGGCGTGCATTACCGTATCACGCGGGATTACGGCGAGACTGCTGATGAGAAAGTCAACGAACTCGTTGAAGGTCTGGTGGTCGCCGTTCTGACTGTAATTGTGTTGATTGGAGTTGTGATTGGCTGGAGAGCTGCCTTGGTGATCGCTTTGGCGATTCCCGTCTGTTACAGCCTGACGCTGTTTGTCAATCTGATGGCCGGTTACACAATCAACCGTGTTACGATGTTTGCTTTGATTCTTGCTTTAGGATTATTGGTTGATGATCCGATTACGGATGTCGAAAATATTGCCCGATATTTTTCTATGCGGCTCTTTCCGCCGCGCAAGTCTGTTTTGCGCGCGGTGCAGGAAGTTCGCCCTGCGCTGATTCTTTCCACGTTGGCGATTATTGTCAGCTTTCTGCCCCTGGCATTCATTACGGGGATGATGGGGCCTTACATGGCCCCGATGGCGTTGAATGTTTCCCTGACCGTCACCTTTTCCACATTAGTTGCGTTCATGATCACGCCTTGGTTGGCTATGGTTTCGCTCAGGCGTCTCTCCCAACCAGACGATCAGAGTGAAAGTTCATACGATCTCACGAAACAGCCACTTTATCGCGCGACGCGTGCCATCTTGAGCCCGATTTTATCTCGTCGTATTTATGCGTGGGGAGTCTTGTTTGGAATTGTTTTGCTGCTGGCAGGAGCCATGACGCTTCCTGTGCTGCGCCTGGTCCCCGTCAAGATGCTTCCCTACGACAATAAAAATGAATTTCAGGTGGTTCTCGATATGCCCGAAGGCACCACATTGGAACATACCGATGCCGTGGCAAAACAGATCGGCCAATATCTAAGCGGCGTCTCTGAGGTTCGCGATTATGAAATCTTTGTGGGGCAGCCTTCACCAATGGACTTCAACGGGATGGTGCGGCATTACTTCTTGAGACAAGGTTCCCAGCTTGCTGATATCCGCGTGAATTTGATCGGGAAGGATCACCGCGTACAGCAGTCCCACGAGATTTTGTTGCGCATCCGAGATTCGTTGACGAAATTAGCCGACTCACTGGGAGCGAAGATCAAGCTTGTAGAGGTGCCTCCCGGCCCGCCTGTTCTCTCTACGATTACGGCAGAAGTTTATGGACCTCCAGGAGGGACATACTCTGAACTCATTCAGGCCGCCGGTCTCGTTCAAGACCGACTTGCGGATGAATCGGGCGTAGTCGATGTCGACCTGAGTGCCGAAGAGGATCAGACGCGGTGGGTCTTTGTCACCGACAAACCTAAGGCGGCGCTTTCAGGAATTTCAACAGAAACGATTGCCGAAACGATGCGTATCGTGCTACAGGGAGATAAAGCGACCGTGCTCCATCTTCCGCATGAGGTAGAACCGCTCTGGATCGAACTCAAGTTGCCGCGTTCTAACCGTTCTGCGATTGATGATCTGGAAGAAATCTACGTACAGGGAAATAGTGGTCAGGTTGTGCAGCTCGGTGCGCTTGGCAAGTTCGAAAAAACTCTTGAAGACAAAACTATCTACCATAAGAACCTGAAACGAGTTGTATACGTGTATGCTGAAGTCGCAGGTCGTCCTCCCGCGGATGCCATTCTGGATATCGAGGCAGATCAGCAAACCGAAGATTCAGAAAGATCAGGAACAGTTCGGCCCGTTCAGGACCGAACGTGGTTGTCTCCCGGGGGAGGAAGCAGTTGGTCGCTCCCAACAGGTTACGCCGTGAACTGGGCAGGAGAAGGTGAGTGGAAGATTACTTTAGACGTGTTTCGCGATTTAGGTTTCGCGTTCGCAGCGGCTTTACTGAGCATCTTTATCATTTTAATGTTTCAGACCGGCTCGCGCACGTTACCGGTTCTGATTATGCTGGCCATTCCCTTAACTCTGATCGGAATCTTGCCTGGATTCTGGTTACTCAACGTATTAATGGATGTGCCGGTAGGCGGACACCCGAATCCGGTCTTCTTCACAGCAACGGCAATGATCGGCATCATTGCTCTGGCCGGAATTGTTGTGCGGAATTCCGTCGTACTGATTGACTTTATCCACCTGGCTCAAGCAGAAGGATTTCCGTTACAGGAAGCAGTGATTCGTTCTGTCGCCGTCCGAACCCGCCCGATTCTGCTGACAGCGGGAACGACTCTGCTGGCGAATTGGGTGATCACGCTCGATCCTGTTTTTTCAGGATTGGCCTGGGCAATTATTTTTGGAATTGTGACATCGACTCTGTTCACACTCATTGTGATTCCAGTCACGTATTGGTTGCTTTACCAAAAACGCGAATAACCGGTGTCCCCTATTTCGGTAGCGCGAATTTGGCTTGCTCGTCGCATTTTAGATCTAATTGCTCCGATAAGAATCGCTCATGGGTCGCTGCGAATTCGTTGCTTGTCCTTTAGACTGTGTCCCGTTTTACTGTAGCGTCTCCAAGGCCATTTGGACCGAGTATATTAGGTTGAGATACGCTATGGTAAAATGTGATGCGCTCTAGAAACCGATCAGGTCCAAGTCTTCTTTCAACGAAGTAAAATAGAGATCTGTTTGATTCAGCGATGCGGAAGCGTTCTCTTGGGCCGACTCATCAAACAGAGAAAGCTTGCGGGTTCCGGGAGCCAATGTTTCTTGCATTACGCCTTCGTTTTCATGCGCGTGTCCCAGGATATGACCGATTTCGTGCAGGATGACCGACCAGAGGTCGATTTGGCCGGCGGCTTCACTGTCGGGCAAAGCGATTAACGTCAGCGCGCTGGAATAGGAAAACTCACTATGGTCGTCAGGGGTCGCATCAACGAACCAGCCATGTCCGGCTGCATTCACGTCGATATAAATCGTGCCGGGAACTGCGCGGCCTAGAGTATTGTCTTCGAGGTCGACGACTTGAATGTCGATGTTTTCCAGTTTTTCAGTTTCTCCGGGTGTGAGCTGCGGACTCAATTGCTCAACTACACTATCCAGTACCGTCTCTGCGGCGGCTTGTGTCACAGACTGTGCCTGGGGTTGCGGTTCCGCTGCAGCGTCTACAAGCAGTGGATTGTTCCAGGCATCAGGAAAATTCCGAGGATAGTTGATCGTGGGATGATCGGCTTTTTGCTTGCCGTAGTTTGTCGCAAAATAGATCAAATCTCGAAAGCCGACACGATCGTTTTGATTCAGATCGGCAAACCAGGAATACTTTGAAGACGACTCGCTGGGAGTGGTGCCATAGACACTGGCGAAACGCAGCAGATCACGAAAACTGATAACGTCGTCATCGTTCAAATCATAGGGATTGGCCCAGATGCTGGCTCCATCAAATGGATTAACGTTCGTACTGACCTGATTATCAGAAACGACAGCTACTTGTGATTCGCTGACTGAAAAACCTAGATCATAAGGACCGATCGTCTGATTCAGAGTATCAATATCAACGCCATCGTCTGACAGCGATTCGAATTTGATGCGTGCAAACAGCAGATACTCAGAAATACCCAGGTCACTCGCATTTGTTTCTGCATAAAGGTTCTCAACGACCCCGGCAGAATCATTGACAGTACGTGTCTGATTGAGCGCAAACCCTGCGCCATATTCAATTGTCGTAGCTGAGGTAAATTGCGTCTGATAGTTCAAATCTAAATTTACTGAAAAAATTCCCTCGCTGGAGGTACTGTCCGTATTTACCCAAATTTCCACCCAGTAAGTTGACCACTCGTTGATCCATTCCTGATTTGTCGGCAGGGAAGTAATTTCTCCATTAGATCCGACTACAGTGGGAGAACCAACAACACGTAAATCAATATTGGCCAGCGTAGTCACAGTCACATCGAACGTACGCTGGATCATGCTGTTATCCCAGGTTGTATCCAGGTTACCATCGGAGCCCCCGTCTTCGACAGTCACCGTGATGGTCGCAATCCCTGTCTGGTTCGCCACGGGCGTGAATGCCAGGCTGCCCGTGGCATCCGCAGAGGTATAAGTAACCACGGGATCCGCGATCAGGCCCGTATTGTTGCTCGTGGCTGTCACACGCAGGATGAGATCCTCGTCGTCACCAGCGCTGATACCGGTCAGGCTGACTGTTTGCTCTGCAGCGTTCTCATAGATGGCTAAGTCATCGAGAGGATCGAGAGTCAACAGAGGTAATTCAGTACTCTGTGAAAAGACCCAGACTTTACCCTCATTCGCGAAGACTGCAAAAAATGTATTGTTAACCTCATCCTGTACGATATCGCGTATCATGGAAGGGCCCGACACTCCCGCCACGCTGTTATTAAATGTGAGACGACCATTCCCGCCGTTGTCCCCATTCCCGATCGTCACCGCCCCGGCATCAGATACCGCCCCATTGTCCCAGAAAGGACTGGTGATAACGTAATTCCCATTAGACAGCGCCGTCAGACCATCAATCCCCACATTGTCATATTGATTTGACCCAACGAGACTGTTCGTTTCTGACACGACCCCAATCACACCTGTGGTCCCGTCACCAAACGTGACTGCACCTGCATCATATTCCGTACCATTATCCCAGTAAGAACTGGCAACAACATAATTTCCATTAGTCAGCTCTGTGACTCCATTGAAACCGACATTGTCATACGCGGTGGCCCCGACAAGACTGTTGGCCGCCGAGATCACACCAGTCACGCCTGAGTCCCCATCTCCGAATGTCACTGCCCCGGCGTCAGTGGCTGTGCCATTATCCCAATAAAAAGTAGTCACCACGTAGTTGCCGTTGGAGAGCGCTTTCACCGCAGTGGTGCCGAAATCGCTGGAACCTACTTTGTCATCGCTCAATTCACCGACGAGACTGTTGGTCGCCGAAACCACCCCGCTCACGCCATTGGTCCCGTCTCCAAACGTCACCGCACCGGCGTCAGATATTACACCGTTTGTCCATTCAGAACTGCTCACCACGTAGTTCCCGTTGGAAAGCGCCGTCACACCATCCGAACCCACCTGGTCAAAGAAGGTTGATCCGACGAGGCTGTTAGTTTCCGACACCTCCCCAATCACGCCGTTGGTACCGTTTCCAAATGTCACCGCCCCGGCGTCTAATAACCAGTCGTTGTCCCAGCCGGAACTGACCACGACATAGTTGCCGTTGGCAAGCGCGGTCACACCATCTATCCCCACATGATCCTGGAAGGATGTCCCGACGAGACTGTTGGCTGCGGAGATGACTCCTTTCACGCCGCTGGTGCCGTTTCCGAGCGTCACTGCACCTGCGTCGGTTACCGAGCCGTTATCCCAGCCAGAACTGTTTACCACATAATTTCCATTCGTGAGCGCCGTTACGCCAGAGGCGCCGTCATCACTGTATCCTACATTGTCGAAGTTGGATGATCCAACGAGACTGTTGGCTGCTGACACAAGCCCAATCACGCCGCTGGTACCATCTCCGAATGTCGCTGCTCCCGCATCAATAACTGAGCCATTGTCCCAGTCAGGACTGCTCACCACATAATTACCATTGGAGAGTTCTGTCACACCAGAGACGCGCACGAAGTCACCGACTTGATTATCATAGATTATCCTCAAACCCACTCTGTCACCACTGGTTGACCCGATAAGGCTGTTGGCCGCGGAGATGACTCCTTTCACGCCCATGGTGCCATCACCGAATGTCACCGCACCTGCTTCCGTTGCCGCGCCGTTGTTCCACTCAGAACTGCTCACCACGTAACTGCCGTTTGAGAGTATGGTCACTCCATCAATACCCACACTGTCGTGGTCGGATGAGCCGACGAGGCTGTTTGTTTCCGACACGACCCCAGTCACACCCATGGACCCGTCTCCGAACGTCACCGCACCTGCTTCCGTTGCCGCGCCGTTATTCCACTCAGAACTACTCACCACATAGTTTCCGTTAGCAAGCACCGTTACACCATCGAGACCTACATAGTCATAATTTGATGCCCCGATGAGACTATTGGTCCCTGAGATCACACCACTCACACCTGTAGTCCCGTCTCCGAATGTCACCGCACCCGCGTCAACCATGACACCGTTGTCCCAATAGGCACTCGTCACCAGGTAGTTGCCATTGGAGAGCGCGGTCACAGCTGAAACACCCAAATCATTGAACCCCACATAATCATCGGTCGTGGACCCAACGAGGCTGTTTGTTTCCGACACGACCCCAGTCACACCGATGGACCCGTCTCCGAACGTCACCGCACCTGCTTCCGTTGCCGCGCCGTTGTTCCACTCGGAACTGATCACCACATAGTTCCCGTTAGCAAGCACCGTCAGACCATCGATGCCTACATAGTCATAATTTGATGCCCCAACGAGACTATTGGTCTCTGAGATCACACCACTCACACCTGTAGTCCCGTCGCCGAATGTCACCGCACCCGCGTCAACCATGACACCGTTGTCCCAATAGGCACTCGTCACCAGGTAGTTGCCATTGGAGAGCGCGGTCACAGCTGAAATACCAAAATCATTGAACCCCACATAATCATCGGTCGTGGACCCGACGAGGCTGTTTGTTTCCGACACGACCCCAGTCACACCGATGGTCCCGTCTCCGAACGTCACCGCACCTGCTTCCGTCGCCGTGCCGTTCTTCCACTCAGAACTACTCACCACAAAATTACCGTTGGCGAGCACGGTCACCCCATCAATCCCCACATAGTCGTAATCGGATGATCCGGTGAGGGTACTGATCAACTCTCCTGTTGCCCCGTTGAATAGATACACCGCCCCCGCATCAGTGCCCCCAGCATCATCGTAGGGAGCAGTGATCACGACATTGCCGGTGCTCAATGTAACAATGGTGTCACCAAATCCATTATCAGCACTCGCATTGGGATCAACAAATTCAGAGAATGACGCTGGAATTAAAGTAGGGTCCTCAACTGGCAGGGCATGGACAGTGACATCGAACGTACGCTGGATCTTCCTGTTATCCTCGGTTTTGGTGAGGTCACCGTCGAGGCCCCCGTCTTCAACGGTCACCGTGATGGTGGCGATCCCGGTCTGGTTCGCCACCGGAGTGAACGTCAAGCTGCCGGTGGCATCCGGAGATGTGTAAGAAACCACGGGGTCCGGGATCAGGCCTGTATCGTTACTTGTGGCTGTCACACGCAGTGAATTAGCCTCGCTGCCACTGGCATAAATACCTGTTAGATTGACAACCTGCTCTGATGCATTTTCGTTGATTACGACATGTTTGATTGCATCGAGAGAGATAGCATGCGACTCAGCACCCTGTGAAAAGCCCCGGACGTTTCCTGTATTTTCGAAAATTGTAAAGAAGGTATTGTTAACATCATCCCGTACTATATCGGGAATATTAAATGCGCCAGGAAATCCAATCAGACTATTAACTGATGTGATCAATCCTCTTACACCTGTCTGTCCCTCTCCAAACGTTACCGCACCGGCATCATATTCCGTGTCATTATCCCAGAAAGGACTGCGTACTACGTAGTTGCCGTTGGACAACGCGGTAACAGCCGAGGTCTCGTAATCAATATAACCCAGATAGTCATATTCGGATGACCCGACGAGACTATTCGTTTCTGACACCTCCCCGCTGATACCAGTGGTGCCGTTTCCGAGCGTCACCGCTCCTGCCTCCGTAGCCGTGCCATTGTCCCAGTAAGCACTGCTGACCACGTAGTTACCGTTGGTGAGCGCGGTCACACCATTCGCGCCTACACTATCACCGCTCGATCCCCCGACGAGACTGTTGGTTGCTGAGATTACACCACTCACGCCGTTGGTCCCGTTGCCGAATGTCACCGCTCCTGCGGTATATTTTGTGCCGATGCTCCATTGAGGACTGCTCACCACGTAGTTTCCGTTGGAGAGCACTGTGACACCATTGGAACCCACGCTGTCATATTCGGATGAGCCGACGAGGCTGTTGGTCGACGAGATGGTTCCTGTCACACCATTAGTTCCGTCACCGAATGTCACCGCTCCTGCGTAAGCTGCTTCACCGTTGCGCCAGCCAGAACTGGCCACGACATAGTTACCGTTGGTCAGCGCGGTAACAGCGAAGAATCCGTAATCACTGTCACCCAGATAGTCAAAATTAGATGAACCAACCAGGCTATTGAACGCCGATACAACGCCCGCTACACCCGTGGAACCATTTCCAAACGTCACCGCACCAGCGTCAGTGATATTGTTGTTATCCCATTGTGAACTGCTGACGACATAATTACCATTGGTCAGCGCGACCACACCATCATTGCCTACATAGTCATAATTCTTTGATCCAACAAGACTGTTGGTCGACGAGACTTCCCCGCTCACGCCGTTGGTCCCGTTTCCGAAGGTTACCGCACCCGCGCGAAAAATATCACCATTGTTCCATTGCGAACTGCTGACGACATAGTTGCCGTTGGCAAGCGCGGTCACACCATCAAATCCCACATTGTCATAATCCGATGATCCAACGAGACTGTTGGTCGACGAGACTTCCCCACTCACGCCGTTGGTCCCGTTTCCGAATGTCACCGCACCCACACTATAAGTATCGCCATTTTTCCATTGTGAACTGCTGACGACATAATTGCCATTAGTAAGCGCTGTGACACCATCAAATCCCACATTGTCACCATCCGATGATCCAACAAGACTGTTGGTCGACGAGACTTCCCCGCTCACGCCGTTGGTCCCGTTTCCGAATGTCACCGCACCCACACTATAAGTATCGCCATTTTTCCATAGCGAACTGCTGACGACATAATTGCCATTAGTAAGCGCTGTGACACCATTATATCCCACACAGTCATAATCCGATGATCCAACGAGACTGTTGGTCGACGAGACTTCCCCGCTCACGCCGTTGGTCCCGTTTCCGAATGTCACTGCCCCTGCTTTAGTGACGGTGCCATTTTTCCATTGCGAACTGCTGACGACATAATTGCCATTCACAAGCGCTGTGACACCATCAACTCCCACATAGTCATAATCCTTTGATCCGACAAGACTGTTGGTCGACGAGACTTCTCCGCTCACGCCATTGGTTCCGTTTCCGAATGTCACTGCCCCTGCGTTAGTGACGGTGCCATTTTTCCATAGCGAACTGCTGACGACATAATTACCATTCACAAGCGCTGTGACACCATCAAATCCCACATAGTCATAATCCTTTGATCCAACGAGACTGTTGGTCGACGAGACTTCCCCGCTCACGCCGATAGTCCCATCTCCAAACGTCACGGCACCTGCTTCAGTGATGGTGCCGCTGTCCCAGTAAGCACTGCGCACCACATAATTGCCGTTGGAAAGGACGGTCACACCACCCAATCCCACATTGTCATTGTCAGATGATCCGATGAGCGTACTGATCAACTCTCCCGTAGCCCCGTTAAATAGATAGACGGCGCCCGCATCAAAACCACCAGCATCGTCGCGAGGTGCAGTAATCACAATATTACCAGTACTCAATACTGCAACCGTATCACCAAACCCATTATCTGCACTCGGATTCGGATCGATAAATTTAGTGATATCGATCAACGTAGTAACAGCCACTTCAAACGTACGCTGGATCGTACTGTTATCACCGGCTGTATTCAGGTCACCATCGAGGCCTCCATCTTCAACGATTACCGTAATTGTGACGATACCCGTCTGGTTCTCCACGGGAGTGAATGCCAGGCTGCCGGTCGCATCCGCAGATGTATAAGAGACAACTGGATTCGGGATCAGGCCTGTGTTACTACTCGTGGCTGTCACACGCAGCGGTTTAGCCCCTAACCCACTCGCGGTAATACCCGTCAGGTTGATCGTTTCCTCCGAGCCATTCTCGTTGACGATCACATCACTGATTTCATCGAGGGTGATGGAAGGTAAACCATCACTCTGAGAAACAACCCAGACCTTCCCTTTATCCAGGAAGTTTATAATAAATGTGTTGTTTATATCATCCCGAACGATGCCGCCGGGGAGCAATGCTGAGATGCCCGAGTCCCACAATCCAGTCACGCTGTTATTAGATGTGAGACGACCGCTCACACCAGTGGTGCCGTCTCCGAACGTCACTGCACCGGCGTCAGTAACCGTGCCGTTGTCCCAGTCAGGACTGCTCACCACGTAGTTACCGTTAGGGAGTGCGGTCACAGCAGGGATGCCGTGAAATCCAATGGAATATGTATAATATTTACTGTACCCCACCTTATCACCGCTGGATGATCCAACGAGACTGTTGATTTCGGAAACAACACCGCTGACGCCTGTCGTGCCATCTCCGAACGTCACCGCACCGGCGTCTGTGGCCATGCCGTTGTCCCACGCAGAACTGCGTACCACGTAATTACCATTCGTGAGCACGGTCACATCACCGTAGCCTCCCACCTGGTCATAGTCCGACGATCCGACGAGACTGTTGGCTACGGAGACAACTCCGCTCACGCCGGTGGTTCCGTTTCCAAATGTCACCGCCCCGGCGTCTGTGACCGCACCGTTGTCCCAGTAATAACTGCTCACCACGTAGTTACCGTTAGTGAGTACGATCACATCACTGTATAATCCCAACTGATCATAGTCCGTTGACCCGACGAGGCTGTTGGCCACCGACACAACGCCGCTCACGCCAGTGGTTCCGTCTCCGAATGTCACCGCACCTGCGTCAATGACCGCGCCGTTGTCCCAGTAAGAACTGATCACCACGTAGTTACCGTTGGAGAGCGATGCGACACGATTGCTCCCCACATTGTCACCGCTGGTTGACCCGACGAGACTGTTGGTTTCTGACACCTCACCGCTGACGCCATTGGTGCCATTTCCGAGCGTCACCGCTCCTGCGTCCGTTGTCGTGCCATTGTCCCAGTAAGCACTGCGTACCACATAGTTACCATTGGAGAGCGCGGTCACACCATTCAAGCCTACACTGTCACCGCTTGATCCCCCGACGAGACTGTTGGCTGACGATACCACCCCGCTGACGCCTGTCGCGCCATCTCCGAACGTCACCGCACCGGCATCCGTTGTGGCGCCGTTGTCCCACAAGGTACTGGTCACCACGTAGTTGCCGTTGGAGAGCACTGTTACATCATAAGTGTTGTATCCATCCCCTCCCACCTGGTCATAGTCCGATGACCCGACGAGACTGTTTGCTTCTGAGATAACGCCGATGACGCCGTTGGTCCCGTCTCCAAACGTCACCGCCCCAGCGTCAGTGACTATGCCTTTGTCCCACTTAGGACTGATCACCACGTAGTTCCCGTTGGGGAGCACTGTCACCCGAGTCCCCACGTTGTCACCGCTGGATGACCCGACGAGACTATTGGTTTCTGACACAACGCCGGTGATACCGTTAGTGCCGTCTCCGAACGTCACCGCCCCTGCACCCGTTACCATGCCGTTGCTCCAAGAACTGACCACCACGTAGTTGCCGTTGGAGAGCGCTATAACATTACTCACACTGTCATAGTCCGATGACCCGACGAGACTGTTTGCTTCTGAGACAACGCCGATGACGCCGTCGGTCCCATCCCCGAGCGTGACCGCACCTGCGTCAGTGACTGTGTCGTTATCCCAGCGGCCACTACTTACCACGTAGTTCCCATTAGAGAGCGCTGTGACATTTTTCCCCACACTGTCATAGTCCGTAGACCCGACGAGACTATTGCTGGCTGAGACGAGTCCCGTAATGCCTGTCGTGCCATCTCCGAAAGTGACAGCTCCCGCATCCACCACGGAGCCGTTGTCCCACGCAGAACTGCTCACCACGTAGTTCCCATTGGAAAGCGCTATGACATCAGAGCTTAAGAATGCATCTCCCCCCACTCTGTCACCGCTAGTAGACCCGACGAGACTGTTGGCTGCCGAGACAACACCGCTGACACCGGTGGTGCCGTCTCCGAACGTCACTGCTCCTGCATCCGTTGCCGCGCCGTTGTCCCAGTAAAAACTGCTCACCACGTAGTTACCGTTGGAGAGTTCGGTCACGCCAGAAACGCCCACAATGCCACCATGATCATAATCATAGATTGTCCTCAAACCTACTCTGTCATCGCTATTTGATCCGACGAGACTATTAGCCGCCGAGACGACGCCGCTGACACCGGTGGTACCGTCTCCGAATGTCACTGCTCCTGCATCCGTTGCCGCGCCGTTATTCCACGCAGAACTGATCACCACGTAGTTACCGTTAGAGAGCGCCGTCACACCATCAATACCGATATTGTCATTGTCGGATGACCCGACGAGTGTGCTGATCAATGCCCCTGTTGCACCATCATATAAATAGACGGCACCAGCATCGGCGCCACCAGCATCGTCATAGGGAGAAGTGATGACAACATTGCCTGTGCTCAATGTAACAACCGTTTCACCAAATCCATTATCAGCACTCGCGTTTGGATCGACAAATTCAGAGAATGCTGCGGTGAGTAAAGTGCGGTCCTCCAGGTATTCAACTTGGCAAGCTAGATTCATCGAATTATGCCTGGCAACCGGGAGAGAATAGCGTTGCCGTAATCTACGATGTTTCCGCAGAATACTATTAGAGAGGCTAAGAAATCTTTCTGCGAAATTTAGTTTGGACTGCATAAAAACTCAAACCTCCAAATGTTTTTTTATCTTTAAACAAAAGAGCATAGTTGCACCAGTATACCTTTTCGCACATGCCCATCAATGTCACACATGGTCATAAAATGAAGTTAAGATAAACAAATGATATTCAGTGACAAGCAGGAATCCATTCTCAAGGGATATCAACGGGGGATCTATACGAAATTAGAGATCAGATTGGAGAAGGTACTAAAAGGGCCTAACTTTCCAGCACGCATCCGCAAACCGGCGAAGTAGTATTTCGTCAGTCGATTGAGAGTCGGTGTTGACGGAGCATTCCCATTGGGGCTGGGTTTGTGAGCAATCTTCGAAACGGATTGAGCCGCAGCTACCGAAGATAAACAATGCGGGAATTGTGAATCAGGGTGCCGATTTTGATTCCGTCTGGTCGGCGGGGTTGAGAAACCAGGGAACGTCTTTTCTTAACCATTCAATGATTGCCTGGGCAGCGATGGCATTTGCTTTGCCGTTTGGATGATGGTCTGTGGGATGAACCCAAAGCTCTGATGTGTTTTGTCCCGCAAATGCCGACGTGAGATCCAGCACTGGTAAACCGGCTTCCTCAGCCATGGCTTTTACCTGATCGTGAATCGTCTGTAAGGGGTATGTGGATTCGAAGCCTTCCATCAAGGGATACATCACAAACACGGAACGACAGCCTGGGATTTTCGGGATGGTTCGTATCGTTTCCTGAAAGAGACGCAAATTTTCCTGGTTAAAGCGCGGATCATAAGAATCGAGATACCATTGGATGGTTTCCCGTTTGATCTTTTCCATTTCGAAGGGGGCGGTCATTAAACCGATCGATTTTAAATAGCCGCCGTGCCAACTGTTTTTCTTGTAATCATCCAGGTATTGATCTCGAATTTGTACCAGATCATTAATATATTTCTGACGCTGAGCTAATCGGGGGTGGATGGGAATATCATTGGGGATGAATACGAAGATTGCTCTCTGGCAGTTTGCTCCCTGAACGATCGCAGCCAGAATTTGAAGCTCATCCATGGTATTCGCGCCCACCTGACCTCCGTTGATGACTTCAAACTTCTTGCCTAACAGTGACCCCATTTGTCGCACCATCGTTTTTTCAATGGGGACTCCTTCGCCAAACACAAATGAATCGCCGATACAGGCGATGCGCATCACACCTTCCGGCGGCTGGTCCGGATATTCCCGATCACGAATTCCTTTGGATGAATGCTCATATTTCACGCACCATGGCGTTTCCGAAAGACGGTCCAGGGGGAGTTTTTCCGGATCGAGCGTGTAGGTTGTCAGCTCCCAATCGCCGTGCTGGGTATCGGGAACGGGGGCCAGTTCGCCGTGGGGATTATCGGGATAACAATGATAGTAGACGATGTGATCGGCTGCCGCTGTGTCAATCAAATGCCTTTTCGAGATTAAGCGGGGAGGGGCAATCTGCACGAGTCGAACCACGACTTCGACCACCGCCAGACTGAGTACAAAGCCGATTGCCAAAGCAGCACACCGGAATAGAATGCTTTTCTTTCGGCTGGGATTCTGCGTGATGGTCTGGGGTTCGTGCGGTCTGTTCTCTGCGGACTGGTTCAAATTATTATTTCTATTGATCGAGAATCAAAATGAAGCTGGGATTCATTCACTATTATAATGAGAGGGCTTGCTGGGTTTCTATTTATTTTGGTACGAATCAATTCGATTTTGAATATCTCGTGCCGGTTCGGAATGCGGGGGTACCAGTGTGAGCGCCTTTTTTAAGGCTGTGATAGCAGCCTCGGTTTGTCCCAATTCTTGCTGTGACGCGGCGAGATTGAAATAAGCGGGTGCAAAATCAGGAGCCGTTTTGAACGCCAACTGAAATTGTTTCACAGCCTGTTGATGATTTCCCTTTTGCTGTAGCCTGGTTCCCAGCAGGTTATAGGTGAGCGCGAGTTCCTGTTTGACTTGCTGAGACAAGTCGGTCACTGCTTGCTGGTTTAGTGTTTGCAACGCCGACTCATAATGCTGAATCGCTTTATTCAGGTCAGCATTTTTTGCTGCCATCAGTCCCAGATTGAATTCGTTCACAGGATCAAAAACACCTTGTTTTCTTGAGAGTTCAAACTGAAGCTGTGCGTTTTTCTCGTCCCCCAACTCCAGGTAGAGATCTCCCAGATTCTTGCGAAGGCCGGGTTCATCCGGCTTGAATTTCAACGCCAACTGATAATAGCGCAAGGCATCTTCGAATTTCTTCTGCTTGCGTGCCAGGTTTCCCAGTCCCATTAAGGCGTCCGCATTTTGAGGTTGTGATTGCAAAGCGCGCCGGTAATGATCGAATGCGTTTTTGTCGTCCTTTTCTGATTCGTAATAAATTCCTAAAGCAGCATGCACTCCCGGATGCTGCGGGTCAAGTTCCAGCACGCGGTGGTAGTATTTCAGTGCCTGTTCTGCATTTTCCAACTTCAGATACGTGGCACCCAGATTCTGATTCGTGCCTACATCGTCGGGCATGACTGCGATCGACTTTTCAAAATGGTGCAGTGCCTTCCCATATTTCTGTTCATTAAAAGCCAGGTGACCCAGATTATTCAAGGCGATAAAAGCACGCGGATTGTACTTCAGACAATGTTGATAAAGCACGCTACTGTTCGCCCAGGTTGCGGTCTGAATAAAACTCAGTCCGGCGAACAAGGTTAACACTGTCAACACCAGACCCCGAACTGCACTTTGATAAACATCGGGATAAACACCGCGATGAACATCGCGTAACAGCCAGGCAAGCGCCAGGGCCGGCCCCAGCAGCGAGAGATAAACGTATCTGTCTGCGACCGTGGAAACAAATTGATAAGCAAACGGGATCAAGCCGAGAACAGGCAGTAACCCGGCGATAAAAATTCCCAGGATCGATAGCCAGACGCGGCGTTGTTTGACAAAACAGACCAGCAGAAAAAACAGGCAGGGGATGATCCAGAACCAATAGACTGCATTCGATTCTAATATCAACTTGATACTTTTGTCGTATTGCATTTCCAGAGGGTAAGGCAGGAACAGTTTCCCTAAATAAAATGCCAGCGCATCACCGGCAATCAATGGTCTTGCCCAGAGCGGGCTGTCAAACAGCAGATCGGCCTGTTCTCCCCGGTTGATGAGAATCATGAGTAATGCCAGTATCAGCCAGCAGAAAATCCATTGACGCACATTTCTGAATTGTGCCGGAAAGAATCCGTAAACGAGAATTCCAATGATGAGTGGTGTGGTCACGGAACTCGGTTTTGCCAGCAGGGAGAACATAAAACAAATTGTGGCGAAGACCAGTGCGGAACGCGATGTGTGCGCGGGCACGAAGTCGGCAGGAGTCAGCTCAGACTCTGGATTCGCAAACTGTGTCACATATTTGAGGGTATAATAGATCGCTGCGATGGAAAAAAAATTACTCAGTAACCCGCGTGTTTCACTGATCCAGACGACAGATTCCACCTGGAGCGGATGTAAAACAAACAGCAGGCCTCCCAGACAGGCGGCTCGATTATCTTTGACAATGAAATTCAAGATCCGGTAAACGAGTAGCGAATTGACGAAATGCAGAAGTAAGCTGCCTGCGTGAAACAGGTAAGGCGACAATGTCGGACTGTCTTGCGCAGCAAACAGACGTGTCAGAGACACTTCCAGCGCAAAGAAGGAATAGCTGAGCGGAATGTAAAGCCCTTCATAAGGCTCTGTCCAGATCTTCCCCATGCCATCGAATGAAACCGGATTCAGGTTGGGGTTGTCTGTCAGGTGCAGATGATCGTCCCAGTCCAACAACGGATAGGACAGACAACGCGAGAAAACAAGCAAGATCAGAACCAGATAAAAGACAGACACGCGCACGAGAGAGCGTTTGTCTGCAGGCAGGGAGTGGGAGCCAGCCTCGGGATGATTCTGCGGAAGTGGTTCATTCATCTATAGATTGTCTTTTAAATGTCAATCGGCTTTCAGATTTGTTTGCCGGTGAAATTCCGACTGTGACTGACTCGATTCGGAACAGGTCTGATTGTATCATCCTATTTAACATGATTTCCTGGTTCAACGGAAGCAGGTTCTCCCTTTCCTGTGACTCTCTCTTTCCGAGAATAAAATAATTTGATTGAATCACGTGCCACTGTCACAAATAATGGGTTATTGTTCTTTTTTGTCTGATTTCGTTTCGAGTATTCAGGACTGAGGTTAATTTGTTCCCACTGTTTCGTCGAACCCGATCCTGGCAGGCAAGCATACTGTGCGGTCTTCTTTTTTGTCCGGGTTGTGAAAAAACGGCTCCCGCACCCGTGAATGAGCCGGGCCTCGTCACCGCAACTCCCTCCTCTGACCGCGGTGAGAAAACACCGGCAGAAAGCACGCCTGCCCCTTTCCGGTTTACTGAAATTGCCCGGCAAGCGGGGCTCGATTTTACTTATTACGGGAATCCCAGTCCGCAGCATTATATGGTAGAACAGAACGGCGGGGGAGTCGCTCTGTTTGATTTCGACGGCGACCATCGTCTGGACGTCTTTCTGGCGAATGGCTCTCACTTTGATCAACCGGCTGAGGATGCAGGCAAATTTCATCAGCTATATCGTGCTGACAGTCTGCAGCAAGCTGAGCTGAAATATGAAAATGTCACAACGGTAGCCGGCTTGGAAAAATCCGGATTTGGCATGGGAGTGGCTTGCGGCGATTACAATAATGATGGCTTTGTTGATTTGTATTTGTGTACTTATGGAAAAAACGAATTCTGGGAAAATAACGGCGATGGTACGTTTTCCGAGATCACAGACATCACAAAAACAGGCGACGAACATTGGGGCGCCAGTGCCGCGTTTGGTGATCTTGATGGGGATGGAGACCTGGACCTGTATGTAACAAACTATGTGGACTATTCCCGAGATGAACCGCCTTGCCACACCACCATTGGGTCAAAACGGGTTTTGATTTCCTGTGGACCAATTGGCCGCATTGCCCAGCAGGATCTGCTATATGAAAACCAGGGCGACGGACACTTTATTGATCGCACTGCAGCCACGGGGATCACGCAGCAAACTGCCGGTAAGGGGCTGGCCGTTCAGATTGTCGACCTGAACCGGGATGGCTTGCTCGATATTTTCGTAGCCAATGATACGACGGATAATTTTCTCTTCATCAACCAAGGCAACTTCGTATTTGAAGAACAAGCCTTGATTCAGGGAGTTGCCGTAGGGGACCAGGGACAACCGCAATCCTCAATGGGAATTGCGTGTGCCGATTATAATCGGAACGGCTTGCTCGATATCTTTGTAACGAATTTTGAGAACGCAGCCAATGATTTTTATGAACAACTCGCACTCGGGGGATTCCTGACGAGTAATTCCCAACTGGGGCTGGATACGACATCGCGACCGATGCTGGCATTCGGAACCGTCTTTGCCGATTTCAATCTCGATCAATGGCCCGATCTGTTTGTGGCAAATGGACATATCTGGGATCTGAGTACATTGGGAACCGAGCATGAATACGAGATGACACAGCAGCTTTTCTATAATCGGCAGGGGAAACGCTTCCAGGACGTTTCAAAAAATTCGGGTTCTTATTTTGAAACAAAATATCTGGGTCGTGCGACAGCGGTTGGAGATATTGATAACGACGGCGATGCGGATCTTCTTGCCTCTCATCAAATCAAACCGGTGGGACTCTTGCGCAATGACAGCCCCCGTCAAGGTAACAGCGTCCGACTCAGAATGATCGGCGTGCAGGCTGCCAGGGAACCGCTCGGCTGCACGCTCAAAGTTATCACAGGCGATGTGGAACAAATTCTGATCATCCCCGCAGGAGGGAGTTTTCAATCGTCCAGCGATCCACGGGTGTTAATCCCCGTGGGTTCGGCAACCTTGATTGATTCTCTGACGTTTACCTGGCCAGACGGGACAACCGAAGTATGGAAACAGCTTCCTGTTCAAGATGAACTGACGCTTTTGCAGGGAACAGGGAAATAGTGGGTCTTGCGTTTCGATTTTATTTGTAGTAGTAAATGTTGACGTTCATTGAAGTAACCCGTCTCACGTCAAATGAGAATGTCATACATTCATGCTTGATTCATTTTGTTTCTCTTTTCATGACTGAGTAGTTTATGACGGCGATTCTGGGAATCTCGGCTTTCTACCACGACTCTGCAGCAGCGATCATCGTTGATGGAGAGATCGTCGCCGCTGCTCAGGAAGAACGCTTTACCCGCATCAAACATGACTCATCGTTTCCTGCACACGCCATCGAATACTGTTTGCGCGAAGCACAACTGACGCCGGGGCAGGTTGATTTTGTCGGCTTTTATGAAAAACCATTTTTAAAGTTCGAACGTTTGCTGGAAACCACTTTGGCTTTTGCCCCCTTCGGCTTCAAGGCATTTCTGAATACCATTCCGAGTTGGCTCAAAACTAAATTGCACATTCCGAAAATCATTTACGAAGGCCTGCAGCAGCAATATCAAAAGCGGATCGTCTTTATTGAACACCACGAATCCCATGCGGCGAGTGCCTTTTTTCCTTCTCCGTTTGAAGAAGCCGCCTTTCTGACAGTGGATGGTGTCGGGGAGTGGGCCACCGCCAGTTATGGAATCGGCGTGGGAAACAAAATTGAAATTCAGCGCGAGCTGCATTTTCCTCATTCACCAGGCCTGTTGTATTCTGCTTTTACTTATTACTGCGGCTTTAAAGTGAATTCGGGCGAGTATAAACTGATGGGGCTGGCTCCCTATGGCGAGCCGATTTATGCCGACTTGATTCGTCAAAACCTGGTTGACATCAAACCGGACGGTTCCATTCGCCTTGATCTGTCTTACTTTAACTACTGTCAGGGCATGACGATGACTTCGAACCGATTTCATCGACTCTTCGGCGGCGTACCGCGGCGACCCGAAACAGAGATTACACAACGTGACATGGATCTGGCGGCTTCGATCCAGACTGTGATTGAAGAAATATTGCTGAAGATGGTGCGGCACGTGCATTCACAAACCAAGCAATCGCGACTCTGCATGGCTGGGGGAGTCGCCTTGAATTGTGTGGCAAACGGAAAGATCATGCGGGAAGGTCCGTTTGAAGAGATCTGGATCCAACCGGCAGCCGGTGATGCCGGTGGTGCTTTGGGGGTGGCACTTTTTATCTGGAATCAACTGCTGAAAAAACCACGTCAGGTGAACCCCCATGATCAACAACAGGGAAGCTTCCTCGGGCCGAAATATTCAGAAGCAGAGATTCGTCAATTTCTGGATGAAGCGCAGGTGGTTTACCATTATATTTCTGATGAAAGTGAATTGTGTAGGCAGGTCTCCGCTCACATCGCTTCCGAAAAAGTCGTGGGCTGGCTGCAGGGGCGCATGGAATATGGGCCCCGGGCTTTGGGGGGCAGGAGCATTCTGGGCGACGCCCGCAGTGAATCGATGCAATCCAAAATGAATCGCAAAATCAAGTTTCGGGAATCATTTCGTCCGTTCGCACCGTCGGTTTTGGAAAATCGTGTGGAAGAGTATTTCGAATTTCCCGCTCACAGTGCCAGCCCCTATATGTTGCAGGTCGCCGACGTACAAAAACAGCAGCGGAATCCCAGTTTGCCGGAATCAAAACATCTGACTGGCTTCCAGCAGCTCTCACTTTGTCGTTCTTCTGTCCCGGCCATCACACACGTCGATTATTCATCCCGCTTACAGACGGTGGACAAGACACGTCACGGCCGGTATTTCAATCTCCTCTCCGAATTTGAAAAATTGACGGGTTCACCTGTCATCATCAATACCAGTTTTAATGTCAGAGGAGAACCCATTGTATGCAGTCCGCAAGATGCCTGGAAATGTTTTATGGCGACGAATATGGATGTGCTGGTATTGGAACATTTTGTGATTCTAAAGTCGGAACAACCTCAGGCACGGATGTTTGAAGACGACCAGCATCTCGATCAGTTTGCCCTCGATTAAAACCTTAATACAGCATAAGCACTGAGTTGAATCAATCAAATGGCACTTACCGAAATCAACTGGAAACCGACCAAAGGCGAGTTAAGAATTTTCGCTGTGGCACTGGCCTTTTTGCTTGGTCTCCTTGCGGCTTTTATTTATAAAACAACGGCATCAATTCCGGTTGCAGCAACCCTGTCTGGAGTGGCGGTTTTACTGGCGGGCCTTGGTCTGATTAGTCCGCGTTACATCAAGCCGATTTATCTGGCCTGGATGATTTTATTTTATCCTGTCAGGTGGATTATTTCCGCTTTCTTGATTGCTGTGGTATATTATCTGGTAATATTCCCGATCGGAATGACGCTGCGTTTGTGCGGTTATGATCTGGTTGGCAGGCATTTTGACCCACGGGCGACAACGTACTGGAAAGAAAAAAAAGAGAGCCGCAAGGCAGGGAGCTACTTCCGGCAGTTTTAATGATTCCGCTTGCATCACATGCAATCGATTGGCATCAAAATACGGGCAAACATCATGGCAGATCCAACGGATTCAGAACAGAACCCCGCAGAGGAAACGCCGACTGAGTTTCTGGCGCAGTCTGAAGGCACCGCGCCAGGCATTCTGGCAGAGTTCTGGGACTTTCTTTGTCATAACAAAAAGTGGTGGTTGGCCCCGATCATCATTGCGCTGCTTTTAATCGGACTCCTGATCCTCATCAGTGGCAGTGCGATTGCGCCCTTTATTTATCCGATTTAAACTAACAATACCCCGGCCATGGCTCCGGTAATGGCTCCGGCAATATTCTCATCAGAAAAAACATTGCTGCGTGAGCTGGAGACTGAAATGAGGAAATCAGGCTTGGTGTACAAGCGGAAATGGATTCTTCGTGTTTTTTACAAAATAATATTTTCTTTATACTATTTTAAAAATATTCTTTTCATTCTGAAAATTTATTGTTAGCCTTAAAACAGCATTTCAATCTAAATCTAAACTTTACTTTTAAAAATAATTCATTCGAATTCATCAATTCTTCTTAAGATTTGGGAGCTTTCAAGTGCGACGGGCCCTTTATTCAGTGCTGCTACTTTCTCTTTTTACATTGTCTGGCTGCGGCAAAGATCCCACTGCTGACCTCGGAAAAGCCGTGACGGTCACTGGTGCAATTACCTTGGATGGAAAACCATCAGCGAATGTGGAAGTCATCTTTAAACGACTCGACGCCGGCGCGCCTGCCGCGCATCGCCAGTTTGCTGCCGTAACAGATGCGGAAGGAAAATATTCTCTGGATGACGTATATCCTGCCACGTACTCTGTGATGGTCAATGAAAAGAAAGATGATAATGGTGAAGGTGAAGGGGCAGCGGCCATTGAGACTGGTCCCTATAAAAAATATGGAGCAGATAGTGAATTACAAGCTGAAGTAACCGATGCCAAAACCACCTTCGATTTTGAATTGAAATCAAAATAGGGTGAGCTTGGTTTCATTTCATCACAGAGATCAGGAAATTACCAAAGAACCTTGTTAAATACAAAAGCGTTTTCTTATTCTTTTTTTATTGAAGGAGATATTCCTGATGAAACGCAAGGCATTTACTTTAATCGAACTTTTAGTTGTGATTGCCATCATAGCCATTCTGATAGCATTGCTATTACCCGCTGTGCAACAGGCGAGAGAAGCGGCCCGCCGTAGTACTTGTAAGAATAACTTGAAACAAATTGGTTTAGCGCTGGCGAATTATCTCGATACGACAAGGGGGGTCTTTCCGCGTTCCGTGATTTCGCCTGAAGGGGCAACCTGTTGTTGCCAGAGTTATTCAACTTCCGCTGCTCCTAGCAGGACGGGCGTTCCTTACAGTTACCATACGATGCACACTATGTTATTGCCCTATATTGATCAGGCCAACGTTTATAATCAGATTGATATGAACGTGCGGTTTGATCATGCGAACAATACGACAGCCATCGCTACACAAATTCCTGTGTATATCTGCCCCAGCGACAATCGAACGGTTGACAAAAGCTCCGGAGTAGGTGCCGCAACGCATAACTATCCGGGAGCGGGTTCAACGCATTCTTATGGACTTTGTGGTTACCATGGAACATCAGGGGTATTTGCTGAACGAAATGGGCAGTTGCATCCCACTTTGGATAAACCTACTCACGCAGCCATGAAATTAAGGCTGATTACTGACGGAACTTCCAATACCATTTGCTTTTCTGAGTTCGCTCAGAACAAGACTAAAGATGCAGGATGTGGTTTTGACACTAGTACAAATCAAGCTAAGTATGGCTGGGCTCAACCTGCCGTAGGTGGAACCGCATATACAATTCGCCGTGATGCAACACCCAATGGATGTCATGGAACGAGCAAAAATGGTTCTAATTCGGGGATCGCACGCAGTTACCATGCGGGTGGCGTACATGTGTTGATGGTTGATGGCTCTGTTCATTTTGTATCAGACAGTATTGATGGCCCTACTTGGGAGTTTTTAAATCGATTTAGTGACAACGAGGTCGTCAGTATCAATCAATAAAAAACTGCGATTGGTTGCGGTTACCAAAGTTTGGTGACTGAGGTTGCCAAATGAAGTAAATCGGAATCGTCTGGAAGTGAATTTCTCCTTTGAGAAGACATTACGTGATATCCGCCCTCTCCCTGCTTGCCATGCAGCGGGAAAGGGCGGTTTTTTATTTTGACCTTTGCATTCGGTGATACTACCGATCCTTGTTGGTTATGTCGATGATTCGAAACTTCTTACTGATCTTAGCGCTGTTCTGCTGCTCGTTTTCCTGCCAACAGAATGCTTCTCAAGTTGATGCGCCGGAACCTGAACCGCTTTCCGTAGCGGAAGCCATCATTCAGAAATTGCCTCCCGTCGAGATCCATTTGACAGAGATCACTCCCGCTGGTTTACAGGCAGAAATCAAAAAACATCAGGGAAAAGTCGTACTGGTTGATTTCTGGGCGCTCTGGTGCCCGATGTGTCTGGAGTCGTTTCATCATTTGAGCGAATGGTATTTGAAGTACTCAGAGCAAGGATTGGTCATCATTACGATCGATCTGGATGAGAACAATTCTGATAACAGAAAGTTTGTGACTGAGTATCTCACCGAACAACGGGCTCCCTTTGAAAACTTTATCAGCACCGATGGTGCCACGCAAAAAGCAATGCGGGGCTTCAAAATCGATGGGGGCGCACTGCCTCACTGCCAGATTTATAACCGCCAGGGAGAACATGTCATCAGCTTGGGAAACGTGAATCCCGATCAGATTTACGATGAACCTTCGATTAGCGCGGCCTTAGAAAAACAGTTTTCCGAAAAATGAGCCTCTCCTGAAAACCGAGGCAATCCCCTCCCATTCCGAAAGTCAAATCTTGAGCCTCACATCTACGTTATCATTCACGGCGCACGAAGACAGATAGCGCGTAATCATTCTGTTTCGATTCTGGTATTCAAGAATGATTTTTTAATTCACGTGACAGGCAACCGATTCCTCATATAATAATGAGCTGAAAAAGGGGGCTGCCTGCTCGACGACGCCTGGCAGGAGAACACGCCACCGCGAATTACTGTTTCCCGTCTCGCTCCGTAATCCAGGAAGGGTCGCCTGTGTCATTTCTACTAGTGAATGATGGGAAGAAATGGCGCGCCTGGCGACGCGGGTTGAGATTCACGGCTGTTTTGGTTTTGCTCACATTCGTTGCGCCCGTCAATCTGCAGGCAGCCGACGCGAATCCGTTTTTGCCAGCGGGAACGAAAGAGGAAGGCTGGCCTTCCGTGCGGGGCGTTCAGCATGATGCACATTCGCCGGAAATTCAGCTTGCCGAGAGTTGGCCGGAGGAGGGCCCGCCTGTTCTGTGGGTCAAAGATCTGGGACAAGGCTATTCGGCCTTTGTTGCTGAAGGGAATCGGGTTTATACGCAAGCGCAGACGCTTCAAGGTCAATACGTCTATTGTCTCGATGCGCGGACGGGGAAGACGCTTTGGGAATATCGCTACGACTGGCCTTATGAATTGGCGGGCGTTTATCCTGGTCCTCGGGCAACGCCGACTTTAGCACAGGGGCGATTACTGTTTGCCGGGCCAAGTGGATTGGTGGGCTGTCTGGATGCGACGAATGGACAATTGCTTTGGTCACGCAATGTGGTGACAGACTTTCAAGGCGATGGCGGAACCGGCTTTGGGTATTCCTGCTCGCCAACCGTCGTCGATGATTTTGTGATTCTGCCAGTCGGAGGTCCGGGAGCGAGTCTGGTCGCGCTGAATTTAGCCGATGGCAAGACCGTTTGGGCCTCAGGGAATCAACCGGCCAGCTACAGTCCTGCCATGCCGATTGTTCGAAACGGACGACAACTCATCGTTGGTTATCTGGAGAATTCGCTTGTCATCCACGATCTGAAAACCGGGGAAGTGCTGGTCGAACAGGAATTTTCGCAAGGTTACGATGAACATTCCGCCTGGCCGATTTATCGTGAACCGTATTTATGGATCGCAGCGCCGTTTAAATCTGGTTCACAATTGTTTGAGGTGCCGGAGGATTTGAGTCAGAAGGGGACTCTCAAAAATATCTGGCGTTCCCGTGCATTATCGAATGATGTGCTTTCGAGTGTTCTGGTCGATGGTAAGCTTTATGGATTTGATATTTTTGATCAACAGTCAAAAACCCAACGGCCATCGCGGGGTAAATTTCGTTGTCTTGATTTTCTAACAGGTCAGGAATTATGGGAACAAGGCTCGGGACGGCCGGAGCGATCAAACAACGACACGTCAGACGAAATCGGTCAGGCGGGTATCGTTGCCGCTGATGGAAAGTTAATTCTGCTCAACGAACGCGGCGAGTTGATATTGCTGCGCGCGAATCCGAATCAATGTGAAATTCTGGCCCGTTGTGCTGTGCTGACTGGCCAGTTGACCTGGACGCCTCCCATCCTGCACCGTGGTTGTATCTATGTTCGAAACCAGTCCAGGGCCGCTTGCATCTATGTGGGGAAACCCGAATTGCTGCCCGCGAATCAGGTTAGATTGACCTTAGCCGACATTCCCCAAGACGTTTACTTCGATTGGGCGGGTCAAATTCTTTCGGTGGAGCCCGAGTATGCTTTTGATATTCCTTCATCAGAATGGTTCTGGAACTGGTTCTACTGGTCTTCTGGATTGTTGCTGGTCAGTCTTATCCTAGCTGCGGCTCCTGTTTATTGGGTTCCGCCTGAACGACGTCTGGTGACCTGGATGATGGGGTATCGTCTGCTCGCATTCATCGCCGGCGCTTTAGGGACGACCTGGATCAGTTTTTGGACGCAGGAATTCGTCTTTACCTGGCCTCTTTGTCTGTTCATTGCTTTCGAACCAGTCCTGGCGACAGTACAATTCCGCAATCTGAAGAAAACCTCTTTCTGGAAAGATCGTCTTCCCTTGCTCTGCTTTCTGGTCGTTGGGACATTGTATTACTTGCTGTGTCGTCGCCTGAGTCTCGTCTTCGAATGGGCGTTCCTGGCTGGGCCTGTGGGAGCACTGCCGCTTGGCTTGTGGGAGTGGCAAATTAAAAAGAACACGAAGAGTAAAGTGTTGTTTTGTGTCATATTGAAGCTGGTGACATTTGCCTGTTTTTTTGTCAGTGGTGTGATTGTGCTGTGGCTCAAGTATTAGAGCAGGCAGAAACGCGGGAGGTTCGGGCACACGACCTGTATTATCAAACTGTACTTTGATGAAATTATTAAAACAGGCAGCCATTTCTTCAATAATATTATTTGAGTTGTCTGGCAGTCCGGCAGAGTCTAACAGCGATTGAACGATTGTGATTGGATCTTTGTAACTGATTGCCACGCACTGCAACGTGGAATTTATTTTTATAAAAGGAACGACAATGAGCATGATTCAGGAGTTTAAAGATTTTGCGATGAAAGGCAATGTTGTTGACATGGCCGTTGGTATCGTAATCGGTGCTGCATTTGGGAAGATTGTCTCCTCGTTTGTCAGCAATATTATTATGCCTCCCGTGGGTTTGCTCATGGGCGGGGTGGACTTCAGCGACCTCAGGATCCCGTTAAAAGCAGCCAGCGTCGACGAAGCGGGCAAAGTCGTTGAAGCGGTCTCAATTAATTATGGTTTGTTTGCGAACGTTGTGATCGACTTTATCATTGTTGCCTTTTCGATCTTCCTCGTAATCAAAGCGATGAATACGGCCCAGAAACGATTAGAGAAGCAGAAAGCAGAGGAACCAGTGGCTCCCCCGGCGCCTTCAGAAGAGGTCAAATTACTAATGGAAATTCGAGACGCACTTCAGAAAAGCTAAGAACGACTCGGGTCGCGAACTCATTGTTTATTACAATATTTGTATCAAGCTATAATTAATGCGCATGGGAGAGACACGCAAATGTAACACTGCAGGTGATGTCTCAAATAGAATACTTCGGTTTTGAAACGCAGTCCTGAGGAGAAGGTTTTTCCCTCCCAGGGACTGCGATTTTTTTTGAACTGTACGGTTGTGAAATAACCATTCCTCTGCATGTTACCCATTTGCTTCGGGGGGCTTGAAAATTTCTTTAATATCAAAAAAAAACCATTTTTTGTATAGATCCCATAAGAACATCAGGGTGTTTTTATCCTCGTTGAAATTGTACATAATTACATAGGTTTTGATTGTTTATGTACTTTTTTGCGCAGATGCATAACTGATCCATATGTCCCCCTCATCTCCTTCTGGATAGCTGCATTAATCTGCAATGAACTATCCATGCGCGCTATTGACTATCCATGCGCGCAACTATTTTGTAAGGAGATGCGCTGTGCTCATTACCAACTGGCTAAACGCTTTGGTTTCCCGGATCCGACATCGTCCCCGCTATAATTCCCGAGCCCGAAGAGCGCTTCGGAGACGCAGGCAGGGTGCTTTCATCAATCAACCAGCCATCATTGAGATTTTAGAGGACCGTACACTCTTAACAGCACTTATTATCGACGATGGTGATACAGGATTTAGTACCTCTGGTTCAGATTGGGTATACTACGCCGCATCTGAATATTACCAAAGTGATACTTATTACATTCTGGATGGCGGTAGCGATGCCACTGGATCTAATACAGCCAGTTGGGATTTTGCAGACTTGGATGCCGGTACCTATCGCCTTTCCACGCATTGGAATCCGGGAGTGGATCGGGCAGATAATGTTCCGTTTTCCGTGTCAGGAATTGTGGGTGGGACTGTGACTGACACATTCGATATGCTGACGTTGGATACGAATGTAATTGATGATGGAGTGAACTGGGAAGACCTTGGCTATTTTGAAGTCGCACAAGACGGTACTTTGACGGTTTCCATCAGCGACAATCTGGTCAATGGTACGATTTATGCCGAAGCAATGCGACTTGAGAAAATTGACAGCGCGCTGTCAATCACCGATGTCAGCGTTAATGAAAATTCGGGAACAGCCACGTTTACCGTCACGTCCAGTCTGGCGGTGGGTAGCGCGTTTTCAGTTGACTTTGCAACCACCAACGGAACTGCGATTGCCGGCTCTGATTATACCGCCAACAGTGGGACCTTGAATTTCGCGGGCAATGTCGCTGAGGAAACGCAAACGATCACGGTGACACTCAGTAGTGATAATACGGTTGAGTTAGATGAAAACTTCTCAGTTGACTTATCGAACGTTCAAGCTACAGGTCTGAATGTTGTTCTGGCAGATTTCCAGGTGACAGGCACGATAGTTAATGATGACAGTACCGTCATGTCGCTGGCAAATACGAATGTTTCCCATTATGAAGGCCAAAGCGGAACCACTGAATTCAGTTTTGTGGTTAATTTTTCTAATCCGTTAGACATTGATTTCTATGTCTGGTCCCGCGCATTAGACAACACGGCAACGGAAGCAGACGGGGACTTCACAGATCCACAGATTGGCTACTGGGCTACAGTCGTCGCGGGCGCGACAACTACAACCGCCCTGTATTCAATCAACGGCGATACAAAGGTGGAAGATGATGAAGTCTTTGACTATGCGTTTCCAAAAATTGACATTTACAGTTCAATGTCACCAGCAACCGTTCTCACTGATGACTACTTAGATAACATCAGCTTTGCCGGAGGGGGAGAAACTCTCTGGGCGACCGGAACGATTCTTGATGATGATAATCACGCTCCTGTGGTAACCAATGCAGGCATTGCGGCGACAGAAGATGGTTCAACAGTCACAACCAGTGTTCTTGCCTCCGATGTTGACAGCGACGATGATGCCAGTACGTTAACCTATCATATTACAGCTCAACCCTCGGAAGGCTCTGCGGTCTCTAACGCCGACGGGACCTTCACGTTCGATCCGGAAACAGACTTCCAGGATCTTGCGGTCGGGGAAACACGGCAGGTCACCTTTACTTACACCGGCACCGATTCACACAGCGCCGTCAGTAATACAGGAACCGTAACCGTGACCGTGACGGGCGTGAATGATGCTCCTGTGGTAACCAATGCAGGCATTGCAGCAACAGAAGATGGTTCAACAGTCACAACCAGTGTTCTCGCTTCTGATGTTGACAGCGACGATGACGCCAGCACGTTAACCTATAATATTACAGCACAACCTTCGGAAGGATCTGCGGTCTCTAACGCCGACGGGACCTTCACGTTCGATCCAGAAACAGACTTCCAGGATCTCGCCGTCGGGGAAACACGGCAAGTCACCTTTACATATACCGCCACCGATTCGCAGAGCGCCGTCAGTAATACGGGAACCGTAACCGTAACTGTGACGGGGGTGAATGATGCTCCCGTGGTAAACAATGCAGGTATTGCAGCAACAGAAGACGGTTCAACAGTCACTACCAGTGTTCTGGCCTCCGATATTGACAGCGACGATGACGCCAGCACGTTAACCTATCATATTACAGCGCAACCTTCTGAAGGTTCTGCGGTCTCTAACGCCGACGGGACCTTCACGTTCGATCCGGAAACAGACTTCCAAGACCTCGCAGTCGGGGAAACACGGCAAGTCACCTTTACTTACACCGCCACCGATTCGCAGAGTGCGGTCAGTAATACGGGAACTGTAACCGTGACCGTGACGGGAGTGAATGATGCGCCGACGGTCAGTGCCGCGGTAACGTCGATGATCACCGAAGATGATAGTTCTTATAGCTTGGATCTGTTAAGTAATGCCACGGATCTCGATGCCAGTGATACTCTGAGTATTGCCAGTCTGGCTTTAACCGGGGGCGATAATTCTGGGATTACAGTGAATGGTAATTCCCTCGAAATTGATCCGAGTGCTTATACGAGTCTGGCACAGGGAGCGTCAGAAGTAATTACCTATACCTACAACGTTGCTGATGGGCTGGGTGGTTTAGTGGCGCAGTCAGCCACGATAACGATCACTGGTGTGAATGATGCTCCCGTGGTAACCAATGCAGGCATTGCGGCGACAGAAGATGGTTCAACAGTCACAACCAGTGTTCTCGCCTCCGATGTTGACAGCGACGATGACGCCAGCACGTTAACCTATAATATTACAGCACAACCTTCCGAAGGATCTGCGGTCTCTAACGCCGACGGGACCTTCACGTTCGATCCAGAAACAGACTTCCAGGATCTCGCAGTCGGGGAAACACGGCAAGTCACCTTTACTTACACCGCCACCGATTCGCACAGCGCCGTCAGTAATACGGGAACCGTAACCGTGACGGTGACGGGAGTGAATGATGCGCCGACGGTCAGCGCCGCGGTAACGTCGATGGTGACAGAAGATGATAGTTCTTATAGCTTGGATCTATTAACAAACGCCACGGATATTGATGCCGGTGATACGCTTGGTATTTCCAGTCTGGCTTTAACCGGAGGAGATGATTCCGGTATTACGGTGAATGGTAATTCTCTCGAAATTGATCCGAGTGTTTATATGAGTCTGGCGCAAGGCGAGTTTGAAGTAATAACTTATACCTACAACGTCGATGATGGAGAGGGTGGATTGGTTGCGCAGGCTGCCACAATCACCATCGCAGGTACGAATGTCTTATTAACGGCCAGTAATGTGAGTGTTAATGAAATTGACGGCACAGCGACGTTTACCGTGACTGCGAATAAAACGGCGGGATCCACTTATACGGTAGATTTTGCGACTGCGGACGGCACAGCGCTTGCTGGCGTTGATTATACCGCGACCAGTGGTACTCTCAATTTTGCTGGCAATCTTATCGGAGAAACGCAAACCATTACAGTGAATATCATTAACGAGATTACTGTAGAATCGGATGAAACATTCCTCGTCAATTTGTCCAACATTGTCTCTGCTGATCCCAATATTGATCTGATCAACCCTCAATTAACGGGTACCATTCTCAACGACGATTATCTGAAAATTATTGATAATGGTGATGCCGGTTTTAGTCAGACTGGTTCCTGGATTACAGTCGATCACGATGATTATTATCAAGATGATATTTCATACGTCGCCGGCGGTGGGACGGGCTTAAACACATCATCGTGGGAATTTACAAATCTTCTTGCGGGCACATACCGTATTTCGGGGAACTGGGTGCCTGCGTCAAATTTGGCTACCAATGCCCCCGTCACGATCTCGGGAATTGTGGGTGGCGATGTCGCGATGACGGTCAACCAGCAACTACTCTCACAAGATGTATTGGATGATGGTGTTTACTGGCAGGATCTGGGATTTTTCGAAGTCACCAGCAATGGCACAGTCACCGTTACAATTTCAGATGATCAAGCCGACGATTATGTTCTGGCTGAGGCGTTTCGATTGGAGAAAGTCGACAGCCTGCTTTCTATCAGTGAAGTGAGCGTCAATGAAGATGCGGGCACAGCCACCTTTACAGTGACGTCTAACAGAGCAGTGGGGACAGCGATTTCAGTAGACTATGCCACTGCGAATGCAACAGCGTTTGCCGGTTCAGACTATACCGCTACCAGCGGCACCCTCAACTTCGCAGGTAATCTTGCCGGGGAAACACAAACAATCACGGTGACACTCAGTAGCGATACAACGGTTGAGGCAGATGAATTCTTCTATGTCAATATGTCAAATGTTCAAGCATCTGGCGTTAAAGTTGCATTATCAGCCACACAAGTCACAGGCACATTACTCAATGACGATTACTTGAAAATCATCGACAATGGTGATACCGGATTCAGCCAGGTAGGCTCCTGGATTACAAATACTAACTATTCTTATTACCAGGATGATTATTCCTATACAGATGGCGGCGGTACCGGTTTAAACACCTCGTCGTGGGCCTTCACAAATCTTTACGCTGGGACTTATCATATCTCAGGCACTTGGGATCCTTCAAATCACCAACCCACCAATCTACCTGTAACAGTCTCAGGAGTCGTAGGTGGTGATGTTTCTTTGACGGTCAATCAGCGAAGGCTCGAACATGACTTGTTTGACGATGGCGTCCACTGGCAGAGTTTAGGAACCGTGGAAGTGACCAGTAATGGTACGATTACCATTACGATTTCCGACGATCAGACAGATGGTTATGTTCTGGCTGAGGCGTTTCGGGTAGAAAAAGTTAGTTTCGACAGTGAACTTTCAGTAAGTAATGTGAGCGTCGATGAAGATGCCGGAACAGCCACATTCACAGTGACATCCAGTCAAGCAGTCGGCAGCGCATTTTCAGTCGAATTTATCACTGCTGAGGGAACTGCCATTGCCGGTTCTGATTATACCGCTACCAACGGGACTTTAAATTTCGCTGGTAATCTTGCCGGGGAAACACAATCGATTACAGTTCAAATCAATGCGGATGATTTAGTCGAAGCAGAAGAATACTTCTTGGTGAATTTGTCCAACGTAGTCTCTGCGGGGCCAAACATTGGCTTGCTCGACAGACAAATCACAGGCACGATACTCAAAGATGCTTCTTTGGAGATTATTGACAATAGTGATCCTGGATATAGCCAAACAGGTACCTGGTTTAAAGATGCCCTGATAGGCAGTTACGAACGTGATCGCTCGATTGTCACTGGTATTGGTGGTACTGGCGCGAACACGTCTTCGTGGGCCTTTACCAATCTAGATCCAGGAATCTATCGTGTTTCTGGGAACTGGTTTACCGACCCAACCATGGCATCGAATATTCCTGTGACGATTTCAGGAATCGTAGGCGGTAGCGTCAACAAGACAATCGATCAACAGACACTTGCACAAGATGTCTTCACAGATGGCGTCTACTGGCAGGATCTGGGATACTTTGAAGTGGACGGTAATGGCACGATTACCATTACGATTTCCGATGATCAGGCTGACGGTTATGTTCAGGCTGATGCGTTTCGCGTCGAGAGATTTGACAGTGAACTTTCTATTACCGATGTGAGCGTTGATGAAAACACGGGAACGGCCACGTTTACCGTCACATCCAGTCACGCTGTGGGCAGTGCCTTTTCTGTGGACTTTGCGACGGCAGATGGAACTGCTATTGCTGGTTCTGACTATATCGCGACCAGCGGGACTCTCAATTTTGCAGGCAACCTTGCCGGAGAAACGCAAACCGTCACAGTCAACTTAGTTTACGATATTTCGATAGAATCAGATGAAACGCTCTTTGTCAATTTGTCCAATGTTGTCTCTGCGGGGCCCAAAGTTGCCTTATCTGACACACAAGGAACAGGCACCATTCTCAATGATGATTTTTCCGTTATCGATAATGGTGATACCGGATTCAGCCAGACTGGAACCTGGATTACGATTACTAACAGTTCGGCATTTTACCAGGATGATTACACTTACGTCGCCGGTGGTGGTACGGGACTCAACACCTCATCCTGGGCCTTCACAAATCTTGATCCAGGAATCTATCGCATCTCCGGAAATTGGCTGCCGGCATCACATCAGGCTTCGAATACCCCACTCACAATCTCAGGTATTGTGGGCGGCGATGTTTCGATGACCGTCAACCAAAAATTGCTCACGCAAGATGTGTTTGATGATGGTGTTTACTGGCAGGACCTGGGACTCTTTGAAGTTGACGGCAGTGGTACGATTACGGTAACCATGTCAGATGATCAGGCTGATGGTTATGTTCTGGGGGAAGCGTTTCGAAAAGAGAAAGTCGACAGTGATCTAACCATTTCCGACGTGAGCATCAATGAAGCCACCGGAACCGCCACCTTTACAGTGACCTCCAGCCGCGCCGTGGGCAGTGCTTTTTCAGTGGACTTTGCGACCGCCGATGGGACTGCCACCGCCGTTACTGACTATACTGCGACCAGCGGGACTTTGAATTTTGCAGGTAATGTGGTCGGGGAAACGCAAACCATCACTGTTGCAATCATTACTGACAATTTCTTTGAGTCAGACGAAAACTTCTTCGTGAATTTGTCCAATGTTGTTGCTGCGGGACCCAATATTCTATTGGCAGATACGCAAGCAACAGGCACCATTCTCGATGATGATAGCTTATCGGTTATCGACAATGGTGATACTGGTTTCAGTCAGACGGGAACCTGGACGACAGTTACTAGTAGTGGTGCATTTTACCAGAGTGATTACACTTATGTTGCCGGTGGTGGTACCGGACTCAACACGTCTTCCTGGGCCTTCACAAATCTTGATCCAGGAGTTTATCGCATCTCAGGGAATTGGCTGCCGGCATCACATCAGGCTACCAATACGCCAGTCACTGTCTCGGGAATTGTGGGTGGCAATGTTTCAACGACTATCAACCAAAAGTTGCATTCACATGATCTGTTTGATGTGAATGTCTACTGGCAGGACCTGGGATACTTTGAAGTAGACGGTAATAGTACGATTACGGTAACTCTCTCAGACGATCAGGCTGATGGAATTGTTCTCGCTGATGCGTTTCGAGTGGAGAAATATGACACCGAACTTACCATTACCGATGTGAGTGTGAATGAAGACACGGGAACAGCCTTGGTTACGGTTACATCCAGCCGCGCTGTAGGCAGTGCCTTTTCAGTGGACTATGCGACTGCTGATGGAACTGCAACTGCCGGTTCTGACTATAATGCTACCAGTGGAACGTTGAATTTCGCGGGCAATGTTGCCGGTGAAACACAAAGCATCATCGTTACACTGAGTTCTGATTATTTACCGGAATTAAACGAAGACTTCTTCGTGAATTTGTCCAACATTGTCTCTGCGGGACCAACCTTTCTCTTGTTAGACGCACAAGCAACTGTCACGATCCTCCATGATGAGAACATACCGTTTATCGACAACGGCGATCTCGGTTACAGCCAGACAGGCACCTGGACTACACTAAATAACGGGAATTATTATCAAAATGATTATTCTTATGTAGCCGGTGGAACCGGACTGAACACGGCATCCTGGGAATTTACCAATCTTGACCCGGGAATCTATCGTATCGGAGGTCATTGGAACCCTGAAGTGAGCGCGGCTACCAATACACGTATCTCAATTTCAGGTATTGTGGGTGGAAGTGTTTCTTCGTTGTTTAACCAACAGGCACTCTCACAAGATGTATTGGATGATGGTGTTTACTGGCAAGATTTGGGATACGTTGAAGTAGACAGCAATGGCACGATTACGGTGACCATCACAGACGATCAGGCCAATGGGTACGTTCTGGCTGATTCTGTTCGAATCGAAAAATTTGACAGCGAAATTTTCATTGATAATGTCGCTGTCAATGAAGGCGCTGGAACAGCTACATTCTATGTGGTATCCAGAAGAGCAGTCGGCGGCCCTTTTTCCGTCGACTTTGCGACTGCTGATGGAACGGCGCTTGCCGGTTCTGATTACACTGCTACCAGCGGAACATTGACTTTCGCGGGTAATACTGCCGGGGAAATTCAAACGATCACTGTTCCGATTAGTAATGATATTTTGACTGAAGCAGACGAATACTTCTATGTGAATTTGACTAACCTTTTATCTTCGGGACCAAAGATTCTCTTGGGCCGCTCACAAGGAATCGGGTATATTGATAATGATGATTACTCGCTGATTATCGACAACGGTGATGCCGGATTTAGCCAGACAGGTACTTGGACTACAAACAGCAACTCCGCCTTTTATCAGGATGATTACTCTTACGTAGCCGGCGGAGGTACCGGGCTCAATACATCATCGTGGGCCTTCTCAAATCTTGATCCAGGAATCTATCGCGTCTCAGGGCATTGGCTGCCTGCGTCACATCAGGCAACGAATACGCCAATCACAATCTCAGGAATCGTAGGTGGCTCTGTTTCCATGACGGTCAATCAGGAAGCGCTGACACAAGATGTGTTTGATGACGGCGTTTACTGGCAGGACTTGGGATTCTTTGAAGTAGACGGCTTTGGCACGATTACAGTCACGATGTCTGATGATCAGGCCGATGAGTATGTTCTCGCTGAAGCTTTTCGAGCGGAAAAATTTGACAGTGTTCTTTCGGTTTCCGATGTGAGCGTCAATGAAGATGTAGGAACAGTCACGTTTACCGTCACATCCAGTTTTGCAGTGAGCAGTGCCTTTTCTGTCGATTTCACAACGATCGATGACACTGCACTGGCGGGTTCTGACTATACCGCCGACAGCGGGACCTTAATTTTCGCAGGTAATGTCGACGATGAAGCAGAGACCATTACGATTACAATCGGCGCTGATAGTACGGTTGAGTCAGACGAATACTTCTTTGTCTACCTGACAAATATTCAAGCGTCTGGTTTGAAGATTGTCTTGCTAACCTCGCAAGTTACAGGCACGATTCTCAATGATGATTAACAGTTCTCGATAATTCTGACACCGAGCTCAACCCGGCTCAGCCAGCCGCCAACTTAAGCGGCTCTGAGCCGGACGCGGAGCAGGGGGAAGATTACGAGAAGAAAGCCGCGGTGCTGTATTGATGCGCGAAGCCATGCCTGGACATTCCATGTCAGCAGTTCAATCTCGTGGTGCGCGGCTGTGAAATCATCTGTTTAGATCGTACTTTTGATTGAATAATCTGTATAGATACGTTATGGTAATGTGCTCTATTGTCTAGTTCTTTCAGAACTTACGAGCACGATTACTGAGCGAGGTAAAGTACAGATGCCGAAAAAAAATCCTGCAGCGCTTGTAAAAGTGGGAATCAATTTTCTGGGAATCGTAGCGGAATGGGAAGCCGATCCCACTGAACGAAGAGCAGCCTGGGAACTCTACGTCGAACTGATCACCCGCATCAGCACCCAGCCCCTCTCTCCCGATCAGGGTTTGCTGCGGGAAGCACTTTTTTCACTCCACGCGTTATTCGAAACGACACGCCAGATCTTGCGCAACGCAGGACCAGACGTGGGTGCCTCACAGAAATCAGTGGGGGGAATCGCAGTCGCGGTTCTGAATCAGCGCCTTCGTCCTTTTCTCGCGAAATGGCATCCCGAATTAGCAGACTATGAATCAACGCGCCAAAGTAACGCGGGACAACGACAACACGAACAAGCCTGGCAGAATTCTGCCGAACTACGACAAGAACTGGAACAGCTTCGCAAAGATCTCGACGAGTACGCAGACGCATTAGCCGAAATTGCAGGAGTAAAGTGATGTCAGACCCGTATGATACTTTCGAAACCGGATAGGGACAGGAATACTATTTTTGAACTCATTCAAAATCGATCGACGGCTGGCAAAATATTTTCAAGGATATTCAAGTGACTGTTTTTGTTCCCGGTTATAAAAATGATGTCTTTGTGAGCTATGCCACTGTCGATAATCAGGTTGATGGTTGGGTTAAAAAATTTGTTGAGAATCTGACTGCATTCTTGATAACACACTTAGGTTGTGGAGATAACCTTACGGTCTGGTGGGATGATTCCGATATCGACAGAATCGCACAGCTGGACGCTCAGATCCCTGATGAGGTAATGCAATCAGCGTTACTTTGTGTGATCTTAACACCGAGTTATGTTAATTCGAAATGGTGTAAAAGAGAAAAGCAGTGGTTTATGGAAACGCTGGCTGATCAGTCTGAAAATCACAGGCAGATTGTGATTATTGATCAGGGAATCCTGTCGATTGAGGAAAGACCGGATGAATTGAAAAACGTATTAGGTTTTGAATTTTATACAGTCTCAGGGAAAAATAAAACAAAAACTCGTATCAAACCATCAGTACAAAAATTTAAAGATAAAATTGAATTATTGTCCAAGAGTATTGGGGATCGTTTAAAAGAATTGAAGAAAGAGCGGGAGCAAAATCCACAGTTTCAAGCGGCAGGAATTTCTCAACAATCAGCGGTCAAAATTGATCCGTTTGATTTATTAAAACGTAATACACGTCGGCAAATTGAAACTTTGATTTTGAATCTCAGCGATGAAGAGGCCACGAACATTTCAGCCGGCCTGCGGAGTGTTAGTTCCAGGCTCGAGCAGCTCGAATTGATCTTGAGCAAGAAAAACAGCAACAAAAAATTGCAGGAATTACTGGTCGAGTGCTTTTTAGAACACAATGATACTATTCCAGTAGTTCCCGTGGGAAATTTGGTCAACCTGTATTTAGATCGGACCTTTAATTCTGACGAACAGCTCAGTGATCTGCTTGCAAAAATCATCAATCTGATGATTCCATTAGAGTTTTCAAAAAACTCAATTCAAAAGGCCTGGGAGTGCCTGAAAGTGAATAACAGCGTGGTTGTCGAGGGCGCTGTCGGCACTCGTAAGGGGGCAGAAGTCATTATGGCTGCCCATGATGGTCAACCCACAGCATTTTCCATCGATCCTGCTTCGTCAAATGCTGAGATGTTTTCTCCCAATATTGCGTTAGAAACCCCTCCCTTAAGTGAGGCAAGTGAAAAGACGGCAGTGTTACTCATGCTGAAGGATCTTGCTGCTGCCTGTTCTGATATTAGTTCTGTCGAAATCAAGCAGTTAGATCCACAGGAACAGATTCAGTATTATGCCGGAGCAGTTCGTGGCTTGGTGGAAGCCTGTTTTGATTCGAAGCGAACGCCTTATTGTGTGCAAAACTTGCCATCGCAGGCAGACCGCGAGGAGGTTCTGAATACCATTAATGCAGTCAGTGATTTAGTAAAAACCGATTATGGAACCATCGTCTTTGTCGAGTTGTGTTATGACGGACGTGCCTTTGATATTTCAGCTGAAACAAAACTGCTTACGCTCCTTAACCGAATCAACCCAGAGAAAAAGTAAAGTTGGAAATGTCTGAATTCACGCCTGATTGGACTGACAATGTTGTTGAAATTCCCTCTCCACCCGGATTGCCGGAATTGTTTCATGAATTTGACGAGGAAAGCATTCTCGCGATTCGAGCGGCTCTGGGGGCAAAACGTCCGTTGCTGGTACGGGGAGAACCGGGGGTTGGTAAAACGCAGCTTGCGGTGGCAGCCGCGCAAAAGCTGAGGCGTCCTCTGGTGACAAAAGTCGTCGACTCCCGCACGGAATCGCGTGAACTGCTTTGGGATTACGATGCCGTTTTGCGACTGGCTGATGCCCAAATTGCAGCCGCCTTAAGAAATAATAATGAGAGCACTGACGATGATCGGTCGTCGGATAAAAATCTCTTTTCGGAATTTGAGCAGATTCGCAAGCAACTGTCCGTTGATAACTATGTCAGCCCCGGACCTCTCTGGTGGGCCTTCGATTGGAACAACGCGCGAGATCAGGCACTGAAATGTGGAGCGGTTCTCCCGCCTTTTGTTGACAATGAAAACAGCTCTCAGAAAAAAGGAGAAAACAAAGTCAATCCTGACAACGGTTTTGTGGTATTGATCGATGAAGTTGACAAGGCGGAGACTGATGTTCCCAACGGTCTATTGGAGGCCCTTGGTTCCGGTCAGTTCCAACCTCAGGGGATGACAGAACCGGTCACCGTTTCCGGACCAACGCCACTTGTAATCATCACGACTAATGAGGAACGGGTTCTGCCCGATGCCTTCCTCCGACGTTGTCTGATTCTTGCTTTGAAGTTACCGAAAGCTGATGATGACTTGGAACAATATCTTGTTCACCGTGCCAAAATTCACTTTCCGAAATCGAAAAAAAGTGATGTTGAGGTATTCAAACTGGCAGCCCAATTATTAATTAATGATCGTCAGGCTGCGATTAATCAAAACGCCACTGCGATTCCAGGACAGGCAGAATTTCTGGACCTCATTCGTGCGATCAGAGATTTGTACCCGAACGAAACCGAATTACAAAAAGAAGAACTCTATAACGTTGCGAGATATACGTTCAAAAAATATGAGGATCACATCCGATGAAACTGTCACTCTTTGGACGAAGCGACCTCATCAGAGTGATGCAAGCAGAAGATCCGGAGTTAGAAGCAGCAGTCGCCCGCTTTTTGGGACTGGAATTGAAACCAGAGCCGCCGCCAGAGCCCATTCCTTATATTCCCCAAAAGGACATTGTTCTATCAGAACCCGAGCCCACACCCGAACTCCTTGTCTCAGATATGTCTGAACCAGTTCCGTTTCTGGTTCCGGTGAGTTTCACTGCGTTCCATCCTTTGGATACAGAATTAGAGCCAGAGCCTGATCATGAACCGGGCGTTCCATCGCCAGAAAAACCAGACGCGGCATCAGTCGCATTACCGTTTGCGCCATTGGGAAAATCGCATCAGGTATTAACGGCGCTACGTGGTCCGCTTTCACAAACAACATTCACAGGTGAGTCTGATATTCCCCGGATGGTCGAACTGATTAGTCGCGGGGACTTCATCGAACGCATACCAAAAAAACAACGCAAAAACTGGGGCTCCTCAATTCATGTCATCATAGATCGTTCTCCGCGCCTGGTTCCGTATTGGGACGATCAGAGCATGATCTTTCAGTCCCTCAAGCGGCTGTTTCCGCATGAAGGTCTTCAGCAAGCGTTTGTCAACGACCAAAACCCCCATCCGATTGTTTGGCATCCCAAAAATCAACGTGGTCCCTATAAAAATCCCCACGTCGATACTTCGGTGATTGTTCTGGGAGATTTAGGTTTGCTGGATCAGCAAAATTCCTATGTTGTGACGCGGTGGATCAACTTCGGAAAGCGACTCCAACGCCTCGGCATCACACCGGTTGCCCTGGTTCCCAGTGCAATTACCCCTCAGTTTCAGAGCGTATCGCGTTATTGGAAAATAGTGTCCTGGGAAGGGAATAACGGTCGAAAATCAGCAGGAAACCAGAGCGATGCTACCGCAGTGGTGGAAAAAATTCTTACTTTGCTTTCGCTTGCGATCAAGGTGGAACCGCAGTTGCTCCGTTATGTTCGTCGTTTAATTCCCGCAGCGCGCAGTGATGCCGGTTTCGAATCTCTAGTGTGGCAGAGTCCGTCCTTTACCGGAAAACACTGTGAAGCCGCCAGTTTCGACAGCCAAGAACGCGAAAGATTGATGAGTTGCTGTGCTGCCGATAACAATGAAGCATTAGTTCACAAAGTCTGGCAGTTGATTGATTGCATGCGTATTACGACAGATGAAGGTCTTGGCGTGAAGGCTATGGAAATCGCCAGTCTTAACCAGCAATTGAGAGAGCTGCTGCTTTCCCCGAAGCAACAACAGGCAGCACTCAACTGGGTTCAGGATCTGGCAGAGAAGCTGGAGCAGAATCAATTTGATCCCGGAATACAAAAACGGATGGAACGTTGGAGCCGTCAGGCGATTTCGTTATTGCCCAATATCGGTCATCATTCACCGAAAATGTCGCAGCAGCTTCATCGCCTGCATCATACGGTTTTTGAAAAATTCGAAGAACGATTAATAGTCTCAGGTTTCTCACTGGAGCAACTTCCCCCCAGTGATCAACCCGTAAAAAAATACACAATAGCTCAACATGGTTCCGAGTTGATGATTCAACACCAGGAATTAGCTTTTCAAGGTTCATTGATGACCCAGATTTCATCGAAACATGAGATCGTGTCGATTCAGGAACCCCTTGATTCGATCTTGCAGCCTCCCCCCTGGGCTTCCAGGATCGGACACGATGAATTTGGCATCTTCGCTGAGCTTGAGTACAAGCAAGTGCGTCAGCGTCTTCGTTGGGTTCCACGGGGCCGTTTTAAGATGGGTTCTCCCGCAGATGAATCTGGTCGATATGATGACGAGGGTCCGCAGCACGAAGTCGATTTGAGTAGCGGTTTTTGGATGTTTGAGAATCCGTGTACTCAGGAGTTGTGGGAAGCCGTGATGGGTGATAATCCGAGCGAGTTTATCTCACCCAAACGTCCTGTGGAGCAGGTGAGTTGGGACGATTGTCAGGAATTTATCGGGAAGCTGAATGAGGAATTATCAGGTCTTCAACTTGGTTTGCCTAGTGAAGCACAATGGGAATATGCGTGTCGTGCTGGGACAGAAGCGGCTTTGTATAACGGTCCGATAGAAATCTTAGGACAAAGAAATGCTCCGGCTTTGGATTCAATCGCCTGGTATGGTGGAAACAGTGGCATCGGTTTTGATTTGGAGAATGGGTACGACGTATCAGATTGGAAAGAGAAACAACATGAATTTGATCGAGCGGGAACGCACACAGTCAAAGCGAAACATCCGAACGCTTGGGGTTTACACGACATGTTGGGGAATGTTTTGGAATGGTGCCAAGATTGGTTTTCCGATGATTATTACGAAAACTCCCCGAGCATCGATCCGTTGGGGCCTACCTCCGGTTCGGACCGTGTGGCCCGGGGTGGTAGCTGGTTCTTCAACGCCAGGTACGTGCGTTGTGCCTATCGGGTCTACTTTAGCCCTGGCTTTCGCAGTGATAGCCTTGGTTTCCGCTGTGTCGAGGTCAGCCAGTCTGGGCTAGTTGCCGATGGAAGCGGCTCTGAGCCGGGTGCGGAGCAAGGCGAAGACCAGTCGCCACCGGAGATTCGCAAAATTGCGCCTGCTGGCTTATCTTCTCGAATTTATAGATTGGTCAGGAGTAAAGAGATTCGCTCTAAAAATAAATCAGAAGTTCCTGCGAAACCAGAGTGGTCTACTGATATCGGAAATGACCAATTCGGCATCTTTGCTGAACTTGAATATAAAGAAGCCCAGCAGCGCATGCGTTGGATTCCGCCTGGCCGTTTTGAGATGGGTTCTCCCGCGGATGAACCAGGCCGATATGCAGACGAAGTTCAGCATGAAGTGAAAATAAGTCATGGTTTCTGGATGTTCGACACCCCCTGTACCCAAGAGTTTTGGGAATCAGTGATGGGAAGTAATCCAAGCAAATTTAATTCTCCTGTGCGTCCCGTGGAACAGGTAAGTTGGGAAGATTGTCATGAGTTCTTTTGCACGCTAAATGCAAAAGTCTCCGGGATTACCTTTGGATTACCAAGCGAAGCGCAATGGGAATATGCATGTCGTGCCCGTACAAAAAACATCCGTTATGGTGAACCGAATGAGATCGCATGGTACAATAAGAACAGCAATAATCAAACTCACCCCGTAAAAAGTAAGCTTCCCAATCGTTGGGGTTTATACGATATGCTGGGGAATGTCAGGGAATGGTGTCAGGATTGGTATAGTGAGTATTACTACCAAGGTTCACCAATCATAAATCCTCCTGGCCCTGTCTTCGGTACAAACCTTGTGTTTCGCGGGGGAGGATGGAGTAGTCGTGTCAGGAGCATGCGTTGTGCGTATCGGAACTACGGTGAACCTAGCCTCCGCAGCAAAGGCCTTGGCTTTCGCTGTGTCGCGTTCAACCAGTCTGAGCTAGTTGCCGACGGAAGCGGCTCTGAGCCGAGTGCGGAGCAAGTCGAAGACCCATCGCCACCGGAGGCACGCGAACTGATTTCGGTCGACTTGCGTCATCAGCCGAGTCGAACCATTTCTTTGCCGACTTTGGGGCCGATCACTGTTAAGTCGGATTTAGAGCAGGTGAAATTTGATGTGCTCACTAAACCTGTGTGGGCCCATGATCTGGGCCGTGACCGTTTTGGGTTATTTGCCGAGTTGAAGGTCAAACAAGCGAGTCAGCGTCTGCGTTGGATTCCGCCGGGGCGCTTTCAGATGGGCTCTCCCATTGATGAACCGGGGCGATATGATGACGAGGGGCCTCAGCATGAAGTGATTTTGGGCAACGGTTTCTGGATGTTCGATACACCGTGTACACAAGAGTTGTGGTCAGCGGTGTTGGGAAAGAATCCGAGCCAATTTATTTCTCCCACACGCCCTGTAGAGCAGGTGAACTGGGCTGAATGTCAGGAATTTATTGACAGGCTGAACGAGGATGTGTCTGGGATTCAATTTGGTTTGCCAAGCGAAGCCCAATGGGAATATGCGTGTCGTGCTGGTTCAGACACAGCCTTGTATAATGGTCCCCTTGAGATTTTAGGTGAAAACAATGCACCGGCACTCGATCCGATTGCCTGGTATGGCGGAAACAGCGGTCTTGATTTTGAATTAGAGACTGGGTTTGATGCATCTGGTTGGTCAGAAAAACAGTATGAATTTGCCTTTACTGGGACACACCCCGTCAAACAGAAACAGCCGAATGTCTGGGGTTTGTATGATATGCTCGGCAACGTTTGGGAATGGTGTCAGGATTGGTATGGCTATGTTTATTATCAAGATTCTCCCGCCATTGATCCGTATGGCTCCACCTCTGGCTCGTTCCGTATAACTCGAGGTGGTAGCTGTAGCGGCATCTCCAGATATTTACGTTGTGCTTATCGGGACCACTCTCGCCCAGGTGACCGCGTCGGAAATCTTGGCTTTCGCTGTGTCGCGTTCAATTCGTCTCTGGTAGCCGCCGACGGAAGCGGCTCTGAGCCGAATGCGGAGCAAGGCGAAGACCCAGCGCCACCGGAGGCCCGTGAGAAGATTTGAATTCGTTCGATTATAAAAATTACTTAACCCAAACAGATCCCTTATGACTACATCGCAAACGACCCACGAAATTCGTCATCCACTCGCCGAGGGGTTCGCTCCTGCTTGGGCTTCCGCCTGGGGGCAGGATGACCATGCTCCCTGGGCTGCGGTGGAAGTCAAGGGAGTCGAGCAACGTTTGCGTTGGCTCCCGCCGGGCCGTTTTCAGATGGGTTCTCCCGATGATGAACCCCGGCGATTTGATGACGAAGGTCCGCAGCATGAAGTCAATTTGAGTACCGGTTTTTGGATGTTTGAGACGGCTTGTACTCAGGAACTGTGGGAGGCCGTGATGGGTGATAATCCGAGTGAGTTTAGCTCACCTACACGTCCTGTGGAGCAGGTAAGTTGGGATGACTGTCAGGAGTTTATCGGCAAGCTGAATAAGGAATTATCTGGAATTCAGTTTGGTCTACCTAGAGAGGCACAATGGGAATATGCGTGTCGTGCGGGGACAGACACAGCTTTGTATAACGGTCCGATTGAGATTTTCGGAGAGCGTAATGCTCCCGAATTGGATCCGATCACCTGGTATGGTGGAAACAGTGGCATCGATTTTGATCTGGAGACAGGGTACGGCACATCAGATTGGGAAGAGACGCAATATGAATTTGATGTCGCGGGAACGCACCCCGTTAAAAAGAAACAGCCTAATGCTTGGGGTTTGTACGATATATTGGGCAATGTTTGGGAATGGTGCCACGATTGGTATTCCGACGATTATTACAATGATTCACCAAGCAACGATCCGTTGGGGCCCCCCTCCAGAGCGCTTCGTGTGGTCCGGGGGGGAAACTGGGGCAGCAAGGCCAGGTACGTGCGTTGTGCTTTTCGGTACTACCACGCCCCCGACGGCCGCAGCAGCGATCTTGGTTTCCGCTGTGTCGCGTTCAGTCCATCTCTGCCAGTCGCCGACGGAAGCGGCTCTGAGCCGAGTGCGGAGCAAGGCTAAGACCAGGCGCCACCGGAGGCCGCGAGTTAGTTATGGTGAAGAGCATGACTGCGTGGGTCAGTGAATGGAGAGACTCACTACAGCAGGACTGCTTCAGGCGTGGAACATAGACTCCGGTTATTTCCGACATGAACCTGAGTCCCCGTGCCGCTGGCTTGATTTGTGAGTGATTCGAGAGTCGTCTCGGTTGCAATGCCGCATTGCGTGTCGCAAAATGGAGATGAGCCTGTCCGATGCATGGGGCCGACGATGGGGCAACCTGATTTTCAACTGGGGAGACAACATCAATGCGCTATAAAATTTTCGCTTTCGTTCTGGCCTGGCCGGTGATCTTTAATCTGGGACCGGTTTCGCAGGCTGCGTAACCTCATGACGATCGCTGTGTGATCTTAGTCAGCGTCGATGGACTGGCGAATTTTTATCTGGACGATCCACTGGCTGACATGCCGACCTTGAGAAAACTGGCTCAAGACGGGGCGCGTGCCGACGGAATGGTCTGCTCGTTCCCGACTGTCACTTGGCCTAACCATACGACGCTTGTCACCGGCACGACGCCCGCCAAACACGGCGTCATCGGTAACAACTATCTGGATCGAAAAAGTGCCACATCCGTCGCGTTCATTCCTGACCCGTTGTTCGACAAGGACCAGATTGTCAAGGTGCCTACAATTTACGACGTCGCCCATCGGGCGGGGTTGGTCACGGCTGGCATTGTCTGGCCTGCGACGCGCAATGCCCGTACGCTTGATTGGACCGTTCCGGATATGTTCGGCAAAGCGGCATGGCCGAAGTATGGCACACGCGTCTGGCTGGACGAACTGCGGCAAGCCGGTTTGCCCGTTGATCTGCACGGCTCATGGACGGGGGAAAAAGGTGGCGGCGTGAAACGGGACTGGCTGTATACCCGCATGACGCGGCACCTGTTCCAAAACCATCCGCCGAACCTGTTGCTGATTCACCTGGTCGAGGTCGATCATGTGGAACATCAGTACGGTCCCAAGAGTCCCGAAGCCTACTGGGCGGTCAGCTACGCCGATGACCGTCTGCGAGATATTGTCGAAGCGATCAAGCTTTCTCCACACCGCGACAAGACGACGTTAGTTGTCGCCAGCGATCATGGTTTCTTTCCGATAACAAAAGATATCCGTCCGAATGTTCTGCTCAAGCAGGAAGGCCTGTTGTCCAAGGAGAAAAAGCAGGTCTATTGTCTGGCGCAAGGCGGTGCCTGCATGGTTTATATTCTGGATGATGCGAATCGCGCAGAGACAATCAAAAAACTGAAGAAAAAGTTCGCAGCGATTGAGGGCGTGCAGTCCGTGCTTGATTCCGATGCGTACACAAAACTCGGGCAGCCGACTCCCAAACAGGATTCGCGTGCTCCCGATTTGTGGCTGGCGGCGAAATCCGGTTACTCGTTCACGAACAGCCAGTCAGGCGATGATTTGGTAGCCCCACGTAAAACCAAAGGCGGGACGCACGGTTATCTTCCCGACCAGCCGGACATGCTCGGTTCACTAGTCCTCTCCGGTCACGGCATTAAGCCGGGCACTAAGCTCGGGAAGATTCAGAGTCTCGATGTGGCTCCGACCATCGCGCGTCTTTTGGGAGTCGAACTTCCTACCGCCGAGGGGAAACCGCTGATGCCGGCCTTGCAGGAAGACTGAAAGGCGAATCAGGTTCCGAGGATCTTCGCTTTGGCGGTCAGGCGGTAGGTGCAGACTGATCCGTCAGAGTGAGGGATAACAAGATGACGCCCGTCGGCCAGAAGGTCGAGGCCACGGGCTGCGGTCGGTAGTTTCAGCGTGTGAAAGAATTCTTTCTCACCCGGCTTACTGAACCACAGCTCCCCTTTGCCGCTGCGGTTGGCGCCCACGCCGATCAGGAATCCGTCGGGGTGATACCGCACGCCCCAGGCGATTCCCTGAAATGTTTTATCGGGCTTGAGCTGGGCTTTTTCTTTACCGGTTTTCCAGTCGAACAGCATGATAATCGGGTCTTGCACGCCAGCAAACGAGTTGACCACATTGGTGATTCCGGCGCTGGCCAGTTCGTTTCCATCCGGGCTAAATTGCAGGTCGCGGGCTCCGCCCATGTCGGCGGCGAATTTTTTGTCGTAACCGGTCATCAGAGTCGCATCCATGCTGCGCGCCTGCTTGCCGGTTTGCAGGTCCCAGATTTTGATGAAGCCCATCAGGTCCTGGGAAACGAGGTGTTGACCGTCGGGGTGAAAGTCAACCGCGTAGACGTGCCGTTCGTGGCCTTTGAAGGTTTGTAGCAGTTGACCATCTGCGATATTCCAGACTTTCACCAATAAATCGTTGCCGCAGGTGGCCAGTTTTGTATTGTCGCGAGAGAGACGCACCCAGCGCGCCGACCCTTTGTGAGCGGCGATGGTCATTGTCGGTTTTGGTGCGGCGTCTGTCATGTTCCAGACTTTGATGTCGCCGCCCCAGCAGGCGGAATAGAGTGTGTTTCCATCGTCCGAGAAATCAAACGACCGCACCCAGCTCGTATGGCCTTTGAGCGTGCGTTTGACTTTGGTGTGCAGGTTCCATACATGGATATCCAGATCTTGCGCACCGGCGACAACGTATGTGCCCGTCGGATCAACGCGACAGGACGTCAGCGGGAACTCATGTTTGAACTGCGCCACCTGATGCGTTTTTGTGGGTTCAATCAGATCGGATTCGACGACAGGCTTCTGAGCCTCGATGGCGCCGGAGGTATCGGGTTGATTGACTTTCATGCCAACAACTCCTTAATGGGTTGTGCGGTGGGATCGCCGATGGGAATTGATCGGCCGGATATCTCGTGATCGTTTGTGGAATCGATGCCGAGCGCCTGGAGATACGTGTGGAACAGGTGACCGGCATCGATTTCGCGATCGACGACGGCAGTTCCTTTCTCATTGGTTACTCCGATGGTGGCCCCCGGTTGAATGCCGCAGCCTCCCAGGGCAATTGACCAGGCGGAGCCCCAGTGATCGCGGCCGTATCGAACATTGATTTTGGGAGTGCGGCCGAATTCCGAATAAACCATCACCAGCGTACTTTCCAGCAGACCGCGTTCGTGCAAGTCGCTGAGCAGCATGGCGAACGTTTTGTCAAATTCGCCCAGTTGCTCAAGGTGGAAGTTAAAGTTCTCGGCATGGGAATCGTAGCCGTGGTGCGTGACTTTGACACAGGTGGCATTGTTTTCGAGTAAGGATCGGGCCAGCAGACAATTTCGGCCGAAATCGTGTTTGCCATAACGCTCCAGATCTTTCCCGTCGGGTGCTTTCTCGAAGAATGACTTGCGGCCCATCAGCTTGGCGGCCTGTTCGAACGAGGCATCGAATGATTCAGTCATTGATTTCGAACGTCCGCGGCCAAACTGTGTATTGAATTGCTGTCGAAGCTGAATTCTGCGGGCATCGGCGGTTTGATCAAGGCCCTTGGGGACGGCTAAGTTTTTCGGTGGTTTGACGCCTTCAAATTTTAACTGACCGTGCTGCGCTCCGAGGAAGGCGGCCGTGTTATCGGAAAGTCCGCGCGTCGAAATGTGAATGTAACCTGGCAGCTCGCTATTGGGGGGGGCGAGATACTTCGAAGCAATTGAGCCGACGTAGGGGTACTCGCCTGCCCGCCGCCCTTTTTCCATAAAGAGTCGACCCTGCCGATGGTCGTTTGTTTTCAAGTTGATGCTGCGAACGATCGAAAGCAAATGCATGTATTGCGCGGTGTACGGCAAGAGTTCGGAGATGTGCATGCCCGGGACGGACGTCGGAATGGCGCGAAACGGTCCGCCAAATTCGGTGCCCGGTTTCGGATCCCACGATTCCAACTGGCTGACGCCTCCTTGTAAGTAAACCTGCAAGACGCGTTTGTGCTGACCTTTGATTTTCTCTGCGGTAGCAGGGGAGTCAAGCAAACCTAATCCGACCGCGCCACCGGCAGCGCCCGCTAAAAACTGGCGTCGTGCTAAATGGTGATCCCGTTGGTTGCAGCCTTGATTTCGTCGCATCGTTTGTCCTTACTGCCTGTCAGGGAGAGCAGGTGAGATCGCTTTTAATGATTGAATCGAAATTCGTCGGAGGAGAGAGCCGCCCAGACCAGTTGCTGTAAATCCTGATTGGATTGTGTCTCTGTGTCAGTTAAGAACGCGGCCACTTGTTCCGTTTCTGCTTCGCTTGGGTAACGAGAGAAAACGGTCAGGTAAAGTTCTTCCGCAATTTGGGGAGTGGTTTTGAGTTTCTTGAGCCGGGCAGTCAGATTATTTCTGGAAGGAACCAGCCAGGATTGCACTAACGGATCGTTTTGCAGGAAGAGTGCCTGATTGGCCGAGGCGTTGAACTGGGAAGATTGTGCGCCGACGGTGCCAAACGTGCTGACAAACGTTGTGACGTTGCGATTCAAGGCGGTGTGCAGCGCTTCTTCCTGCCACTGTGGTTCTTCCGTTTGTTGCGGCCCTTGTTTGGGGTCGGCTTTGATCTGTTTTGCTTTGAGGTTGATGAGTGTGTTTTCTGTCAAACCGGTTGCCTGCATCATGGACCAGGCCAGTTGTTCCGGGGACAGCGGTTTCAGCAGGCCGATACCAAAGTCGGTTTCGTCAGCAATTTCAGCTTCATTCGAAACATGGCTGCTGCGCTGATAGGTTTTTGACAACGCCAATTCTCGAAGCAGCAATCGCATGTCGTAGTCGTTTTGTTTGAGCGTATCGGTCAACAGCGCGAGTAGTTTGGGGTTTGAAGGAGGATTGTCTGCATGCCACATGTCGAGCGGTTCTACCAGGCCGCGGCCCAGCATCATCGCCCACAACCGGTTGACAATGTTTTGTTGAAAGGCAACGTTGGTGGGGTTCGTCATCGCGTTTGCCAGTTGTAACCGGCGGCTGTAAACCGGCACCGAACGTACATTCTTGGCCGGCTTTACTTTGTAGGGTTCTTTCACGTTCGCCGGATCAGGAATTTCAGGCAAGTCGAGCATGCGCGGCGCCGTTTTGCCTTCCTCTTTGGTAAACACGGATGTGAAGGAAACCAGACCTTCCGCCTTTTCGCCGATGGATGTTTTTTTCGTCTTCGGATTTTTGAAGAGATAGCTCCGATTCAAAAACGCGTTCAAGCCGTGATAGTGTCGTTGCAGATAATCATTGACGTTGGGATGGTCGTGACATTGGGCACACTGTAGGTCGCGTCCCAAAAACAGACGCCCCAAATCGCGTGTGACTTCTTCGGCTTTTAATTCGCGGTCGAGCAGGAACTTGGCGGCGGGACGCGTTTTTTCGTCGGTGCCATCAGCGGTTAAGATTTCGTTGACCAAGACGTCCCAGGGTTTGTTATCCCAAAACGAGTTTCGTAAGTAGTTGCGCCATTCAGTGGCAGGAACATGTTTGTCGGGACGTCGCTCCATCAGCATCGTATCGAACACATATTGCAATCGTCGTGCGTGTTCCGGCGAGGCAATCAGTTGGTCGACTAACTGCGTTCGCTTGTCGGTTGATGGATCGGCCAGGAAGGTGCGCACTGCCTCAGCGGACGGAATTGTTCCGGTTAAGTCGAGTGTCACACGCCGCAAAAACGTGGCGTCGTCGGCTGGTGTGCTGGCGGTTTTTTCGAACTGCTCATTTCCCACGCCTACCAGGGCATCGATCTGTTGATGCAGCGGAATCTCGGCGTATAAAGGGAGAGTCGACCCGACCATAAAGAGGGCCGTGCAAGAAAGCAGCTTTCGTATGAAACGTAAACTCATATGATCACGCTGTTTAGGTAGGATTGAACAGGCAGGGGCCAATGGGGTATCAGCCATCAAATCAATGAACGCCATTGTATCGAAGCTGGTAGAGAAAATCAAGAAATTCCCTCGAAACCTGCTCTGCAATCCGATATTTCCCATTTGAGTTCGGATTGTTCGGTCGATTACAGCGTCGATTATATAGTAAATCTTTCGGCAATATTTGATCGCACCACGACGGTGATTGGGAACTTTGACCGGACTGCCGCCAATAGTAGAACAAAAGGTAGGGTGAGGATATCATCGAACAAACTGATCGTGCGGACGGTTGGTATCCATTCACTTTAAAAACAAATCGGACCAGAGAACGATCATGCCAGAATCGAATATTCAGCCTCAGCGATTTCAGAATCGCGTTGCATTAGTCACCGGCGGCTCGCGTGGAATCGGGCGGGCCTGCTGTTTACGTCTTGCCCAAGAAGGGGCGCGCGTTGCCGTCAGTTATCGGCAGGGGAAAGAGGATGCGCAGGAAACTCTGCGGCAGATGCAGGCTGCCGGGGGAAGTGGCATGCTGGTGCAAGGCGATGTCTCTTCCAGCGAGGACGTTGATCGGATGGTCGACGAAATCGAAGCGCAGTTGGGGGAAGTCGAACTGCTGGTGAATAATTCGGGTATCTTCAATTACCAGCCGCACACCGAAGTGACGGAAGAGTCGTGGCGTCAGATGCTGGATGTGAATTTGACGGGCACGTTTCTGGTGACCTGGCGCGTGAAGGCAGGTATGCTGGAACGAAAATTTGGCCGGATCGTGAATTTAAGTTCGCTGTCAGGTCTGCAACCGCGTCCGATGGCGATCGCTTACGCCGTCAGTAAAGCAGGGGTGATCTCATTCACGCAAAGTACCGCGACCGCCTGGGCGGGCGATAATGTTCGCGTGAACGCCGTCGCGCCGGGTTTGATCGAAACGGAAATTCTCTCGGACGTCAATTCCGCCGATCTGGAAAAAATTATTCAGGCGACGCCGATTCCCCGCATGGGAGAACCGGCAGAGGTAGCGGCGATGGTCTCGTTTCTACTGTCTGAAGAGAGCAACTTCACAACGGGGCAAACACTCGTCATCAGCGGCGGGCGGGGCATGCTGCCGTAGAGGCGTTAGAGTTGTTTTCTGGCGACCGTACACATAGTATGGGGTTCTTCTGTTTATTAGTGGGCTCTGCACTGGGACTGATGTGATCGGGGCCGGTGTGAATGCGGCTAATCTACTTGGGCCATTCGGACATTTGCGGAGATCTTCGCGTGACGCAGTATGAATACGATGTCTTTTTGAGTCACAACAGCCGGGACAAGGCTGTCGTGCACGCGTTGGCGGAGCGGCTACATGCAGATGGTCTGTCGGTCTGGCTGGATGATTGGATCATCAAGCTGGGAGACTCGATCCCGGCAAAACTGATGTCGGGGCTGGAGGAGTCACGCGTGCTGCTGATGATGTTGTCCAAAAATTTCGAGGACTCGGACTGGGCTGAGTACGAAACCGGTTCGTTCCTGTTTCGTGATCCGAAGAATACCGAACGACGATTCATTCCGGTGCGGTTGGATTCGTTTCCTGTCCGAGAATCCCTGCGACAATTTGCATATCTTGATTGGCGCAATCAAGAAGACGAGGCGTATCAGCGGTTGCTGAACGCGTGCCGTACCTCCAAGCCGACGGAAGTCGCGTCAGTATCAATCATCGACAAATCAGAAGCACCCGAAGTTCCACCGAAGCAGGAACAGCCGGCCCCGTTTTCATTAGGCCATACGGATTGGGTGCGTTCCGTTGCCATTACCGAGGACGCCAAAATTGCCGTTACCGCCTGTGACGATGGCGTGGTGAGGGTGTGGGACCTGAAAACCAATCAATGCACGGCTACGCTCGAAGGACACAGCGGGTATGTCCTCTCGGTGGCGTTGACTCCCGATGGGAGCACGGCGGTCTCTGGATCTGACGATAATACTGTGAAAGTGTGGGACCTGAAATCTAGCAAAAATACGGCCACGCTCGAAGGCCACTCGAGTGGAGTTCTCTCGGTGGCGTTGACCGCCGATGGGGTCACGGCGGTCTCCGGATCTGACGATAATACCGTGAAAGTGTGGGACCTGAAATCGCACCAATGCAGGGCGACGCTCGAAGGCCACTCAGGAACGGTCAACTCCGTGGTGTTGACCGCCGATGGGGTCACGGCGGTCTCCGGATCCAATGACAAAACCGTGAAAGTGTGGGACCTGAAATCGCACCAAAACATGGCCACACTCGAAGGTCACTCAGGAACGGTCAAGTCGGTGGCGTTGACCGCCGATGGGTGCACGGCGGTCTCCGGATCCAATGACAAAACCGTGAAAGTGTGGGACCTGAAATCGCACCAAAACACGGCCACCCTCGAAGGACACTCCGATGCTGTCAACTCGGTAGTGTTGACCGCCGATGGGTGCACGGCGGTCTCCGGATCCTATGACGATACCATCAAAGTGTGGGACCTGAAATCGAACCGAAACGCGGCCACGCTCGAAGGCCACTCCGATGGTGTTAACTCGGTAGTGTTGACCGCCGATGGGTGCACGGTGGTCTCCGGATCTGACGACAATACCGTGAAAGTGTGGGACCTGAAATTTCACCATAACACGGCCACGCTCGAAGGCCACACTGATGATGTCAACTCGGTGGCGTTGACTGCCGATGGGGGTACGGTGGTATCTGGGTCTGACGACAAAACCGTCAAAGTGTGGGACCTGCAATTGAACCGAAACACGGCCACGCTCGAAGGTCACTCCGGTATAGTCTGGTCGGTTGCGTTGACCGCCGATGGGAAAACGGCGGTCTCGGGATCTGACGACAAAACCGTGAAAGTGTGGGACCTGAAATCGAACCAAAATACGGCCACCCTCGAAGGACACTCCGATTGTGTTAACTCTGTTGTGTTGACCGCCGATGGGTGCACGGTGGTCTCCGGATCCAATGACAAAACCGTGAAAGTGTGGGACCTGAAATCGCACCAAAACACGGCCACGCTCGAAGGCCACTCTGATGATGTCAACTCGGTTGCGTTGACCGCCGATGGGGGCACGGTGGTCTCCGGATCTGGGGACAAGACTGTGAAAGTGTGGGATCTGAAATCGAACACATGCAGGGCGACGCTCGAAGGACACTTCGGTGAAGTCAACTCGGTTGCGTTGACTCCCGATGGGGTCACGGTGGTCTCGGGATCTGACGACTATACCCTGAAAGTGTGGGACCTGAAATCAAACACATGCACGGCCACACTCGAAGGACACTCCGATGCTGTCAACTCGGTAGTGTTGACAGCCGATGGGAAAACGGCGGTCTCGGGATCTGACGACAAAACCGTGAAAGTGTGGGACCTGAAATCGAATCAATGCAGGGCGACGTTCGAAGGCCACTTCGGTGAAGTCAGCTCGGTGGCGTTGACCCCCGAGGGACCGTTTGACCTGGTCTCGGTTGCTTATAACGGCGTGATACGAGAATGGCGATGGGATGTTCCAGTGAGTCAGGCCGCGCGACCGCCTGCCGTCCGGTATACCAACGCGAAGGTCTTACTAGTCGGTGAGAGCCGCGTTGGTAAAACGGGTCTGGCCATGCGGATTGCCAGGGGAGAGTGGGCAGCCACCGAATCGACTGACGGCCACTGGGCCACGCGACTGAGTGCCGATTACCACGATGACAAATGGGCCACACGGCTGAAGCTGGCGGATGAGGTGACGGCGGAAGGCGTTCAACGCGAAATCTGGCTCTGGGATTTTGCAGGGCAATCTGATTATCGGCTGATTCATCAACTGTTTATGGACCAGACTTCGCTGGTCGTGCTTGTTTTCGATCCGCAATGCGACCGTCTGTTTGACACATTGGGCCGCTGGGATCACGACATCAAACTGGCGGCCCGTGGGGCGTACGCCAAGCTGCTGGTGGCGGCACGGACCGATGTCGGCGTGTTGCGAGTCAGCCAGGAGTCGCTGAATGCATTTATTGAACAGCGGAAGTTTGCCCATTATCAGGAGACGAGTGCCAAAAATAATATTGGTTGCGACGAACTGGTTCAGGCCATCGGCGCCAACATTAATTGGGAAGCGATACCGGTCACCGGATCGAACCAGACGTATGATCGCCTGAAAACGGAAATCCTGAAACTGCGTGATGCGGGCGTTGTCTTGGTGAGGCTGTCTGAATTGAACCAAATCATCGCGGTCAACTTACCCGATCTCCGTTTTACGTTGCCGGAATTGACCACCGTTGTCGGGCATCTGGCCGCACCGGGATTGGTCTGGAACCTCGAATTTGGCAATTTTGTCTTATTGCATCCGGAGAAAATCAACACTTACGCCGGGGCCGTGATTCGTACCTTGCGCGATACGGACAATGAACTGGGAATCATTTCTGAAGCGGACATCAAATCGGGAAAGCTGAACTACGCAGGGATGGAACGCTTGTCGGCAGACGACGAAGAGGTTGTGCTGCAAGCCATGTATCAGGCGTTCGTCAAGCGGGGGCTGTGCATTCAGCAACAGACAGACCAGGGCAATCAACTGGTTTTTCCTGCTTTCTTTGGGGCTGAGCGTCCTGAATATCCCGATTCGCCGTCGCTCCTGGTGACTTACGAGTTCGCGGGATTCCTGGATGACATCTACGCCACGCTGGTCGTGCGTCTGCATCAAACGTCGGCGTTCGAGAAAAAGTCGTTGTGGAAAGACTATGCGGAATTCATGACCGAATCTCGGGCACGGGTGGCGTTGCGGCTGGAACGCGGCAAGGAAGGGAAGGGATTATTACGTGTGCATGTGGACCACGATGCACCTGAAGATGAGAAAGTTGTCTTCAGCCGCTACGTTCACCAACACCTCGCCGAGAAAGGGGGGGAGATTCTCAGAACGCGTCAATATATGTGTCAGAAGTGTGGCCGGGTATTTAAGGATCACGAAGAAACCCGCGACGTATTAAGCGAAGATGGCGCAGCGGCGGTTGTTACCTGCACCAATCGCAAGTGCAAAGCGGACATTCCTCTATGGGATGCCATCGAACGAAAGTTTGCTTCACCGAAATTCCAGAATCAGGTCAAAACGCTTCAAGAGTTCGCGCTACAGCAAATTGATAATCAGGATCGCGAACAGATTCTGATAGGTCATGCATTTTCGATTGCAGGTGAGGCGGGCCAGATCTTTCGACCGGTCACGAATGCCGACTATGGGATTGATGGCGAGATTGAATTTAAGGATTACGAAGGCCATCCCTGTGGCCAGCGCGTTTACCTGCAATTGAAATCGGGGGACTCATACTTAAGAAGTCGTCAACGCGACAAGAGCGAAGTGTTTGATATCAAGAAACCGCGCTGGGCCGAGTACTGGATTCAACACGAATACCCGGTGATGTTGGTAATTCGTTCGTCTGATGGACAGATTCGCTGGTTTAACGCTACGGAATATCTAAAGCAGAAGCAGGCTGAAGGCGAATGGCCTGTGAAACAGATTGTGTTCGATGCAGAAGATTTCTCGCCTCTTAATTTGTTGAAAAAACGAAAAGAATTACTCGGCCCGCGACCAGAGCGGATCAAGACTGAGGAGTGAAAAGTCGCTGCGCGTTGAGTCGCTCACTTTGTTGTGAGTGATGCCCGACCATTCGAGGGCAGGTTGTTTGTGTTCAGCGGATCATTTTTCCTCTCTCTGGTTGAATGCGCTTCAGGTAAAATGCGGCCCGGGTATGGATTTGCTGTTGTATGTGTCTGCGGCTAGTGGAGCTTCCGTTGATGCGAGTTTTCGTTTTTATCAGACAGGCGAAGCAGGCGATGGTAATTTGCTGCGGCAGTTTACTGGCAGTAGTTTCTGGCGGCAGTTTTCTGGCGGCGGAATGTGATCATCGGGAAGGGCGGGGAGCCGTCAAGGGGAAAGGGATTTTCAATGTGGTTTGAGCGACAGTTGAACCGAGATGAGACAGAGCCGATTGCAGGCCGATTGTGGTTGATCGCGCTCCGAAGCCGTTTGATACATGGGGTGCGGGTGAGCAGGTTTTAAACAAATCGCTCTGAAACCAGCGACTTTGATAGTGAAACATGCGAACTGCTTCAGGATCATCAGGTATTTTATTTTTTTTCTACGCGCGCGACACCTAAAACGCAGATTCGGGGCCGTGACCAACGTGGAATGCTGAATTTGTTGTTTCGCCAGATCACGTTTCCCCGGTGGTTTCGAGCCGGGCAGTTCTTGACCTGGACCTTCATTTTAATGATAATCAACAAATCAATATGAGTTTATGTGATATTGACGCTCTGTCGCTGAATTATTTCCCGGCTGAAGAAATCTATTGATGAAAAAACAAACATGCCCGAACCGATCACATTGCGATGGCGTTTCGCGTCGGAATTTTGTGCAGGCAGGTTTACTGGGAGCAGGGGGGCTGGGATTAGCGGACCTGCTCAAGCTCAAAGCAGAGGGAGCGATTCACCCGAAGCAGCAAGACACGAACGTCATTCTGTTTTGGTTAAGCGGTGGGCCCGGTCATATGGAGACCTGGGATCCCAAGCCGGAAGCCCCTTCCGATTACCGGGGACCCTTTCAATCGATCGGGACCAGTCTGGCTGGCGTTCAATTCAGCGAATTGATGCCCGAGCAGGCAAAGCTGGCTGAGCATCTCTCAGTATTGCGAACGGTGAACCACGGTTCGGGCGATCATACCAAAGGCAATCACTGGATGCTGACCGGTTTTGAAGGTCCTGCCTTCAACGCTCCCGACAACCGCGTTCAACGACGACCCTCGATGGGTTCCGCCGCCTCTTTTTTACGTGGTCCTAATCAGGCGGGCATGCCATCTTATGTGGGGGTGCCGCACTTGCGTGGTGGCACCGATAATCTCTTTCACTATTCCTCTTACATTGGTGGTGGCAGTAACCCGTTTATTGTCAATTCCGATCCGAATACTTCGGGCTTCAGCGTTAAAAATTTGACATTAGCAAAAGGCTTAACGTTCGAGCGGCTGAAGGATCGTCGGCAGCTACTAGGCTCGCTGGATGTGCTGCCGCGTTCTCATGAAAAGTTATTTCGCGATGTTGATGAACATCAACAGAAAGCATTTGAACTGCTTTCCTCAAAAGGTGTGCGATCTGCGTTTGACATTGCGGCGGAACCAGATTCACTACGGGACAGCTACGGCAGACATACCTTCGGTCAAAGTGCATTGTTGGCGCGCAGGCTGGTTGAGCATGGCGCCACGTTTGTGACTGTCAATTGTGTTCCCTGGGATCATCATGGTTCACCGGGCCAATTCAAAACGGAAGAGGGGGCGCGGAAATTGATTCCGCCTCTCGATGCAGCGATTGCAGGACTGGTGCGCGATCTGATTGATCGTGGCTTGTACGAGAAAACTTTGATTGTGGCGATGGGAGAGTTTGGCAGAACGCCGCGAATGAATAAAAACGCCGGCCGCGATCACTGGGGCAGAACCTTCAGTGTGCTGATGGGCTGCGGCGGCATGAACATGGGCCAGATTATAGGACGCTCCAACAGTCGTGGAGAAGATGTTGTGGAACGCCCTGTCAGTCCGCAAGACGTTGCGGCGACTATTTATCGACACCTGGGTATCGATCCTTATCACGTTACCTTTCGTGATCTACTGGACCGACCTCTGACTTTACTCGATTCCGGCGAAGCGGTTTCTGAATTGTTCAGTTAATATCAGTGTCTGTCTCTCTTCAGTCACAGACTGACTTATTTCTTCAATGGGAAATCAAAGGTGTTCTCGCCGGCTTTGACATCCGCTTCCAGTTTGGTCTTCGTGTTGTACCGGGCGGGGATTGTTTCTTTTACCGATTTGATTTCGATCTCGGCATCATCACCTTCTTCTGCTCCATCTTCTGCTTCGGTAAAAGTGCTGATGACAACTTTGTTGTGACCTGTTTTGCAGCCAGGAGTATTTCGGATATAGATTAATTCATAGTTACCATCTTCATCCGTTTTCGCAGTCGCGGGACGTCCACTGTCTGGCACAAAGGTAATGGATGCTTTGGCAAGTGGTTCACCATTGAGGGAGACTGCTCCTCTGACCAATCCTAAATCAGGCTGATCGCTCCCAGAACCGCCACAACCCGATAAGCTCAAACAGAGAGCCGACAGTGTGGTCATCAATAATCTGTTTCTTCTAAAGTCCATTGTTTAAACTCGCGCTTTCATTGAAATATTTGATAATGGGAGTTCACTGATCTGGCGTAGTCCCGGTGTTGATTCTGCTGGAATTTGATACTTCAGTTCGAACCGGTAGGATTTTCGCTCAGGAATATTTTCACGTGCAAGGCCTGCCTGTCATGGATTCGGTTGCAGTTTTTGCAGATTGGTCTCGCATCAACGGCAGTCCGCTTCTCGTCAGTCAGGAATTAATCAACGTTTCTCTCGGGGTGAAACAGGTTCTCTCTGGCGATCGGCCATAGAGAGCTCGTTCGTTATCAAACTGCGTCACGATTAAGAGACGACGCAGTTTGATTGTTGAGTCCTGAATTGTTATTCGTTGACGACTTCTCCTTTGGCCCTTGTGCTGAGTGCTCGATAGACTTTCATGTCGATGTTCTCAGAGAGGAATCGGACTCTGCCGTCACCAAACACAAAATGTGCGCCACCGATGTGATAGCTGCCCGCTGCTTCTTCTCCATAGGAATTGATGGGGTCGTTATTTTCAGCCGCAATGAGATATTCAGTCATCTCAGAGGGAGGGTTACCGTCGGCCCCACCAGAGAAGCAGTACTTGCGGTCACTACCACCCGCGCCCAGCATGTTGGTGTCTCCGCCGGAGTCGATTACTTCACTGACAAAGATTGTGTTTGAGAGTCCGTCCGTAACATCACGAAAGGCCACGCTGCTATTAGGGAAGAAGATACCGTCAGCATTCAAACATCCTCCGGGAGCCGCCATGCCTGCTGCATCGGTAACTGAGCCACTGTAGCAGTTGTCACCGGAACTCCCAATGAGTGTCCCCATGTTGCCGTTATAATTGGACGTTGCGTATAAATCCTTGGCAGGTCCTCCACTTGCGTCCGGATGCGAAGGGCATTGGAACACGGTGATTACTGTTCTGCCGGCCAATCGCTGCTTGGTGCTGGTTGATCCGCCAGACTCTGCGCCCATGCCACTGGAGTCTGATCCCTGGATTTCATTATAGAGGTTCGCACGATCAATATAGGGTAATAGGGTTGCGTGCCAGGTCCAGCCATGACCATAGTAGGTGGTTCCTGGCA